>OCVV011354554.1_pt1 | contig 71637 bp, 48 predicted proteins | sample 1539721 | NCBI WGS metagenome assembly OCVV01 (sample SAMN02144230, study PRJEB22623) | gut metagenome | biome: sheep rumen | host: Ovis aries | place: New Zealand
TGAAACAATCAAAAAGAAGGCTTTGGGGCACATGAAACATTGCTCGAGACCCCCAACCCCCTATGTTAGGGGGCTACAAACCTATGGTTTTTGCGATACAACTCATTGAGATAGACGGTCCAGAGCTATGAGATAGAGCGACTAGACCTATGGTTTACGTGGTCTAAACCTATGGTTTATAGCCCCCTAACATAGGGGGCTGGGGGTCTCAAGGAGCTAACTACTTGCACCACAACATGTTAGGGACTTTGCCAAAATACGGGCGTATTTGCGGAAAAATATTTTTTGGTCGGGAATTTTTAAATGTAGGAGGGGGTTGACAGGCAAGTTTTTTTGACACTAGGGGGGCGGCGGGGCCGCAGTGAAAGGGCGCGTTGCGCCGTGTAAGGCTGCTTCGCAGCGTGTAAGGCCCTTCGGGCGTGTAAGGGCGGCTTTGCCGCCGTGTAAAGCGACTGCGTCGCGCCCTTACACGTGCCGAAGACCCCAAAGGGGTCGCATATGCATAACCGCAGGTGTAAACCTGCGGACGACGGACATCATAAAAAGGCTCGTCCCCAACGGGGACGCACATAGGAGGTTGTATTATCATCGCTGTGCGCCCCCTTTGGGGACGAGTTGTGTCTTGCGCCATGCGTCCGCAGGTTTACACCTGCGGTTATGCATATGCGACCCCTTTGGGGTCAAAAAATGTAATAGTTGAATTCCCTTTGTTCTGCTCTCGACTTTTCGTATCTCTGACTTGTGTCGAAGATACTTCCGTTCGGAAGAGCAAATCGAAAAAAATGTTTTTCGCTTTGTTTTTCTCTCTCTTATTCGTATCTTTGCAACCAAAAGGGTGAAAATGACGAAAGGATTGGAAGGGTGGCAAGTGGTCGTTCGACGCCTCCACCAACACGCTCACCGCCAACGGCGTCGAACTGAAGGTGCAGCGCGAGTGCGACTGGGAGGCCTCGCCGCGCAAGCACACCATTGTCTATGCCGGCATCAATGGCGCCAAGTCGTATTGGGGCAAGAAGAAGTAATTCTTCGTGAATAGTACCGCTTGAGTCAATGCTATCACTATGTAGGGACGGGGTTTTTGCTTCCCCGTCCCTATTTTTTTGTTTTGCCTGCTATTGAGAAATAGCCTCTGAATGAAAATAGAATCCAAAAAAAGAAACGTTTCTTTTGTTTTGCCCTCTTTTTTTCGTACCTTTGTGGCCAGGAACAGCGTTGAACCGTCGCGAAGCGACATCTCAACCTTTCTCAACCGCTGCGCAGCAGCAACTCCGCTCGACCCGCAGGGGCGCTTTCGTAGCGAAGCGGAGAAAGAACCGCGCCGCAGGCGCATCAAACCCCTTATAAGCATGGATAAGCAGAAAAAGGCATTTGCCGCCAAACTACTGAAAATCAAGGCCATCAAACTGAGGCCGCAAGAGCCGTTCACTTGGGCGAGCGGCTGGAAGTCGCCCATCTATTGCGACAATCGCAAAGTCAATTCCTACCCCGAAGTGCGCACGTACGTGAAGCTGCGTCTGGTGAGTCTCATCCTCGAGCATTTCCCCGAAGCTGAGGCTGTGGCCGGCGTGGCAACGGGCGCCATCTCGCAGGGAGCGCTGGTGGCCGACGCCCTCGGTATGCCGTTTGCCTACGTGCGTCCGAAACCGAAAGACCACGGTATGGGCAATCAGATTGAAGGCGAGCTGGCAGCGGGCACGAAGGTGGTAGTGGTCGAAGACCTCATCTCCACCGGTGGCTCGTCGCTGAAGGCTGTGGAGGCCCTGCGTCAGGCTGGCGTCGAGGTGCTGGGCATGGTGGCAAGCCACACCTACGGTTTCCCCGTGGCCGAGGAGGCTTTCAAGGAGGCGGGTGTGACGTTGTACACGCTGACCGACTACGAGCACGTCATCGCCGAAGCTGCCGACACGGGCTACGTTTCGCAGGACGACCTCGAATTGCTCTCCCAGTGGCGCAAGAACCCAGCGGAGTGGGGGGTTGTTTAGTTTTTTAGTTTAGAGTGTAGAGTTTAGAGTTTAGAGTCAGTTGAGAGTTTAGAGTTCTTTCTCAACCGCGCCGCAGGCGCCTCTCAACCGCTGCGTAGCAGCACCTCAACCGCGCCGAAGGCGCCTCTCAACTGCCCGAAGGGCTTCTCAACCGCGCCGCAGGCGCATCTTAACCGCTGCGCAGCAGCACCACCGCGCCGCAGGCGCACTTAAATAATAGTTTATGAGCAGTAAATTTGAAAGCACCGTGCGGCAGATCAATGCGCCGCAGGAGAAAGTATACGAAATGCTGAGCAACCTGCAGAATCTCGAGCGGGTGCGCGATCGCCTGCCTGAAGACAAGCTGCAAGGGCTGGAGTTCGACAGCGATTCAGTGAGTGTGGAGGCCCCGATGGTGGGTCGCCTGGCGTTGCAGGTGGTGGAGCGCGAAGAGCCAAAGACCATCAAGTTTGAGGCCACGCAATCGCCTGTGCCGCTGAACTTCTGGATCCAGCTGCTGCCCGTCACCGAGGACACTTGTAAGATGAAGCTCACGCTGAAGGCCGATCTGAACATCTTCCTTAAGGGCATGGTTCAGAAGCCGTTGCAGGAGGGCATCGAGCGAGCTGCCGACGTGCTGCAGAACATCGAGTATTGATGCAACGGCGCTGTCGCGCCGTGTAAGGCCCTTCGGGCGTGTAAGGCGGCTTGCGCCGCGTGTAAAAGTCCCGTAGGGACGAGATTTGGGTAGCCAGCCAATTCATTGGCTGGTACGCGACATCCCCCCACATAGGCTAGCGTGCCTTTAGGTACGCGACACAAGCAGCATCGCCCCTTATGTCGATGTACCTACGGCACACCGCATTTAATTACCACCTCTATACCAGCCAATGAATTGGCTGGCTACCATTATCCCGTCCCTACGGGACTTTTACACGCAGCACCGCTGCCTTACTCGCCCCGCAGGGGCTTTACACGGCGCGGCGGCGCCCTTCAACGCGGCACCGCCGCCTTACCCGCCCCGCAGGGGCCTTACACGGCGCAACGGCGCCCTTATTTTTAAAAGTGAGTTGATATGGAAACGATAAAGAGAACGGGAATGGTTGAATGGTTGAAACGCGCGGCAAGATTTGTTGCCCTGCGTCGCAAATATGTTGCCCTGCGTCGCAAACATGCTGCCCTGCAACGTCGTCCGCTTGCAGCCTTCCAGCGGCGGACGGCTGCCACGTCGCTCAGCCGACTGGCTGTGGCGGCAGTGTGCTGCCTCGCCGTGGTGGCGTGCGTCGACACGCAGAACGAGTTCACGTCGCGCCACTGCTATCTGGTCATCGACAACGCCACCCATCAGGATGCTACGCTGGCATCGGCCATGACCCCCTATTCGGGCGTCTTCGTCACGATCACCCTCGCCAACCACGGCGGCGCGCAGTACTTCCGTTTCCAGAGCAACCAGCAGACGTCCTCCGAATCCATCTTCAACGCCATCGACCAGCGGCGGTCGCAGATGCTCGGCATGAACGACGGACTCATCGTCGGCTACGGCCTGCTGACCGATCCCCCCGTCTTCTATGGCTACGACCGCGAGTGCCCCAACTGCTACGACGACTCGCGCGTGCCCCTGCGCAGCTATGCGCTGCAGGTTGGCGCCAACGGCATGGCCACGTGCAAGGGTTGCCAGCGGCAGTACGACCTCAACAACGGCGGCATCGTCGTGGCGGGCGACGCAGGCCAGAAACTCATTCGCTACCGCGCAGCCACGACGGGGCCCTTCGGTGTGCTCAGCGTCAACTAAACTGCGAAGAACACCACCAGTCCACCTATTATAATATATAGCACTGCGTAGGGTAGGGCCGAGCGCAGGATGTCGCCGTCCTTACCTTGCATGTCGCAGGCCGCCGTGGCAATGGCGATGCTCTGCGGCGAAATCATCTTGCCACCCGTGGCACCCGTGGTGTTGGCGGCGACGAGCCAGTTCGGGTCGGCATAATTCAGTTGGCTGGCTACGTTGGCTTGCAGCTTTGCAAAGAGAATGTTGGCCGACGTGTCGCTACCCGTGACGAACGTGCCCACGGCACCGATGAGCGGGGCGAAGAGCGGATAGAACGTGCCTGTGGCTGCTGCCAGTGCCGAGGCGATGACCATAATCATGCCCGAATAGTTCATCACCGAGGCCAGTGCGATGAGGCTCACGATGGTCACCACGGTCTTGCGCAGTCCCACCACCGTTCGTGCCAGCACCACCATCAGGCGTTTCAGCGACAGACCTTGTATGAGCCCTCCTATCATGGTGCCGAGGAAGAGCATCAGGCCCGCGTTGGAAATCCATCCGAACGAGAAGTAGGTGCCCTCGGGATAGATGGGCAGTGCGATGCGCGACACGAGGTGGGTCTTCAGGAAGTGGTTGATGCCGGGGAACAACGGCCCAGACAGCAACACGAACACCAGGATGAGCAGGTAGATGCTCCAGGCGCGCAGAATGGAAGAAGAGGAAGCGGCGGACCCACCCCCCTGCCCCTCCCTGTGAGGGAGGGGAGTAGATACTCTTTCTGCGCCGTTTCCAGGGTCTTGAGGGGATGCCCCTTGCACTTGCTTTTCAACTTTCTCACCGCGCCGCAGGCGCTTCTCAACCTTCACATAAATGATGATCGCCACGATGGCGGCCGCGCTACCGATGATGGCAGGCGTCTCGGCACCCAGGTATCTGGCCACCACGTACTGCGTGACCACCGACACGCCGCCCACCCACAGCGACAGCACCACATTCTTCAGCCACGCCTGCCGACGGTGGTCGGTGAGCATGAGGATGATAAGAGGCAGGATGAAGAACAGCGGCGACAGCTGCAGCACGGCGTAGGCCGAAATCTCGCAGATAGCCTCGCTCGTGGCAGCACCGCCCGGCGCCACCTCGTTGCACAGCGTGATGATGGGCACACCCACGGCACCGAACCCCGTCGGCACCGTGTTGGCGATGAGTGCCACCAGTGCTGAGAACAGCGGCTTGTAGCCCAGCGAGATGAGGATGGCGGCCGGTATGGCCACCGCCGTGCCGAAGCCGGCCATGCCCTCCAGCAGTCCGCCGAAGCCCCAGACGAGCATGAGCACCGTCACGCCGCGGTCGTCGCTGAACGACGAGAACTGCCGCTTGATCACCTCGATGTCGCCGCTCTCCACCAGCACGTTATAACTGAAGATAGCCATGAGGATGATAATCAGGATGGGGAACACTGCTTTCAGCACGCCCTCCACGACGGCCCAGCCCACGCCTGCCGAGGTGAAGCCCTCGGGCGTGAAGCCCAGTTGCGGTGCGACGAGCAGCGCAAGCAGGATGGTGACGACGAGCGAGACGAGTGCACTCTTGTGGCCTGCCATCTTGAAGCCGAGCATCAAGACGAAGAGCAGCAGGATGGGGACGATGGCTACGATTACTGACAACATGGCGGTAAAAAAATTATGGTTGAATAGATTTCTTGACCGCAAATTTACAAAAATAATTGGAAAACATAGGCCGCTTTTCACGAAATAGTTGTAACTTTGCCGAAAATACCTCCCTTCTATTAACTGATGATACAAAAACAACCGTATGAAAATAGGCCTGTTTATTCCCTGTTACGTAGATGCCGTCTATCCCGAAGTGGGTGTGGCCACGTATAAGCTGTTGCGCCATCTGGGGCTCGACGTCAGCTATCCGCAGGGCCAGACGTGCTGCGGACAGCCCATGGCCAACGCGGGTTTCGAGAAGGACGCCGTGCCCCTGGCCCTCCAGTTCGAGGAGCGCTTCAAGGCGTTCGACTACGTCGTGGCGCCGTCGGTGAGCTGTACTGCCTTCGTGCGCCTGAACTACGAGCGCCTGCTGGGCCACGACCACGAGTGTCTGACGGCCAGGAAGGCCATCGACGTGGTGGAGTTTCTTCACGACGTGATGAAGGTCAGCCAGCCGCTGGGCCGCTTCCCCCATAAGGTGAGCCTCCACAACTCCTGCCACGGCGTGCGCGAGCTGGGGCTCAGCTCGCCCTCCGAGCAGCACGTTGCGAAGTTCAATAAGATGAAGGACCTGCTCCGCCTCGTCGATGGCATCGAGGTCGTCGAGCCCGAGCGTCCCGACGAGTGCTGCGGCTTCGGCGGCATGTTCGCCATCGAGGAGACCGCCGTGTCGGCGCAGATGGGTCGCGACAAGTTGCAGCGCCACATCGCCACCGGTGCCGAGTATGTGACGGGTCCCGACTCGTCGTGCCTGATGCATCTCTCCGGCGTCGCCCGCAAGCAGGGGCTCAACATCCAGTTCAAGCACGTGGTTGAGATACTGGCGGCAGGGCTGTAGCCTCCCCAAGCCCTCCCAAGGGAGGCGATGTCTGAAATGATTTTTCCAAACATGTATAACAATAAATAAAAGGAGCACCCGGCAAGAGCAACCAAACATCCCTCCCTTGCGAGGGCTTGGGTGGGTTATCATCCCTCCCTTTTGGCTTGGGTGAGCTTTCATATATGAGTACACAGCATAGCAAGAAAGCAAAGGCATTCCTTCAGAATCAGGACTATGCCCGCTGGCACGACAACACGTTCTGGGCCGTGCGCCAGAAGCGCGACAAGATGGCGCAGGGACTCGACGAGTGGGAACAGTTGCGCGAGAAAGCCTCGCAGATCAAGCGCCACACCATCACCCATCTCGACGAGTATCTCGATCAGTTTGCCACCAATGCCGAGAAGAACGGTTGCATCGTCCACTGGGCGAAGGATGCCCGGGAGTTCAATGAAATCGTCTATCAGATTCTCCTGGAGCACGGCGTTAGGAAGATGGTGAAGTCGAAGTCGATGCTCACCGAGGAGTGCGAGATGAACCCCTACCTCGAGGCACGCGGCATCGAAGTCGTCGAGACTGACCTCGGCGAGCGCATCATCCAGCTGAAGGGGCAGAAGCCCAGCCACATTGTCATGCCCGCCATCCATCTGAGCCACGACGACGTGGGCGAGCTCTTCGAGGAGAAAGGCATCAGCGACGACGTGGGCAACCACGACCCCACGTATCTCACCTACCGGGCGCGCCTGTCGCTGCGCAACGAGTTCCTCACCGCCCAGGCCGGCATGACCGGTGCCAACTTCGGCATTGCCGAGACGGGCGACATCGTGGTATGCACCAACGAGGGCAATGCCGACATGTCCACCTCCTGCCCGAAGCTCCACATTGCCGCCATCGGCCTGGAGAAGGTCATTCCCAACTACGACTGCCTGGCCGTGTTCCAGCGCATGCTCTGCCGTGCCGGCACCGGACAGCCCACCACCACCTACACCTCCCACTTCCGCAAGGCGCGCCCCACGGCCCAGCCCATGCACATCATCCTCGTCGACAACGGCCGCTCCGAGTGGATTGGCAACCCCGAGCATTGGGAAATCCTGAAGTGCATCCGCTGCGGCTCGTGCATGAACACGTGCCCCGTCTATCGCCGCTCCGGTGGCTACAGCTACAGCTACTTCATCCCCGGCCCCGTGGGCATCAACCTCGGCATGCTGCGCTCGCCGCAGGAACACTCCGGCAACGTCTCTGCCTGCACGCTTTGCCTGAGCTGCCAGACCGTCTGCCCCGTGAAGATAGACCTCGGCGACCAGATATACAAGTGGCGACAGCAACTCGACTCCTTCGGCACCGCCAACACCTCGAAGAAACTCATGTGCAAAGCCATGGACCTGCTCTACGGCTCGTCGGCCGTCTATCGGATGGCCACCGCCGTGTCGCCCCTGGCCAACATCATCCCGCCCTTCCTCATGAACAGCGGTCTGAACCCCTGGGCCGAGGGCCACGAGATGATGAAGTTCCCGAAGAAGCCCTTCCATCAGGTGGTAAAGGAGTTGCAGGCTTCCCCAAGCCCCTCCAAAGGAGGGGATGTCTGAAATGTGATGTTGGCTTCCGTATCCTCTCCCCAAGGAGGGGATGTCTGGAATGTAATTCCCCAAAAATGTATAACAATTAAATAAAAGGAGCACCCAGTAAAAGTAATCTAACATCCCTCCCTTTGGGAGGGCTTGGGTGGGCTTTCAATATGAGCAGCAAAGAAGATATCCTCCGGAAGTACCGCGCCAATGTGCGTGAGCAGTTCCCCATGCCCGACCTGAGCGACCTTCAGGCCGTCCACTACGACAACCCCCTCCAGCAGTTCGTCGAGATGAGCCAGAGCGTGGGCGCCCGCGTCGTACAGCTCGCCGAAGGGCAGACCGTCGAAGCCTTGGTGAAGACACTCTACCCCGACGCCCGCGAGATAGCGTCCAACCTGCCCGAGGTGGCCGCCATCGCCACCCGCAACCCCGACACCGTCGTCAGCGCCGAAGACCTCAACGGCACCGATGTCGGCGTCATCCGCGGCGAGTTCGGCGTGGCCGAGAACGGCTGCATCTGGATTCCCCAGCACATGCAGCAGCGGGCCGTCTGCTTCATCTCCGAAAACCTCGTCATCCTCCTGCCTAAGTCGCAGGTGGTCAGCAACATGCACGAGGCCTACCGCCGACTGCGCACCGCGGCCGCCCACAGCGGCACTGCTGCCTTCGATGCCTATGGCTACGGCACCTTCATCAGCGGACCCTCCAAGACGGCCGACATCGCCCAGGTGCTCGTCATGGGAGCCCAGGCTGCCCGCACCGTCACCGTCGTGCTGCTCAATGCATAGCCACTCCCCCCCCATCCATTTCCGTCCATTCCCATCACCTCCCCGTCAAATATGTATTAAAATTACTAAATTCTTTTGGTAGTTTAGAGTTTTCGCCGTACCTTTGCATTTCGAAAACGATGCCGCCATGGTGGAATTGGTAGACACGAGGGACTTAAAATCCCTTGGCCAGTGATGGCTGTGCGGGTTCGAGTCCCGCTGGCGGCACTTCTTTTACTAAACATGTTTATTTTTATGCGCAAAAATCTTATTCTTGCTGCCCTTGCAGCAATTGCTTTCGTATTTACTTCGTGCTCGAAGCTCGGTCCACTTTCGGCCGACAATTTCGAGGTGACCCCCAATCCGCTCGAGACGCAGGGCGGCAAAGTCCCTGCCACCATCAACGGAAAGTTCCCTGAAAAGTATATGAAGCGCAAGGCCGTGGTGACCGTCATTCCCGAACTGCGCTACGCCGGCGGCCAGGTGGCCCAGGGCCAGCCTGCCACGTTCCAGGGCGAGAAGGTGCTCGGCAACGACCAGACCATCTCCTATCGCCTCGGCGGCCACTACACCATGAAGACCGCCTTCGACTACGTGCCCGACATGCAGCAGAGCGACATGTACCTCACCTTCCACGCCAAGATTGGCAAGAAGCAGGTGCAGGTGCCCGCCGTCAAGGTGGCCACGGGCGTCATCGCCACCAGCGAACTCTATCGTCAGACCATGATGCAGGCCGGCGGCTGCATTGCCCCCGACTCCTTCCAGCGCATCCAGGCCCAGAAGCTCGATGCCAACGTGAAGTTCCTCGTCAACCAGGCCATCATCCGTCAGAGCGAACTGAAGAACAACTCCGTGCAGGAGTTCGTGCGCATGCTGCAGAAAATCAATGCCGACCGCGGCGAGAAGCTCGCCATCAAGAATGTCGAGGTGGCTGCCTACGCATCGCCCGAGGGCGGCTTCGAGTTCAACGACCGTCTGGCCGGCAAGCGTCAGGACGCCTCCGAGGAGTACGTGCAGAAGACGCTGAAGCAGACCAAGGTCGATGCCGATGTCGATGCCCACTACACCGCTCAGGACTGGGAGGGCTTCCAGCAGCTCGTGCAGGCCTCCAACATTCAGGACAAGGACGTCATCCTGCGCGTCCTCTCCATGTATAAAGACCCCGAGCAGCGCGAACAGCAAATCCGCAACATGAGCCAGGCCTTCCGCGAGCTCGCCGACGGCATTCTGCCCGAACTGCGCCGCGCCCGCATGACCATCAACTACGATGTCGTGGGCCGTTCCGACGAGCAAATCAAGGAGCAGTATGCCAACGACGCCACCAAGCTCAGCGTCGAGGAAATGCTCTATGCCGCCACCCTCACCGACAATGCTGCCGAGAAGGAAGCCATCTATAAGAAGACCGCCCAGTACTGGGACAAGGACTATCGCGCCCTCAACAACCTCGCCGTGCTCGCCTTCAACCAGGGCGACAACGAGCAGGCCGACCGCTACCTGCAGCAGGCCCTCCGCGTCAACAAGCAGGCCCCCGAGGCCTATGCCAACCTCGGTCTCATCGCCCTGAAGCAGGGCAAGCTCTCCGAGGCCGAAGAGCACATTGCCAATGCCATCGGAGCCAACGGCTTCGGCGAGGCACTCGGCAACCTCAACATCGCCAAGGGCAACTTCGCTCAGGCCGAGGCCAGCTTCGACGGTGCCGTCAGCAACAGCGCCGCCCTGGCCCAGCTGCTCAACAAGAACTACGAAGGCGCCATCCAGACCCTCGACAAGGTGAAGAACCCCGATGCCATGACCAGCTATCTGCATGCCGTCGTCGCTGCCCGCCGTGGCAACAAGTTCGCTGCCGAGTCCTATCTGAAGGAAGCCCTCAAGCTCGACCCGTCGCTCAAGGCCTATGCCGACCGCGACCTCGAACTCAGCCTGCTGAAGTAAAAAACACCATCGGGGAATGATCAAGCCACACATCCGTACATCGTCATTTCCTGCCATCATAGGGAGAGTCGTCGGACTCTCCCTATTCCCGTTTCTGCTTGCCTCCTGCCTCACCGGCAGCGGCACGTTCAAACTCAAGGGGAAGTTCAAAAACCTCAACCAGGGCGAGTTCTACGTCTACAGCCCCGACGGCGTCCTCAAGCAAGTAGACACCATCCGCGTCGACCGAGGCAGCTTCGTCTACACCGTAGCCTGCGACGAACCCGCCACCCTCATGCTCGTCTTCCCCAATTTCTCCGAGCAGCCCGTCTTCGCCCAGCCCGGCAAGACCGTCCAGATGCAGGGCGACGCCACCAACCTCCGCGAGATGCAGGTGAAGGGCACCGACGACAACGAACTCATGACCGCCTTCCGCCAGCAGGCAGGCACCGCCCCCACCGCCCAGGCCCGCAAGGCCGCCGAGCAGTTCGCCCACGACCATCCCCAGTCGCAGGTGGCACCCTACCTCGTGCGCCGCTACTTCATGCAGGGCGACGACCCCGACTACCGTCGTGCCGTCACCCTCCTCACCCCCCTTGCTGCCGCCCAGCCCAAGAACATCCCCCTGGCGCGACTCCTGCAGAAAGCCAAGGAGCTCAGCCACACCGACACGGGACAGCCCCTGCCCCCGTTCTCCGACACCGACATCCAGGGCCACAGCGTCAGCAATGCCGCCTTCAGCAGCGCCCCCGTCACTGTCGTCACCACCTGGTCCACGTGGAACTTCGACAGCCAGAACACGCTCCGCCAGCTGCGGCGCGTGCGCCGCAAGACCCCCGGCCGCCTGCGCCTGCTCAGCATCTTCCTCGACGGCAACACCGCCGAGATGCACCGCCTCGTGGAGCGCGACACCATCGACTGGCCCGTCATTGCCGACCCCAACCTCTTCGAAGGCAAGACCGTACGCGCCTTCGGACTTTCTTTCGTCGGCGACAACCTCGTCTATCGCAACGGCCGCCTCGTGGCCAGCCACCTCAGCAACAGCAACCTCATCAGCGAAGTAGAAAAACAGCTGACGCAGTAATCAACACTCCGTTATCCGACCCTGCTATACCTATGCTAATAAAAACCTATTGTGCCGCCGTCAGCGGACTCAATGTGACGACCGTTACCATTGAAGTGAGTCTGACGCCCGGCATGCTCTATCACTTCACTGGCCTTGGCGACACCGCCGTGCGTGAAGGTCGCGACCGCATCAACGCCGCCTATCAGCATCTTGGCTATCAGTTTCCTTACGGCGACATCACCGTCAACATGGCGCCTGCCGACCTGCGCAAGGAAGGCTCGTCGTTCGACCTGCCGCTGGCCATAGCGCTGCTGGCCGCCAGTGGCAGCATCGCCTGCGAGGACCTGGAGCGCTACATGCTCGTCGGCGAACTATCGCTCGACGGCACTCTGCAACCCGTTCGCGGTGCGCTGCCCATAGCCATCCAGGCACGCAAAGAAAAGTTCAAGGGTCTCATCGTGCCGGCACAGAACGTGCGCGAGGCCGCCGTGGTGAACAATCTCGACGTCTACGGCATGGAGTCGCTTGCCGACGTCATCGACTTCCTCTCGGGCCGTCGCGCCTTCGAGCCTACGCGCATCGACACGCGCCGCGAGTTCTACGAGCAGCAGGCCCGTTGCGACCTCGACTTTGCCGACGTGCGCGGCCAGGAGGCTGCCAAGCGCGCCCTGGAAGTGGCGGCTGCCGGCGGCCACAACCTTCTGATGATAGGCAGTCCCGGCAGCGGCAAGTCGATGATGGCTAAGCGACTGCCTGGCATCCTGCCTCCCCTCTCGCTGGCCGAGAGCCTGGAGACCACGCAGATTCATTCCATCGCCGGAAAGCTCAGCCAGAACGCCACGCTCATTTCGCAGCGACCTTTCCGCGCGCCCCACCACACCATCAGCGAAGTGGCCCTCGTCGGCGGTGGCTCGTCGCCGCAGCCTGGCGAAATCAGTCTGGCCCACAATGGTGTGCTCTTTTGCGACGAGCTGACAGAATTCAATAAGCAGACGCTCGAAGTGCTGCGCCAGCCGTTGGAAGACCGCCACATCACCATCTCGCGCGCCAAGTACACGCTCGACCTTCCCTGCTCGTTTATGTTTGTTGCCTCGTGCAACCCCTGCCCCTGCGGCTACTATGGCGACCCCACCCACCAGTGTGTGTGCACCCCAGGCCAGCGAGCCCGCTACATGTCGAAAATCTCTGGTCCGTTGCTCGACCGTATCGATATACAGATTGAGATTACGCCTGTTCCGTTCAAAGACCTCTCGAAGGTGGCGCCCGGCGAATCGTCGGCCGTGATTCGCGAGCGGGTGGTGCGCGCCCGCCAGATTCAGGAGCAGCGCTTCCGCGAACATAAGGGCATCCATTGCAATGCCCAGATGACCGAGCGCCTTATCCACCAGTATGCCGAACCCGATGAGGCCGGCCTCGCGATGCTCCGCATGGCCATGGAGAAACTCTCGCTCTCGGCCCGTGCCTACAACCGCATTCTGAAGGTGGCACGCACCATTGCTGACCTGGAAGGCAGCGAGCGCGTGCAGGCAAACCACATTGCTGAGGCCATAGGCTACCGCCAGCTGGACCGCGGCGACTGGGCAGAGCGGGGCCTGTAGTGTCTGAAAGAAGAAGCTGATGGAGGACGGTGATAAAAATAATCGGTATTTGAGCCGCGTGTAGAAGAAATTCCCTAAGCGGTAGGGCAGGGGGAGAAAAGCCATTGAAGACGAGCGATGATGAAACGAGTGATGATGATGGTGGCATGGGCAGCAGCGGCCTGCACGGCGCAGGCGCAGCAGCAGCGACAGGTGGTGGTGCTGGACGCCGTCACGCGCGAACCCGTGGCGCGCGCCTCGCTCTACACGAAGGAGGGTGGGCGCTTCCACGCCGCCATCAGCGACGAGCAGGGTGTGGCAAGGGTGGCGTTCGACTTCCGACGGCTCACCGTGTCGCACCTGAACTACGAGGCGCTGCAGCTGCGCCAGATGGGCGACACCATCTGGCTGAAGCCGCGCTACAGGCAGACGGCAGAGGTGGTGGTGACAAACAAGGAGCCGGAGTGGATACGCCGTAAGCTGCGCGAGGTGGTGAGGAGGAAGGAGCAGCACTACTTCGCGAAGGCCGACACCATGGGCTACCGATACGAGACGGAGAGCATAGGGCGCAACAGCCTCTACCGCTATCGGCAGAGGGGGCTCATCAGCCTGCGCAATGCCGAGGAGAAGCACTATGCCATCCGACCCGACTCAAGCGCGATAGCAGCCACCGACTCGACAAGCCTCACCGACGTGGCGAACCTGCGGCGCATGCTCTGCGAGGACTTCATGGCGGAACTGACGAAGGGCTTCATCAGCTCTCACCGATGGGCCGAGAACACCGACTACGAGGGGCAGGGGAAGGACGTGGTGGAACTGGTGTACCGCTCCCGGCATCGCAGCGACGACCGCGGACGACTGGTGGTGGACACGGCGCGCTGCGTGGTGCTGCAGGCCTATCGCATCACTGGCACCGAGACAAACTGCCACGAGCGCATGCCTGCCGTGCTCTACGCCATGGCGAAGGTGCTGTCGGGCTACAGGGTGCTGCAGTGGAACCGCCATTATAGGGTGGTGTATGGTGAGCGCCCGGACGGCACGTTGTTTCCCGAGTGGGTGGGCTATAAGTTCTATATGGAGACGCAGGACGCCGACAACGATGAGGATACGCAGGAATACGAGCGGCAGACGGGTGGCGGATTTCCGAACATGGAGGCGACGCTGCAGCTGGAGCCCGCAACGGCTCCGCTGACGGACACCGGGCAGCCCTTCCTCCAGCTGCCGGCGTCATGGTATCTGCGCTACAGCACGGAGGAATCGCGGCAGCAGGAGGTGGTGTTGGCGAATCTGCCCTCGGCGTTTACGTTGCTTTGACAGGGTGCGGACGTTCGGGGCGCCGCCCATTGGGGTCAAATAGTATATTATCCCTTAAAAAAACAATAATTCTTTTGTTCTGCCCTCGATTTTTCGTCGCTTTGGCTTCGCCGAAGTCACTTCCGTTGACTTCGTCTTCAAATGTCACGACTCGGCCAATTAAACGAGTTTATTGGCACTCGCTGCTCCATTTGTTCGGAAATGAAATCAAAAAATTCTTTTTTGTTTTGCATTTCGCTCACTTATTCGTAACTTTGCAGCGAGAAAAAGAAAATAACACTTTATGCAAGAGACAAGACAGAACAAGATTGCACGACTGCTGCAAAAAGAACTGGCACAGATATTCCAAGAACAGACACGCGCCATGCATGGCGTCATGGTGTCGGTGACGCGAGCTAAGGTCAGCCCCGACCTCAGCATCTGTACCGCCTACCTCAGCGTGTTTCCCAGTGAGCGCGGTGAGGAGATTATCAACAACGTGAATGCGAATATGAAGACCATTCGCTACGAACTGGGCACGCGCATCCGCAACCAGGTGCGCATCATACCGGAACTGCGCTTCTTCATCGACGACTCGCTCGACTACATCGACCGCATCGACCAGTTGCTAAAGCAATGAACTTCCCTTTCTACATAGCGCGCCGATACCTCTTCTCGAAGAAGTCAACGAATGCCATCAACGTCATCTCGATGATCTCAATGGCAGGTATCATCGTGGCCACCACCGCACTCATCATCGTGCTGAGCGTGTTCAACGGCTTCCACGACCTCGTGGCGTCGTTCTTCACGCAGTTCGACCCGCAGCTGAAGGTGGTGCCCGTGGAGGGAAAGGCTGTGCCCAGCGACGACCCCGTGCTCACGGAGATACGCCGTCTGCCAGAGGTGGACGTGGCGACAGAGTCGGTGGAGGACATGGCACTGGCCGTCTATAACGACCATCAGGCGATGGTGACGCTGAAGGGTGTCGACGGCAACTTCTCCGAACTCACCCACATCAGCGAAATCGTGTATGGCGACGGCGAGTTCCAACTGCAGGTGGCCAACCTGGAGTATGGCACCATCGGCATTCGCCTGGCTCAGCAGCTGGGCATGGGGGCGCGCTTCGGCGACTATCTGCGCATCTATGCACCGCGACGCGACGGACAGCTCGACCTCTCCAACCCGCAGGACGGTTTCGAACTGGACTCGCTGCTCTCGCCGGGAGTGGTGTTCTGCACCCGACAGGGAAAGTACGACAAAGGCTACATCCTCGCACCCATCGGCTTTGCCCGCCGACTGTTCGACCAGCAGGGCATGCTCACCTCGCTCGAACTGCGCCTGAAGCCGGGCAGCAATCTGAACGCCGTGAAGAAGCACATGCGCAACATCGCCGGCGACCGCTACCGCGTGCTGGACCGCTACGAGCAGCAGGCCGACACGTTCAAGATCATGCAGATTGAGAAGTTCATTGCCTACATCTTCCTCACGTTCATCCTGGTCGTTGCCTGCTTCAACATCATCGGATCGCTCTCCATGCTCATCATCGACAAGCGCGAAGATGTGGTCACGCTGCGCAACCTCGGAGCCACCGACCGGCAAATCAGCAGCATCTTCCTCTTCGAAGGACGCCTCATCACCGCCATCGGAGCCATCGCAGGCATCGTGCTGGGACTGTTGCTGTGCTGGCTGCAGCAGCAGTTCGGACTCGTCGGCATGGGCAACAGCGCCGACATGTTCGTCGTCAATGCCTATCCCGTCAGCGTGCATTATCAGGACGTGCTGCTCGTCTTCTTTACCGTGCTCATCGTGGGCAGCATCGCCGTTTGGTATCCCGTGCGCTATTTCTCACGCCGACTGATCAGCTGACCCCCATCTGGCACTGAAATAAAAACCTATCGACACATGAAGCAAACTATTCTGACAACACTACTGCTGGCAGCCTTTTTGCTTTCCGCCAGCGCACAAAACACTCCCGACCGAGGCTTCCGACACCCGGGCGGACTGCACACGCAGGCCGACTTCGACCGAGTGCGTGCCCAACTGGACGCAGGCAACGAGCGCGTCGTGGCTGCCTACGACGTGCTGCGCAAGGCTGCCTACGCACAGTCGGGCGTGCAGACTTATCCCGTGGAGACCATCGTGCGCGGTGGCGGTTCGGGTGAAAACTACATCAACGCAGCACGCGGCGCGACGATGGCTTATCAGAACGCGTTGCGATGGAAGATAGAGGACAACAAGGCCTGCGCACAGACCGCCGTGCGCATCCTCATGGCATGGGCACGCACCACCAAGCAGATTACGGGCAACAGCGACCAGTGTCTGGCCGTGGGACTCTACGGCTACCAGTTTGCCCAAGCCGCAGAGCTCATGCGCGACTACGAGGGCTGGGCCCGCGAGGACTTCGAGGAGTTTCGCCAGTGGATGCTCGGGCTGTGGTATCCGAAGGCCATTGGTTTCCTGCGCCACCGCAACGGCACGTGGGAGAATCAAGGCAAATGGTGGCAGGCACCGGGCCACTACTGGTCGAACTGGGGCTTGTGCAACGCCCTCTGCGTGGTGTCCATCGGTGTGCTCTGCGACGACGTGTTCATCTACAATCAGGGCATGAGCTACTTCAAATACGACCAGGTGGGCACGTATCGCAACCCGCGCACCGAGGTGCCCATCAAGAACGACGGACTGACGGAGTTTCTGGGCAACCTGGTGGTGACGACTGCCGACAGCGAATTGGAAACAGGTGCCTACGGGCAACTGGGCCAGATGAACGAGAGCGGCCGCGACACGGGCCACTCGGCCATGGCGCTCGGCCTGGCCATCGATCTGGCCAAGGTGGGATGGAACCAGGGCGACGACCTCTTCTCCTACATGGACCATCGGCTGGCCGCCGGCATCGAATATGTGGCAGCACAGACGCAGAGCGTGGAAGGCCTGCCATGGGTGAACTACCACTACGGCTCCAGCGGCTACTACTACAGCGACTCGCGGGCATGGCTGATGACAGGACCTGCACTGGGAGCCCAGATGCGTCCCTACTGGGGAACGGTGATGGGGGTGTACGAAGGCGTAAAGGGTGTCAGGATGCCGTTCGCCGAAGCATCCTACAAGGACATGGGCATCGACGCTGGCGGTCAGGGCTCTACCAGCGGTGGCTACGACCACCTGGGCTACTCGGTGCTGATGAACACGCGCGACGTGCAGCTCTGCCCCGAAGACCAGCGGCCCACGGAACTGCGACCGCTCATCGAATACGACGGCTCGCTGACAGGCAACCTCATCCCGAGTCTTGCCGTGGAGCGCCAACAGGGCAACATCGACGGAAAGAAAATATTCCATAGCGAATTGGGCGGACTGGTGAATACCTACTCGGCCAACAACCGCACCTGCGTGCCGGCAGGAACAAGCATCACGCTCTCGGCACTGCTTCCCGACGGCGAGGAGAACACGGGCCAGTGGCAGTGGAGCACGGGAGCCGCCACGCCCTCCATCACCATCACCGCCGACCACAGCCAACTCTATCGCGTCAGCTACGTCAACAGCCGTGGCGTGAAGAGCGAGCAGTTGTTTGCCATCGCCGTTGAAGGCGACAACACGCCGTCGGCAGTGACGGCCAGCATAAAGATTGGCAACGAAACCTTGAACGACACCGTCGCTACGGTGTTCTACGGCCAACGCCTCACGCTCAGCATCAGCGGCAGCGACGGCTACGGCACCTGCCGCTGGCAGAACGGTTCTACCGCCGCCACGCTGACCACAGGCCAGCTGACCAGCGACACCATCATCACCGCCACCTATCTGAACCAGAGCTACACGCCCACCTTCGTCAGATTCCACATCCACATGAAATACACGCGGCCAGACATCACGCTGAACGGGACCACGCTGCAAGACTCGCTGATTGTCATCGCCCAGCAGGGCGACCGCGTGGAGATAGGTCCCTACGTGCCGTCGACGCTCGAGGGAATGACGTACGAATGGACGAAGGTCGACGGCGACTCCGAACGCTTCGAGGGGAGCGGTAGGACGCTCCTCTTCGACGGCATCACCGCCTCGGGCATCTATACCGTCAGCTGCCTGCTCAACGGCCAGCCGTTGGCCAGCTACCGCTACCGCGTGTACGTCAGCGATAGCGAGGCACGCGTGGCCCTTGGCAGCTACGCCATTCGTCACACCGTCACCCAGACCTACATGACGGCCCAGGGACCGCAGAAGCGCGTGGCCTTCGAAGCATCCGAAGACGGCATGCCCTCGGCCCGGCAGGTGTGGGTCGTTGACGACCCCGAGCAGAACGGGCGCTACAGCATTCAGACCCCCGACGGCAACTACATCAGCACGTCGCTGCTTCAGACCTCCAACGCTTCGGCACCGTTTGCCTTCGACTGTGCCGCCGCCAGTAGCTATGTCGCCATGAAACTGCGGTTGGCAGGCTATTACATCCTCCTCGGCGACGACCTCACCATCGATACTCGCAGTAGCAAGACCCTCACCGACTATCCCTTCGAACTCATTCCCGTCGACATCTCGGGCATTGAGGCCTGCCCAGAACTCGTAGGTCAGAACTCAGCGCTCAGCGCTCAAGATTCCGCCATCTACGACCTGCAGGGCCGCAAAGTATTAACTCCCAGTCTCCCCGCCCTTCAGGGAGGGGCCAGGGGTAGGCTTCTCCCGAAGGGAATCTATATCTTGAACGGAAAGAAAATCGTCATCAGATGAACCGATTGCTCACTCTCATGCTGCTCGCCCTCAAACAACCCCCTCTCGACTCCCATGAATAAGATCTTCCTCTTCATATTTGCCTTGGCAGCGTGGCCCCTGACGGCACTCCACGCACAGACCGAATACAAGATGGCCGGCCCTTACGAGGTGGTGGCCCGCGACGGACAGTATCGCAGCTCGAAGGCCGGCAGCGAGCAGGACATGCGAGCAGCACTCACCTCTGCCCGCAGGGCTGCTTCGGCCAAGAAGGCCTCCGAACGGCAACACTATGCCCAGCAGGCGCGCAGCATTGCCGATGCCTATGCCGCCACGCTGCAGCGCTTCGACGGCCACGACGCCCCGCTCTGCACCATACAGGCCTTCGACCTCGTGCGTGCCATGACGCTCCTCGCTGAAGGTGGCACGGGGCAAGTGCCCGCCGCATGGGAGGCAATGGTGAGGCGCGCCATCCTGCCCACCATCGAGCAGTTTGATGCCGACTCGCCCTATGCCAACGGCAACTGGGGAGCCATCGTCAACCGCTGCCGCATGGCCTGTGGCATCCTGCTCAAGGACTCCGCGCTCTATCAGAAGGCCATCGACTACTTCCTGCATGCCAACGACAACGGATCGCTGCCCAACTACGTGGCGGAGTCAGGCCAATGCCAAGAGACCGGACGCGACCAGAACCACGCCCAGCTGGGCTTGGGCATGATGTGCGACATCTGCGAGATGGCTTGGCAGCAGGGCGACGACCTCTGGGGAGCTCTCGACAACCGGCTGATGCGCGGCATTGAATATTCTGCCCGTTACAACCTCGGCTACGACGTGCCCTTCGAACAGTGGACCGACTGTACCGGACTCTACAACGACTGGACCGAACCCGGCAGCATGGGGCGCGGCAGGCTGTGGGACATCTACGAGAAGCCCTACAACCACTACGTGAAGAAGAAAGGACTGCGCATGCCCTACACCAAGCAGGTGCTGGCTCTGCAGGCGAAGGCCCGCAAGCGCGGCGCGGCTATTCAGGGACCGGAAACCACCATCACCTTCGCCCCTGGCGTGAAAGAAGGCACGAAGCTGCACCAGGTGTTCACCTATCCCGCCCCCGAGAGTGCACCGCTGAAGCACGACTACGACGTGTTCGTGCAGTCGCGTGGCAGCAAGGAGTGGACGAAGATTGACACCTACCGGGCCCGTGTGAACGCCCCCATCGGAAACAACAAGCACAAGGTGAGCGAAATTTCCTACGCCTTCTTCGACTTCACCGGCGACGTCTTCGTGAAAGTTGTAAAGAAATCTCAAAACTCAAAACTCTCCACTCAAAACTCTCAACTGACTCTAAACTCTCAACTCTCCGCTCGGCGCGAAGCGACGCTTTCGTCAGAAAGAACTCTACACTCTACACTAAAAGTCCGCATCCGCCCCGACTATCGCGGCGTCATTCCCAACGTGCTGAACGACAGCACTGTGCAGTTCCTGCTGTTCCAGCCCGAGAACGTCAGCGTGGAGTTTGACGGCGACATCACCAGCAACCTACTGCTCTTCACGTCGAAGCCGCCCGTCACCAAGGAAGAAGCCGAGCAGCAGGCCAAGGCTGAGGGACGCCGTTTCCTCTACTTCCCGCCCGGCTACTACGACGAGCATCACCCGCTCGTGAAGGGCCTCATGGCTGAGAGCTCCAGCGAAACACCCGTGGGGCGCGAAGCCCGCCTGCCCGGCAACACCACCGTCTATCTTGCCCCGGGCAGCTACTTCTCCACCACGCTGGCCATCAACGATGCCGAGAACGTGAGCATCCTCGGGCGCGGCGTGGCCCGTCCCGAACGCGGCTATGAGGGCTGCCACGTCTATCGCAGCCGCAACGTCCTTATCGACGGCCTCATTGTCTGCACCTGCCCCGTGGGCGGCAGCGACGGCGTGACGCTCCGCGACGTGCGCTCCATCTCCCATCCTGGCTGGGGCGACGGCCTGAACGTCTTTGCCTCCAGCAACGTGCTCTACGACCGCGTGTTCTGCCGCAACAGCGACGACTGCACCACCGCCTATGCCACGCGCAAGGGCTTCCAGGGCAACGCCCGCAACGTGACCATGCGCAATTCCACCCTCTGGGCCGACGTTGCCCATCCCATCTTCATCGGCATCCACGGCAACTCCGAGCGCATGGACACCATCGAGCACCTGCGCTACGAGAACATCGACATCCTCTGCCAGAGCGAGCCGCAGGTGGACTATCAGGGCTGCATGGCCATCAATTGTGGCGACAACAATCTCGTGCGCGACGTCGTGTTCGACAACATCCGCGTGGAGCAAATCCATCAGGGCTCACTCCTGCAAATCAAGGTGGGCTTCAATCAGAAATATTGTACGGCTCCGGGGCGTGGTGTCCAGAACATCCACTTCCGCAACATCCGCTACAAGGGTGCCATGCCTTATATGTCGGTCATTGCCGGCTACGACGAGCAGCGACGTGTCAGCGGCATCACCTTCCAGGGCCTGAAAATCAACGGGCAGCCCATCTATGACGACATGCCCGGCAAACCCAAGTGGTACCAGACGGCCGACTACGTACCCATCTACCTCGGCCCCCACGTCGAAGGGCTGCAGTTCCTGAAATGATCATCACATTATTATATAATATGAAACACAGACATTTTCTGGCGCTCGTGCTGCTTGCCTGCACGCTCGGGCTCCACGCCCAGATGCTGGTGGGCTCTTACAATATTCGTTATAAGAACAGCGAGGACTCCATTCACGGCAACGGTTGGGCCAAGCGCTGCCAGGTCATCTGCGACCAGGTGAACTTCTTCTCGCCTGTGGTCTTTGGTGCCCAGGAGGTGCTCCACCCGCAGTTGCTCGACATGAAGAAAGGGCTCGACGGCTACGACTACATCGGCGTGGGGCGCGACGACGGCAAGGAGGCAGGCGAATATGCTGCCATCTTCTACAAGAAAAACCTCGTCCGACTGCTCCGCAACGGTAACTTCTGGCTGAGCGAGACGCCCGAGAAACCCGGTCTGGGCTGGGATGCCGCCTGCGTGCGCATCTGCTCGTGGGGCGAGTTTCGCGTGCTGGGCAAACAGAAGGTGATGGGCAAGAAGCATCTGAAGTTCTTCTATTTCAACCTCCACATGGACCACGTAGGCAAAGTGGCGCGCCGCGAGGCCGCCAAGCTGGTCGTAGAGAAAATACGCGAGATTGCAAAGGGTGCGCCGGTGGTGCTCACGGGAGATTTCAACGTCGATCAGACAGACGAAATCTACCGCATCTTCACCGACTCGGGCATCCTGAAGGACAGCTATGAGTGCGCCCGCCTGCGCTTTGCCGAAAACGGAACGTTTAATGGCTTCAAGCCCGACCTCTTCACCGAGAGTCGCATCGACCACGTCTTCGTGTCGCCGCAGACGCAGGTGGAGGCCTATGGCGTGATGACTAACAGCTATTGGACACCCGACACGCTTGAGCAGCAGAAGCAGAAGGAGTCTGACGCCCCGCAGGAAATCAGTTTCACCCGCTACCAGCGCCGCCTGCCCTCCGACCACTACCCCGTGTTCGTAAGGCTGAAATAGTTTTATTTATGCGTCATGATGTCGAGCACCATGTGGTCGGTTTGGCACATGGCTTCGGCACCGATGCTCGTGAGGTTGTGAATGGTTTTATCTACGCAGTCGTCGACGATGCCTTCGGCCGAACTGACGCACTTTCCTTCCATCGACAGCACGGCAGAGAGGACGGCGGTGCTCACGCCGGAGGCAATCTTCAGTGCGCACGACGGCTTCGCGCCGTCGCAGAGCATGCCGGTGAGGTTGGCTATCATGTTCTTCACCGAGCGGCAGATGTGCTCGTAGCCGCCCCCCATGAGATAGGTGATGCCGACGCTGGAGCCGATGCCTGCCACCACGCAGCCGCAGAGCGCCGACAGTCGGCCGAGCGACTGCTTGATGTAGATGGCGGTGAGGTGGGAGAGGGTGAGTGCGCGGATAACTTCCTCCTCGGTATTCTCGTTTTCCTCGGCATAGACGGCCACGGGATTGGTGGCGCAGATGCCCTGGTTGCCCGAGCCGGAGTTCGACATCACGGGTATCATTGCTCCGCCCATGCGGGCGTCGCAGGCGGCGGCAGTCTTGGCGATGATGTGGGAGTAGATGCTGTTGCCGAAGATGCCTTTGGCGAGCGGTCGGTCGATGGTCTTGCCGAGGTTATGGCCGTAGTTGTGGCGCAGTGCCTCGCGTGCCGCCGCCATGTTCATCTCCTGTGTCTTCAGGATGAAGCGCAGTTCCTCAATCGGCGTCTCCATGGCGAAGTCGTAGACCAGTTTTAAATTTAAGGAGTTCAAGGAGTCCAAGGAGTTCGAGGAGTTCAAGACTTTACCTTTGTCTATCGGAGCGGCAGGACTTTTGTCTTGAACTACTTGAACTCCTTGGACTTCTTGTACTCCTTCTTTTTCTCCCTCATCCTGTTCCCTAAAATGCGTATGGCTGCCCTCGATGATGGCGGTCTCGCTACGGCCCTGAGCCTCACAGGTGATTTCGATGTAGAGCAGTTCGCAGATGTTCGGCTTCACACTGATGTGGATGCGGTCCTCGGCGATGAAGCGCTTGCCTTCGGCGAGTGCCTCGGGCGTGAGGTCCTTCAGCACCTCCAACTGGTATTCCGACTTGCCGATGAGGGCTCCCAGCGCAATGGCGATGGGCAGACCTATCATGCCGGTGCCGGGAATGCCGACACCCATCGCGTTTTTCAGGATGTTGCCCGACAGCTGGGCAGTGATTTTTTCTGGTCGGCAGCCCAGCAGCTCGGTGGCGCGAGCCGTGCAGAGGGCCACTGCCATCGGTTCCGTACAGCCGATGGCCGGCACCACTTCCTGCTTGATGAGGCTGATGAGCGCCTCTCTCTGTTGTTTTGTTATCATGGCTTTTTTGGGGTTTCCTTAGCCCCCTAACATAGGGGGTTGGGGGTCTCGTGATTTTCTAAGCCCCCTATTTTTATGGGTTTTGTTTTAGGGGCCTTGCGTATCTAACCCGCCAGTCCCTGTTGTTTATATAGGTTATTATCTTTTCCACAACGCTTTCCACGTTGTTTTCTATTTCTTCATTTCTGAACCGTATCACAGTTATTCCTTCCTGCTCAAGAAACTCGGTTCTTTCTTGATCATGTTTTCTCGCTTCGGGTGAGTCGTGAACTTCGCCATCTACCTCAATACACAGTCGTATGGTAGGACAATAAAAATCAAGCACATATGAACCATATCCGTGTTGTCGGCGGAATTTAAGTCCTAAAACCTGCCTCTTCTGAAGTCGTCTCCAAAGAATGTTTTCACAAGGAGTTGACTCTCTGCGCAGCTGCTGTCTCAGTTCTTTGTTATATGGTTCGTTGGAAAAGTGCATGGTCTTAGCCCCCTAAAGTAGGGGGTTGGGGGTCTTGACATATCTAACCCGCCAATCCCTTTTTTATAATTGTTATTACCTTTTCCGCAAAGCTTAATACATTATCGGCTTATATAGGGTGTTTTCAGACCCCCAACCCCCTATTTTAGGGGGCTCTGAAGGAACTCCAGGAACGCGGGCACATCCTCCTTGTAGGAGAAGGAACCCGAGAGCGGGTTGCCGTCGGCATCTACGATGACGTAGAACGGCTGGGCGTTGGCACCGAACTTATGGCTCTGCAGATAGCTCCACTTCGCACCCACGGTGCGCAGCGTGCGCGTGTTGCCGTCGGCCTCCTTCACCTCGATGGGCTGGGCCAGCGGTGTCTTGTCGTCGACGAACAGCGAGATGAGCACATAGTCCTTCTTCAGCATGTCGGCCACGCGCGGGTCGGTCCACACGGCAGCCTCCATCTTACGGCAGTTCACGCAGCCGAAGCCGGTGAAGTCGATAAACACGGGCTTGCCCTCGGCCTTGGCGGCCGCCATGCCCTGCTCGTAATCGGTGAAGCGGGCCTCCACGGTCTTCGTGTTCAGGTTGAAGTCCTGCGTGTTGATGGGCGGAGCGAAGGCTGAGACGGCCTTACACGGTGCGCCCCAGAGGCCAGGCACCATATAGACGGCGAAGGCAAACGACACGAGTCCGCCCATGATGCAGAGCACGGGCATGGGCTTGCGGATGTCGCCGCCAATCTCGTCTTCCTGGAACTTCAGCCAGCCCACGAGGTAAGCACCCAGCAGTGCGAAGATCACTATCCAGAGCGAGAGGAACACCTCGCGGTCGAGCAGGTGCCAGCCGTGAGCCAGATCGGCCACGGAGAAGAACTTCAGCGCGAAGGCCAGCTCGAGGAAGCCCAGCACAATCTTGATGGTGGTCATCCACGAACCGGAGCGCGGTGCCTGCTTCAGCCACGACGGGAACATGGCGAACAGCGTGAAGGGCAGGGCCAGCGCCAGTGCAAAGCCGAACATGCCCAGGGCCGGAGCCACCCAGTTGCCACTGGTGGCCGTCTCGACGAGCAGCAGTCCCACGATGGGCGCCGTGCAGGAGAAGCTCACCAGCACGAGCGTGAATGCCATGAGGAAGATGCTGAGCAGACCGCTGGTGTTGGAAGCCTTCGAGTCGACGGCGTTGGCCCAGCGGTCGGGCAGTTTGATTTCGAACCATCCGAAGAACGACAGCGCAAACACCACCAGCAGCAGGAACAGGAAGATATTGAACACGGCACTCGTCGACAGCGCGTTCAGCGTGTCGGAGCCGAAGAAGGCGGTGACGAGCAGTCCCAGTGCCAGATAGATCACGATGATGGATATGCCGTAGGTGATGGCGTCCTTGATGCCCTTCTTCTTATCGGTCTTGGCGCGTTTCAGGAAGAACGATACCGTCATCGGGATGATGGGCCAGATGCAGGGCATGGCTACGGCGAGCAGTCCGCCAACGAAGCCCATGAGCAGGATGTACCACAGCGAATGGTTGGCGATGTTGTCGCCCACGCCCTTGGCCTGCAGCTCCTTGATGACGGGGCGCCAGAGGGAAGCCCCACCCCGACCCTCCCCTGCAGGGAGGGAGTTCAAAGTGTCTGGAGTAACCTCTCCTGACACCTCCAAAGGAGTAGATGGGTCGGGGGAATCAGCAGCTTCTTGAGCCGGAAGGTTCTCCCCTCCTTCGGAGGGGGCGGGGGAGGTTTCTGCCGCAGGTGCCTTGCCGCTCTTCTTCAGCGAGGCCTCGCCCGGCGGCATGCACATCTCGTCGTTGCAGGCGCCCCACTCCAGGTAGGCGTCGATGTTGTACTGGGGCTTCGTGAACTTCACCTTCTGCACAAACTGCACCGACTTCTCGAAGTAGCGCAGGTTCATGCCGAACATCTCGTCGAACTGCGAGATTTCCTTACCCCGCGGCGTCAGCTTGCCCACCAGTTCGGCACCCTCCAGCTTGTTGACGTGCAGCGATGCCTCGATGGGGCCGTCCTGTCCCAGGTTGGTCGAATAGACGTGCCAGCCCGGGTCGATGGTAGCCGAGAAAATCATCTCGGCCTCGGGGCCCGAGCCCGTCTTCAACTGCGTGGTGAATTTCACGGGGTCCTGCATCTGTGCCACAGCGTTCAGCGTCAGCATCAGCAGCAGAGCCAGCAACGAAAAATGCTTCTTTGTCTTCATGTTGATATGGATTTTATTACTTTATACTCGAAACCAGTAGCCTGTCACTACCATTAGTGACTTTCAATCCAGCCACAAAGGTACAAAGAATCTTTGATATTAAAATAATTTAAGGATAAAAAAAACTGTCATCTCACCATAATTAAGATAAAAAGTGTAAATTTGCAGCCCTCGTGGCTACCCTTCTTGCGTACCTACGGCACGCGTTTTGGTCCTATATCATCCCTAAAAGATAGCCGGCAGGCCCTCCCCTCCTCGGAGGGGCTGGGGGAGGCTCCCTTAAGATGATTTAACGCGCCGTTTTAACACGAATACTGCGCCATTTCCCAATTGCGAATCCGACGACGGGAAATGGCGCAAAATTTTGCCCGTTTCGTAACGTGCTGACCAGCAGTGAGTTGCGAAAACCTTACATTTCCGTGCCATCAAAAGCATAGGTTTAGTCCCTCCAAACCATAGGTTTACTGGCTGCAACTCATAGGTCTGTACGATCGAAACCATCGTTCTGCATCGATAAAAGCATAGGTTTAGAGCCTGCAGCGCCTGCTTCCCGATGGCACAAAGCGTTGTTTTGTCAGAATTAAATCAATGTCAGCCCGAATCCAAATCCTGGAATGCCTCCGCAGGAAGTGTTAAAAAACGGGGGCAAACGGGCGTCGGCCCTCGATTTGGTTCCAAATAATCAACTACAGAAGCTTCAGGACTGCCCCGTCTGCCGACCCCCACCATCGACGTCCCGCTACGAGGCTTGCTGACGCAATATAGAAGGAAAATAGTTAATAAACAATAAAAATACGCCTTTTATAATGAATAATTGAAAGAAAACTTGCAAAAAAAGAATATTTTCCTTATCTTTGCAGCGCTTAGCATATTAACCACTAACAAAAGGAGTTAATCAATAAGCAAATAGAAGCATCGGAACTACAATAGTTCAAGATAAAAACAGACCAGTAAGAAATGTGGAAGTTTCTAATCTGATGATGTTTAAGGCGGTAATGAAATGAAGAGGGCTCAGTATATGTTGTTGAAACATTTATTTGAGTAGAATCCTCGTCACTTGTCGTCATTCTATTCAAGGTGGAGGACGCGTTCCTCCGCCTTCAATGGAACAAAAAATGTAACTGTTCGCTCAACTGTTATGCCCCAGTTGCTGCAGGAGCAGGTTCTGCTAAGTAATAAAAGGCAGGAGGAGACAACACCAAATCTTAAAAACTTTTAAATCATTCGTTGCCACCGCAACGTGGTGTTAGAAAATGTAAAAGGGATTTGGTAATAAGGAGAAAAAATCCTACTTTTGCGTCCGACTTGATGAATAATTAGGTGCCACAGCGGGCACCTCAAGCCGAAAGGCAACCAAAATCAATAGGTTTTTTAGGATTGTTTGTTTTTTAAGGCAATCATTCGTGTCGGAATCTTCGTTGGAGCGTGTTGACGCATCTTCTCGGTAAGAAATGTGGAAGTTTCAGAAATCAGAAGACGATGTCGGCAAGATGCACGAATGACATATATTGTCTCCTTTGCAGGTGTTTGCATAGGGATGAATGTACATTTTCGCGTGGTTGTTGTATCATTATTCTGATTAGGCCCTTCCACAGCCTCTTACTGGTAATGTTAACTTCATCCACGCTTTTTTTGTGTTATCATCAAAGCAAACAATAAAAAAACTAAGACAATGAGACAATTTTACAAACATTTCATGGCATTGGCCCTTTTGCTGATGCTTCAGGTCAGCACAGTATTCGCTGTGAACGTCACCTACTCGCTTAAGACTCATATTGACGGCAGAACCATCACGGGCACTGCTAACCTGAATGAAGGGGCAACCCTGGAAAGTGGTATGCCTCGCGCCTTATGGCGAGCCTATACTACTTATAAGTATTATAGCGATGATGAGCTGACACAAGAAATCACTGTTGCTCCAGAGGAAAATGCTATGGTTTATGTGGATTATGTATTTGAACCTCCTTTTATTGTTTCTTCTGAAGGAGTAGAGACATATTATTATTTCAATGCATATATTTCCTCGTCTAGGTATTATATGTGCGGCAACTTGGGTGCTGTAGGTCCGAAGTCTAGTGCAACGAAGGATACGTGGGCTATTTATGGAGACGCATATTGTCTGAATCTTAAGAGCAAAGGTTTCGGTAAATGGCTCTGTTATAGTGGTACAACAGTTAGCATGGGCGAAAGCCAAATGGATTTAGGATGGCAATTATATGGTAACTTTTATACGCCTGATAATCGTGTTGCAGAGACGACTGTCTTAGCAACTGCAACCAATGAGAATGTTATTTTGCATTATAATAATAACGCTACCGGGCCTGGGGGGGCTTATTCAATGGGTAAATTTGTTACCGTCAACATGAGTAGTTGGAACTCTATAGTGTGGAATACTCATCATGAGCTGGATAAAACAAATAATAACTATAACGCACTTACAGTATCGAACAGTAGTTTCTTCTTCACTAGAGGTACATCTCATAATATCTATTCAACAGTGTGGAGAATCCTCAAGGCCGATGGAACATGGAATCCAGACATTGTAGTTCAGAAAGGAACTACTCAAACACTGATTGGCATGCCAACAGGCCAGAATAAATACACGGAGAGAGGAGATTGCAATTATGACCGCTATTACAAGGATGCAGAGTTTACGCAAAAGTATGCTGATGACTACATGATTCCTGTTACTGGTAATACCATTATCTATATCAAGGAATCCTACAAGAATGGCGAGCCTTTTGTCACCGACCATTGGATTACGCTTGTCCTCTCTTATAATGTTAACAATCTGGCGAATGAGTGGGGCTACGCCGCAGATGGTGTGACGCCTGCCGTCAGGGTGTTGGAATACACAGCCCTCACAACGAATGCTTCTAACACAAAGTATGCGTTGACATTTACGGAAACTGATAAGATTGAGCCTCACAAGCCTTACCTGTTCAAGGCTGACGAAGTGTTGGAAGGCAAATATCTCAACTTGTCAAAAGATCCCACTTGGGGAGACAAGACGCAAGAGTTGCTTGACACTTACGTTGGTAATAAGAAAGTGACTTGGAAAGACAACGCCAACAATAGTCCCGACGTGACGATGATTGGCACCTACTACGACAAGGAACTGACCGTGCTGAGCGAACATCCGAACCTGCTCTACTTCTACTTCGGCTACGACAAGCGCTACGACAGCGCCAGCAGCGACTATGTAGGCGAGGAGGCTGCTGAAGGCAAGTATCCTTACAACTTCTACCGCGTGACGCAGAAGCCTGTTACCATGAAGAAGCACCGCTGCTACTTCATGATTGAGGGCGCTCCTGCCGGTGCCAAGCTGATGCTGATGGACAGCTTCGGCGAAGTGATTACAGGCATCGACGGCGTGGAAGCCAGCGACCTGGTTCGTACGACGGGCCGCATCTACAACCTGAATGGCCAGGTGGTGGGCAACGACCTGGAGGCTCTGCCCCGTGGCGTGTATATTGTGAATGGTAAGAAGGTGATGAAGTAAAAAAAAGAAAGGAGACGAAAATATGAAGAAAACAGCGTATATCGCACCCGAGTGCGAAATCTTTGCCATGCAGACCGAAGGCATCTGCGACCTGACGGTTTCTGGCCTTAACGGTGGTGGCGCTATCGACATCGGCGATGGTGGCGACAACGACGACGATGCCCCAGACCCCACGGCCAAGAGTACAAACCTCTGGGACGGTTGGGAGTAACCCCCCCCAACACACAGACATTCCACTAGTTGTTTTTGGCTATTTGTATAATAGCATCATAATCGATTATTTTATTAATTTGTTTGCTGCCGCCCCCGCTGTGAAGCCCGGGCGGTTTTTTTATGGCAAAGAATGAGCCCGCCGCCCTCGGTGAGGACGAAACGGAGCGCTTGTGTAGGCTGGCGACTTGATTTGCATCAATAAAAAAGGCTGTTCCGGCGAAAAACAGTCGAAACATTTCGCAGGAACGGAAAAACTGCGTACCTTTGCACCGTGTTCAAGAGGAACACATCCGCATCATTTAGACAAATAAGGTTTTCATTAGGTTAGTAGTTTGATAGATTTTAAGGTAAAGATTATGTTTAGATTTATTTAATCTAAAGAAACGAGGCTGGTGTCTGTGAAGATATCAGCCTCGTTTTTTTATCAATAAAACTTAAAAAACCCTTTATTAATCAATATTTTGAATAATTAAGTGTGAAAAAGAAGGATTTTTGGGTTTTTCTGCTTAAATTTGCAGGCTGTAACGAAAAGAAACGACATATAGATATGAGGAAAAACAAACTCATTGCACTCGGAATGGGGCTTTTGCTGCTCGGCGGCATGAGTTCCTGCCTGAAGGACAACGAAACGGAAGTCGTCACCTACGACGACACGGCTGTGACGGCATTCTCGCTGGGCACGCTGACGCGCACCATGCACACCACCAGCTCGAAGGGCGAGGACAGCACGTACGTCGTCAACGTGACGGGAACGAAATATCCGTTCTCCATCGACCAGCAGCGCGGACTGATCTACAATGCCGACTCGCTGCCCGTGGGAACGAAGGTGGATCGCGTGGTGTGCACGCTGTCGACGAAGAACTCGGGCACGGCTGTCTTCAACCTGCGCACGAAGGACGGCACGCTGGACTCGCTGGTGGTCTATTCGAATACCGACTCCATTGACCTCTCGAAGCCGACGGAGTTGCGCGTCTATGCCATGTCGGGCCGCGCCTACAGAAAATATACGGTGCAGGTGAACGTACACAAGGAGGAGGCCGACGAGTTCCGCTGGACGAAGGCGCTGGACAACGAGCTGAACTTCGCCAAGACGCCGCAGCTGCGCCTGCTGAGCGTGGGCGAGCGTCCGTACGTGCTCTTCACGGCCGACAACGCATCGACCATGCTGGCCGACCTGCGGCAGTACATCGCCGATGCCACTTCCGACACGGGCGTGAAGCAGATACTGAGTCCGTCGGCCTTCGACAACGCCGTGAGCAACGGCAACACGCTCTACGTGCTGGAGAAGGAGGGCTGCAAGCTGCATGCCATCGGCACCGACGGCCTGGGCAACGAGACCCACGCCGACCACGAGGGCTGCGACACCAGCGTCGTGGACCGCCTGGTGGGCGCCTCGGCAAAGGAGATCTACGCGCTGAGCAAGCAGGGCACGCTGATTGTTTCGACCGACGGATGCCGGTCGTGGCAGGAAGAGAGCCTGGACAGCGACGCCGACCTGCTGCCCACGGAGAATATCAACTGCACGCTGCACCGCCTGCGCACGAACGACACGATGGAGCGCGTGCTGCTGGTGGGCACGCAGCCCGGCAAGGACTACGCGCTGGTGTGGATGAAGATAGCCGACGAGACGCAGCCCGGCGCCGGCCGCTGGATGCTGCTGGCCGACGGCACAAAGGGCGAGGGAGCCTACTGCCTGCCCAGCAAGGAAAGCCTGAGCATCGTGGGCTATGACGGCAAGGACATGAGCCTCGGCATGAGCGCCGACGGCACGCTGGCCGCCATCCTGCTGAGCGCCGACGGCGGCATCAACTGGAAGAGCAGCGCCACCTACGCCTGGCCCGAGGGCCTGAGCGGCAAGGGTTGGCTGGCTGCCTGTGCCGACAAGAGCGGCACGCTCTGGGTGGTGCTGGGCGAGACGGGCCAGGTGTGGCGCGGCCGTCTAAACCGCCTGGGCTGGGAGACGAAGTGACAAGGTGGCGTTATAACAGAATAACGGCATTACGAAATAACGAAAGAACAATACGGTGAGCATACTGGCAAACATCATGAAGCGGAGAGGAGCAGCGACGGCAATCGCTGCACTGCTGCTTTGCCAGATGGTTTCGCCGGCCAGCGCGCAGAGCGACCCGGAATACCTGATGGAGATTGGCGGCGGCGTGGGCCTGACGGGCTATCTGGGCGACTTCAACGCCCAACTCACCAACGACCTGCAGCCGATGGCCACGCTGGTGTGCCGACGGCTGTTCAACCCCTTCGCCGGCCTGAAGATGTCGGCATCGTGGGGAAAGCTGAGCGGCGACGCCAAGGACGTGGAGACGTTCTACCCGCAGGCAGGACAGCTGCCCGACCCCTCGGAGACGCAGGACTACAGCCGACTCGGCTACAAGTTCAGCCACACGCTGGTGGATGCCGCCTGCGTGTTCGAATATAACTTCTGGCCCTACGGCACGGGGCGCGACTATCGCGGAGCCAAACGGCTGACACCGTTCATCTACGGCGGCGTGGGCGTCACCTACGTCTCGGGTGGACCGAAGAACGTCTTCACGGGCCACGTGCCGATGGGCGTAGGCGTGAAATACAAACTGGCCAGCCGCCTGAACCTGGGCGTGGAGTGGGGCGTGCGCTTCTCGCTGAGCGACGAGCTCGACGGCGTGAAGGACCCGCTGTACGTGAAGTCGAGCGGTGCCTTCAAGAACACCGACTGCTACTCGGCACTGCTCGTCACGCTGACCTACAGCTTCAAGGCGAAGTGCAGCACCTGTCATAATGCAGATGAAAATTGATATGAACATACCGCAACACATCGCCATCATCATGGATGGCAACGGACGCTGGGCTGCCCAGCAGGGCAAGCCGCGCAGCTACGGCCACCAGGCCGGCGTGGAGACCGTCAGACGCATCACGGCGGAGTGTGTACGCCTGGGCGTGAAGTACCTGACGCTCTACACTTTCTCCACCGAGAACTGGAACCGACCCGCCGACGAGGTGTCGGCACTCATGGGGCTGGTGCTCACGTCGCTCGAGGACGAAATCTTCATGAAGCACAACGTGCGCTTCCGCGTCATCGGCGACACGAAACGACTGCCCGACGACGTGCAGCAGAAACTGCACCAGACGGAGCTGAACACCGAGAAGAACGAAGCAATGACAATGGTGGTGGCGCTGAGCTACTCGAGCCGCTGGGAAATCACCGAGGCCGTCAGGAAGATTGTCACCGAGGTGCACGACATGGAGGAACTGCCCGAGAACATCCTGAAGAACTGGAAGACGGGCGGCCTGCGCGCCGAGGACATCACCGAGGACTTTGTCAGCCAGCACCTGCAGACCAACTTCATGCCCGACCCCGACCTGCTCATCCGCACAGGCGGCGAACTGCGCATCTCGAACTACCTGCTCTGGCAGATTGCCTACTCCGAGCTGTACTTCTGCGACACCTACTGGCCCGACTTCCGCGAGGAGAACCTGCACCGCGCCATAGAGAGCTACCAGCAGCGCCAGCGCCGCTACGGCAAGACCGAGGCACAAGTGGAGGAAGAGGAGGGACTCAGCTCCGACGCCTCCCTGTAAAGAGCGGGGAGTAATCACGATTTAAGAAAAAAACGAAAAATGAAGATATGAAAAAAAGTAGTAGATACATACCAGTCAGGCTGTTCACTCCCCTCCATACAGGGAGGGGCTGGGGGTGGGTCTCTCTGTTTTTATCGCTTTTTGTTACTTTGAATACGTCGGCACAGGATGTCATTGAGTTTCCCGACATCTCGTATGCAGGATCGCCCCGCACACTGGTGCTCGGCGGCATCAACATCTCGGGCATGGAGGGCTACGAAGACTATGCCCTCATGGGCATCTCGGGCCTGACCATCGGACAGGAAATAGACGTGCCCGGCACGCAGATCACCGACGCCGTGAAGCGCTACTGGCGCCACGGACTGTTCTCAAACGTCTCCATCGCTGCCGACTCCATCGTGGGCAACCGCATCTGGCTGCACATCACGCTGGCCGCACGCCCGCGCGTGTCGGAAATTAATTATGTGGGCATGAAGAAGTCGGAGAAGGAAGACCTGGAGAAGAAACTCGGCATGACGCCCGGCATGAGCGTTCACCCGAACGTGATTGACCGAGCAAAGATCCTGGCCAAGAAGTACTACGACGACAAGGGCTTCAAGAATGCCGAAATAGACATCCTGCAGCACGACGACGTGTCGCAGAAGAACAACGTCATCCTCGACGTCGTGGTGGACAAGAAGGAGAAGATGAAGGTGCGCGAAATCATCATCGACGGCAACGAGCAGATACCCGACAAGAAGCTGAAGGGCGGATTGTTCCGCAAGGGTGCCTTTGCCAAGACCCACGAGGCCGGCAAGCTGGCGTCGTTCCTGAAATCGAAGAAGTTCACCCCCGAGCGCTGGAAGGAAGACAAGAAGAAACTCATCGAGAAATACAACGAATACGGCTATCGCGATGCCGTCATTGTGGAGGACAGCGTGTGGAACGTAGACCCGAAGCACGTCAGCATCTACGTGAAGGTGGATGAAGGTTCGAAGTACTACCTGCGCAACATCACATGGGTGGGCAACACCGTCTACCCGACCGACTACCTGCAGCGCCTGCTGGACATGCAGAAGGGCGACGTCTACAACCAGAAGCACCTGAACAAGCGACTGACCGAGGACGAGGATGCCGTGGGCAACGAGTACTGGAACAACGGCTACATGTTCTACAACCTGCAGCCCACCGAGGTGAACATCGTGGGCGACAGCATCGACCTGGAGATGCGTATCCAGGAGGGCCCGCAGGCCCACATCAACCGCGTGCGCATCAACGGTAACGACCGACTCTATGAGAACGTGATCCGTCGCGAACTGCGCACGAAGCCCGGCGACCTGTTCTCGAAGGATGCCCTGATGCGTTCGGCCCGCGAACTGGCCGCCATGGGACACTTCGACCAGGAGAAGATTAACCCCGTGCCGAAGCCCAACGGCGAAAACGGTACCGTGGACATCGACTGGGAACTGGAGCAGAAGTCGAACGACCAGGTGGAACTCTCGCTCGGTTGGGGACAGACAGGTATCATAGGCCGCGTCGGACTGAAGCTGAATAACTTCTCGATGGCCAACCTCTTCCGCAAGAACAGCGAGCACCGCGGCATCATGCCCGTGGGCGACGGCGAGACGCTGGGCATCAACTTCCAGACCAACGGACGCTACTACAGCTCGCTCAACACCAGCTACTCTACCAACTGGTTCGGCAACAAGCGACCTATACAGTTCTCCGTAGGCCTCTACTACTCGAAGCAGAGCGACATCTCGAACACCTATTATAATAGTGGCTACATGAACAACTACATGAACTACCTCTACGGTTACAACAGCTACTATTACAACAACTACGAGAGCTTCTACGACCCTGACAAGTACATCAAACTCTACGGAGCATCGCTGGGATGGGGTAAGCGTCTGCGCTGGCCCGACGACTACTTCATGCTGTCGGCACAGGTGGCCTTCACGCGCTACTCGCTGAAGAACTGGCAGTACTTTGCCATCATGAGCAACGGTAACGCCAACAACCTGAACGTCACGCTGTCGCTCACGCGCTCGTCCTCAGACAGCCCGCTGTTCCCGCGCCGCGGTTCTGAGTTCTCGGCTTCCGTGCAGCTCACGCCGCCATGGTCGGCCTGGGATGGCAAGGACTACGAGCATCTGGCACGCGAGGAAGACCGCATGTCGCCCGACTACTCGCAGCAACAGCAGGAGAAGTACCGCTGGATTGAGTACCACAAGTGGAAGTTCAAGGGACGCACCTTCACCGCGCTCACCAAGGGCAACAAGTGCCTCGTGCTGATGACGCGCGTAGAACTCGGCCTGCTGGGCTCCTACAACAAGTTCAAGAAGTCGCCCTTCGAGACGTTCTACGTCGGTGGTGACGGTATGAGCGGCTACAGCTACGGCTACGCCGAGGAGACCATCGGACTGCGCGGTTACGAGAACGGTTCTATCTCGAACACCGCTGCCTACGAGGCCGGCACCAGTGCCTACTACAATGCCTATGCCTACGACCGCTTCACGCTCGAACTGCGCTATCCGTTCATGCTGGGCAACACCACCATCTACGGTCTGGCATTCCTCGAGGGCGGTAACGCCTGGGCCGACACCAAGAGGTTCAACCCCTTCGAGCTGAAACGCTCGGCCGGCGTCGGCGTGCGCATCTTCCTGCCTATGGTCGGTCTGATGGGTATCGACTGGGCCTACGGTTTCGACAAGGCCTACTCCAACGGCGGCATGAAGAAGGGCGGATCGCAGTTCCACTTCATCCTTGGACAGGAGTTCTAAGCGCTTTGCGCGCAGCTCAAGAAAGTTGAATGCTGCTGAGGCTGCGGTACAAGAGGTCCCGAAAAAGTTAAATAAACTAAACGACCTGCAACTTTTCAGCGTGCAGAGAGTCATACGAAATGAGTATTCACTTAAAACATAAAAAGGAATAAAGACATGAAGAAGATTATCATTTGTGCAATGTGCGCCATGTGCGCATTCACCACAGCCAGCGCCCAGAAGTTTGCGCTGCTCGACATGGAATATATCCTGAAGAACATCCCTGCCTATGAGCGCGCCAACGAGCAGCTCAACCAGGTGTCGAAGAAATGGCAGGCCGAGGTGGAAGCACTGAACACCGAGGCTCAGACGATGTACAAGAACTACCAGAACGAGGTGGTGTTCCTCTCGCAGGAGCAGAAGAAGGACAAGCAGGACGCCATCATGCAGAAGGAGAAGGAAGCCAGCGAACTGAAGCGTAAGTACTTCGGTCCGGAAGGCGAACTCTTCAAGAAGCGCGAAAGTCTGATGTCGCCCATTCAGGAGGAAATCTACAACACCGTGAAGGAAATCTCCGAGATGCGCGGCTACAGCCTCGTGCTCGACCGTGCCAGCGAGGCCGCAGGCATCATCTTCGGCTCGCCGTCGGTCGACATCTCCAACGAGGTGCTCCAGAAACTCGGCTACGGCCAGTAATTTCTAGAACATCTAGAATGACTAGAGCATCTAGAATGACTAGAACATCTAGACCTCCTAGAGAAAAAATCAATAACCAAATAAAAAATAACAAAACAAAAACAAAAGCAATGAAAAAGTTTATTTTAGCACTCATGCTGCTGGCCCCGATGGCTATGCAGGCACAGAAAATCGGTTGCGTCGACTACGACGCAGTGGCCCAGAACCTGCCCGAATACGCTAAGGCACAGGGCGAACTCCAGGCACTCGCCAAGCAGAAGGACAACGAACTGCAGGAGATGTACACGGAGTTCCAGCGCAAGGCCGACGAATATGACAAGACCAAGTCGACTATGAACGCTACCAAGCAGCAGGAGACCGAGCAGAGCCTCATGGAACTGCAGCAGAAGATTCAGCAGGCCCAGCAGGATGCCCAGCAGGAAATCTCCAAGGCTCAGCAGGAGAAACTCACCCCCATCCAGACCAAAGTGGCAAAGGCCATCGAGAACGTGGGCAACAACGGTAAGTACTCCATCATCGTGATGAAAGGCTCGCTGCCCTTCATCAGCTCTACGCTCGTCACCGACGTCACCAGCGAGTGCAAGACCGAGGTTCTGAAGCTGAAGTAATTCTCGCAAAGGACATAGTGAACAACAAGGGCAACTCATAACTCTGAACTCAGAACTATGAGTTGCCCTTTCACTCCCCCTTAAAACCCTTTACGCCCCTCCACTCCCCTTTACGCCCTTTATACCCCTATTTAAAAAAACTATGCAAAAGACCATACTACGATTCTGCCTCGTGGCCACCCTGTTCTTTGCGGGCACAACCTTGCAGGCACAGGAAACTCCCGTAGAAAAAAACGCGGCAGCCGAGGTCCCAACGGGCATCTTCGGCTACCTGAGCTACGACGAGGTGCTTCAGGCCATGCCAGCCATGAGCGTCGTCAAGGCAAAGACGCAGGCTCTGCGCGAGCAGTACGAAAAGGAACTGCAGCGCGCCGAAGACGAGTTCAACAAGAAATACGAGGATTTCCTCGAAGGCCAGCGCCAGTTTGCGCCGTCCATCTACAAGAAGCGTCAGGCCGAACTCACCGACCTCATGCAGCGCAACATTGCCTTCAAGGCAGAGGTTCAGCAGCAGCTGAAGCAGTCTGAGGAAGAAGCTATGGCCCCGCTCAGGCAGCGCCTTGCCGCCGCCATCGCCCAAGTGGCCAAGAACCTCAGTCTCGCCTTTGTCCTGAATACCGATGGCAACGCCGTCCCCTACGTCGATCCCGCCATGGGCACCGACATCACAAAGGCTGTCCTCGAAGCATTGAAGTAAACAAGGTCTCCGCCCAGTATCCTGAATACCCACAGAGCAAGCGGGGAAAGAACTCTAAACACTCAACTAATAAATGACTCCCATTGGCATCTTCGACTCCGGCTACGGCGGACTGACCATCCTCGACGGCATCCGCCACCAGTTGCCACAGTACGACTATCTGTATCTGGGCGACAATGCCCGCGCACCCTACGGTTCGCGGTCGTTCGATGTCGTCTATGAGTTCACGCGCCAGGCCGTCGAGAAACTCTTCTCCATGGGCTGCCAGCTGGTCATTCTGGGCTGCAACACCGCCTCGGCAAAGGCCCTGCGCAGCATCCAGCAGAACGATCTGCCGCGATGGAACAGTCCCGGTTCGCCCCTCTACAACCCCTCGGCAGCCACGCGCCGAGTGCTGGGCGTCATCCGCCCCACTGCCGAAGTCATCGGCCAACTCACTCGCAGCCGCCACGTAGGCCTGCTGGCCACCGAGGGCACCGTGCGCAGCCAGAGCTACCAGCTCGAAATCCACAAGCTCTCGCCCGACGTTCAAGTCAGCGGCGTGGCCTGCCCCCTCTGGGTGCCCATCATCGAGGCCGGCGAAGCCTCGTCGCCCGGTGCCGACTACTTCGTCAAGAAGCGCATCGACCAGCTCATGGCGCTCGATCCGCTCATCGACACCATTATCCTGGGCTGCACCCACTACCCCCTGCTCATGCCGAAAATCGTGAAGTACGCCCCGCAGGGCGTGCGCCTCGTGCCGCAGGGCGACTACGTGGCCAGCAGCCTGCGCGATTATTTCGCCCGCCACAGCGAAATAGAGCAACGCTGCTCGCGCAACGCCACCGTGCGCTATCTCACCACTGAAAACCCCGACCGTTTTCAGGAGACGGCCCAATACTTCCTTTCCACCCCCATCACCGCCGAGCACGTCGACTTGTAGCCGTCCTCGACCAGTGATAAAAAAGCGTGCCTTTAGGTACGCGGCATCAGCAGAATCTTCTCTTATGTCGCTAACCTAAAGGCACGCTTTTTGGGAGGTCCTTGTACGAGCCAACGAGATGGCAGACGCTCCCCTTATTACGCCTTTTCGCTTCCCTGCTTGTTGCGCGGGTGATGCTGCAGGATTTCTTCGCGGAGGGTGGTAGTGTCGATGTGGGTATAGATTTCGGTGGTGCCAATGTCTTCGTGGCCGAGCATGGCCTGAATGACGCGCAGGTCGGCGCCACCCTCCAGGAGCGCCGTGGCGAAGGAGTGGCGCAGGGTGTGGGGCGAGATGGTTTTCTTGATGCCTGCCTCCTGGGCCTGGCGCTTCACCATGATGAGAATCATCGTGCGTGTGAGGTGGGCACCGCGACGGTTCAGGAACACGTAGTCCTCCTCGCCGGGCTTCACCTGCATGAGGTTGCGGTCGAGGAACCAGAGTTGCAGCTCGTGGATGGCGCGGTGGGAGATGGGCACAAGGCGTTCCTTCGAGCCCTTGCCCAGGACACGCAGGAAGCCGTCGTCGAGGAAGAGGTCGGAGAGTCGTAGGTGGGTGAGCTCGCTGACGCGCAACCCGCAGGAGAAGAGCACTTCGATGATGGCGCGGTTGCGCTGGCCTTCGGCACGCGAGAGGTCGATGCTGGCAATGAGCTGATCGACCTCTTCGGTTGTGAGCACTTCGGGCAGATGTTCGCCCAGCCGCGGCGATTCGAGCAGTTCCGTGGGGTCGTCGTCGATGTAGCCGTCGAGCTGCAGCCAGCGGTAGAACGAGCGCACGCCGCTCAGGATGCGGGCCTGCGAGGTGGGGCCGATGCCCAGTTCGTGGAGCGTGGCAGCGAAGTGCTGCAGGTCTTCCAGCTGCAGTTGCAGGGGGTCGTGCTCCTCCTGGTGGCAGTAGCGCAGCAGGTGGCCCAGGTCGTTGCGATAGGCCGCCAGCGTGTTCTGCGAGTAGTTGCGCTCCAGCTTCAGATAGCGCATGTATTGGCGAACGATGTTCTCTTCGTTCTTTCTGTCCGTTTGCTTCATAACACGTGCAAAGATACAACTTTTTCTTGAGAAAGGCACTTGGGATTTGGCTGTTTCGAAGTTTTGTTGTATTTTTGCAGTGGAAACGTTAAAAAAAATGATATGAAAAAGATTCTGATTGTGAACGGGCCCAACCTGAATCTGCTGGGCCGCAGGGAACCGGACGTGTATGGCTCGCAGTCGTTCGACGACTATCTGTCGGAGTTGCGCTCGCGCTATGCCGGGCAGGTGGAACTGAGTTACTACCAGAGCAACGTGGAGGGCGAGTTGGTGAACCGTCTGCAGGAGGCTGGCTTCGGCGAGGTGGACGGCATTGTGCTGAATGCGGGTGCCTACACGCACACAAGTGTGGCGCTGGGCGACTGCATCCGTGCCATCGAGGCTCCCGTGGTGGAGGTACATATATCGAATGTACACGCGCGTGAGGCTTTCCGCCATCGTTCGCTGCTGGCTGCTGCGTGCCGTGGCGTGATCTGCGGTTTCGGACTCGACTCCTACCGGCTGGCAGTGGAGGGACTGTTGTAAGGGGTATAAAGGGTTTAGGCCCTTTCACTCCCCTTTATACCCTTTAAGCCCTTATCTAACCACCATCATGGTGAGACCATCGCGCATGGGGAGGATGAGTTTCTCTACGCGAGGGTCGGCAGCCACGTGGTCGTTGAAGCGACGGATGCCCTGCGTCTGGTGGTCGTGCGAGTAGGCCGGGTCGGCCACGTGGCCATCCCAGAGGGTGTTGTCGGCCAGGATGAGCGCGCCGGGTCGCATGAGCGGCAGCAGCGTTTCGTAGGTCTCCACGTAGGTGCGCTTGTCGCCATCGATGAAAGCCATGTCGAATGTGATGCCGAGTCGCGGTGCCTCTACGTTGGCATCGCCGATGATGAGGGTGATGCGATCGGAGAGCGTGGAGCCTTCTATCCAGTGGCGTGCGAAGTCCTCCATCTCGTCGTTGGCCTCAAAAGTCCAGACGTGGCCTCCGGGCGGAAGTCCCTCGGCCAGGCAGAGCGCACTATAACCGCTGAACGTGCCCACTTCGAGCACGTTCAGCGGTTTCTTGATTTCCACCAGCATCTTCAGCAACCGGCCTTGCAGATGGCCGCTGACCATGCGTCCGTGGAGAGTCTGCACGTTGGTGGCACGCCACAGCTGGTGCAGGTATTCGGGTTCTGGCTCAGAGTGGGCCAGGATGTAGTCGATCAATGTTCAATGCCCTTTGGGCGGTTCAATGGGTTCAATGCTGCTTTGCAGCGGTTTAAAGGTAGATGCCGAAGCCTAGGCGGAATCCCACCTTCGAGTAGTCGCTGTGGTCCTTGAAGGACTGTTGGTAGTAGATGGAGGGCTCAATGGTGACGGTGCGGCTGATGAAGAAGGCATAGCCCACTTCGACTCCGGGCATGACGTCGTTATAGCCTCCTGCGGCATGCGCGTACTTCACATTGGCACCGAGGAAGATACCGTTCTGCAGGATATAGTAGCGACCGCCGGCACCCAGTTCCACCTGGTCGTTCTTCATGTTGTCGCCGCTGTGGTTCCATCCCACCTGGCCGTAGAGCAGCACATTGTCGGCTGCGAAAATGCCACCCTGGCCCTGCAGGCCGATGTTGAATTTGTCGGCTCCGCTGTAGCTGAGGTTAAGGCCTGTGAGCGAGGCACCAGCATAGAGTTTGCCCTGTTCGAACTGTGCGTGGGCGAGGAGCGGCATGAGAGCCACTGCGAGGATTGCAAATAGTTTCTTCATATTTTCTTGTATTTTACAATAGTTATCACCTTTTTCGACACAAAATTAGTCATTTCTTTGCGTTCAGGGGCAAAGAATGCTCACAAAAAATCTTAAAAATGCCTTGATATTTGATATTTTATCAAAATGTGCGTACCTTTGCGGAATGAATATGAGTAAAAACTTTGTTTTCGGAATATCGTTATGCCTCATGATGCTGCTCGCTGTACCATCGGCACGGGCTGAGAAACAATGGATAGACATAACGGAGCAATATCTGGTGAATCCCGACTTTACGGGCAACAACAGTCAGGGTTGGACGTGGCAGAGCGACGCCCACTCTCAGACGTTGCGCTGCGACGCCATGGAGTTTTGGAACGGCACGTGGAACCTGTGGCAGGTGGTGAAGGACCTGCCTGCCGGCGAATACCGGCTGTCGGTGCAGGCCTACTACCGCTGCGGCGAAAACGACTGGGGGTATCCTAACTATCTGGCCGGCTCGGAGGAAATCAGCGGCATGATGTATGCCGGCGACACCGAGCAGGCGCTTGCCAGCATCTACAGCTACCACTTCCCTGAAGGCAACGTGCCCGGCGGTTGCTGGGCGCCTTGGGGCGAGAACGTGTACTTCCCCAACACGATGGAGAGCGGTACCGACGCCTTCGGCCGTGGGGCTTACGAGAACCAGATGACGTTCACCCACTCGGGCGGTGACCTGCAGATAGGACTGCGCAACAGCAACTTCGTGCAGGGCAACTGGTGCTTGTTCGACCACTTCCGCCTGGAATACTACGGCGAGGCCGTGGCTGTGGAGAGTGTCGAGCTGGAGCCGGCACGATACGAAATGGTGGTTGGCGAGAAGTTCCAACTGACGGCCCACATCCTGCCCGAGAATGCCACGCAGAAGAAACTGAAGTGGACCTGTACGAACAACGATGTGATGACGGTCGACGACCAGGGCGTGGTGACGGCCCTCGACAAGGGCTACGCCCGCATCTATGCCACAGCCACCGACGGCAGCGGCAAGCGTGGATGGTCGAATATCACCGTGACGAGCAATCCCCTCACCAAGGGAGCCATCGTGGTGAATGAGATCATGGCCTCGAACGTTGACGAATACGTGAGCCCGGCGTTCAACTTCGACGGCTGGGTGGAACTCTATAACCTGACCGACAAGGGCGTGGAAATGGGCGGCATCTACATCAGCGACGACGCCAACAACCTGAAGAAGTGGCACACGCCGAAAAACCTGGGTGTGGTGCCAGCCAACGGATTCAAGGTGGTGTGGTTCGACTCCAACGACGTCTGCCAGACCAATGCACCCTTCGGCCTCGACACCGATGGTGGCGTACTCTACATCAGCGACACTGCAGGCAATCTGCTGCTCACGCAGGACTATCCCGCCTCGATGGAGCGCGTCAGCTATGCCCGCAAGACCGACGGCGGCGATGAGTGGGGCACCACGGCGACTGCTACGCCCGGCGCCTCGAACGCCACGGCCACCTTCGCCCAGCAGCAGCTGGCAGCACCTACGGTCAACCAGCCCTCGCAGCTGATCAGCGGCACCGTGGCGCTGAGCGTCGACATTCCCGCCGGCTGCACACTGCGCTACACCACAGACGGCACGCTGCCCACGCTGCAGAACGGGCGCACCAGCACCACCGGGCAATTCCGCGTCAACGAGACCGCCTACTACCGTTTCCGCCTCTTCGCCGACGGCTACCTGCCTTCGCCCACCACCACCCGATCCTTCATCTTCCGCGACCGCGACTACGACGGACTGCCCGTGGTGAGCATGGTGAGCGACCCGCGATTCCTCTACGACGACTCGCTGGGCGTCTACGTGCGCGGCACCAACGGCCGCCCCGGCAATGGACAGCAGTCGAAGTGCAACTGGAACATGAACTGGGAGCGCCCCGTCAACTTCTCCTACCTCGATGCCGAGGGCGAGATGGTGCTCAATCAGGACGTAAACCTCGAGATGTGCGGTGGCTGGAGCCGTGCCTGGACTCCCCATTCCTTCAAACTGAAAGGAGCCAAGGAACTGGGCGGTTCGAAGAAGCTGGAATATCCCTTCTTCCAGGCCAAGCCCTACATCAACAACCGCACGCTGCAGATTCGCAACGGTGGCAACGACAACAACTGCCGCATCAAGGACCCCGCCATCGCCACCATCGTGCAGACGGCAGGCGTCGACATCGACCTGCAGTCCTACCAGCCCGTGCATGAGTTCCTCAACGGCCAGTACATCGGCGTGCTGAACGTGCGCGAGCCCAACAACAAGCACTACGTCTATGCCAACTACGGATGGGACGATGACGAGATTGAGATGTTTGAAATCTCGCCCGACTCGTTCTACGTGCAGAAGTGCGGTTCGCCCTTCACCTACCGCCACCTGGTGTCCCTCTCGGCCTATTCCGCCGATCCCGCCACCTACGACGAGATTTGCAAGATTCTGAACATCGACGAGTATATCAACTACATGGCTGCCGAGTTCTTCCTGGGCAGCGACGACTGGCTGCGCAACAACGTGAAGGCCTTCCGCCATCAGGACGGCGGTCGCTTCCGTTTCGTGATGTTCGACACCGATGCTTCCTTCAACCGCGGCAGCAACATGTTCTACGACGTCATGAACATGGAGAATCAGTACCACTTCAACGCGCTGCTGCCCAGCGGAAAAGTCATCATTGCCGACATCACGCTCATCACCATCTTCCGCCAGTTGCTGCAGAACGAGCAGTTCCGCCGCAAGTTCATCGACACCTACTGCCTCATGGGTGGCAGCGTGTTTGAGGCCAGCCGCTGCACGCAGATCATCGACCAGCTGGCCGACGCCGTGGCACCGGCAATGGCTCAGAACGGCGAGTCGCCCTACGGGACGGCCAACCAGATGAAGAACTCGCTCAGCAACCGCGAGCAGACCATGACCAGCGCCCTGCGCAATTTCGACCTGATGCAGCTCTCGGGCACGCAGGCCCAGCCGGTCACGCTGAGCAGCGACACCGACGGCGCCCGCATCGAGGTGAACGGCATCAACGTGCCCACGGGTCGCTTCCGCGGCCACCTGTTTGCCCCCGTCCGGTTGCGCGCCGTGGCTCCTGCCGGCCATGTGTTCCTGGGCTGGCGCAGCGGTGGCGGCAAGCAGACCGAAGTTCTCAGCAAGGGTTCGCAGTGGACCTACTACGACAAGGGCTCGCTCGACGGCAAGCCGTGGACGGCCAACAGCTACAACACGTCCTCATGGAAGACCGGCAAGGCACCGCTGGGCTACACCATGAGCGGCATCGCCACCACTATGAGCTACGGTAGCGACAGCCGGAACAAATATCCCACCTACTACTTGCGCCAGACCATCAAACTCGACAGGCGTCCGGCCAGCAATGCCGTGTTCCAACTCAACTACGCCTGCGACGACGGCTTCGTCCTCTACGTCAACGGCCAGGAGGCGGCCCGCTACAACATGCCCTCGGGCACCATCAGCTTCAATACCTATTCCACCACCTATGCCGGCAGCACGCCCTTCGAGGGCACCATCGAGCTGCAGGGCTCGCTCTTCAACCAGGGCAACAACGTCATCAGCGTCGAGGTGCACAACTGTTCGGCCACGTCGAGCGACATCTACTGGGATGCCTCGCTCACGGGCGACCTGGGTGCCGGCGAAGACGAGCAATATGTCTCCACCGATGCCGAGATCGACTTGCCTGCCGGCAACGTTAATCTCACGGCCAGCTATCGCGAGATGACTGCTGCCGAGCGGAGCGATGCCGGCCTGCACCCAATCTGCATCAACGAGGTCAGCGCCGCCAACTCCGTCTACGTCAACGAATATGGCAAGAAGAACGACTGGGTGGAGCTCTACAACACCACCTCCGAGGAGCAGGACATCGAGGGCATGTACCTCACCGACGACCTGCAGACGCTGAAGAAATACAAGATTTCGAAGGAGCAGACCACTGCCCAGACGCGCATTCCCGCCCACGGCCGACTGGTTGTCTGGTGCGACAAGCTCGCCACCACGCCGCAGGCACTGCATGCCAGCTTCAAACTCGCTGCCGAGGGTGGCGTTGTGGCCCTCTCGGCTGCCGACATGAGCTGGACCGACTCGCTGCGCTATGCTGCCCACGACGGCAATCACACCGTGGGCCGCTATCCTGACGGCGGCAGCGACGTGTTCCTCATGGACGTGCCCACCATCGAACAACCCAACCTGGCCAGCAGCTACGACCAGCAGCTCGACGAGCAGGCGCTCGGCGTCGGCCGTCAGCTCATCGCCTCCGACGGCGACCTGCGCATGCGTTGTCTGGGCCAGACGCTGTTCCTGGCCAGCGACGAGGCACAGTATGCCCGCGTAGACATCTTCAACGGCAACGGCCAGCAGGTGGAGAGCAACGCCGTGAACTTCCACAGCGGTCGCTCGCAGCTGAGCATCGCCCACCTGCCCACGGGCTTCTACATAGCCCGCGCCACCGACAACCACGGCAACACCGTCAGTTGCAAGGTATTAAGATAAGGAAAAAAGACTACAGGCACTTCTCGATTTCCGCCATCGAGAAGCCGCGACTTTGAGCAAAGCGGATGAGTTTCATCTGGCGCTCAAACTCGTTGCGAGCCGTGATGCTGCGCTCCTTGCTACGAAGCAGGGGGCGCAGTACTTTTATGTATTCTTCGTCGTCGACAGCATCGAGCACGCGCTGCTGCACGTCGCGGTCGACGCCCTTCGCCCAGAGCGCCTGTTCAATCTTGCGGCGCCCCCACTGGTTGTATTTGATTTTGTCGTTGACGAAGGCACGGGCAAAGCGTTCGTCGTCGACGAAGCGATCCTTCGTCAGCCGCTCCATGATGCGGGCCTGCGCCTCGTCGGCGAGTCCCCACAGGCGCATCTTCTGCAGCATTTCGCCCGACGAATGCTCGCCGCGCGCGCAGAGTGCCATCAGTCGGCTCAGTGCCTGCTGTTCGGTGATTTCTTTCTTTTCCATTGACGTGCTTTTTTCAGTCAGAGAGGTAAGGGCAAAATCTTTAAATCCCTACTTGGGACTTGTGCGACACTTGCGCGCCCTGACGAAGCGGACTTTTCCGAACTGGTCGGTGCGCGACTCTATGTGGTCGTAACCCATGTCGCCGAGGAGCGCCACGAGAGGATTGGCATAGAGAGGATTGATTTCGAAGTAGAGCCAGCCGCCGGGGCTGAGAGCCTGCAGGCCCAGTCGGGCGATGGCGCGGTAGAACAGCAGTGCGTCGTCGTCGGGCACGAACAGCGCCACGTGAGGTTCATGCTCCAGCACGTGCGGCTCCATCGCGGCCGCCTCCTGCCGACAGATGTAGGGTGGGTTAGAGACGATGAGGGAGAAGGGAGTCCCCCAAAGACATTCCCCGGCAAGGGAGGCTTCCGAAGGATTCTCAACAGCAGGGAGGGAGTAGCGGAGGACGTCCTGCCTTTCAAACCTGACGCTGACACCCAGTCGGGCGGCGTTGTCGCGAGCGATGGTCAGGGCGTCGTCGCTGATGTCCCAGGCCGTCACTTGCGCCTGGGGCAACTCGGCTGCCAGCGTCAGGGCGATGCAGCCAGAGCCCGTGCCGATGTCGAGAATACGAGCCCCACCCCGGCCCTCCCCAGTAGGGAGGGGGGATTTCTCTTTGGCAAAGAGAGGGGAATACACGCTATCGCAGTCAGCGAGACTGCTCAGAATCCAGCGGCACAGCACCTCGGTCTCGGGGCGCGGAATGAGCACGCCGGGAGCCACGCGCAGGCGACGGCCGCAAAACTCCGCCTCGCCCACGACATACTGCACGGGTTCGCCGCAGGCGAGCCGCCGCAGGTCGTCCTGCAGTGCCGACTCGTCCAGCGCCTCGCAGCCGCCGCAGGCCACGTCGACCATCGACAGCCCGTACTTCATCTCCAGCAGATAGCGCGCCACGGCCCCCGCCTCGCCCTCGGCGTAGCGGTCGGTCAGTCGTCGCCTGAGTTCCTGATAGGTCATCTCTCGCTTAGGAATGGTTGTTGGTTTCTTCCTGCAAAGTAACGGAAAAAAAGGGAGAAAACCACCCCTTCCCAGTGTTTTTAACATTCGGCAAAATTCGTTTTAACACTTTTCTGCCCGATTCCTTGGCTTGTTTTGAAAAAGAAAACCGGCGGCTGGAAATACGCGAAAATTTCGGGTATTTGTAACCCACTGACGGCCAACGGGTTCCGAAAAGAAGACAAAAGTGGAGCCGTAAAACCTATGGTTTAGCATGCCCAAAGCATAGGTTTAGCCGATACAGACCATTGAGATAGACCGTAGAAAGCATAGAGATAGAGCGACTAAGTCATAGGTTTAGAGGAGAGAAACCATTGTTTTGTCCGCTACAGAGCCGCGGGGAGCATCCTCCAGTGGGCTTTTCCGTTTCTGGAATGAGTGGCCGCGGCGTGTTAAAAAAACGGCCGTTTTCCGACCGTCGCCGCTTTTTAGTTGCAAATAATGAACCTGCCGCCGTTCTGCGCCTGCGAGCGTGCCTGAACGTATTTATATAAGGAAGGACGGGTGCCGCCTCGCTGTTTCCTGCATAATCCTGTATTTTTGCAGAAAAAGTGACAAATTGTTTGCTTATTCGGCGAGTTATTCGTAACTTTGCCCTCCATATATGCAAACGGACACCATCACCGCGAGGGAATTTGAGGAGTTGTTCCGCGAGAACTACTTGCGCTACTACTACTATGCCTACGACATCTTGGAGCAGGCAGAGGAGAGCCGCGATGTAGTGGGCGAAGCCTTCCTGGCGGTGTGGAAGAACCGTGAGCACGTGAACCGTGAGAAACTGCGCGCCTATCTGTTTACAAGTGTCAGAAACAAGTGCCTGACGGTGGTGAGCAAGCATCGCGGCCACTACCGAGTGGGCGACGAAGCGGTGCAGGTGCTGGCTGCCGAGACCGAGGAGGAGTGGCTGGAGCGCGAGGAGCGCATCGGCCGCATCGAGCAAGAGATACAACATCTGCCCGACCGCACGCGCTACGTGCTGGAGCAGTGCTACTACGAGCGGCGCACCTACCGCGAGGTGGCCGACGAGCTGGGCATCACGCCCGACGGCATCAAGAAGCACATCACCAACGCGCTGAAGCACTTGCGACAATGCTTTAACACAGAAAAACGAAAAAAATAGTACCCGATTGCAAGATTTTGCGTCTTAATAACTGGAAACATGAACGACAAGAGCCTAAACAACATGCAAGCAATGCTCACCAAGGCTGAAGAGCGTGACCTGCGCAGCGCACTGCTGCGGAGCAAGGCTGGCGTGCCCGATGTCGATCAGGCATGGGAGGCGTTGTGGAGTATTGCGGAGGTTCAAGGTTCAACAGGCTCTTCGAGCGTTCAAGGTTCAAATGTCCTGGCGGACGTTCAAGGTTCAAATGTCCTGGCGGACGTTCAAGGTTCAAAGGATCAAGGGTCAATGTTCAGGAAGCTGCTGGCCACGGTGGCTGCCGTGGCGGCGTGCGCGCTGCTGCTGTTCTGGCTGTGGCCTTCCGATGTTAAGGAGCAGGAGGGGCAGAGCAAAGAGGCGGCCATCACGCTGCTGGCACAGACTGACGACGGCGACGACGTCACCATGCGCGTGGAGCAAGGCGAATGGAACGAGACCGACAGCAAGACGCAAGAGCAGGGCGAGAGCCGTGTGGTGACCGACAGCCACGTCGACTTCCAGGCCGGCGCCGCTGGGCAAGGAGCAGGAAAGAAGGGGCAGGAGATGGCCTCGGTGGTGCTGATGACCACCCCGCGCGGCAAGGACTGCCACCTGACGCTCTCCGACGGCACGCGCGTCTGGCTGAACGCCGACAGCAAACTGGAGTTTCCCGAGCAGTTCCGCGGTGCGCGCCGCACGGTGAGACTGTCGGGCGAGGCCTATTTTGAAGTGGCCAAGGACAGCCGCCACCCGTTTGTGGTGGAGACCGAATACCTGACGACGACCGTGCTGGGCACCTCGTTCAACGTCAGGGCCTACACCGTGAGCGACGCCAGCGTGACCCTCGTCGAGGGCCGTGTGCAGGTGGCATCGCCCACCGTCAGGAAGCCCGTGGTGCTGAAGCCCGGCCAGCGTCTCGACGTGGTGGGCTCGCGCTTCTCGATGAACACGGTCAACACCTATGCCTACACGCAGCGCAAGGAAGGCTTCTTCTACTTCCCCGACGACACGATGCGCCAGATCATGGTCGAACTGGGCCGCTGGTACAACAAGGCCGTGGTGTTCGAGGACGCCTCCCACATGAACCTGCGCCTGCATTTCGTGGCCGAGCGCACGCAGAGTCTGGCCGAGATTGTGAACAGCCTGAGCGAGATGGACGGAGTGAACATCGAGTTGGGCAGCAACGAAATCGTTGTGAAATAGGAGCTTTTTTCGCCTTTTTCATCACATTTTCGCATTTTTTAGTACCCGTTTACTTCTTTTTCAGTCTTTAGATATAGAGAATCAATCAATATCTTTATGTCTAATCAAAATCATTTTTTATGAAAAAAGAGATTTCTCTGAAAGCCTTAGTGGGTTTGCTACTGCTGCTTCTCTTGCATGCAACAGGCGCAAGCGCACAAGGAAACAAAGTGACTTTGAAATGTAATGACATGGCACTGCCCAGCGCTCTGCAGCAGGTGGAGCAGCAGTCGGGTTATTACAAGATGAACTACAACTACGGCGACTTGAGCAAGCACAAGACCACGGCCGACATTCGCGACGCCGAGGCTCTGGACGCTGTGCGCCAGTTGCTGAAAGGGCTGCCCTACGAGGCCACGGCCAAGGGTAAGTTCATCCAGATCAACCGCACAAGCGGTCAGCAGAACGGCTGGGCTCAGGGTGGCAACACCGTGACAGGCCGGTTGCTCGATGCCGACGGCGGTCCTCTGATCGGCGCCACGGTGAAAGTGGCCGGTACGCAGAACGCAACAGTGACCAATACCGACGGACAGTACGTGCTGAACGGCGTGCGCCAGGGCGACGTGCTGGAATATTCGTATGTAGGCATGAAGACCTATCGCCGCAAGGCCAGTCTGAAGCCAGTGAGCATCATCCTCGAAGCCGATGCCAACACGCTGGGCGACGTCGTCGTGACGGGTATGCACCAGATGGACAAGCGACTCTTCACGGGTTCTACGACATTCATCGACGCCGAGGAAGCCAAGCTCGACGGTGTGCCCGACATCTCGCGCTCGCTGGAAGGCCGCGCAGCCGGTGTGACCGTGCAGAACGTCACCGGTACCTTCGGTACGGCTCCCCGCATCCAGGTGCGTGGTGCCACGTCGATCTACGGCAACTCGCAGCCGCTGTGGATTGTGGACGGTGTCATTCAGGAAAACGTCATCGAGGTGAACACCGACGACCTCTCGTCGGGTAACGCCGAGACGCTGCTCTCGAGTGCCATCGCCGGACTGAACGCCGACGATATCGAGTCGTTCCAGATTCTGCGCGACGGCTCGGCCACCTCTATCTATGGTGCGCGCGCTATGGCAGGTGTGATCGTCATCAACACCAAGAAGGGTAAGGCCGGCAAGACCAACGTCAACTATACGGGCGAATTTACCATGCGCCTCGTGCCGAACTACGCCAACTTCAACATCATGAACTCGCAGGAGCAGATGTCGGTCTATCAGGAGCTGGCCAAGAAGGGCTACATGAGCCCCGCCGACGTGGTGAACGCCAACTCCTCGGGTGTCTACGGCAAGCTGGCCACGCTCATCGCAACGGGCCAGGTGCTCAATACCGACGCCGCCCGCAACGAGTGGCTGCGCGAGCAGGAGTATCGCAACACCGACTGGTTCGACCTGCTGTTCTCGAACAGCATCATGCAGAACCACTCTGTGTCAGTTTCGACAGGTACCGAGAAGGCCCAGCACTACGTGTCGGTTTCGGGCATGTTCGACCCAGGCTGGTACAAGCAGAGCAAGGTGAAGCGCTACACCGCCAACCTGAGTTCTACGTTCAACTTCTCGCAGAAGCTGAAGCTGCAGATCAACGCCAACGCTTCTACGCGTGAGCAGAAGGCTCCGGGCACGCTGTCGAGCGAGGTGAACCTCGTCAGTGGTGAGGTGAGCCGCGCCTTCGACATCAACCCCTACAGCTACGCCCTGAACACCTCGCGCGTGCTTGACCCCGACGAATACTACACGCGCAACTACAACCCGTTCAACATCTTCCACGAGCTGGAGCAGAACTACATCGACCTGAACTCCAACGAATTCAAGATTCAGGGTATGCTCACCTATAAGCCTATTCAAGGTTTGGAACTGAACGTGCTGGGCGCCGTGAAGCGTGTGGCATCGACCTCCGAGCACAACGCTACGGAATATTCGAACCAGGCCAACGCCTATCGCGCCATGCCCAACACGCTGGTGCGCAACTCCAACCCCTACCTCTGGACCGACCCCGACGATCCATATGCAGTGCCCGTCAGCGTGCTGCCCTATGGCGGTATCTACGACAACACCCAGTACCACATGACGTCGTGGGACTTCCGTGCCACGGCCGCCTACAACAAGGTGTGGAACGAAACCCACATCATGAACCTCTTCGGTGGTCTGGAGTCCACTTCCACCGACCGCGACAACTCATGGGAGCGCGTATGGGGACGCCAGTATGGCTTCGCCAACACCGTCAACTTCGACCCGAAGGCCTTCGAGAAGGCCGCCCGCGAGAATGCTGAAATTGCCACCTTCGGCCACACGCTCGACCGCACGGCTGCCTTCTTTGGCACCGCCACCTATTCTTATAAAGGCCGCTACATCGTGAACGGAACCCTGCGCTACGAGGGAACCAACACGCTGGGACGCGCCCGCAAGAGCCGCTGGCTGCCCACGTGGAACGTGTCGGCAGCATGGAATGCTCACGAGGAAGGGTGGTTCGAGCAGTTCAAGCCCACGCTCTCTCACTTCACGCTGAAGGGTTCTTACTCGCTGACCGCCGACCGCGGCCCCTACAGCATCTCCAACTCGAACCCCATCATGAACAGCTACATCACCTGGCGTTCGAGCGTCGACAGCCGTGAGACTGCCATCCGCATCACCGAGCTGGGCAACAGCGACCTGACCTATGAGAAGAAGCACGAGCTCTCGCTGACGGCCGACATGGGATTCCTCAACAACCGCATCAACCTCGAGGTGAGCTGGTACAAGCGTAACAACTACGACCTCATCGGCCCGCTCGTGACGGAAGGTGTAGGCGGACAGATCGACAAGTTCGGTAACATTGCCGACATGAAGTCGGACGGTTTCGAGCTCTCGCTCTCGACGAAGAACATCAAGACTCAGGACTTCGAGTGGAACACCACATTCCTCTATTCGCACCAGCACAATAAGGTGACCAACCTGAAGAGCACCACGCGCGTCATCGACCTGATTCGCTCCAACGGCTTCGCCCTCGAGGGCTATCCCGTGCGTGCCCTGTTCTCCATTCCGTTTGAGAAACTCACCTCTGAGGGTCTGCCCACCTTCCGCGTGCAGAACGACGAGGTCACCATGGACGGCGTCAACTTCCAGGAGTTTGCCGACCTGTCGTGGCTGAAGTATGAGGGCTCTACCGATCCCACCGATTACGGTTCCTTCGAGAACGTCTTCAAGTACAAAGGCTTCCGCCTGACCGCGTTCATCGTCTATTCGTTCGGCAACAAGGTGCGCCTTGACCCCGTGTTCCGCAACGTCTACAACGACCTCGTCGCCACCCCGCGCGAGTTCAACAACCGCTGGTCGGCATCCGGCGAAGAGGAAATCACCACCGTTCCCGTCATCCCGTCGGTGCGTCAGAACTTCCTCAACCCGAACCTCTCTATTGCGTACAACGCTTACAACTACTGCACAGAGCGTGTTGCCAAAGGCGACTTCATCCGCATGAAGGAAATCTCGCTCGACTACACCTTCCCGAAGGCTTGGATCGCTCCCATCGGCCTGCAGAACGTCAACCTGAAGTTACAGGCCACCAACCTCTTCTTGATTTATGCCGACAAGAAGCTCAACGGCAACGATCCCGAATTCTTCAACACGGGTGGTGTGGCCTCGCCGATGCCGCGTCAGTTCACGTTCACCGTGCGTCTGGGATTCTAACCAAAGCAACAAGGTGACATAGTAACAAGGTAACAAAGTAACAACTTAACAAAGCAAAGAAGTTATGACTACCAGATATATGAAAAATTTCCTATTGATGTTCTCGGTAAGCTGCGGCTTTGTCGCAACCCTTTCCAGCTGCAACGACTTCCTTGATGCACTGCCCGACGACCGAATTGAAATCGACAAGGTGGAGAAGGTAGAGGCCCTCGTCACGTCGGCCTATCCGCACGACACCTATGTCCGGCTGACCGAGCTCGCATCTGATAATGCCGACGACCTCAACGGCGACCTCAACGGCAACTACGACCGCTTCTCGGAGCAGTGCTTCCGCTGGCAGGAGGTCACCGAGAGCGACAACGAGAGTCCTGCCATGGTGTGGCAAGGCCACTATGAGGCCATCGCCGCCGCCAACCACGCCCTTCAGGCCATCGACGAGCTGGGCGGGGCCACCACCGACGAACTGCGCGCCCTGCGTGGCGAGGCATTGCTCTGCCGTGCCTACTCGCACTTCATCCTGACCAACCTCTTCTCGCTGAACTACTCGAAGCAGCACAGCGAGACCGACCTCGGCATTCCTTACATCACCGAGCCGGAGTCTACGCTGAAACCTCACTACGAGCGCCCCTCAGTGGCCGAGGACTACCGACTCATCGAGAAAGACCTGCTCGAGGGTCTGTCGCTCATGAGCGATGCCGTCTACACCAACCCGCGCTACCACTTCAACTCGAAGGCCGCCTACACCTTCGCCTCGCGCTTCTACCTGTTCTATCAGCAGCCGGAGAAGGTCATCGAGTATTCGACGAAGGCACTCGGCGACAACCCCGAGGCCATCATGCGCGATTACGACATCATGCAGACCATGCCCACCGACAACATGCAGCCGCGCTCCATGCAGTATGCCTCTGACAAGGAGCAGGCCAACTTCCTGCTGCTGCCCGTCATCTCCAACGATGCCTTCTACTTCCAGGGCTACAGCACCGGTGGCCGATTCAACACCAACCACTACATCGGACAGGCCGAACTCTTCTTCGCCACACCCTGGGCTCCCAGCAACGAGGCCGCATCGCAGTCGCAGCAGATATTCCGCTTCTACTGGTTCTACAGCCAGGCCTACGACAAGTTCCTGCTGCCGAAGACGCCCTACTACTTCGAAGAGCTGAACGCCAACACCCACGTGGGCTACTACCGCACCGTCGTCGTCGCTCTGAAGGCTGAGGAGGCGCTGCTCAACCGCGCTGAGGCTTACATCCTCACCGGACAGAACGACAAGGCACTGGCCGACATGAACGTCTGGACTCACTCGTTCGTTTCGGATAGCGTGACCTACGAGTCGGGCTACCACTTCGACGAGAACTGGAACTACATCGTCGACTACTCCACCGAGGCCGTGCCCCGCACGCTCACCATGGAGAGCATCCATAAGTGGCACCACAAGTACGACTACTACACGCCCGACCGCCCGCTGCCGCGCAAGCACCTGAATCCCGACTGGATCAACCTCCAGGAAGGCAGCGACCAGGAGTGCCTGCTGCAGACGCTGCTGCTCATCCGCCGACTGGAGTTCCTCCACGAGGGCATGCGCTGGTTCGACATCAAGCGCTATGGCATCACTATCTATCGCCGCGAAATCCTGGCCGAGCTCAACCTGCTCACCGTCACCGACACGCTCCAGTATCGCGACCCGCGCCAGGCCATCCAGCTGCCGTTCGAAGTTCGTGGCGCAGGCCTGCAGGCCAACCCGCGCCCGGCCACCGAGACTGCCGTCGAGGGCTACCAGAACTGGGCAAAGCGTGGCGAGCTGATTGAGTTCAAGAACAAGTAATCAATCCTAATTATCGTAACTATATGAAAGCAAAATATATCATCAGTGCCTTCTGCGCCCTCTGCCTCATGGGCGGCTTCACAGCCTGCTCCGAGGACGACGTCGACCACAACATCAGCGTCATCGTCGACTCGCAGACACCGCAGAACGACCTCGACCGTTGGCTCGAGAAGAATTATGTTGAGCGCTACAACATTGAGTTGCGCTATCGTTGGGAAGACAACGAAATCGACATGAACTACATCCTCGTGCCCGCAAAGTACGAGAACGCTGTCCGCATGGCTAAGATCCTGAAGTACATCTGCTTCGACTCCTTCGACGAGGTCACGGGCGGACCGCAGTTCGTGCGCGCCAGCTTCCCGAAGGTGGTGCAGCTCGTGGGCAACCCCGGATGGAACGGAAACGGCTCCTACACCCTCGGATCCTCTGAGGGCGGTTACAAGATCAACCTCTGGTACGTCAACCATCTGGGCGACAACATCGTGCAGTACGATTCCAGCTGGCAGCTCATCAAGAACGACAGTGTCATCCGCGACCGCGAGGAGCTGAACGCCACCTATTTCCACACCATCATCCACGAGTACGGTCACGTGTTCCACCAGCGCGTGCCCTACACCAACGAGTTCAACCAGGTCACTGGCACCGACTACCTTGGCGGCTCCTACACATCGGTGTTCTCAAGCCCCACCGACCCGCAGATCTTCCAGCGCGGTTTCGTCACGGCCTATGCCGCCTACTCTGCTGATGAGGACTTCGCCGAGACTTTCTCGACCTACGTCACCAGCACCGACGACGAGTGGAACAACATCATCCTCAAGTCGGGCACCGACGGCCGCAACAAGATCAACCAGAAGCTGCGCATCGTCAAGGACTACTTCCAGGACAACTGGGAACTCGACGTCGATGCCCTGCGCCAGGCCGTCCAGAAGCGTGAGGCCAACCTGCGCGAGCAAAACTTCGACGACATCAGCCTTTAACAAAGTGACAAGGTAACAAAGTAACTAAGTAACAAGGTAACTTTTATTTCAGAAATTATGATGACCAAAATAATGAAACACCTCTTCGCGGCCAGTTTAGTATGTTGCTGTATCACAGCAACCCTCACTGGCTGCCAGATGAAAGAAGACGACCTCTTCGAGATGGACGCCGCCAACCGCTCCGACGCTTGGATGGCCGACTATCGACGCGTCTTCAACAACAACGACTACGGATGGGCACTCTACACCATGAACCCCACCTTCGGACGTCACCCCTCAGTGGCTACCTATGCCGTGAAGTTCGACCAGGTGAACAGCACGTTCTATAAGTCCACCTCCACCGTCCGCCTGCCGGGCGTGGCCGACAAGGACAGCCTCGTCTCGATGTACTCGTTCAAGATGGACAATGGCATCGTGCTCTCCTTCGACACCTACAACGGCTTCTTCCACTACTATGCCGACCAGTCGCAGTACTTCTCGCAGGATCTGCAGGGCGACTTCGAGTTCTGTCTCGACCGCTACTCCGAGAACGAAGACACCATCTTCGGTCGCGGAAAAACCAAGCAGCTCCCCTTCGCCATGATCAAGCTGCCCGTCTCGGCACCGGCCTATCAGGCTGCATGCGACTCCATCCTGTCGTTCTACTCGCCCTACAACTGTTCGTTCGTGTGCGAGGGCGACACGCTGCCCGCACGCTTCCTCGGCACCTATCAGAACCTCTCCATCTGGATGGAGGGCGACGACCCCCGCGTCGACGGCCACCTCTACAGCTATGGCAACCTCGTAGGTGGACTCTACTTCCTCGAGCCCATTGAGTATAAGGGACACATCATCAAGGAAATGAAGATTACACTCGAGAAGGACGGCTACGTCGACATCCACGGACAGGCCATGATCATCCCGAAACCCTTCGCCAACTACTGGCTCTACGACGAGGAGAGCGACTCGCGCTTCTTCGGCTACTCCGCACTCGGCACGTGGACACAGGGAGAGTGGGACAAGGCTCGCGACGCCATCAACAAGAGCGGAAAGCAACGAGCCGACGACCTCCACTACATCACGCTTGCCACCGACGGCTTCGGAGGCCTAGAGCTCATCGTCAACTCGTGGTTCGGCTCCGACGAGGTGCACTACCCCATGGAGCTGAAGAAAATCAGCAACGACGAGATTGCCGTGCGCTGGACGGGCAAAGAGACCAGTGGCCGCAGCTACAAGTTCTACGACATCGGCTACAAGTACATCGTCGACGCCTTCGCATCAAAGGACGAGTGGCGCACCTACCGCATCTCTGCCCGCACAGGTTCGAAGATGTCGCCGGGCGAATTCCAGCTCACCGAGGAGTCAAACCCTGACAACTCCATCTACTTCCCCACCAACTTCCGCTACTATCACTATAGCATCTGGGAGTAGGAGTCTGGAAACAAGAAATAAGAGATTCGAAACAAGTATTTCTCTCTTTATATTTTATATCCGACGTTAAGGAAAAGTGTTCCATGTGAAGGGAGCACCTTCCACACCAAGAACCCTTCCACCATTGGCAAAGCGTTGCCGAAACATGGGGAAGGGTTCCTTTTTTGTTGCCCCTGCGGGGCGAGCTCGGTCGTGACTCGCTTTTTCACTCTTCACTCTTCACTTTTGCGAAGCGAGCCTCACGCCGAAATATTACAATTTGTTTACAGTATTTCAGTTTTCGCTGATTTTTTTTGCCGTTCCGAGAAAAAACTTGTATTTTTGCAGCAAGTTATCAATCAGAAAATCAATTATTTGCAAAAAAGAAAGGATACAAACATGAAAAAAATCGTTCTCCTTCTCGCCATCATGGCCTCAGCAGCCCTCTCGGCCCAAGCCGAAGGCTATCCCTTCCTCACCGTGCAGCACAGCGACGGCTCACAGCAGTCCTTCGCTTCCTCAGGCCTCGTCATCACCTTTAACGACGGCAATATGGTCGTCAGCCAGAACGGCACCAAGACCACCCTCGCGCTCAGCGACCTCAGCAAGATGTTCTTCTCTACCACATCGGGCATCCAGCAGACAGAGAACGAGCCTGCCACAAAGAGCAGCGAAGACATCTATGACCTCAGCGGAAGAAAAATCATCAATCAAAGCTCATCACTCAAAACCCTCCCCAAGGGCATCTATATCGTGGGCGGACGCAAGGTCGTCGTGAAGTAACAACCCTACACCACACCATGTAAAAAGCGTATGAAAAAGATAGTTCTCTTCATCAGCTTCTTGCTGCTCACTGCCGTCGCAGCCACGGCACAGACCATGAACGTGCGCGTAGGTCAGGTCACCTATGCACATCGGGCAGCCAACACGGGCGACATGACGATCACCGGCGGCAACACGCTGACCATTGAAGGCAAAGCCTACAACACCGGCAGCATCAGCCAAATCAGTATCGACGACAGCAACGTCGCCGACAACACCGTCAGCGTCAGCTACGCAGCTCAGACCGCCACCGTCGTCGTCAGCGGCAACATCGCCCACCTCGTCACCGTCAGCGTCAGCGGCGCCAACGTCAGCATAACGCAGAGCGAAGCGCTGCAGCAGGAGGTCACCTACACCCTCTCGGGCACCTCCTCCAACGGCTCGTTCTTCATGGACGGTGACTACAAGGCCAACTTCGTCCTCAACAACCTCTCGCTCACAAATCCTGCAGGCTGTCCCCTCGACATCCAGGACGGCAAGGCCATCAGCGTCACCCTCCAGGGCAACAACCAACTCACCGACTGCGCTAACGGCACCCACAACGCCACACTCTACATCAATGGCCATCCCACCTTCAGCGGCACAGGCTCGCTCACACTCACCGGCCTCACCAAGCACGCCTTCACCAGCGATGAGTACGCCGTCATTGCCGGTGGAACCATCAACGTAACATCAGCCGCCAGCGACGGATTCCACATCAACGAGCGCTTCCAGATGGACGGCGGCACGATCAACATCACCGCCTCCGGCGACGGCATTGACGTAGGTTTCCGCGGCGCCAACAAAGGCACGAAGGACCAGTACGAGCGCAACGGATTCCTCGAACTCAACGGCGGCACCATCACTGCCTCCTGCTCCGGCCAAGGCGCTAAGGCCCTGAAGGCCGACAGCACCATCGTCATTGCCGGAGCCACCGTCACCGCCACCACCTCTGCCGACGCCTACTACGACGCCACCTCTGCCGACATCTCGAGCAGCTCGGCCGTGAAAGCCGACGGCGAGTTCCGAATGACCAGCGGCACCCTCACCGCCACCAGCACCGGCGACGGCGGAAAGGGCATCAATGCCACGGGCGCCGTGAGCATCTCCGGAGGCAACATCTACGTCACCACCACAGGCTCGCTCTTCGAATACGGAACCGAAGACACCAAGCCGCAAGGCATCAAGAGCGATGCCGACATCACCATCTCCGGCGGTTCCGTCTATGTCTGTGCAGGCTCCTACGACGGCAAGGCAACTGCCTTCAAGCCCGGCGACACCAGCACCTTCAGCATCAACGGAGGAACCATCATGGGCATCGCCCGCAAGAAGACCACCGTGGCCACCACTTCCACCCAGAAAACTGCCACCACGTCGGGACAAAAGATTACAGCCGGACAAACCTTCACCTTCAGCGGTGTCAGCTACACCATCCCCGCCGGCTACAACAACACCTCGGCCAACGTCGTCGTCTCGCGCGCCGGACTCTGAGCTCTCCATTTGACATAAATCAAGAAATGCGGCTCTGAGAGCCGATTAAAAAGCAAAAAAGTTTCAAATAGTTGCACATTTGCGCTGTTTTATGTAATTTTGTAAGCAAACAAAGCAAAACCGACAACTATTTGAAACTTTCTTTTTGGTAAAAAGACGTATGCAGGTAACAACAGTCATCGAGAATCTGAAACAACGATTCCCCAACCAACCCGAGTACATTCAGGCCGTAAGCCAAGTGTTAGCAACCATCGAGGAGGAGTACAACCTCCATCCCGAATTTGAGCGCGCCAATCTCATTGAGCGGCTCTGCATTCCCGACCGCCTCGTGCAGTTCCGCGTCACATGGGTCGACGACCAAGGACACGTGCAGACCAACATGGGCTACCGCGTGCAGCACAACAACGCCATCGGCCCCTATAAGGGCGGACTGCGGTTCCATGCATCGGTCAACCTCTCCATCCTGAAGTTCCTCGCCTTCGAGCAGACCTTCAAGAACGCCCTCACCACGCTGCCCATGGGCGGAGCCAAAGGCGGCAGCGACTTCTCGCCACGCGGCAAGTCGGATGCCGAAGTCATGCGCTTCTGCCAAGCCTTCATGACTGAGCTCTACCGCCACATAGGCCCCGACGAGGACGTTCCCGCAGGCGACATCGGCGTGGGTGGCCGAGAAGTGGGCTACCTCTTCGGCATGTACAAGAAGCTCACCCACCAGTTCCAGGGCGTCCTCACGGGCAAGGGCCGCGACTTCGGCGGCTCGCTCATCCGCCCCGAGGCCACCGGCTACGGCAACATCTACTTCCTACAGAACATGCTGGCCACGCGCGGCATCGACCTCAAGGGCAAGACCGTGCTCGTCAGCGGTGCCGGCAACGTTGCCCAGTACACGCTTGAGAAACTCATACAGCTCGGAGCCAAGCCCCTCACCTGCTCCGACAGCGACGGCTACATCTACGATCCCGACGGCATCGATGCCGAGAAGCTGGCTTTCATCAAAGAACTGAAGAACATCGACCGCGGCCGCATCTCGGAGTATGCCGAGGAGTACGGTGTGAAGTATGTGGCCGGTGCCAAGCCTTGGTACGAGAAAGCCGACATCGCCCTGCCCTCGGCCACGCAGAACGAAATCGACGGCGACGCAGCCCGCGCCCTCGTCGCCAATGGCGTCATCGCCGTCAGCGAGGGTGCCAACATGCCGTCGACGCCCGAGGCTGTCAAGGTGTTCCAGGAGGCGCGCATCCTCTATGCTCCCGGCAAGGCGGCCAATGCCGGCGGTGTGGCCGTGAGCGGACTGGAGATGACGCAGAACTCCGAACGACTGAGCTGGAGCCGCGACGAGGTAGACCAGAAGTTGCGTGACATCATGAACGACATCCACGCCAACTGCGTGAAGTACGGCACCGAGCCCGACGGCTACATCAACTACGTGCGCGGCGCCAACGTGGCAGGCTTCCTCAAGGTGGCACGGGCCATGATGGCGCAGGGCATCGTGTAGGCGGCGCCTGAAACAAATGCTTTCTGAAAGCAAAATGAGTTGATTTGCACGGCATTTTAAGTTATTTACCAGTGCAAATCAACTCATTTTCTATTTATAAAAAACGCTCTTATCCCACTTGCGAGCCGGGCTTCACCTCGCGCAGCAGCGAGGTGACGGCCAGTGCGCCGTCGTGGTCTACGGCCGACAGGATCATGCCCTGGCTTTCGATGCCCATGATCTTGCGCGGCTCGAAGTTGGCCACGAAGAGCACGTCCTTGCCTACGAGCTGCTCGGGCTCCCACCACTGGGCGATGCCCGAAAGGATGGTGCGGGGCTGGCCGCTGCCGTCGTCGATGGAGAACTGCAGCAGCTTCTTCGACTTCTTCACTTTCTCGCACGTCAGTACGCGGCCCACGCGGATGTCGAGCTTTTCGAAGTCCTCGAAGCTCACGTTGGGCTTCACGGGCTCAGCCTTGTACTGGGCAGCCTCGTTCTCCTTGCGGATGCGCTCCAGGCGGTCGAGCTGTGCCTGGATAGCGTCGTCGTCGATTTTCTCGAACAGCAACTCCGGCTCTGCCAGCTGGTGGCCGGGCTGCAGGATGTCGGTCTGGCCGAGCTGGTTCCAGTCGAAGGAGTCAATGTTCAGCATCTGGCGCAGCTTCTTCGACGAGAAGGGCAGGAACGGCTCGAAGGCAATGGCGAGGTTGGCCGTCAGCTGCAGCGACACGTAGAGGATGGTCTCGCAGCGCTTCGGATCGGTCTTCCAAACCTTCCAGGGCTCACACTCGGTGATGTAGCGGTTGCCGATGCGGGCCAGGTTCATGGCCTCAAACTGAGCCTCGCGGAACTTGAACTGTTCCAGCAGCGACTCCACCTTCTGCTTCACGTCCTTAAACTCGTCGATGGCGTGCTTCTCTACGTCGGTGAGTTCGCCGCAGGCGGGCACCACGCCGTTCCAATATTTCTTCGTGAGCTGCAGGGCGCGGTTGACGAAGTTGCCATAGACGGCAACGAGCTCGTTGTTGTTGCGGTCCTGGAAGTCGCGCCAGGTGAAGTTGTTGTCCTTCGTCTCCGGGGCGTTGGCGGTGAGCACGTAGCGCAGCACGTCCTGCTTGCCAGGGAAGTCGACGAGGTATTCGTGCAGCCAGACGGCCCAGTTGCGCGAGGTAGAAATCTTGTTGTCTTCCAGGTTCAGGAACTCGTTGGCCGGCACGTTGTCAGGCATGATGTACTGTCCGTGAGCCTTCATCATGACGGGGAAGATGATGCAGTGGAACACGATGTTATCCTTGCCGATGAAGTGAACGAGACGTGTGTCCTCGTCTTGCCACCACTTCTGCCACGAACCCCAGCGCTCGGGGTCGCGCTCGCAGAGTTCCTTCGTGTTGGAGACGTAGCCGATGGGGGCGTCGAACCACACGTAGAGCACCTTTCCTTCGGCCCCTTCGATGGGCACAGGGATGCCCCAGTCCAGGTCGCGCGTCATGGCGCGGGGCTGCAGGTCCATGTCGAGCCACGACTTGCACTGGCCATAGACGTTCGAGCGCCACTCCTTGTGGTCTTCCAGAATCCACTGCTTCAGCCACTCCTGATACTCGTTCAGCGGCAGATACCAGTTCTTGGTCTCCTTCAGCACGGGCACTTCGCCTGTCTCCTTCGAGCGGGGATTGATGAGTTCCGTGGGCTCCAGGGCGCGTCCGCAGCCTTCCTCACACTGGTTGCCGTAGGCAGTCTTGTGGCAGTAGGGACACTCGCCCACCACGTCGCGGTCGGTGAGGAACTTGCCCGACTTCTCGTCGAAGAACTGCTTCGTGGTCTGCTCCACCAGCTTGCCCTCGTCGTAGAGTTTGCGGAACCAGTCGGCGGCAAACTGATGATGCGTCTTCGAGGTGGTGCGGCTGTAGATGTCAAAGGAGATGCCGAAATCTTCAAACGACTTCTTGATCATCTCATGGTAACGGTCAACGACGTCCTGTGGGGTGATGCCTTCCTTGCGGGCACGCTGCGTGACGGGCACGCCGTGTTCGTCGCTGCCGCCGATGAAGACGACCTCGCGCTTCTTCAGCCGCAGATAGCGCACGTAGATGTCGGCAGGCACGTAGACGCCAGCCAGATGTCCGATGTGCACACCGCCGTTGGCATAAGGCAGTGCGGCGGTGACAGTTGTTCGCTTATAGTCTTTCTTTTCCATATAATTGTTATAATCTTTTTTTATTTCGCGTGCAAAGTTACGAAAAATCGAGTGCAGAACAAAAGAAACGTGTTTCTTTTTTTATGCCGAGATGGAGTAACTTCGCGACTTTTGTCGCAAAGTTACGAATAAGTGAGCGAAATGCCAAATTTTAGATGTTTTTTCGCCTTCGTGTAATAAATAATTTGTATTTTTGCATCTTGATAAAAAAGAGATGCGAACTATGAAAGAACAGGAAACGCTGAGTGCCATTGCGCTGACCCACATCAGCTATTTGAATCTGCCCACCCTGCTTGCGCTCTATCAGCAAGTAGGCTCGGCGCGTGACATCGTGGCCCACGGCCAGAACATTCGTGACCTGCTGCCCGATGCCAGCGATCGGCTGGTGGAGGCTTTTCGCGGCATAGACAGCGCCCTGCGCTTTGCCGAGAGCGAACTGCGCACTGTCGAGTCGATGGGCATCAGACCGCTGACGATGGGCGACGAGGACTATCCGCAACGGCTGGCAGAATGTCCTGACGCGCCGTTGGTGCTTTACTATAAGGGTACGGCCAACCTGAACCAGACACGTGTGGTCAGCATTGTGGGCACGCGTCGGGCCACGCCCTACGGGCAAGACCTGATACGGCGTTTCATGAGTGAGTTGCGCATGCTTTGTCCGCAGGTGCTCGTGGTGAGCGGCCTTGCCTATGGCATCGATATCTGTGCCCATCGCGAGGCACTGGCGCAGGGCTACGAGACTGTGGGTGTGCTGGCTCACGGGCTGGACGACCTCTATCCGCCACGTCATCGGCAGACGGCCGATGAGATGCTGCAGCGGGGTGGTTTGCTGACCGAGTTCCCCACCGGTACGCGCCCAGACAAAGTGAACTTTGTGCGCCGCAACCGCATTGTGGCCGGCATGGCCGATGCCACGCTGCTGGTGGAGAGCGCTGCCCACGGCGGAGGACTCATCACCACGCGCATAGCCCGCGACTACAACCGCGACGTGTTTGCCTTCCCCGGTGCTGTGGGAGCGCCCTACAGCGAGGGTTGCAATCAACTCATCAGAGACCACGGCGCTGAGCTCGTGACGTCGGCCCGCGATATGGTTGAGGCCATGGGCTGGCAGACCGATGCGCAGCTCAGCGAAGCCCAGTCGAAAGGCATCGAGCGGCAACTGTTCCCCGAACTGACTGAGGAGGAACAACGGGTTGTAGCTCTGCTGAGCCGCCAGAACGACCTGCAGGTGAACACACTAAGCGTGCAGAGCAATCTGCCCGTGGGTAGGTTGGCAGCGTTGCTCTTCTCGTTGGAAATGAAGGGGGTAGTGAAGACGCTCGCAGGGGGAACTTACCATTTGCTTTAGGTCCTTTATACCCTTTCACTCCCCTTTAAGCCTTTTACGTCCTTTAATAAAAAACTACTTCGTCTTCCTGAACTGCGTGGGCGTCTGACCAGTGGTCTGCTTGAAGGAGCGGCTGAAGTAGCCCAGGTCGTCGTAGCCACACTTCTGGGCTACCTCGCTGATGGGCATCTCGGGATAGGCCGTGAGCAGACGCTTGGCGTGCGACATGCGCATCTGCAAGACGAAGGCCGACGTGGTCTGACCAGTGATGGCCTGCAACTTCCTGTTGAGTTGCGCACGGCTCACAAACATGTGGCTGGCAATGGTCTCGGCATCCACCTGGTTGTTCTTCATCTGCATATTGATGACCTCCTTCAACTTCCTGATGAAGTCGCGGTCGGCGGGCTTCAGCATGTCCTCGGCGGGCTGTTCCTCCTTCTCCTCGCGCAAGGCCTTGGCCATGTATTCGCGCATCTGGCGACGCTGCTGCAGCAGTTTCGTCAGTCTCACCTGCAACTCCTCCTGATTGAAAGGCTTCACCAGATAGGCGTCGGCACCGGCTTCCAGACCTGCCACGCGGTCTTGTTCGGTGCTCTTGGCTGTGATGACGATGATCGGGATGTGGCCCAGCAGTTCCGACGCCCTGACGCGGCGGCACAGTTCCAGGCCGTTGGTGCCCGGCATCATCAGGTCGGTGATGATGACGTCGGGCATGATGTCGCGCGCCTTGGCGATGCCCTCGTCACCGTCCTTGGCATAGAAGACGCTGTAGGTCTTCGGGTCGAGCAATTCGCCGATGTAGAAGGCCACGTCGCTGTTGTCCTCGACGATGAGCACGCGGTTGCGCGAGTCGATGGTAGTCTCGTCGTCGGGCAGAAGGGGTTGCTCGTCGTCGTCAGTGGGTTGCGACTGACTCTTGTATTTGTCGATGTCGAAGAGCGGCAGTTCGTCTGTGCCGTGGCGCAATGGCAGCGTGACGGTCATCGTGGTGCCTTTGCCCCGCTCGCTCTTGCAGTTGATGGTGCCGTTCATGGCTTCCACAATCTGCCGCACCAGAGAAAGTCCGATGCCTGTGCCGATGCTCTGGGTGTCGCCCTCGGCCTGATAGAATGCCTCGAAGATATGGGGCAGCGCCTCCTTGGGAATGCCCGAACCGTTGTCGCTGACCACGAGGCACAACGTGTCGGGTGTAGGCAGCGACGTCTTCACGTGCACGCGGCCTTGTGGCTCGGTGTGCTTGAAACTGTTGGAGAGCAGATTGACGAGAATCTTCTCCATGTAGTCGGGCACGAAGTCCATCTTCACCATGTTCTGCTCAGGGGTGTAGATGAGTTCTATGCGTTTCTGCTGGGCATACTGCCGGTAGTTCTCGATGCCCATGCGGATGAAGGCAATGACGTTGCCGTGCTGCCAGTTAGCATCGCCGATGGAGGTTTTCACCTTCGATATGTCGAGCAGTTGGTTGATGAGGTCGAGCAGGTGGCTGCCCTGTCGCTCTATGGCGCGGGCGTAGTCCTGTGCCTTCTCGCGGTTCGTGGTGGGCTGGCCAACCTGCTGGGCCAGTCCCAGAATGACCGAGAGCGGTGTGCGGAACTCGTGGGTGATGTTGGTGAAGAAGCGTTCGCGCGTGGTCTGCACGTGGCGCAGCAGAAGACGTTCGCGACTGCGCGAGCGCAGCACGTAGCTCATGATGGCGAACAGCAGGGCACCGATGATGAGGATGGCGACGAGCAGACTGAAGGCCAGCACTTTCAGCGATCGCTCCTGTCGGGCGTCTTCCTTAGCCCGCTGCAACTGGTCGTTGCTGCGTTGCCGCTCGGTCTTGATGCGCAGGTTTTGAATCTGGTTCATGGTGTGCATGTTGACGGTGCTGTCGTTGTACTGGTCGTACTTCCGATAGTGGTCGAGGGCCTGCGCGGTCTTTCCCTCGCGTTCGTATAGGATGTAGTAGATGTGGTGTATGCGGGCCAGATGCTCCTTCGACGAGATGGCTGTGGCCTGCTTGAAGGCCTGCTCCAGATAGTCCTCTGCCCGTTGGATGTTGCCTTGCTTGATGCTGATGTTGGCCAGTGCCAGACAGGGTTCCAGCCAGTGCCAGACGTCATGGCTCTTCTCCAGCAGGTCGTAGGCGGTCTGGTATTCGGCGATGGCCTTGTCGAAATGGTGCTGGCGCTCGTAGAGATTGCCTATGTGGGTGTGGCAGAGCCCCATGCCCACGGTGCTGTTTGCTTTCTTGTTTTTCTCAAACGATCGCTGGTAGTACACCAGTGCCGAATCCGTCTGCCCGGCTCCCTCGTAGACAGCTCCGAGGTTGGCCAGGTTGATGGCCTGTCCGAGTTCGCTGCCCAGCCGCGTCTCGGTGGCCAGCGCCACGCGGAAGATGCTGTCGGCCAGTTCGTTGTTGCCCAGTTGCAGATAGACGTTGCCCAGTCCGTTGAGCGAGACGGTGTAGTTCTTGCTGGCCTCGTCGCTTGTCTTGTCGGAATACTGCATACAGAGGTTCAGCGCGCGGTAGTGTTCTTCTGATGCCATGTCGAGCATGCCCACGCGGCGGTAGTCGGTGGCCAGGTTGTTCAGACAGCGCACCAGCTCGGCCGTGTCGCCCGCCTGCTCGGCTGCCTCCACGCTCTTGCGGTGGTGCTCGATGGCTATGTCGAAGAGGCTGTTGTCGCGGTAGTAGCGGCCCAAGGCTCTGTGGCTCACGGCCACGCCCAGCAGGTTCTTGGTCTTTTTGTAGGCCGTCAGCATGGTCTGCAGACTGTCGGGATTGCGGTGGCTATTCACGATGCTGTCAATGTACAGCGACTCGCTTTGGCGAGCGGGTGTCTGTGCCTGGCGGTGGCAGGCTGTCAGCGTCGCAACCAGGGCGAAGATAACGGCAATTGTGCTCTTGGACATGGTCAGTGTATGCTTCATATATAATATAAGGAGACGGATGATTATCAGTTTTGCAACCACAAAAATAGTAAAAGGTTTTCATCCAGAGCACACGGGGTGCTCTTTTTTTTATTAAAAAATGCAAAGATTGCCGTTTCTTCTAAAATAATGGCTACTTTTGCAGTAAGATATGATGAAAACAGGACTGTTTGTAGGAACCTTCGACCCCTTCACTGTGGGTCATCAGTCGGTGGTTCGCAGGGCGCTCTGCATCTTCGACCGCTTAGTGATTGGCGTGGGCATCAACACGGGCAAGAACCCGCTGCTGAAGCCCGAGGAGCGCGTGCAGGCCATCAGCCAGCTCTATGACGGCGACGATCGCGTGCAGGTGGTGGCCTACGACGGTCTGACGGTCGACCTGGCCCAGGAGTGTGGTGCCGTGGCCATCGTGAAGGGCGTGCGCTCGGTGAAGGACTTCGAGAGCGAGCGCGAGCAGGCCGACGTGAACCGCCGCCTGACGGGCATCGAGACCATCTTGCTGCTGGCCGAACCAGGTATGGAGGCCGTGTCGTCGTCGACGGTGCGCGAACTGCGCCGCTTCGGTCGCGACGTCACTGCATTTCTGCCAAAGCTTGAACCTTGAACTTTGAACCTTGAACTTTGATCTTTGAACCTTGAACTTTGAACGCGCTGCAGGCGCATTTGAACCATACAGAACATTCTTATCCAATGATTACATACCAGAGCGAGGGCGTGCGCATGCCCAATATAAAAAAGCGCCAAACCACACAGTGGATCAAGGCCGTGGCTGCATCCTACGGCAAAAAGGTAGGCGAGATTGGCTATCTCTTCTGCAACGACGAACACATTCTGGAAGTCAATCGCGAATACCTGGGCCACGACTACTACACCGATATCATCACCTTCGACTATTGCGAAGGCGACGTGCTTTCGGGCGACCTCGTCATCTCGCTCGACACCGTGCGCTCGAATGCCGAACTCTTCCAGAAAACGTATGAGGAAGAGCTGCACCGCGTCATCATCCACGGCGTTCTCCACCTATGTGGCATCAACGACAAGGGACCGGGCGAACGCGAAATCATGGAGGCTGCCGAGAACCGGGCGCTCACCCTTCTCGCCAGCCTCTAAGTTCTCCGCTCGACCCGCAGGGGCGCTTTCTTTCTCCACTACGTTACGAAAGCGGCCGCTCGACATCCCAAAGGATGGCGCTTTCGTAGTTTATCGGAGAAAGAAAGCCGAGCGCGCAACGAAGAAAAACCTCTCAACTCTCAACTCTAAACTCTCAACTCTAAACTCTCACTTCACCATCATCTTCCTGCCACCTACGATGTAGATGCCGGGCTGCAGGCCCGTGCGCAGGTCGAACACGCTGACGCGCTGCTTCACCAGTCGGCCACTCAGGTCGTAGACGTCCACCAGACTGCTCTCCGCCTGCTTGTGGTTGCTCAGCACCTCGATGCCGTCGGTGTCGCCCTGATAGCTGATGTCGTCAGCGGGCTCCTCTTCGGGATCCAGTTCGTAGGCCGTCAGTCGGCTGTAGATGTAGTCGGCACGGCGGCGCAGCCACACCTTGGCCTGCGCCGTCGATTGGCCGTAGTTTTTGCCGTCGCCCCAGAGGGTGGCATTGTTCTCCAGCGACGGACGTGCATAGGCGTAGTAGTCGTCGCAGAAATCGATGAGTTCGTCGAGCGGCTGGCCGCGGAAGCGCGTCCACAGCTGGTAGTAGGCCTTGTCGAGCGCCTTGCTGACGAAGCGCAGGTCGTAGATGAACTGGCGCGACTCCATCGCCGTTATCGTAGTCCAATAGTTGGCCGACACGTCGTTCTGGAAATAATTCTTTCCGCGCTCGTAGCCGAAGGCCCAGTCGAGGTCCCACACGGGGCCGAACACGAACTTGCTGTCGCTGTTGCCCACAAACTCCTTGTAGAGGAACGTGCTCTTCGGATGCTGCGGCTCGTAGTTGGCAATGAGGTCGTTCACCATCAGGAAGCGTGCCAGCATCTCGATGTCGACGAGGTCGGCCACGTCCTGACCCTTCTTCAGGGCTGACATGAAGGTGTTGAAGTCCTGCTCTATCATGCTCTGCGTCAGCGTGGTGCTGCCTGCTTCGTCGAATTCCGGCTCCTTGATGTTCACGGGCAGGTTGTAGGCCTGCGAGCGGAACTTATAAGCCTCGTCGTAGTAGGTGTCCAGCTCCAGCAGCGTGGCTGCCGACTCGTCTGCAAGGTCGATGGAGTTGTTGGCCAGGCCCACCTTCTCGGTGAAGTTATAGGAGCCGCGATACTCGCCGTTGATGTACAGTTCTACGGGCACCATGTGGTTGGCGCCGGCCGTGCCCACCAGGCAGGCAGCCTTCATGCCGATGGCGTTCGACGTCATCGAGCCCGTCTGCTTGTTGGCCAGCAGCACCCAGTTCTTGCCCTTCGTCAGTCCGAAGGGCTTTATTTTTTCGCTGAACTTCAGCCGATAGGGATTCTTGTCGTAGGGCCACCAGCCGTTCCACGACGAGTTGCCGCGACCCTTTATCTGCACTGCCGTGTGGCCCATCGAGGGGAACACGCCCGCGCCGTCGATCGTAATGTCGGCGTTCAGGTAGTAGTCCTTGCTCGACACCATTTCGCCATTCTCAATGTTGATGTCGATGCGAGGCACCTGTGTAGCCTTGTCGGTGAGCCAGTCCACGTGCACGCGGTAGTTGCGGCCGAAGGGCACCATCTCGTAGGCATACTCGGCAGGCTCCACCTGCTCCGAACCGTGATAGTCGGGG
>OCVV012825105.1_pt1 | contig 71517 bp, 65 predicted proteins | sample 1539721 | NCBI WGS metagenome assembly OCVV01 (sample SAMN02144230, study PRJEB22623) | gut metagenome | biome: sheep rumen | host: Ovis aries | place: New Zealand
TGGAGAGATGCTCGAGTGGCTTAAGAGGCACGCCTGGAAAGCGTGTATACTCCAAAAGGGTATCCCGAGTTCGAATCTCGGTCTCTCCGCCCCTAAAACCCGCCCAGAAGGCGGGTTTTTTGTGTCGGAGAGACCAGGGGCGCCTACGTTACCCCTCCCTAAATCCCTCCCTCAGGGAGGGACTCGACGGCAGAAGCCGTCGTTCGCTTCGCTCAATCATAAGCCCGACGATATCTCGGAGAGAAAACTCCGCGGGCCGCCTGCAGGCGGCTGAATCCATATAATACCACTTAACATCTCTTTGCCCTCCGCGGGGCGTCTGATGGCGCCTATACCTATCTACGGAGCATCTGGATGCGTGTTCATTACGGCGGAGTTGTCATTTTTGGTCATTTTTGACAATCTGCACGTCGTACATGACGGCGGGGTTGTCATTTTCGGCCGTTTTTGTCGATGTGGACGTCATCAATTACGGCGACGGCCACGTTTTGGGGTGTTTTTGTCACCGTGGGCGTCGTTGATGACGGCGGCGGACACATTTTCGGTCATTTTTGTAACCTCACGTGTCGCGGCCTAACAAAGTATCAGTGTTTGGATATGGCTAAAGCACGCTTTGGGCCGTAGGTGGCGAAGATTGTGCTTTAGCGAGGGTTGGGAGATAGGGAGGGCCTGCGGCACTCAAAACCACTCGACGGAGGAGAGGTCGAGGGGGTTGGGAGGGAAGTGCAGGCCGGGGGTGAAGAAGAAGGTATAGCCTTTCAGTTCGCATGGGATGCGGTTCAGGAAGGCGAGGCGGGGTTCGCCGTAGTCTCCTGAACTGCCGTAGAGCGTCATGGTCTTCTTCTCGTCGTCCTTGAGGTACCAGCCCCCGCCATGGACCTTGACATAGCCTTGCACCAAGTCCCGGTGCTGGTCTACCATGCCATACACAAACGTACCCACAAGAGGAGTCTTGGGATCCGAAACCAGTATGAACTTAGGATGTGACATACCTATCGGCACTCTTTGAGCATTTCCTTCACGGCGGCTTCGAGCTGGAGGTCGCGGCCTTCGAGGAGGGAGGCGGGGTCGTTGTAGACCAGGATGTCGGGCTCTATCTGCATGTTTTCAAGGAAACTGCCTGCCTGGAGGCCGTACATGCCCACCTGGGGAATACCGAAGACTATCTGCCGGTTGATCTGCGTCTCCCACCACACGGCGGTCATGGTACCTGGAACAGGTGCACCGATGAGCTTTCCAAGCCCAAGCGCCCTGTATGCATACGGGAAGCCGGAGGCATCGGAATAGTTGTTCTCGGACATAAGCACGCAGGAAGGCTTGGTCCATTTGCTGAAAGGTTCCGTGCCGATGTACTGCCCGCGCGGGCGGAATTCGGCATAAGCCTTGCCGCCGAGGAGGGTTACGAGGTCGTCGTGCAGCCAGCCGCCGCCGTTGTTCCTGGTATCCACGATGAGGGCGCCGCAGCCCCGGTACTTGCCGAGCGCCTTGGAATACACCTCGCGGAAGCTGGGTGAATCCATCCCCTCAACGTGTACGTAGCCCACCTTGCCACCGGACAGCTTCTCCACCATTTCCTCCCTCTGACGCACCCACCTGCGGTACAGCAGGCGGCTTTCAGAGGCCACCGGCTTCACAAACAGGAGCTTTTCCTTGCCGCCAACCTTCACGTTCACGGCAATCTTCTTCCCCGCCTTTCCCGCAAGCAGCGGAATCCAGTTCTCCCCTGCCTTCACCTCATGCCCGTCGATGGCGGTAATCACATCCCCTGCCGATATCTTGCTGTCGGCAAGATTCAGCACTCCGCCGGGAAGCACCTCGGCGATGCGGATGCCGTCTCCGGTGTAGTTCCAGTCATACAGCACGCCAAGACGGCCCAGGGACTCCCCGGGAGCCGGGCGGTAACGTGCACCGGTATGCGAACCGTTGAGCTCTCCCAGCATTTCGGAGAGGAGTTCGGCAAAGTCGAAATCATTGTCTATATAAGGAAGGAACCTGGCATAATTGTCATGGTAGTAATTCCAGTCGATTCCGTGGATGGCCGGGTCATAGAACTTCTCCAGAACCTGCTTCCACACGTGTTCAAAGATGTACGCACGCTCCTCCCTGGGCTTGAATTCGTAGTCTCCAGCTATCTTTATCTGGGTGGTCTTCCCGCTGCCGAGCGACACCTTGGTGATGCCGTTTCCGGAAAGAACGAAGATATCGGCCATGTCCTTCGAGGGGACTATGCGGCCGCCGACGCCGCCAGCCAGCACCTTGACGCTGCCTTCACGGAGGTCCTTCACCATGAGGGACGGGCCCTTCTCACCGGGAGCCACGTAGTAAAGCTGCCTGCCGTCCTTGGAGAGAAGGAAGTCCCCGTAGTTGCCGGAAGTGCCGGTAAGGCGCATGGTGCGGTCTTCAAGGCCTTCGAGGTTCAGCTCCAGTTTCTTGGGCTTTTCTGCGGCGATGCTGTCTTTCTTCTCCTTCTTTTCAAGCTGCTTTTCCGTCTTTCCGGAAAGCATTTTCTCTATCTCCTCGTCTTCCTTGTCCTGCCTGAAAGTGGTCATGGCGGCGCCGTCGAAGAACATTATATAGATATCCTCATGGGCACCCCAGCTGCCGTGGCTGCGGAAACCGTTCTTGTCCGATTCCCATATCATGGCCTTGCCGCCAAGCGCCCAGCGGAAGGAATTGTCGGAATAACCGCTGCGGGTAAGGTCCGTGATTTTGCCGGAGCTCACCTCGATGAGGGCGATGTCAGTATTGTTCCAGCCGCCATCGGCCTGATAGCCGGTGAGGAGGTATTCGCTGTCCGGGCTCCAGGCAAAGCTCTGGTCGCCGTCGCTGTAGGAGTAGTTGGCACCCTTGAGGAGGGACTTTGCCTTGCCGCCCTTGGTGGGTTTGACGACCAGTTCGGTACGGTCCCTGAGGTAGGCCACCCATTTTCCGTCCGGGGAGACCTCGGGCTGGAAGCAGGTTTCGCCGGGGTCGGAGAAAAGTTCTTCCTTCATCTGCGTGGCATAGGTGAACAGCTTCTCTTTCTTCTCGGTGAGGACGGTGCGCCAGATGCCCCAGTGGCCGTCGCGTTCAGCGGCGTAGTAGAGGGCGCGGCCTTCGTCTCCGAAGCTCACATCCCTCTCCTGGGAGGCTGTATTGGTGATTCTCTTGGTGGTTCCGTAGTCGGCCGATGTCACAAAGACGTCTCCGCGGATGACCACCGCCACCTCCTTGCCGCCGGGAGAAACCGCCATTGCCGATGCCCCTCCGGTATAGGTGGTCTTGATCATGTCCCGCTCGGTCTCGTCCCTGACGACGGTTATTTCGAGCCTGCGCGGCTGCGAACCCTCCTTCAGGACGAAAAGCTCCCCGTTCAGGGAATACAGCAGCGTGCCGTCATTGGAGGCCGATATATAGCGCACCGGGTCCTTTTCGGCAAAAGTGAGCTGGACCGCCTCCGATGGCCTGTCCACGCTGCCGCGGTAGAGGTTTGACGTCTTGCCGCCGCGCTCGCTCAGGAACCAGAAGGTGCTGCCGTCGGCGCCCCAGACGGGCTGGCGGTCCTCGCCTTTGAAATCTGACAGCTTGGTGTACTGTCCGTCCTTCAAAAGCCATATATCACGTGTCACGGAAGATGTATGGTGCTTTCTGAACGAATCCTCATAGCCCTTGTAGTCCTCATACAGGACGGCGCCATCGGCACTGACGCTGAGTTCCTGCATGTTCACGGATGTGAGGAGCTTGGGGAAGCCGCCGTCACGGCCTACCGTATAGACCTGCGTACCGCCGGGGAAGCCGCCCCAGGACGTATCGGGCTGCAGGTTCGCGGTGAAAACGACACTGCCGTCGGCAAGCACCGCCTTGGGCGTTTCACTGCCGGGATAGTCGGTGACGCGCACGGGGCGGCCGCCATCGGCACTGACGCGCCAGATATCCTTGCTCACTTCACGGTAGGAACTGAACACTATCTCCTTGCCGTCCGGAGTCCAGAGCGGGTCTGAATCGTAGGCGGGGTTGGCGGTGAGCTGGAATGCGCGCCCTCCCTGGATGCCGACGGTCCAGATGTCGCCTTTATAGCAGAAGGCGACGGTCTTTCCGTCAGGGGAAATTACGCTTTTACGAATCCACAGAGGGGTTTCCTGCGCGGCAAGTGAAACCGTGAACAGAAGCATGGAAAGAAGCAGATACCTTTTCATAAGCGGCAGATATGTTTTCTCAAAGATAAGAATAATTACTTATTCGGAAACAATCAGGCCACCGTTTTCGGCCTCTGGTGAGCAAAAACGGTGGTCTGACGTAGTTAAAACATGGCCGCTATTCGTCTTTCATGCAGCGGATTGCATTGAGTTGCGCCTTGGGAGAAGCGTGGTTGGCGAGGTCGACGGTTTCATGTTCCGAGTCGAAGAAGAAGAATAATTTTTATTATTAAAAAAATAACTATCTTTGCACTCCCAAACGGATGGTTCCGTAGCTCAGCTGGATAGAGCAACAGCCTTCTAAGCTGTGGGTCTTGGGTTCGAATCCCAACGGAATCACGAACAGAACGAAAAGGTAAAAAGAAGAAAGAGGCAAGTTTACTTGCATTCTTTCTTCTTTTTGGCTTTTCAGGGGCCCCCGGCAGGGGGACCGTGATGTGGACGCCGTAGGCGGACAAATCACTTCTGCTCGTTCAACCGCCCATTTGCAAAATCACGGGTACGGCCTGGCGCCTGATGGCGCCTTTTATCGCACACGCCGTCAGGCGGACAAATCACTTCTGTTCGTTCCTTGCCCCGCGAGGGCGAATTTTAGTTATTTTGAACAAATTATCCTATCTTTGCTGATACCAAATAACACAAAACAAAACCATGAAAAAGATTCTTGTTACCGTTGCCGCTTTCATAGCTTCAATAGCTCTTTCTTCATTTAACTGCAAAGCGCAAAGCAGTTTTTTTGATGACACTTTCGTTGATGCTGGGATTGGTACGAATATTGGCCGCGGAACAGATGGAAAGGCTAACTATTCGCTTGGTATCGGCACAGAATTATATGTTGGGAAATGGGTTGGACGTTCGTTCGGTGTTAGAGCCGGATGGCATGGCATATCTACCAACTATGCCACTTTGGATGTCATGGTAGACTGGTTAAAGGCGGTCTCTAAAGCCGAGAACCTCAGATTAGGTGCAATTCTTTACATACCGCTAGGCATTGGCCCTAATAGTGAAGGGAATATCGCCTTTCTCACAGGATTGGGCGCCCAGTTGTCAGTAAAGATTACTGACAGATTGTCTCTTCTGTTTGACAACAAGTTTATCACGCCGTTCAACCCAAAGAACACTGGGAAGATTCCATTCTTCGAATTACCCAAATCATTACCTCTGACAATAGGCATAAGGTATAGCTTCTCAGTCCCTGTCTCTGCTTCCGTTCCAGCTCCCAAAGAATTGTAATGCAAAAGCTTATCTCCTTCTTTATATTCCTGTTTCCTGTCCTTGCTTTAGCTCAGACACAGGACGGGCTGGTATCTTATGAAGTGAAACTCCCTAAGCAGCAGTTTGTCCAGGGACAGTGGATAACGGTTGTGTACAGCCTCCAGGCGATGAACTTCGAGGTGGGACATGTATCCACCGAGGAGGGTATCCAGTTGGAGACATTCACGCAGTCGCAGACAACTTTCAAGGGAGTCCCTAGGCTAACGGTGAGCTGTACCTACCAACTCACTGGAATGGGGCGCACCGTGATTCCACAGCTGGACGTTAAGGTAAGCGGCATCGCGGTAACGCCAGAGCCCACGGTAATCGACGTGAAACCCAATGCCAAGTACGGCGAGGAGTGGAAGATGGCAAAGGCGTTCTTGGAAGCCAGGGGCATAACGCCCAAGCATCTCGCGGCGAAATATACATCAGCAACGATATTTGGTTTTTCAGACGAGGAATCGGAGTCGTTTGCCATTGTGGCGGCGAAGGATTACGCCGCATACCTTGACAACCCAGTGCTCGCATACGGCATCGGCAATTCAATGTGGGACGGTTCCGGCGGTGGCGGGGACAATTCCGTATATCACATACTTGGCCGGTACGACGCCCAACTACGCCTCCTCAAGGAGAAGGGCCTGCGCTACCATTCACTCCCCTACACCGCAACTGGGAAGCGCCAGGAAGGTGTGGCGCCGCTCCTTGACAAGAGTCTTAACTTCGGCCAGCATGGGCCCTACAACAAACTGTTCCCGAAAGAGCCAGTGAAGGGCAGGGATTCCACCTGTCTCGTTGGCTGCGGCCCTGTAGCCCTTGCACAGATTCTGGCCTTTCATCGTTCCGATTCTCACCCTTCCGGCTCCGGCACCCTTAGGGCAATGGAGTCCGGGAAGGAATACGATATTCCGCTTCCGGAGTTCTCCTGGTCCGGAAAGGAGGACGACATATCGGCCCTCATGCTTGCTTCGGCAGCTTCGGTTGGTGCGGAAATTGACCCACGCGGCACTTCCAGTTCCCTCGTGAACTTCAAAGGGGCGCTCATAAACCATTGGAGCTTCAGCCCCCAGTGCACCTATGTCCCCAAGCTAAAAGACCTGGACATGCTGTCCATGATTTACTCCGAGCTGGACGAAGGCCGCCCTGTCATAGTTGCCGACGCCGCCCACATCTTCGTCTGCGACGGCTACTTCGAGGACTTCCTCCACCTCAACCTGGGATGGAACGGTTACTGCAACGGCTACTACAGGGCAATCGTGATTACATCCGACCCGAGGCGCCAGCTGGCATTCAACGAAATTTTGGTCGGCATGAGGCCGATTGGGGAAAGCGAGAATCTTGCCCTCAGCGTCAAGGTCAAGAAGGTCAGCACCCTTCAGGCTGCCATCCAGAAGGAGATGAAAAAGAAGAAGAACCGCGGACGGGAGATTGTCTCCCTCAAGGTCTCCGGTAAGATAAACGGCAAGGACATTGCCGTCATAAGAAAGATGGCGGGAGCCATCCCCTATGGCCGATATGACGAGGGGCACGGCTCCCTTATGGACATCGACCTGTCAGATGCAACCATCATTGGCGGCGGATACTATGCCACGCTGAGCGCTGGCAAGATGATATTTTCCGGCACTGTGCCCACTCCTTCCGGACAGGTTGTTCCGTACCGTTATGACATGTCCCGCCTTGGTCCCGGGCAGTGGGAGGAGATGCAGGGGCTTGGCATTGCACAGGGCTCGTCGTGGGTAATCCAGCCGGATGGCGCGGGCGGGTTCAGCGTGTCGTGGAAGGCGGTAGATGCCACAATCGGCCCACACATGTTCGAAGACTGCCAGAACCTTAGAAGCATCATCCTACCAAAGAATATCCAGGAGGTTGGCGCAAATGCTTTCTTCGGTTGCCGTGCCCTCACGAGAGTAGTTGGCCTGCCGGAAAACACCGCAGAAAACGCATTCGAAAACACCAGACTGAGATAATCTCAGAGGAGCTTTGTCGTAACCGGAATTGGCCTGATTATCATAGTACACAGGGTTTTGGACTTGGTTCGTTATGCACATGCCGTCAGGCGGACAAATCACTTCTGCTTGTTCAACCGCCCATTTGCAAAATTCCTCCTGTGTACCTTTGGGGTTGCGAAAGTCCGTAAAAAAGCCTAATTTTACGGCAATATGAGTAACACTAATACACCTACACCGCATATCGGAGCCCGGATGGGCGATATTGCAGAAACCGTCATAATGGCCGGAGACCCCCTGCGCGTCAAATTCATGGCCGAACGATACCTCGAAAACCCCGTCTGCTTCAACGAAGTGAGAGGCATGCTGGGCTACACCGGAACTTACAAGGGAAAAAGAGTGAGCATGATGGGCCACGGAATGGGGATGCCTTCCATCGGCCTGTACACTTATGAACTGTTCCATTTTTACGGAGTCAAGACAATTATCCGCGTGGGCAGCGCCGGGGCATGCACCAAGGACCTGCACGTCGGGGACATAGTCATCGCCCAGGGCGCATGCACGGACTCCAACTACGGGGACCAGTACGAACTCGGAGGCGTTTTTGCGCCGATCGGAGACTTCGGCCTCCTGCGCAGCGCCGCCGACTGCTGCGAGAAGATGGGCTTCCCCTACAAGGTCGGAAACGTCCTGTCTTCCGATGTCTTCTACCGTGAAAACCCGCGCACGGAGCGCTGGATGGCCATGGGGGTGCTTGCCGTGGAGATGGAGGTGGCCGCGCTGTATTTCAACGCCGCCAGAAGCGGCAACCGCGCGCTTGGAATCCTCACCATATCGGACCACATCCTCACCGGCGAAGCCACCACATCGGAGCAGCGCCAGAAGACATTCACAAACATGATGGAAGTGGCTCTAAGCCTTGTCTGACAGTATAAAGATAAACCACAATATGAAACGTATACTCTTTATCCTCACAGGGGTGGCAGTTCTTGCCTCCTGTTCCCGGAAAGCGGAAACCTTCTCCGTGATTCCAATGCCCAATGACGTAACTATCGAAAAGGGCACGTTCTGCGTAAAAGGCGCGGGAATAAAAATCGACCCGGCCATTGACAAGGAGTCCGGCGAGGCCATCGGCAGGTTTGTCCAGGCCCTTGAGACCGCCACGGGCAAAAAGACGAAGCCCGGGAAGGACGGCTTTGACTTCAAGTACAACCCCAACATGGCGGCCGAAGAGTATTTCATCAATATCGACAATGACGAGGTGGACGTGGAGGCTTCCTGCCTGGGCGGCTTTGTTTACGCCTGCGAAACCCTCAAGCAGATGCTCCCTGCAGCCATTTACGGAGGCAAGAAGGCAAAAGCGAACTGGGTGCTTCCCTGTGCGAAAATCTTTGACCAGCCCCGCTTCGGCTACCGCGGAATGCACCTGGACTGCAGCCGTCACTTCTGGAGCGTGGAGGAGACAAAGCGATACATCGACGTAATGACCGCCTACAAGCTCAATACGCTTCACTGGCACCTTACCGACGACCAGGGCTGGAGAATCGAGATCAAGTCTTATCCCCGCCTCACGGAGGTTGGCGCATGGCGTGACGGAACCTGCATCGGCAAGGATATGGACAGCTCTGACGGCATCCGTTACGGCGGCTACTACACCCAGGACCAGCTGCGCGATGTGGTTCAGTATGCGGCCGCACGCGGCATCACCGTCATCCCGGAGGTAGACCTTCCCGGCCACATGGTTGCAGCCCTTACTTCCTATCCCGAACTCGGCTGCACAGGCGGCCCGTACAAGGTATGGCCCCGCTGGGGAATCGCCAAGGATATTCTCTGCGCAGGCAAAGAAGAAGTGTTCACCTTCCTTGAGAACGTGCTTTCGGAGGTCATGGACATCTTCCCCTCAAAGTACATCCACATCGGCGGTGACGAGTGCTTCGACCCCTTTGACAAGGAAGCTGTATTCCCCTGGGACGTCTGCCCCAAATGTAACGCAAGGATGCGCCAGCTGGGCATAAAGAAGGGCCCGGAGGCAAAACACCAGCTGCAGAATTACGTAACCGCCCGCGTACAGAAGTTCATAAACAGCAAGGGCAGGAACATAATCGGCTGGGACGAGATTCTTGAAGGAGACCTTGCCGAAGGCAGCACCATCATGTCATGGCGCGGCACTGCAGGCGGCATCAAGGCCGCTGCCAAGGGCTTTGACGCCATCATGACGCCCTACGACTACGCATACTTTGATTATTACCAGGGCCCCGAACGCGACAAGGAGCCTCTCTGCATAGGCGGCAACCTCCCTGTGGAAACCGTGTACTCCTATGAGCCTCTTGACGGCGTCACCCCCGGTGCCGAAGACCACATCCTGGGCGTACAGGCGAACCTCTGGACAGAGTATATCACAACTCCGGAGCACCTCTATTATATGCTGCTCCCCCGCATGTGCGCGCTTTCCGAAATCCAGTGGTGCGACCGCGACAGGAAGGACTACAACCGCTTTAACGCCTCCCTGGACCACACTTTCGCCATCCTGGATGCCATGGGCGTTAACTACAGCCTTGACTGCCGCGGCCTCGTGGGTCTCGGGCGAAAGCCTGCCCGCAACGCTGCAGAGCTTGCGGAATACCTTGAGAAAAACAAACCTTCCTGGTAGGCCTCTACCTGGGAGAAGCGCTCATCAGAACCTGCATCTGCTGGTTCATTGCCGATGAGAAATCCTCCGGTCCTTCGGGGAAGGTATCGGCAAGGATGGGCGTGCCCTCTGCGTCGATAGTCATGGATGCGATGCCCACGGAAGCCATGCGGAAGGCCTCCTCGGGGGAAGGATAGACGTATACGAAATTCACGTCCTCGCGGGCGTTGGGAAGCGCAATGACGCTGCCATCCCTGAGGGTGAAACGCACGGTGGCATCGTAAGGGATGTTGTACTTGCTGTCCGTGCCGATTACGAATGCAAGGTCGAAGTCCTCACCTTCGGTATTCTTGTAGAAAATATTGGAGAGGATGACGTTGTATACAAAGTGCTCTCCCTTGCCAACGATGGGGTTCGGGGAAATCATGATGCTTCCCGCATTCTCATCGTACGCCGCCAGGCTGGCATTCAGGTCAAGGGTCTTTGCCGATGCCTCAAGAATGGCCTTGCAGTGCCTTTCCAGCAGGGATGCGAATTCGTTCTCCTTGAAGGAAGCCTGGATATAGTCGTCGGGATTCCATCCGGTGACGATGTCCACGGAGGTGACGCCCTTGCTGATGATTTTCTCCATATCCTTGGTCTCCACGGCATATTTGAGGCGGTTACGGAACAGGCCGCTGTCAAGACGGCGGGGAGTTGCAGAACTCTTGCCCACCTGCTCAACGCGCACAAACTTGCCGCTGCCGAGGGTAATGGCCATCTTTACGCCCTTTGGAGCCACTACGGCCTCCTTCTGCTCCATGTTCATATAGAGGAGATAGAGCTTTGAGCCATCGGGGAAGCCCACGAATTCCAACTTCGTCCATGTGGGGATGTTCCCCACCTGAATGAGTTCGTAGTCTGTAGATATATGGGTGATTCCGTTGTTGCGGTAATTTGTGCGAATCTGCTGTGCCGATGCGGCTACGGTCATGAAAGCCGCCATGACCAGGATAAGGATCTTTTTCATCATTGTCTCTTTTTCAACCTTCAAATATACACTTTCTATGCCAAAAAATTACTATCTTTGAGCCAATTTAAAGCTAAACTTATGACCTTTGCGATGATCGTTGAGCTCCTGATTGTTCTCGCAGCTCTGTATGTAGGTTCACGGTATGGCTCACTCGCACTTGGAGCCATCTCCGGAATAGGCCTTGCGATACTGGTATTCGGTTTCGGCCTCAAGCCGGGCACGCCCCCTACCGACGTTATCTATATCATTATTGCGGCAGTAACCTGCGCCGGCACCCTCCAGGCATCCGGCGGTATGGACTGGATGATCCAGATAGCAGAAAAAATGCTGCGCAAACACCCAGACCATATCACCTTCCTGGGCCCGCTCGTGACCTTCTTCCTCACCGTCCTCGTAGGAACAGGCCATGTGGTTTACACCATAATGCCCATTATCTGCGACATCGCCCTCAAGAAGAACATCCGCCCCGAAAGGCCCTGCGGCGTAGCTTCCGTGGCTTCCCAGGTGGGTATTACCTGCTCCCCCATCGCCGCGGCCGTGGTCGCCTTCGTAACCATTTCCAATGCCAACGGCTACATGGTCAGCATCCCCCAGGTGCTCATGGTTACCATCCCTGCCTGCCTTATCGGCCTCATGTGCGCGGCTGCAGCCTCCTACAAAAGGGGCAAAGACCTTGACGACGACCCAGAATTCCAGAAAAGGAAGGCCGATCCTGAACTCTACCGATACATGTACGGCAACTCCGCCACCACCCTTGACAAGGTTATCACCAAGGAAGCCAAGGCATCGGTCTACGTATTCCTCTTCGCCCTCCTGGTCATCGTGGGCTTCGCTTTCTGCCAGATGATTCACGTCGGCTCAGGCGAAAGCCTAGCCAGCGCCATCAACCTTCCCAAGATGAATATCTGCATCCAGATAATCATGCTCACCGCGGCTGCCTGCAATATCATTTTCTGCAAGGCCCAGCCCAAGAAGGCCGTTGCCGGCGCCGTATGGCAGTCCGGCATGGTGGCCGTAGTCGCAATCTACGGCATCGCATGGCTTGCCGACACATACTTCGGCAACTACATGGACCAGATGAAGGTCATGCTCACAGACCTAGTCACAAACTATCCCTGGAGCATCGCCTTCGTATTCTTCCTCGTCTCCGTCCTCATCAACTCTCAGGGCGCCGTGGTGGTGGCGATGCTTCCGCTCGCTTATGAGCTTGGAATCGCAGGCCCCGTTCTCCTGGGCGTACTTCCCAGCGTATACGGATATTTCTTCATCCCCAACTATCCTTCAGACATCGCAACGGTCAACTTTGACCGCAGCGGCACCACCGTCATAGGCAAATACCTCCTGAACCACAGTTTCATGATGCCCGGTCTCATCTGTGTAATCGTCTCGACAGTAGTTGGATATCTCATAACAAACGTAATCTTCCCCGGATACTTCGCAAGCTTCGTACAGTAAATGAAACGCATCCTCATTCCCCTTGCGGCACTCATGGTGTCGTCCTGTATAATTGACCCGCTCTATATCCAGATGCCTGGAACATACTGGTCCTACGACGCAGAAACCTCGTCCGGTCACGTTGAAGCACGTGTAATTTTTGAGGACGACGTCCATGCAAGCGTGCTGCAGATAGTGGAGGACTCCGGAACTTCGCAGACACAACACGGAACGTACACTACGGACGGACACCGTGTAATACTCTCCGGAGAGGGCTGGAGCAACAATATCCAGTTCGTACGCACCTTCTCCCACCTGAAAAACAACAGCACCAACAGGAACATGTCCCCGCTCAGGCCCAAGTCCTGGGAAAGCATGGCCGGAAGCGTCTGGTGCACCTTGGAGAACGGCAACATGCGCGTTGCCATGTTCCCGGACGGCAGCAAATGCCTCCAGGCCGGTTTCAAGAACGTCAGCCACGAAGAAGGGGTCCCCTACGGATGGGAGTGGAAAACCAGTGACTATTCGCTGAGCGGCAGCCATCTCACTGCGGGCAATATTAAAGCCACGCTTTTCCACGACTTCATGGTAGTGGACACCCTTGGCGTTTTCATGTGCTCGAATCCGTTTGAAGAAAATGCGACCAACGAACTCAAGAACACCGTATGGACCTGCGGAGGCGTTTCCTCCTACCCCGGGCTGCTGATTTTCACGGGCACGAAGACCTTTACCCGCATACTGGTAGCGAGCAAACTCATTTACCAGGTCAAGGAAGGCACATACTCCTTTGACGGCGCGTCCATCACTTTCAATATGGACGGCAAACAGGAAACCTGCCCCCTCAGCGGAGACAGGTTCACATGGTACGAAAAAACTTTTACCAGGAATTCTACTCCAGGCTCTCTTCCTTAGAGCCTGCCAGCATCTCCTTGATTTTGGGCATGTAGCCCTTTGCAAGAACGATTCCGCAACCCAGTACAAAGCCAAGGAACGTCCAGACGATGAGTTTCTTGGCCCTGCTGTTTGCAGGCTGGCGGGGAACAGTCACAGGTTGTATGACAGCAAGGACAGGAGTATCCCTTTTCACCTGCATCTTGGCCTGCTCAAGCTGCTTTGCCAGCTCTGCATAGATGGTACTTGAAACGCTGTACTTGGTCTGGAGGCGTTCCTGCTCAATTTTGGAGCGGGTAGACGGCATCTGCTGGGAGCGATCCCGCACGGTAGCCAGTGCAGACTGGTAACGCTCTGTCTCGGCCTTGATCTCGTCATAGCGGGCCTGGATGTATTCCAACTGGCTCTGGGCTTTCTCCGTACGGAAACGGGTAACCTCGCTCTGGAGGAGCTGCTGCGCCTTCATGGCAAGTTCGGCAGTCTGAATGGGCTCAGAACCAATCACCGTGAGAGTGATATAGCCTTCTTTCTTGTCCACATTGAGACTGACGTTCTGGCCGATGACCTTGAGCATTTTGGCCTCATCCTTGGAGAGCATTATCGGCTTGGGTGTTTTGTCCGCCCCGGCATCCGAGACCGGGAATTCCGGCTCGGGCTTTTCCTTGCGGATGGCGCCTAGGATGACCCCGGGCAGGCCGATGGTGTACTTCATTATCGTTCCCATGACCGTAGGCTTGGTGTATTCCTTTGCATAGGTGTACATGCTCACGGCGGTGTCTGCCTTTTCATAATGCAAAGGCGTATAGAGCAGTTCCAGGCGGTAGGGCACGCTGCCGACAATCTGCGGATAAACCAGCGGGGAAAGGTCTCCGCCGCCAGTGGTGTTTATTCCAAGGTCAAAGCCGGCCAGGGAAGCCAGGCTGCTGAGGGAGGAATTGGTACGGGAGTTCATCTGGGGCACCATTACGGTGCTCACGGAGTACTGGTGCTTCATGGTGAGGGCCGCAGCAAGGCCCAGCACCATGAAAACCACTGTCCAGATGATTATTGTCTTCTTCCCGTCCCAGAGTTGTCTGACGAGGGCCATTATATCAAGGCCTTCCTCTTCCTCGGGAACATTGTAGTTGAGATTCTCTTCCATAAGGCTTAGTTGAGTCGTTCGATGAGGAGGATCATGGAAACCAAAGAAGTCAGGGTCTGCATGGTATTGGCCGCAATCTTGCCCCAGTCTATGTCTTCCTTGGGCTTTTCAATCTTCTGCTTCTTCTCCTGGTCAATGGTCATTGTAATCGTACTGCCCGGTTCAACAACAGGATACACATTCATGCCAAGGAATTTTCTCGTACCCTTACTCTGGCCGTTAGGCAGAGTCACCGTAAGGCTCTGCTTGTCTACAGTCTTAATCATGCCGCCGGCATACTGGTCCACATACCACTTTGCGCTACGCTTGCCCTGATAAACCATCAGCTTCTGAGTAGAAGAGAATTCATCCGGAATATACTGGGCCATACGTGTACCAAGTTCGCGGATGATGACGGTATTCTCCAGCCTGTCAATGCTGATTACGTCTCCATCCATGAGGATGGGGTCATAATTGTTCCCGCCAATATGCACCCTCTTGACTTCATTGAGGTCTACGCCGATGTTTCCGCGGCCGTTAAAGGCACGGAAGAGTCTGCAGTAAGGAGATGCATCGTCCAGAGTGCCCCCTGCAAGTTTCAGAATGTCTGAAAGTTTGGTCTTGTTGTCCTCAATGACATATACTCCGGGATATCTTACCCTGCCGTTAATCTGGACCGTGCGGCCGGTGCTGAAGTTCGGCGTCATGCGAACAACCACATGGTCATAAGGCTGCAACTGGAAATTCTTGGGAGAAACAGTATTGAAATCGTCATCAACGGAAACCGTGATTGTATCGAACTTCACCTCATTCTTCTTGGAAATGTTCATGCGGAATACCTCTATCTTGTTGTATGCCGCACCAACCTCGAATCCGCCGGCCATGGTAATCAGGTCGTGCAGGGTCACGTCGGAATCGAAAGATATATTCACGGCATTTTTCACGGCGCCACTCACACGCAATTCGCCGATATTGGTATAGGTGGTATTGTCATAAATCCTCAGCTCGTCGCCCGGCTCCAAAAGGGTATCTCCGGCGGTATCAAGCGAGACCGGGATATATGTCTTTTTCTCTGGATTGGTAACATCCTTCCTGAAGATGTATGCAACCGGATATACGGTGGGAGTGAGGCCGCCCGCATACTCTACCGCCTGGCTGATGGTCATGCGGTCATTGAGCCCGAAATTGCGGGTAAAAGGATTTCTGACCTGACCGGTCACAGATATGCTCTCCGTGTCACGGTAAGAGGAAAGGGCCAGCACCCTGACGACATCCCTCGTCTGCAGGGGGAACTCAGCGACACCTTCTCCGGGGAAGGGTACGGTGAGCACTTCAACTGTCTCGTCCGGACGAGTCCTTTCAACAAAGACATAGTCTGTCCTTGCGGTGTATTTCGGACCGCCGGCATAGTCGATGGCCTGGCTCAGCGTCATGGAATCATTTACGCCGAAACGGCGGGTGAACGGCTCACGCACCTCGCCCTCTACGGCTATGGTCTCCGTATCGGTAAAGGTTGACTGCTGGAGTATCCTCACAGCATCCCTTTCCTGCAGCTTGAAATCGGGATTCCCGTTAACTCCGGGGAAGGGTACGGTGAGAACCTCCACGGTCTCATCGGGGCTGGTGCGCTCCACATAGACATAGTCTGTCCTTGCGGTATACTTGGGGTCAGCCTTTTCGATAAGAGCTTTCAGACTGCTGTTCTTCTCAAAATCATAATTGCCGCCATAATAGACATCGCCTTCGATGGAGACGTATTTTTCCATGGGACGGTTAGAAGTCTTGATCCTTACGATGTCACCGCTCACAAGGGCAACCTTCTGGCTGCCGGAAATTACCTTTGAGAGGTCATATTCCATGTACTTGAGTTCACCTGCCTCACGGCGCTCTATCTGGACGAAATTAGGATATGCATTGTCGGTAAGGCCTCCGGCATATTCTATAAGGTCCTTCAAGGTTTCGCTGTCGATAATCTCATAACGCATGGGACGCCTTACAGCACCCTGGATGCTGACAACCTTCTGAGCGATAGGGACAAAGAGCACATCGTTGTTCTGAAGGTCATAAAGGACGTTCTTGACGTCGCCCTTCATGTAACGGTAAAGGTCAAGACGCTCGGTTTTCCCGGCACGGGAACGCATGATATTTCGTACGGAACCTATTGACGTGGGGCCGCCGGCCGCTGCAAGGGCGTTGAAAGCGGTATTCAGCGCACTGATGGTGAAGCCTCCCTGCACGCCCACTTCACCATAAATACTGACGGAAAGTGTACGTGCCGTTGTGATTGTAATGGCAATCTGGTCAGGACGGAAGGAATAATGCTGTGCAAGCTTGGCCTTGATGGCATTACGGGCCTGGGAGAGATTCATTCCCTTGAGGAATATCTTTGAAGAACCGGCAGGCTGTATTGAGCCGTCTGCCGCAACCCTCTGATGTATTTCCGTCTGAGATGAGCCGAATATGGAGATATGAACCTCATCTCCCTCCCCAAGTACATAAGTTTCGGGGGCCTGCGCACCGTCTGTCGTACGGTATACATCCATGGATTGACCGGTGAACATGGAGTGTCCATAGATGTCATTACCCTCAGTAGGGCTCACATCGTTCGCTTCAAGCTGCTGTTCCAAAGCCTGTTCTGCAGCAGCCTCGCCAAGGGTGGTCTGAGGCAGTTCCGCAGCAGTAATGGTTTCGGTATTCTCCACAACGATTTCGGAACCCACTGAAACAGCCGAGGATGATTCTGATGAGCTGCTTGAACTTGAGGCCGCAGCCTTTTCGGCCTGCATCTTGTTGAGGATTTCCATGACGCGGCCCTGATAGGAGGCATACTCGCTGGTGGGAATGGAATCCACGTCAATGCCTTCTTCAAGGAGACGGGCGCGGACTTCGGTCTCGTTGAGGCCGCGTTTCTGAAGTTCCGCCTGTGCTAAAGCCATCATATTGGCCGACTGTGCCAATGCCGTCAGAGACATCAGTACGCATACAAAAGCCGTAAGAATTTTCTTCATATAATATTAATAATTATTTCACCATACCGCTGAATCCCATGAACGCAAGGGCCAGGATACCAACGCTGATCACAGCGATGGGAACACCCTTGAATGCCTTGGGCACATTGTTCATGGACAGATGTTCACGGATACCTGCGAAAATCACCATTGCAAGGCCATAGCCCAGAGAGGTTGCAAACGCATACACAAGGGCCTGGGGCAGGTTGAGCATGCCGCCGGGAACGAAGGAGAATTCCTTTGTAACCACGTTGATGGCAACGCCCAGCACTGCGCAGTTGGTAGTGATAAGGGGCAGGAAGATACCAAGAGCCTGATACAGGGACGGGCTCACTTTCTTGAGGACGATTTCCACCATCTGCACAAGCGCCGCGATGACCAGGATAAAGGCAATAGTCTGGAGGAACTCTATCTTGAGGGGCACCAGGAGGTACATGTTCACCAGATAGGTAACCAGGGTTGCCAGGGTAATCACGAAGCACACGGCCATTGACATGCCCGTTGCGGTGGAAAGCTTGTTGGAGACGCCAAGGTAAGGGCAGATTCCAAGGAACTGCGCCAGGACGATATTGTTTACAAAGATCGCCGATATAATGATAAGGAAGTATTCCATAGCTTATTTCTTGAACAGCTTGTTGAACAATACCATCAGATAACCAAGGCAGAGGAAGGCGCCGGGAGCCATCACGAAGGCCAGCATGCCGTCATGCCCGCCGATGAAGTTGAAACCGAACACGCTTCCGGAGCCCAGGATTTCCCTCACAAGACCAAGGACGGTGAGGGAGCAGGTGAAGCCAAGGCCCACGCCAAGGCCGTCACACGCACTTTCCAGGACACCGTTCTTGCTGGCGAACGCCTCTGCCCTGCCAAGGACGATGCAGTTCACCACGATAAGGGGAATGAAGAGGCCCAGAGTCTCATACATTGCAGGTGTATAGGCCTGCATGATGAACTGGAGAAGGGTCACGAAGGTTGCGATGACCACGATATACACCGGGATATGGACCTTGTCCGGCACCACCGGTGCAATAAGGGAAATGGCCATGTTGGAAAGCACCAGCACGAACAGCGTGGCAAGTCCCATCGAAAGGCCGTTGATTGCCGATGTCGTGGTTGCCAGCGTGGGGCACATGCCCAGCAGCAGCACGAAGGTGGGGTTGTTCTTTACGAGACCGTCCCCGATAAGTTTAAGCCTGTTACTCATTGCCGGTTCCTCCTATCTTTTTAAAGGTTGCAAGGGCGTTTTCCACCGCCTGTGCATATGCGCGGGAAGTGATGGTGGAAGCAGTTATCGCGTCCACGTCACCGCCGTCCTTCTTGACGATGAGTTTTTTCACAGCAGGGTCGAATCCCTTCCACTGGCTCATGAACTTCTCATCTGTGGTGCATTTTGCGCCGAGGCCGGGTGTCTCCGAATGCGAAAGGACGGAAGTATTGTAGACTACGCCGTCCGGAGTCACGCCAACCATGAGGCTGAGGTTGCCCCCGAAGCCCACGGAAGTGGATTCAATGGCATAACCCACCAGCTTTTCGCCGTCGGTTGCGGTATAATAACCTTCCTGCTCGTTGTACTGGGCATCGGTGAAATGCGGCAGCACCTGGGCGATGGCCTTGTTGGTCTTCTCCACTGCTGCAGCCTCGATGGGCTCTTTGGTAAGGACGTATGCACCGCCAAGGATTGCAGAGCAGAACAGGCAGGTCACACCCAGTACCAGGACCATGTTTGTAAGATTGGATTTGACTGCCATAGCTATTTCCTCCCGAATTTTTTCTGTTTGAACCACATGTTAAGCAGCGGAACCACAGAGTTCATGATAAGGATGGCGAAGGAAACGCCTTCCGGATAGGATCCGAAGTAACGGATCATCATCGTGAGGAAACCGATGCCGATACCGAATACCACGCCACCCCAGACGCTCATCGGAGAGGTCACATAATCCGTTGCCATGAAGCAGGCACCCAGGATGAGACCGCCGGAGAGGAGGTTGAAGAGAGGATCGGTGAAGCGGGCAGGGTTGATTCCCCAGAAGATAAGGGCCGTAACTGCCACGGTAGCAAAGATGGACAGGGTGATCCAGGGCTTGATGACCTTGCGGATGCAGAGGTACACGAAGCCGGCAAGAAGCGCCAGTGCGCACACCTCACCCGCGCTGCCGCCAAGGTTGGCGAACAGCATGGAGGCATAGCTGTAACCGTGTTCGGCCATGATATCCTGGACCGATGCGCCCTGCATCAGGTCTTCCTGGATAGCGCTCAGTGGCGTAGGACCGGAAACCGCATCCATAACGCCTTGGGGAGCACCCCAGGTTGTCATGTAGGTAGGGAAGGAGACCAGCAGGAAAACGCGGCCCACAAGGGCGGGATTCCATATATTCTGGCCGATGCCTCCGAAGGTGAGCTTGGCCACGCAGATAGCGACCACGGCGCCGATGAACACCACCCACAGCGGAGTGCTGTAAGGCAGGTTCAGGCCCAGGAGGATACCTGTTACGACTGCAGAAAGGTCACCTATGGTAGAAGGCTGTTTGAGCATGTATTTGGTGACGGCCCACTCGAGGCACACGCAGGATGCGACGCTCACCAGCATGAGGAGTATCTCTCTCCAGCCGTAGAATACGAAGGAGCAGATAACCGCCGGCACAAGGGCAATCACGACATCCCTCATCAGGCTCATGGTAGAGTCCTTGGAATGGATGTGCGGGGACGGAGAAACTGTAAGTGTACTCATAGTCATTTATTATTTGGCAGCTTCGGCGGCGGCTTTGGCGGCCGCAGCCCTTGCACGGATGGCTCCGAGGACTGCTCCCTTTGCCATACGGATATTGTCGAGCAGAGGAATATGTGCAGGACAGGAGTAGAGGCAGCAGCCGCATTCGATGCAGTCCTGAACTGCGTTCTTCTCCAGGTCTTCCAGCCTGTCGGCCTTTGCGAGGCGGTTCAGGAGGAAAGGCTCCAGGCCCATGGGGCATGCATCGGCACACTTGCCGCAGCGGATGCAATTGGTTTCAGGGGCGCGGAGGGTCTGCTCTGCGGTGAGGAAGAGGAGGGCGCCGGTTCCCTTGAGGGTGGCGGCGTCGAGGTTGGCGACTGCACGGCCCATCATAGGACCGCCGCTGATGACCTTGACTGCATTTTCGGGCACTCCGCCAAGGTAGTCGATGATATACCTCAGAGGTGTTCCCACCCTCACGAGGAGGTTTGCCTGATGCGGGAAGCATTCGCCCGTCACGGTCACGGAATTGTCCACGATGGGCTTGTTCTTCTGCACTGCATCATAGACGGCAAGGGCCGTAGCCACGTTCTGGACTACCGCACCTACGCTGATAGGCAGTGCGCCGGAACCCACCTGACGGTGCATCACAGCGTCGATGAGCTGCTTTTCACCGCCCTGCGGATAACGCATCTTCATGGGCATCACGTCGATACCCTTATACCCAAGCTTGCCGATGACTTCCTTGATATGCTCAATGGCCTCGGGCTTGTTTTCCTCGATTGCAATGGTGCAGGGAACATTTCCCATCACCTGCTTCAGGATAGCGGCACCAACCACCACCTGCTCTCCCTTTTCAAGGAGGGTGCGGAAGTCGGAAGTGAGGTAAGGCTCACATTCGCAGCCGTTTATGATAACCATCTCGCACTTCGATCCCGGAGGCGGAGAAAGCTTCACGTGCGTAGGGAAGGTTGCACCACCAAGGCCCACGACACCGCCGAGACGGATCTTTTCGATGATGGCCTTGTTGTCCTCGGGAATGGCGGTGACCAGGGTGTCGGAGGTGTCGATGCCATCGGCCCAGTCATCTCCTTCAACTGCAATCTCGATGCACATCTGGGGGTTGCCGGCAAGGTCTGCCCTGGGGGCGATGGACTTCACGGTACCGCTCACGGAAGAGTGGATGAAGGCGCTCACGAAGCCGCCCGGCTCTGCAATCACCTGCCCCACCTTCACCTTGTCACCCACGGCCACGACGGGCTTGGCAGGTGCACCGATATGCTGGGAAAGCTGGATGTACACGGTAGGGGCAAGAGGGAGCTTCTCAATTGCGCATTCCCTTGAAATCTTGCTGTCATGCGGGTGTACGCCGCCTATGGAGAAAGTATGTTTACTCATGCTTCAGCCTCCTTCTTTACGGGTTCTGCGGCCGCAGCTGCTGCAGCTGCAGCGGCTTCCTTGGCCTTCTGCTGACGGACCTTGATGCGCTCCTTCACGGCATCCTTGTCAAGCGGCTTGGGGAATCCCACGCCATGGATGGCTCCGGTGGGGCACATTGCCTCGCACTCGCGGCAGAGCTTGCACTTGGAAGCGTCGATGTAGGCGATATTATTCTCCATGACGATAGCCTCGTGGGTACAGGTCTTGGCACAGATACCGCAGCCGATGCAGGCGTTCAGGCAGGCCTTCTTTGCAACGGGGCCCTTGTCCTTGTTCAAGCAGGATACGAACACCCTCATTCCGCGGGGACCCTTGGGCCTGAGCTCGATGATGTGCTTGGGGCAGGCCTTAGAGCAGGCGCCGCAGCCGGTGCACTTCTCCTCGTCCACTACGGGAAGTCCCGTTTCGGGATCCATGGAAAGGGCGCCGAACTGGCAGGCAGCCACGCAATCGCCACAGCCAAGGCAGCCGAATGAGCAGCCTGTATCGCCGCTGTAAAGGGCAGCCTTCACCTTGCACGAAGGATAACCGTCATAATTGTTCACGCGGGGGCGTGCAGTACATGTACCGTTACAACGCACTACAGCCACCTCAGGAGCTTTGGCCTTCACCTCATAACCCAGGATGGCCGCGACGTTTTTCATGGTGTCATTACCGCCCACGGGACAAAAATGATTGTCCAGGTTGGGGGCCTTGACTGCGCTCTCTGCAAAGGCACGGCAGCCGGCATAGCCGCAGCCGCCGCAATTGGCGCCGGGCATTGCCTTCTCTACCAGGTCTATGCGGGGATCCTCCTCAACCTTGAAGCGTTCTGCCACAAGGTAGAGGACCAGCGCGAGCACAAGGCCCAGAACGGTCACCACTGCAATTGTCCAGATGATGATCTTGATCATAGTTATTTTATTGTAAATGTGTATTCGTTCTTAAGTTTTCCGCGGAAGAGCCACAGCAGGAAGTAATAAACCGCCACTGCGCCTATTCCGGAAAGCCCGGCGGCAACTTCTCCAACGCCCAGCCATGCCAGCAGGAGTATCACAGCAAGCAGCACCAGGAGCGGAATGAAGTATGCAAGCCATACTGCCTTAAAGCCCATCGAGGCCTTAAGGACAACTTCCACTTCATCTCCTACATTATAACCGGCAAAAGGCCTTGTGGGCACTTCCACGGCCTTTTCCACAACATCCGAAAGGGTGCAGAGCCCCGCGGCGTGGCACTCGGAGCAAGCGCTGTGCTGCTCTATCGCCACCGTGGTGACCTCGGGTGTTATGCCAAGTACCCTGCCCTTATGACTTACATCGCCTGCCATTATTTCTGTAGTGAGGAGAATTCGTATTTAAGGTTCTTGTAATCGCTTTTGAGCCATCCCCTTACGGAGCCTATCTTCAGCGGGCAGATGAAGCCCACGGGAAGACGGTTGCCGTCGTCTGAAATCCAGAAGAGGAACTCCTCCTCGCCGGAGAACAGCGCTCCCTGCACAACCGAGCAGGAGAACACCATGCAGCGCACCTTTCCAAGTTTTCTGGCCTTTACCACTTCCTTGCCCTTGTATGTAAGGTGCACGTCAAACGCCTCGTCGTCAATGGCGAAGGTAAGGGGATAAGACTGTCCCACACGGAGTTTTCCCGTATCCATGCTCCTCGCATAATAGAGGATGGAGCCGATGTCGTAGACGCACTGCTTCAGCGGAATGTCCAGCGTCTTGGAGCCCATGGAGGTAGAGGATACATCGGCATGGATAACCATTTTGTTCCAGTCGTAGTAGTAGAGGTTGGTAGCCGCATACTTGCCTTCGTGGGTGTCCCTGATGAATTTCAGGGGACGAAGGTCTTCCGGGGCCATCCAGCCCTGGAAATACTCCCTCATCTTGAAGAAGGCGTCGAAGAACGGGGCCGATTTCACCTGCAGCACAGAGTGGTAAGCGGGCGCTCCCCGGTAGGCGATGGAATCTACCTTGATCTTTGCCTGGCCGACTTCCGTATTGACCGCCCCCCACTTGAACATGAGCGAGAAGGATATTTCCTCGCCGGGCTTGAAAGTACGGGAAGCCCCCTGAGGAAGGCAGTTCTGTGCCTTCAGGGGGAAAAGCGCACATGCAAGGAGCACGACCGTTATGATAAGTCCTCTTTTCATTTAAAAGTCCCTTTCTATGTCATAACCTCCACCCGAGTCCTCAGGGACGCTTCCCATGGTGCCGTTCACGGAGCTGGCCACAGGGCCTCTGGTGGCATAAACATCCAGGCTCTGGTCCGGTTCTACAAATCTCACCTGGTTTGCCTTGTACTTGAGCTCTATGTCACAGACTTCACCGTTACGGTGCTTTGCAATCACGATAATGGCCTTCTCCTTGTCCTCGGGGTTGTCCGACATTCCTACGAAGTCGGGACGGTGGATGAAGATGACCATGTCGGCATCCTGTTCGATTGAGCCGGACTCGCGGAGGTCGCTCAGCTGGGGCTTTCCTGTGCCGCCCGTTCTCTGGACAGCGTTACGCGAAAGCTGCGAGAGGGCGATGATGGGCACGTTAAGTTCCTTTGCCGTAGCCTTGAGGGTGCGGGATATAGCCGCAACTTCCTGTTCGCGAAGGCCTCTGAGTTCGGCCGGTCCCTGCATGAGCTGGAGGTAGTCCACAACGATGAGGCGGACTCCCTTCTGCTTCACAAGGCGCTTGGCCTTGGTGCGGAACTCCATGATGGGAATGCCGGGGGTGTCGTCTATGTACAGCGGCGCCTTGGCAAGGCGCTTGAGAGTCTCTTCAAGCTGGACCCACTCATACTGTTCAAGTTTCACGCCACCCTTGATTTTTTCTCCGGAAAGGCCGCTCTCAGTGGTTATAAGACGCTTTCCAAGCTGGTCAGCGCTCATTTCCAGCGAGAACACCGCAACGGGCATGTTTGCATCCACGGCGGCGTTGCGGGCAATGTTCAGGGCAAACGCAGTCTTACCCACTGAAGGACGTGCGGCCAGGATTATCAGGTCGCTCTTCTGCCAGCCCTGGGTTACCCTGTCGATGGTAGGGAAACCGGAAGGCACGCCGGAAAGTCCGGTGGTATTCTGGAGCTCCTGCAGGTTGTCAAGGACGGAGTTGATGATGGATCCGATGTCCTGTACATCCCTCTTGACGTTGTTCTGTATAGCCGCGAAGACCTTGCTCTGGGCGTTGTCGATGAGGTCGTCAACGTTGGTGGACTCGTCGAAGGACTGCTTCAGGATGTCATATGAAGCGGTGATAAGGTCCCTCTGGATAGTCTTCTGCTTGAGTATCTTGATGTAATACTCGATGTGGGCCGCCGCGCCGATGTTCTGGGACAGGCGCGCAAGGGCCACAGGGCCGCCCACTATCTCAAGGTTTCCAAGGCTGCGGAGCTTGTCGCTCACGGTGATGAGGTCTATGGAGACGTGATCGTTCACCAGGGCCGACATAGCCTCGAAGATCATCCTGTTGTGCTGGTCGTAGAAGCAGGAGGGAGTAAGCTCCTCCATGGCCTCGTCGATGGTGGAAGGTTCCACCAGCATGGCACCCAGGACAGCCTCCTCAACGTCAAGGGCCTGAGGGGGTTTGTTCCCCATCAGGGCCTCGATATTCAGGTTTTCATCCTTGGAATTCTTGCGGGCGGGCATGGCTTACTTCTGGTCGAAATCGGGATTGATGATGATACGGCCGCAGTGTTCGCAGATGATGAGCTTGCGGTTGGAAGCAATCTCCACCCTGCGCTGGGGAGTGATGGTGTTGAAGCATCCTCCGCAGGAATCGCCGTTGTAGATACCCACAACTGCGAGATGGTTGTGAACGCTCTGGCGGATGCGCTCGTAAGCGCTCATGGTACGGGCGTCAATCTTGGCTGCGCACTCCTGGCGGCGGGCAGAGAGAACGGCCTCTTCCTTTGCGGTAGACTCGACAATGGTGTCAAGCTCTTCCTTCTTGGCGGCCAGGTCTTCGGTCCTCACGGCAAGACGGTCCTTGAGTTCGTCAAGTTCGGCCTTCTTTTCGCCGATGGCGGCACGTGTGTCGTAGATTGTCTTCTCGTCAATCTGGCGAAGGAGGTCCTGGTTCTCGATTTCCTTGTTCAGGGAGTCGTACTCGCGGGAGTTGGAGATGCTCTCAAGCTGACGCTGATACTTCTCGATGGTGCTTTCGTGGTCTGCGATGGAAAGCTTTGCATCGGCAATGTTGCGGTTGAACTGGTCGATGACTGCGGAAATCTCTGCGCTGCGCTCCTTGAGTGAAGCGATTTCCTCTTCGAGGGCTGCAACCTCTGCAGGGAGTTCTCCGCGGAGCTGGACTATCTTGTCAATCTCGGAGTCTGCTGCCTGGAGCTCGTAAAGGGTCTTGAGCTTCTCTTCTACGGAGATGTCGGAATCGGCAAAATTCTTCTGCAGGGATACAAAAGTTTCCCTCTGGTCGATGGGAGCCTCCACTTTCTGTGCGGCGGCGGGTTTCTTGGTACTTGCCATAAAAATATAAATCGATTTATTTTTTCTGTTCTCTTATGCAAGCCCATAGTACCGGACAGGGTTGCTCCCGTCCAGCACGGCTGACTTGTAGCTTGCAAAGGTAGGAATTTTTTTCCTTATCTCCGATAAGAAAATGTCCACAATGCCCACTTCGCTCTCAAAATGGCCTATATCCATGACCATGAAGCCCTCAGGAGTGAAGAATTTGTGGTAGGAAACGTCTGCGGTAATGTACAGCTGGGCACCCGCCCTGACGGCCTCGTCGATGTCTCCCCCGCCGCTGCCACCAAGCACCGCCACCCTCGAAATGCGGCCCTCCACAGGCCTGGAATGACGTATAAGCTTAAGGCCGAAAGCCCCCTTCACCGCCGCAAGGGCCTCATCGGCAGTAAGCGGCTGAGGAAAATCGCCGATGCAGCCAAGCCCGGTGCCTTCACCGTCCGGCTCCAGGATCTGGACGTTCACGAGTCCCAGCTTCCGGGCCATGTCCCCGCTCACCCCCTGTATGACCTTGTCTGCCGATGTGTGCGCCGCATAAACGGCCACTCCGCCCTTCACGGCGGCAATAATTGCCGCCCCCACCGGGTCCTTGGCGTTTATGCTGGTCACCCCCTTGAAAATGAGCGGATGATGCGTCACAACCATGTTGCAGCCCTTCTGAAGGGCCTCCTCAATGAGCTCCTCGGTACAGTCGAAGCCCACCATGACCCCGGTCACGGTGTCTTCCGGAGAGCCTATCACGAGCCCGCTGTTGTCCCACTTCTCCTGAAGCGAGAGCGGCGCAAACTCCTCTATAGCGTTTGTGATGTCCCGTACTTTCATATCCCTAAAGCTGCTTCCTGGCCTCTTCCAGGTCCGATTTTATCCCCTTCAGGATGTCCAGCGCCTTGACGCGGCGCTCCACGGAGCGGCGGTCGTCTTTCATCCTCTGCGCCGCACCCTCCAGCGTAAGACCCTGCTCCTTCACCAGGAACTGAATCTGCTTGAGCGTCTCGATGTCCTCGGGATGATACAGCCGGTTTCCCTTAGCGTTTCTAAGGGGCTTTACAAACTGCTCGAAATAGTTGCTCCAATACCTTACGGCAGACACATTCTCTCCCAGAATCTCCGCCGTTTCGCCCATAGTATAAATAACCTTTGCCATAGATTACAAAGATAATAAAAATAACTATGGTTCCTATCCAAGAAAACTGCGTTTTTCTTGGACTAAGTATCAGAATTTGCATGACTCGTCCATGGAACAGGACGTTTTCGTGGATGACATTGCCTTAGGAAGTGGATCCGTCATTAATAACACACTTCCATTCAATCTCATCATCAATATATGAAACTGTTGCCGACTCATTGTCCAGCCTGTCATTTAACCACTTGAGAAGCAACACTCTCCTTACCGGCAATGTAAACGTTAAGTTAACCACCTCGGGCAGCTCTTCAGATCTTCGGAGTTGAAGCTGTATAAGAGAAACGCAATTATTTGAAGCATAATCAATTAAAGAGTCTATATCCTCAAATTCCAACGAAACATGCTCCGTCTCCAGAGACTTCGAGAATGGAGACATAATAATCCTCGTAAACACTGCGGTTAAATCATCACCGGCCGGCACTCCGTTAAATTCCCGATCAGCCACAACCCTTAGTGCCCCGGTAGCAAATATTGTCGAATACTCCCCATAAGGGCTTTTGGGCAGTACCTGAGCCATGTCATACACCAATTCTTTATAAGCAGATTTTACATTTCCGGCATTATCCCCAAATCGTCGCCACATATCATCTGATGGCCAATAGATATAATTCCCCGGCTGAGATTCATCCAATACCGCATCCAACGGTTGAACAAAAAGGTTAAAAGCGATCCACGCTCCCGACCTTGAAACACGGCTATTTACCGAATACTCATCCCCTGGCGTCAATCCGAAAAAAGTGTTCTGATCCGGTTTTATGCATCCGTAAGAGCACAACGTCAACGCAAAAAGTCCGTACAATAGTAAACGTTTCATATTGAGTCAGAGTAAATGCACCGCCAGACCTGTAATCTTATATTTGCCAACCGTAAAACTCCATGTAACCAGGTCATCAAGATAGTCTGGTACTGCCGAAGGATTTTCCGACAAATCACAAATCCACTTCAAAAGCTTCACTTTCCTGACAGGCAACCTAAACGTAAAAGTAACAGGCTCATTCAATTCAGACGGGCCGATAGTACTTAATCTGCAACAAGACACACAATTGGATGGAACCGTATTAATAAGGTCGTTGAGTGACTCCAGCCTCAAATTCTCTATTAAATCGCTCACATCTGGAAACACAAAATCTGATTCAAATATTGACGACAAATCTTCACCAGCACTAATTCCGCCGAAGTCCTTGTCAGCGATAATAGTAAAATCCCCTGTCCTGAAAACTGTTGAATAAAAAGTTTCTGTCCCAAAGTCTTTATGCGCCCACTGTTCCAACAAATACACACAGTCTGTATACACGGATTTAACAACATATGCATTATCCCCATATCTATTCCAAATCTCGTCAGATGGCCACATAATGTCATAGTTTCTGTCGTTATCGGCCTGATTACGATTCAATATGTACTTCTCTGGAACAATATACATATCAAATGTCAACTGTACAGTTTGTGAGTTGACTACGTGAGACCACAGATGCCCAGTCGCATTGAAAGAATCACCTGCCGCAAATGACAAAACTGGTTTATTACGGTCAGGATCCTTTGCCCCTAAGCACCCCGTTACTGCAAACGCATACAACATTAAGAAGAATATTCTGGTATTTATAATTCTACTCATAGTTTGCCAAACTGAAGTCGTGTATGATTTTGATGTTATGATTATAATCGTATACCCCTCCATTTGAAACCTCCCAGCCAGCAGTCAAAGAATACCAACCATTGTTTGTAGGGCTACTACTCCATTGTGAACTCCATCCCCAATTAATTAGGATATCGCTGATTTCCGGTTCGGAATAAGAATAAGAATAGTAATCAGCGTATACTTGCGCCTTTGTTGCATCTGTTTCACCCAATGGAATATCCGGAAGAGGTAACTCCGGAATCCAATGGTGATACACCGTAATCTTTGTTCTTTTAATCCTATACCCATCTATGACAAAACTATGTATCCTGCCATTTACAGGAATTAGTTGATCGGATGCTGTGACAATCACGGGTAAACTATCCAGGACAGAAGATTTCACAATTTCCTCATCATAATCGTTCACTATACAAGGATATCCGTATGAATTGAAAATGCCTATCCGCAAAAACATAGGTAACGCCCATGAAAAATCGTTTTCGTAACCAGTTTGTATTACAGCTCCTATATATCGAATCATAAGCGCCTCAGGCAGATTATTATATGGGCCTGTTTGGCATCTCGGGCTCATAGTAGCCCAAACAGTACTGTCGGGCTGTGAAAATCTTAGCGTGTCTCCTAATTGCTCCATACGCGTATACATTAACTTCGGGATGCCGAATTTGTTATGCAAATAATAAAGAACTTCAGCTCCTGCAACCGCAACACACCCAGCTGGTTTTCTATTCCCCGAACCATCTGTTTTTAGCGGTGAGTACTGGTTATAAGGCATACTTTGGTGCCATTTTGGCACAAAATGATCAAGAGAATCAATATACTCAATTTCAGAATCAACGACAGTCTCTTCCCAATGTCCCTCCAATAATGTCGGACCACCCATTATAACCGGCTCACCAGTCCATTGGGCCTTATTCAACATTATGTCACGCTCAGAAAAAGATAAGGAACTATCTGGAGCAGAAATAATCCTCTGAAAAGTATTGGAAAGAATATCCATCCATATTTCTATTCCAGAATCATCACTATTCATAGAGAATAAGCCTGTATCTCCTTCTGCAATAATTGCGGGAGTCCTTGCATCGGCAGACACAATCTTCCATCCGTCACCAGGGCCATAATTTACAATATACATCAATGTATCACCAGTATGACCGACATAAGGCTCAATGGATAAGGCTCCATTTGCAGTTTTTGTGTCAACATATTGATTTCGGGCGAATGACTTAACTGCTTCAATAGTAACAAAGTTGCCACGAATCAAAGACTTCCTTTCACCAACTATAGAAAACTCCTGCATATCCGAGTCCAAATAACCACGTGATATACACGAAACAAACAATAAGAAAAAAATAAAAAGATAAGGGCGCATATTAGTTCGTTATATATACCACAGCAAATATAGTAAAAAGTTATGGAGCAGACAAATAAATCTCGATCGATTGTTTAGGCGAAGGAATCTCTCTTCCGAAAAAGCGTTTGTGGTCAAGACGACGAAGGTCTTTGTGACCTTATTTGTGACTGAGAGCGCTTCAGAAAACCCCAAAAAGAAAGGCCGAACCCTACAGTCGACCTCTCTTTTTGTATGCAGAAACTGATACTATTTCACGAACATGACGGCCTCGGCGATAGAGTCGAGCTTCGTCTGGACGTCGTCGGCGCGGCTCGCGAAGAGGAGCAGGACCACCGTCAGTATTCGTTTCATCTTTATATCGAGTCGCTGAGTGGTAAGTATTTGAAATTCTTGAATACGGCATTCCCCTCTCCAAAGGCGAAGAGTCCCGGCAGCACGCTCTGGAATCCGCCGAGCGTGTTTTGGGTAAACCCAGAGCAGTCCAGGCCCCACCGCTCGTGTTTCCACTCCTTTCCGTCAAGACTCCACCAACCGGTTACGGTCCCGTCGACCTGCTGCAGACGCAGCCACAGATGAGCGGTGTCGTGCTTCCCGGAACGCAACGGGGACCCTTTGCGGTAAAAGAAGCGGTTCTGCCGGTTGAACCAGGCCCCCTGAAAGAACTCTTCGTTATAAAATAGAACAAATCCCGCCGTTACGTCCCCGTACAGTTCGATTTCCGCCTCAATCTGAAAACGGTGTCTGCCGGAGATGAACAACAGCGGGGAGGAGGAAGCCGGATCGATACCTTGCGCCTGTAGGGTCAGCGTACCGTCGGCGGCCTTCATCCGTTTCGGGCTGAACGACTTGTAGAATCTCCATTCAAGCCCCAGGCGGAACAAGGACAACTTGTCCTCTTTCTTCGGGGAGGTTTCCCCGGGAATGGGACAGGCGATTGGCTTCGCCACATCGAGGGTGTCGCAGCGGTGGAACCAGCCGTCTCGGCCCAAGTAAAGCGGCTCCACCAACACCTGCCTTCCCAGGTTGGTGAAGCCGTTTTCATAACTGTGGTAGACGATGAACCATCGGCCGTCCGGGGTGTCGATCAGGGAGCCGTGTCCCTTGCTCCACCAGCGTTCCTCGTTCGTCTAGGTATGGATCAGTGGATTGTCAGGTGCATTCTCCCAAGGGCCGTTGACGCTCTCCGACCGGGCCTGTACCACCATGTGGCTCGTAGGGGGACCGGCTGTACCGCCTTCGGCGCTCAGATAGTAATAGTAGCGTCCGATCCTCCGCAATTTCGGCCCTTCCAGCGCATAGCCATCCGTGATCCATCCTTCCGGAATAGGCCAGCCGCCATAGATGACTTCTTCCGTTCCTGGGACGACCGACAGGCCGTCGTCCGAAAGACGGGCCCGCTTACCGCCGCTCATGAACAGCCACCGGCTGCCGTCCTCGCCGACCACGTGGGAAGGATCGATGTGGCCGATATGGAGGTCGATCGGATCGCTCCACGGACCATACGGACTTTTCGCCCAAACCACATAGTTGGAACGAGGCCTGGTCGCCACGGTGAAATAGATGTAGTATGTATCCCCATACTTGCAGATGTCGGGGCCCATAAGCTGCCGAGGTATGTTTTCAGACCATAGCTGATGGGTTCCCAGTTCACCAGGTCCCGGCTGTGCCATACGGTAAGTCCGGGCTGATACTCCATGCTGGAATGGGTCATATAGTAGTCCTCCCCGTCGCGTACGATCGTAGGATCGGGATGGTCGCCGGCCAGGACGGGATTCGTGAAGGTCTGCGCGTAAACACCAGACAGCGCGAGCGCCGCCCAAAAGAATCCGATAATAAGGAATTTTTTTATGCCAGATAGTGGAATTAATACTTTTCGTCGTAAATAGACGAGTGAATCTAAATAGAAGTGCTAAGGACATGATTTCGGTTAACTACACCCTCGGAACAGGCTGGTGCGAAAATGATCGCCGGGGACCCTCGGCCTCGCGCCAAAAAACGGCGTCGAAGTCTGCAGGATACACAAACGGCCCCTCATGGTCTATCACAAATGCCAGATACGTTATCGGCAGCCCCATCTCCAGAAACATCTTCTCATAAAACGTCTGCACGCTTGTAACCATATCGGTGAGGGTATTCACTTCTGTGAACCCATGGCCACCCTCGGCCGTGTAAGAGGGAGGGGCCCAAAGCTTGCTTTGGGAGGGGTCGCGGAGCGACGGTTCACAGAAGTGAATACCCTCACCATAAACATTTGTACTGCAAGCTATTACATCAAGATTATTAGCCCTTATCACGGACATCGTGTATTCGTATAGGAAGCGGGAGTCCGTCTTGAGGTGAACGATGCCGCCGGGGACCATGAAGCTACGGTAGCGCTCCAGGAACATGGGTGAAGACAGGCGGGAGTTCTCGCTTCCGGAGAGCTGAGGGTCGGAGAAAGTGAGCCAGATTTCCGACACTTCGGAAGGAGCAAAGAAGGCGGTGATGAATTCGATGCGGGTTCTAAGGAAAGCCACGTTGGGAAGTGCATGCTCAGTAGCATACTTCGCGCCTTTCCAGAGCCTCGCACCCTTGATGTCTACGCCTATGTAGTTCACGGAAGGATTGCGCTCGGCAAGGGCTATCGTGTACTCTCCCCCGCCGCAGCCAAGCTCCAGGACTATGGGATTGTCGTTCCCGAACATGTCCCTTCCCCAGTTGCCCTTGATGGCGTGGTCGCTCAGAACCAGCTCCCGCGAGCCCTTGACAAGGACCTCCGAGGCCGCCGGCTGAAGCAGGCAGCGGAAGGTCTCGTTCTCTGCGAATTTCTTGAGTTTACCGTGTCCCATAATCTCTCCTTACAACAAGTCCAAGCCCCCTGAAACCGTCAATGGAAACGGCCTCAGGAATGGCTACAATGCATTTCCAAGTCCCATATTCAACAGGCACGCAGCCCTTGCGGTACGGCTCGTAGACATCCCCGCATTCAAGCGGCAGGTACACCGTCTCACGGAAGACGGAATCCGACGGGGAAACCCAACGCACCATGAGAGCGGTCTCGCCGGGACACTTTCGGGCATCCACCCGGGTGAAAAAATCAAAATCGTAAACCGCCAGGGAATCCTTCATCTGAACCTCAAACTCATACGGCCCCTCCCCGCGGATGAAATACTCCGAGGAGAGCGGCTCGCTGCAGGAGACTGCAAGGAGGAGGATTATCGGCAGTAGAATGCGCTTCATTCGCCTTTCTGCTTACGGCCGCGGCGGTTTTTCCCGCCCCCACGGCGCTTCTTTTTCTTCTCCGGGTCAAAGCGGTTGATGGCATCGTCACCCACGGCGGAGACGAACTCCGGAGCGGCGGCGATATCCTGTTTGAGGGAAGCCGGTTTCTCCCCGCGGCGGTTCATTTCCTGAATCTCGCGGACCTCATCGGCAGAAAGGGGGTAGATGTTGACCAGGGAGCCCTTTTCGTAGGAGAAGAAGAGGCGCTGGGCAAGGATGTCGGTCTTTACGAGGAAGGCCTGGCCGTCCTCGAATTCAAGCGGTTCGGAAACACGCGGAAGGCGCGCCTGGGCGTCTGTATAGGCCGCGACCTCGTAATTGAGGCAGCACTTGAGCTTTCCGCACTGGCCGGCAAGCTTCTGAGGATTCAGGGACAGGTCCTGCACTCTTGCCGCCGACGTTGCAATGCTCTTGAATTCAGTTATATAGTTGGCGCAGCACAGTTCGCGGCCGCACACGCCTAGACCGCCGATGAGACCGGCCTCCTGACGGGCGCCGATCTGCTTCATCTCCACGCGGATGTGGAACTCTTCGGCAAAGTCCTTGATAAGCTGGCGGAAGTCCACGCGGCCGTCGGCAATGTAGTAGAAGATGGCCTTGGTGCCGTCTCCCTGGAATTCCACGTCGCCGATTTTCATCTCCAGGCCCAGGTTCGCCGCCAGTTCGCGGGCGCGGATCATGGTCTCCTCCTCGCGGGCGATGGCGTCCTGCCAGCGCTGGATGTCGAAGGGACGCGCCTTGCGGTAGATTTTCCTAAGTTCCTGGGTTTCGGGGTCTATGCCGCGGCATTTCATCTGGCGGCCCACAATGGGGCCTTCCAGCGTGACGATGCCAAGGTCGTGGCCGGTCTGGGCCTCAACCACGACGAGGTCTCCCATCTTGATGCTCTGGCCGGAAGCGTTCTCGTAAATACCCTTCCTGGTATTCTTGAAACGCACCTCGAAGTAGTTGTTCCACTGCTCCTGGGAGACGCCTTTGAGGACATCGTAGACCTCCAGCTTGCAGCAGCCGGGACGGTATTTTATATCGCGTTCGCCGGTAGATTCGTCCACGGTCACGGTGCAGCCGCGGAAACAGTCAAACCGGGTGTTTTCGTTATCTTGTTCCATAAGAATATATTTGAGTCACCATTTCGGTGAACAGGATTTTCTGGTTCACATTGCGCTCTATGAGAGTGCTGGCCCTTTCCAGGCAGGCAAGGGCAAGGCGCGGGAAGGCAGGACGCAGAGACGCCGCCATCTTCGCGTAAAAATCATCGTCCGCATGCGCCAGCTGCGGCATTTTCTGCTGCAGGAGGAATATCTTCCGGAGGCTTTCCGACGCCACGGCGCAGAAGGCCTTCTGCTGTTCGCGGTCTTTGAGGTCGGCAAGGGAGTCCCCTACTTCCAGGGCGGCGAGGAGGTCCTTCGAGACAACAGCCGACAGAAGGTCGTGGAAGCTGTCGGCAAGGGCCGTATTGCGGGCGGCGCTGCTCGCATGGACACGGGCGTTCACTTCCTCCGAAAGGGGTTCCACCCTGAGCCGCAGGCAGCGGGAGGCGATGGTCACAAGCACCTTTTCCGGCGCGTGGGTTATAAGGAGAAACAGCGTATTCTCCGGCGGCTCCTCCACCATCTTCAGAAGGGCGTTCGCACTTGCCGCATTCATCTTTTCCGGCAGGTACACCACCACGCTCCTGTAACCGCCCTCCACCGCCGACAGCGACAGCCTGTCCAGTATGGACCGCGCCTCCGCCACGGAAATGCCGCTCTGCTTCCCTTCTATGCCGATAGCGCTGTACAGCTCGCTCTCAAAGAAGTACGGATTCTCCAGCAGCAGCTCACGGAAAGGCGCCGCAAACTGTGCCGACACGGGATTCTTCTCCCCGGCCACCGGGAAGACGAAGTGGATATCGGCATGGATGAGCTTCTGCACCCTTGGAGAACCGCCGTACACCTCTTCCAGGAAATTGAGGACGATGGGAAAAGCCCCGCCGCCGTCATCCTCGTGAAAGAGAATGGCATGCGGAATGCGCCCGCTCTCTGCCATAGAGTGCAGCGCGGCCACAACGCCGGTATTTCCGAAAACTTCGAGCATAGGTTACACGTCTCTTGCCCCCACAAACAGGGAAAGTTTTGCAAGATACGATTTTTCTGCCGAAGTTGGAAGGGGCTGAAGCGTTTTGATTGCTTTTTCGATGTAATAATCCAGCACCGCCTCCGCTTTCGCAACCCCGTCATGGGCAAAGACAAAGGCGCGGACCTCTTCGGCAAGGGCTGGATTGTCCGATATGGACACCACCTTTTTCCTCACCGCCATGGCCTCTTCCCCGCTCACGCTTTCAAGGGCACAAAGGAGGGGCTGGGTTATTTTCTGCTCCAGGAGATCCAGGCCGACGGGCTTTCCGAAACCGTCGGCAGGGATGCTGTAGTCCATGATGTCATCCTTTATCTGGAACGCGAGTCCAAGGTTCTTCGCAAACTCTCCGAGGATGGTCACCGTGGGGCCGGGAGCATCGGCAGAAACGGCGGCGGAGAGGGCTGCAGCCTCGAAAAGCGAGGCGGTCTTGTTGTAAATGATGCGTAGATAGTCCTCCTGGGTGGTGTCCCCTTCGGAGGCCTTCTGGAGCTGGAGCATCTCGCCTTCAGCAAGGTCCGATATGGTCTTTGAGAAAATGCGCAGGACCCTGTCTCCGTACTCTTCGGAAGCCAGTATCACCTGCATGCATTTCACCAGCCAGAAGTCGCCCACCAGCACTGCCGCACTGCCTCCGAGGATGGAGGAGACGGTGGGCGTGCCGCGGCGCTCCGAAGCTCCGTCAACCACGTCGTCATGAAGCAGCGTGGCATTGTGAAGGAGCTCTGCCGCCGCCGCGAACCTGATTGAATCCTCGCTCACGCCGCCTGCCGCCCCCGCCGCCAGAAGGGCAATCATGGGACGCAGCATTTTCCCAGTCCTCTCCCTGAGCGAACGGTTCACCGTGTCAAGGAGGGGGATGTCGCTTGCGAGACAGGTATCAATGAGGCGCTCCACCCGTTCTATGTACGGATGGAGCGACTCTTTGATTTCCAAGAAGTTCGCCTTCGGGCTCATCTATTAGAAGAAGAAGCCGAGGGTAACTTTGATACCGCCGTAGCTGTCAAGATTCTTGTAGTCGTTCACAACGGCCTCTTTTGCCTTGTCGGCATCGAACTGGCCTTCGTTGAACATGGTTCCAAGGTTCTTGAACCACTCGAGGGAGAGCTGGAAGTGCTCAAGGAGCTCAACGCCTGCGCCGATTGCATAGCCATACTCGAGCTTGTTCTTGGCGTTCTCGAGATAAGTGTTCATTTCGTCACCCTCAAGAAGGCCGCTCCAGTTCTCTTCACCGGTAAGCCTGTAGCCGATGAAAGGCTTTGCAAATACGAAAGGACGGAAGGCTACGAGATCAAGGCCCCACTGTACACCAAGGCCGAACTCTGCAAAACCGTCTTTGGTGCTGAATTCAGAGGTCTTTGCGGAAAGGTCCTGACCTGCAACTGTTGCATCAACGGTCTCCTGAAGGTCTGCACCCTTCATCTGATAGAGGAGTTCCGGCTGAACTGCAAAACCAAGGGGCAGAGGGAGCTTAAGGGCAACACCTACATGATAGAGGTTTACACCCTGCATGTTGGCTTCAATGTTCTCGGTATTCACTTTGGTACTGGGGATCTGGAAACCGCCGATGATACCAATCTGTGCATTGGCGACCATGACGGAAGCCATTGCAACTGCGATGACAGCAAAAAATTTCTTCATGACAGGTTAAATATTTAAGTTGATTTTCTCTACTAAAACGTTCTTGGGCATTGCACCGACGGTCTTGTCCACAATCTGGCCGTTCTTGAAGAACAGCAGGGTGGGGATGCTCATGATGCGGTACTGAGCTGCGATTTCGTCTGCGTCGTCCACATTCACCTTGACCACGGTGATCTTGTCGGCCATTTCTTCCTCTACCTCGTCAAGGAGTGGGGAAAGCATGCGGCAGGGGCCGCACCATGTGGCCCAGAAGTCTACCACAACCAGTTTTGAGTCCTGGAGGAGCTCCTGGAAATTGCTATTTGTTGCTACTTTAGCCATATTCAGCTTTTTGTTCAGGTTACAAATATAAAAATAATTTTTTACATTGAGTCATCAACCGGCAAAATGTAGGCTTTAAGGCCAAGGTTGGGATTGCTCTTGTCCAAATCCTTCAACTTCAGAAAAATGTCCTTCGCAAGCCGGTCTTCCATGACGGAAAGAAGGGCATGGTTGCGAGCCGGCCATGCATGGTCTCCCAGATGGGGTTCGCCGTCCACGCTTCCGCGGCCGCTTATTTCCTCCCACGCCGTGAAGCCCCTCTGGCCGTTCTTCTCCAAAAGATCGATGACTTCACGGTTATATGCCTGGTTGTAAGCTACAAACAATGCTTTCATAAAGATGCAGTTTAGTCGTTTTTCGTTTCAGCGCGGGCGGCTTTTTTGAGTCTCCGCCTTTCGCGGTGTTCGGATATTCCGCAGTAAACAACGGGAATGATGACCAGCGTAATGAGCGTGGAGAAGGAAAGACCCCAGGCCACGGTGGTACCCAGGCCGTTCCACATTTCGGAGCCTTCTCCCCTGCCCAGGGCCATAGGCAGCATACCCAGGACGGTGGTAAGTGTTGTCATGAGGATAGGACGCAGACGGCTGCGGGCGGCAGTCACGGAGGCCTCCCTCACGCTCATTCCCCTCTCCTGGCAAAGTATGGTGTAGTCGATGAGCACGATACCGTTCTTCACCACGATGCCAAGGAGGATGATTATGCCGATGAGGCTCATCACGCCCACCGCAAGGTTCGCCGTCATGTTGCCGAGAGCGACACCCACAAGTGCGAACGGTATGGAGAACATGATTACGAAAGGTCCCAGGAAGGATTCAAACTGGGAAGCCATGACCATGTACACCAGAATCACGATAAGGAGGGCGAGGAGTATCATGTCGGAGAACATGTCCTGCTGGTTCTCGTAGTCTCCGCCGATGCGCCATGTAAGGCCCTGCGGAAGCGGATTCTGGGCGAGAGTGGTGTTGACGCACTCGACGCCTTCGCTCAAGGAAACGCCCTTGGCCACGATACCGGTCACGGTTATGTAGCGCTCACGGTTCTTCCTCTGGATTGTGGGAGGCACCTTGGACTCGACTATGCGGCCAAGGTCCTTAACCTTGAGGCCCTGTCCCTGGGAGTTGAACACAGTGATGTTTTCGATGTCCTCGATACTGGTTCTGAACTCGGGGGCGTAACGCACGCGGATGTTGTACTCCTCTCCGTCTTCACGGTAGTATGAGCCCACGGAACCGGACATCGCAGCAGACACCGCGGCAGCGGCTGTTACCGACGAGAGGCCGTTCAGGGCCAGTTTTTCACGGTCGAAGTCCACCTCGTATTCGGGGGTGTACTGGTCACGTGAAAGGATGGCCTGGGTGAACTTTCCGCTTTCAATCATCTGGGTACGCACCGTCCTTGCGGCGTTTTCGGTATCCTCGAAATCATAGCCGTAGATTTCCAGCTGGACGCTTGCCGTTCCGCCCATCATGCCGCCTTCGGAAACGTTGAAGCGGTTCAGCTCGGGGAAGAGGCGAAGGTCGGCACGGACGATATCGGCAATCTCCGAAACGGAGCGCTCGCGCTCCTCCATTGAGCCGATATTGATGTTCATCGTAATGAGGTAGGTGCCGTTCTGGCGCATGGAGGCGAAGGCGTTGTCGGAATCGGCCTGGCCGAAGCGGTAGCTGAGAACCTTGATCTCGGGCACATCGGCAAGGATTTTCTGGTAGATGCGGGCGGCGACGTCGCGCGTCACATCCTGAGCGGTGCCGATGGGCAGTTCTATCGTTGCCTGCAGACGGCCGGCGTCGGAGGACGGGAAGTATTCCGTCTTCATCCTGGGTGCATAGATAGCCATTACGACCACAAAGACCACTACTGCGCCAAGGGCAATGAGTTTCTTTCGGTTCATGCACCAGGCGATAAGCCTTGAATATCCGTTCGAGACCGCATCCAGGGCCTTGTTCACGGGGCCGAAGACAGCCTTGAATATCTTATTGTTGTTGGGCTTGTTGTTGAGGAGCTGTGAGCAGAGCATCGGCACAAGGGTGAGGGCCGCAGTCGTAGACACTATCATGATTATGGACACGATCCAGCCCAGCTGCTTGAACATGATGCCGGCCATGCCCTTGATCATGGTGAGCGGTATGAACACGCACAGCATGGTAAGGGTGGAGGCGATAACGGAGATACCCACCTCGGCAGTGCCGTGGACGGCCGCTTCCTTGGGGCGTTCTCCCCTTTCCAGATGCGTCGTCACATTCTCCAGGACCACGATTGCATCGTCCACCACCATGCCTATCGCGATGGACAGTGCACTCATGGAGATGATGTTCAGGGTGTTGCCCGTTGCAAAGAGGTACAGGAGGGATGCGAGCAGTGCGATAGGGATACTGAGCACCACTATGAGCGTTCCCTTGAACCTTCCAAGGAAGAGGAACACCACCAGCATAACCACCAGGAAGGTGATGAGGATGGTCTCCTTGAGGGAGTCTATGGTACGGAGGATGTTATCCGAATTGTCAACGACGGTGGTGATGTGTACGTCGGCAGGGAGGCTTCTCTCAAGGGTTTTCATCTCCTTTTTCACCTTCCTGATAACGTCCACGGTGTTGTAGCCGGACTGTTTCTGGACGATGATCTGCGCGCCGCGGACGCCATTGGTGTAGGATTCCTGGGACTTCTCCTCGACGTCGTCCACTATGCGGGCCACGTCCCTGAGGTAAATGGTGCCCCCGCCGTAACTTCCAAGCACCACGTCAAGGAGTTCGGACGGGTCCTGGAACTCCTTCTTGATACGGAGGGTATAGGTATCGGAGCCGATGTCGATGCTTCCGGAAGGGATGTTCCTGTTCTCGGCCGCAATTATCTGGGAAATGGCGGCGATGGAAAGGCGGTAGGCCTCCAGCTTTGCGGGGTCTACATATACCTGGATTTCCCTCTTGGGGGCACCTGCAACACTGATCTGGCCCACACCGGAAACACGGGCGAGCGGGGTTGCAATCCTTTCGTCCAGGATTTTGTCAAGGGCGCTCACGCTCTGGTTCGCCGTGGCCGCCATGATCATGATGGGCATGTCGTCCACGCTGAACTTGAACAGGAACGGGAGCGACGCGCCGTCCGGAAGGGTCTGGGATATCATGTCCAGCTTGTCACGGACGTCGTTCGTGGCCTCGTCGATGTCAGTGCCGTATTCGAATTCAAGGGTAAGGATGGAGATGTTCTCCCTGGAGTTGGAGGTAAGGTCCTTCAGGTTCGGGACGCCGTTCAGGGAGTTCTCGAGTATCTTGGTAAGGTTGTTCTCGACGTCCTCGGCCGATGCTCCCGGATACGAGCTCATCACCATGATGGTGTTGGACTCCACGTCCGGCAGGTTGTCTATAGGCAGCTGCACCAGGGCGAAAACGCCCAGCAGCGCAAATGCCAGGAAGATAAGGCCTGTGGTTACGGGATTCTCTACCGCTGTCCTGTAGATGCTCATAGCACATTCACTTTAAGACCGTCCTTGAGCGCAGACTGACCCTTGACCACCACTGTCTGGCCTTCCTCAAGGCCGGAGACGACCTCATATTCGGTGCCCATGTGGCGTCCGAGGACGATGGGAAGGTAGCTCACCGTGGAATCTTCGTTAAGGACGTAGATGAACTTTGTGCCGGTTCCTTCCTGCTTTACGATGGACTGGTCCGGGACGATGACGGAACGCCTGTTTCCGAAGTTCACGGTTACACGGGCGTACATGCCGGGGCGGAGGACCTTGTCGGCATTGGTGACGATCACTTCGGCCTTGAAGGTATGGGTGGCGGCATCTATCGTGGGGTAGAGGCGTTCCACCTTTCCGGTGAAGGTGCGTCCGGGAATGGCGTCGACGGTGAGGGAGACTGCGTCGCCCCTCTTGATCTTGGTGTATTCACTTTCGGAAACACCCACGAGGAGCTTCACGGGGTAGACCTGCTGCACGGTGAAGATAGGGGCGCTCATGGAGAACATGTCGCCCTGGTCGAAGTTGCGTGCGGTCACGAAACCGGTGATGGGGCTTCTCAGGATGGTGTTTTCCTTCACGTTCTCATAATTGGACTTGCGCACTTTGTAGCCGAGCTCTGCAGCCTCGAAGTCGGACTGGGCGACGCCGCCCTGCTCATAGAGCTTCTTGAGGCGGGCGTGTTCGTCCTCGTCGTTCTTTATCTGGAGCTCGAGCTGGTCGAGCTGGAGGCGGTCCATCTCGGCAAGGATCTGTCCCTTGACCACATAGTCGCCCACCTCGGCATTTATCTTGCGGATGCGGCCGCCGGTCTGGGGCATGATGTTGTTCACGGCATAGGCCTGAACGGTGGAAGCGTATGTGCTTTCCTGGGGGACGTCCCTGACCTCTACGCCCTTTACCTCAACGTTGGGAACGATGACCGGCATAGCTGCGGGGGCGTTTTCGGCCTTTTTACCCTGATTGCCTGAGCAGGCAACGAGAACGGCTGCCACGGGGACAAGTAAAAATCTGTAGTTCATATATTATTCTTCTGTTTTATAATCGTATCCGAGTGTCTGCTCAAGGCCGGCCTTGGCGATGACAAAGTTGTAAACTGCCTGAAGGACCTGCATGCGGGTCTGGGTAAGGACCAGTTCCGTGTTGTTAAGGTCTGTAAGGGTGCTGCGGCCCACCTCGTAGCTCTTGGCTGCAATATCGTATGCCTTCTCTGCGCTTTCCAGGGCGTCTTTTGCGGCGTCGTAGGTCTTGATGGATGTGTCCATCGTGGAAAGGCTCTGACGGATGGCTATGCGCAGCTGCCTTTCGGCATTGATCCTCTGGTATTCAAGCTCCTGGGCCTGGACCTTCGCCTGCTTCACCTGGTGGTAGCGCTGGCCGCCTGAGAAGATGGGGATGCTCAGCTGGATGCCGATGTAGGAGTACGGGGTCCACTGGTAGTTGTTGAAGTCAAAGTCCTCGGCCATGGCGTTGTAATTGTACGCGAAGGCAAGGGAGAGGCTGGGAAGGTATGCATACTGCTGCATCCTTATCTGGCGGGCGAGCATGTTGGCCTGGGCCTCCAGCTGCCTCAGCTGCGTATTCCCTTCGAGGGAGGCGTTCTCCCCTTCCTGAAGGTAGCGGAACATCTGCTCTGCATTGTCTTCCAGGGAACCCACCACGTCCACCGGCCTGTCAAGGTCAAGGCCGATTACCGCCTTGAGCTGCCACAGGGCCAGTTCTATCGCATTCTCTGCATTGTAAAGGTTGGGGATTGCCGATGCCAGCGAGCTCTTTGCCCTGGTGAAATCCAGTTCGCTTGCCTTCTGGGCGTTGTAGCGCATCTCCGTGAGCTTGTAGTTCTGAACGGCGTTCTCGAAAACGGCGTTGTACACATCGTAGGAGGCCTTTGCCATGAGAACGGCATAGTATGCCTGCTTCACGGAAGTGACCATCCCGAGGCGGGACTCGCGGGCCTGTTCCACTGCCAGTTCCACCTGGTCTCCGGAAAGGCCGATGGACTCCCAAAGCTGGGCGTTGACAATCGGCATGCTTGCATTGATACCGGCACTCCAGGTGTTCGTACGGCCCACTTCGATGCCGCCGTTGCCGGAGGATTCCGTCTCGTCCGTTGCCGGAGGAGTATACGGGGCAATTGCTCCCGGGTGCTGCTTCATGAGCTCCGTGATGTAATACATGACAGGATCCAGGACGCTGGTGAACATGGATGACATGCCGCCGCCGGAGGAGCCGCTTCCTGAAGAGGAGGAACCGCCACCCATATACATAACCTGTTTACGGATGGTATGCTGGAACGAGCCGGACGCATTCACCTGGGGGAACAGCGCCGCATAGGAGCCCTTGCGCGCATATTCTGCGCGCTGGACCTCCATGTCTGCCACTTTCACGGAAATATTCTCCGAAAGAGCTATCTTGAGAGCGTCCTCGAGAGTGAGGACAAGCGTCGAATCTTCCTGCACGGGCGCATTGTCCACATACTGCGCTGCCGCCAGAACGGGGATGGCGAGTAGTGCCGCTACTAACAATCTTCTAACCATATATTCTATAATAAGCCGCGAATTTACTGCAAATTCTGCGCCTGTGCAATATGGCAATAAAAAAACCGCTTAATTCAGCGGTTTTGCATAGTGAGTGGTCTCTTTTTTCCTGGGCGCATGCTCCGGATGCACCGCCATGGCGGGCAGCTTGTTCTTATATGCCCAGATGAGACAGCCGATTCCGACCAGCACGAACGGGATGCTCAGGATCTGTCCCATATTGAGTACCATGTTCTCTTCGAATGCAACCTGAGGGTTCTTCACGAACTCGATGAGTATGCGGCTTCCGAAGCACACGATGAAGAATATACCGGTGAAAGTACCCCTGTAAACCTTGTCGAGACGCCACTTGTACAATGCATAGAGCACAAGGCCAAGGAGAAGGTAGGTGCCGCCTTCATAAAGCTGGGTGGGATGGCAGGGAACGGTTTCCCCGTTTCTCTCGAAGATGAATCCCCAGGGAAGGCTGGTGGGACCGCCGTATATCTCGCTGTTGAAAAGGTTTCCCAGGCGGATGAAACAGGCGGCGAACGATACCGGAATCACCAGATGGTCTACAAGCCACATGAAGTCGAAACCGTTCTTCCTGCCGTACTTGTTCACATACCAGATGAGGCCCAGGATGATGGCAATTGTGCCGCCGTGGCTGGCAAGACCGCCCTTCCACGGCATAAAAATCTCCCAGAAGCCCTTCCAGGAGCCAAAGTAATAGTCCGGCTGATAGAATATGCAGTGCCCCAGGCGCGCTCCCACGATGGTGCAGATAAGAAGCGTGTACAGGAGCGGATCCAGCAGCTTCTCGTCCATCTTTTCCCTCTTGAAGAAGTCCTTCATTATGAACCATCCCAGGATGAATCCGCTCACGAACAGCAGCGAATACCACCTGAGCTCAAACCCGCCGATATGCAGTATCGCCGGGTCTATATTCCAATGTACTACCAACAGTTCCATATCGCAAATATACTACTTTTTATCTAACGTTTAGCACGGACATAAATGGACAGCGGCAGAACCTTGCCGAAGGAATCGTTTAGGGCAAGTTCCCCGGAGGCCATGTCCTTGAGCTGCCCCTTGAAGGCTTCCCGTACAACAGTCTCTCCAAGAGCGGCGCTGTAGCCGTTCGAGTAAAGGTTCAGGACCATGAAGGAATCCCGTTCCCCAAGTATTTCGGAAACATTCTGGAGCATGCCGAAGAGGAGCTCGTCCAGTTTCCATTTTTCGCCGTCCGGGCCATGGCCGTATGCCGGTGGATCCAGGATTATGCCGTCGTACCTGTTGCCGCGCTTTGCCTCACGCTTTGCGAACTTAAGGGCGTCCTCGACCACCCAGCGGATGCCGTCAAGGCCGCTACGCTCCATATTTTCACGCGCCCATGTAACAACCTGGCGCACGGAGTCCAGATGGGTGACATCGGCCCCGGCGCACTTTGCGGCAAGGGAGGCGGCGCCGGTGTAGGCAAAGAGGTTCAGTACGCGGGGTGCTGCAAGGCCGTTGGCTTTATGGATGCGTGCAAGGCGGGATGTCTCACGGTATATGAACTCCCAATTGGGAGCCTGCTCAGGGAATACGCCCACGTGCTTGAAGGCGGTGAGGCCAAGGCGCAGGGAGAGGTGCAGGTCGCTCATGGCGTGCGTCTCCGGGTCCTGTGCGCCATTGTAGGCAATCCCCCACTGGTCTTCCATCTTCTTGAGACGGTTCCATGTGCCGCTGTCTTCCTTTCCGGCCTTGCCGAATCCGGCACCGGGGACGAAACTCACATGTGCAAGCCGGTTCCAATCCTTGAGCGACGGCGTCCAGAGCGCCTTGGGCTCCGGGCGGCGGAGCACATATTTCCCAAAGCGTTCAAGCTTTTCTCCGTTTCCGGAGTCCAGCAGTTCGTAGTCTTTCCAGTAGGATGCAGGGTATTCCAGGGCCATGGCTTTAAATTTTTCACAAAGTTAGCAAAATTTTCACACAAGCCCCAGCCATGCCGTATTTCGCAATTGTCTTACAGTCAGTTAATTACAGAAATCCCCTGCGCTATTTTACGCAGGGGATTTCTGTAACATATTGGCCGACAGGTGCTTACGAAAAACACTTCGGGCCGATTGTCCCGCAGTTTCTGCGGGCGAAGGGTTTTATCCGCGGATAGCTGCTACGCCGGGGAGTTCCTTGCCTTCGATGGCTTCGAGCATGGCGCCGCCGCCGGTGGAGACGTAGGAGACCTTGTCGGCATAACCCATCTGGGTGACTGCTGCTACGGAGTCGCCGCCGCCTACGAGGGTGTAGGCACCGTTCTTGGTGGCCTCGGCGAGGTCTTCGGCAATCTGGAGGGTTCCCTTTGCGAAGTTGGGGAGTTCGAAAACGCCCACGGGGCCGTTCCAGAGGATGGTCTTGGAGGAGAGGATGACCTTCTTCCAGGCTTCGAGGGTCTTGGGAGCTGCATCCATGCCTTCCCAGCCTTCGGCGATGTTGTTGGTGTCGAAGATGCGCTGGGGCGTGTCATTTTCGAAGGCCTGGCCTGCGACGGTCTGGATGGAGAGATAAACGTTCACGCCCTTCTCCTTTGCGGTTGCGAGGATTTCGAGTGCATCGGGGATGAGTTCGTCCTCATGGAGGGAGAGGCCGATCTTGCCGCCCTGGGCCTTGATGAAGGTGTAGCCCATGCCGCCGCCGATGATAAGGTTGTCAACCTTGCCCACGAGGTTCTTCAGGACTGCGAGCTTGGAGCTAACCTTGGAGCCGCCGATGATGGCGGTGAGGGGGCGCTGTGCGTTCTTGAGAACGTTGTCGATAGCCTTGATTTCGCCTTCCATCAGGTAGCCGAACATCTTGTCGTTGGGGAAGTAATCGGCAATGAGGGCGGTGGAGGCGTGTGCGCGGTGTGCGGTGCCAAATGCGTCGTTGATGTAGCAGTCGGCATAGGAGGCGAGCTTCTTGACGAACTCCTTCTGGGAGGCCTTCACGGCAGCCTTTGCGGCTTTCTTCTCTTCGTCGGAGGCATCCTCTGCGAGGCCGCGGGGCTTGCCTTCTTCCTCGGCATAATAGCGGAGGTTCTCGAGGAGGAGAGCCTCGCCGGGCTTGAGGGCTGCGGCCTGCTCATCGGCCTTCTGGCAGTCCTCTGCGAACTGTACGGGAACGCCAAGGCACTCGCTCACATGGTTCACGATGTGCTTGAGGGAGAACTTGGGATCCACTTTCTTGGGACGGCCCAGGTGGCTCATGATAATGACGGAACCGCCTCCTGCCAGCACCTTCTTGAGGGTGGGCATTGCCCTTACGATACGGGTGTCGTCGGTAATCTCGAAATTTTCGTTCAGGGGGACGTTGAAATCGACTCTCACGATGGCCTTCTTGCCCGTGAAGTCGTACTTGTCAATGAATTGTTGCATAATATCGTTTGTGTAAATGTTGTCTTTAAGGTCTGCAAAATTACACATTTTTTTGCAGACTTCAAGAAAGTCCTTCCTTCGCCACATTAAGCATTTCGGTGAACTGGTCCTCCAGGGTCTTGGAGAGGTCTTCGTCGCCGTACTGCTTGCAGACATCGGCAACGTAGAGGAGGACGCGGCCGGCGGTTTCGAATTCGCCGCTGCCGTAGTTGCCCCACTGCAGGTAGAAGGCCGCGCAGTCAAGAAGCTGGCCGCCGAAGCGTTCTGCAAGCCCCTGGGCAGATGCTTTCGCCGCTGCGGCAGCATCGTCGGACAGGAGGCCGGATGCAGCCAGGTAGTAGTAGTTCTCGATGAGCTGGGCAACCATGTAGTCGTTGCCGGAGAAGCCCACGCTGATGGTTTCCAGAGGGAAATTCTCCTCCGGGAAACAAACCTGGAGCTTGTCCAGCATCTCAAGGGCCTTCTCAGGTTCTCCGGCGTCTATAAGGGCATTGGCCGTCGTGAGGAAGAGCTGCCTCTGGCTCATCACGCCAAGGAAGGTGTACATGTTCTGATAGTCCACGAACCAGCCCTTGGAGGACATGGCCTTCCAGCTGTAATCCTCGTTCATCTTCCGGTAGAGCTCAAGGGCATCCACCTTGCCTGCATCGGTAGCGGAAACCTTGTTCTTGATGGGCGTTAGCTTGCAGGAATAGCCCTCATACATAAGGTAATCCTTTATGCCGATATTGAGGTCTCCGCCCTGGTTCAGGACGTTGATGGGCCTGTCCCACTGGTAGTTGGACAGGAGGTCCAGGAGGAAGAGTTCCGGCTTGGTGAGATAGTTCTTGTCCTTGGACATGGTGAGCATTATCTCGGAGGGGATCTCATCGGCAAACTTCTCAGGGACGATGCCGTACTTCAGGCAGTTCTCCTTGTTCACGGGAATGACGATGTTGCGGGCGCAGATGAAGTCCAGTTTCATGCCGTTCTCCAGCGGGACCTTCATCTTGGGGTCCTTGAACACGTCCATCACATCCTTGATGTACATGGGCGAGCCATCGTCATACGTGATATATACGTACTCGTTGTTGCCGTAGAGATATTGGCGCTGGGATACGGTGAGAGGCAGCGGAGCGCTTTCGTTCACGGCCCATTTCATCTGGTCGATGTGCCAGTCCGTTCCAAGCAGCGAGGTGTTCACGATGCGGACGTCGGTCCTCACGCCCTCAACCTCCTGTGCATACCACAGAGGGAATGTATCGTTGTCTCCGTGGGTGATAAGGATACCGTTCTTCCCCACGGAATTGAGGTAGTTCTTCGCCATCTCAACGGCGGTGTAACGGCCGCTGCGGTCATGGTCGTCCCAGTTCTCTTCGGCCATGAGGGCGGGGACGCCAAGGCAAAGGACTCCGACGCCGATCGCCACCGCCTTTTCTGCCTTGGGGGCCTTTACAAGGTCCTTTATCCACTCATACAGCGCAGCCACTCCAAGGCCGATCCATATGGCATACATATAGAACGACCCGGCATAGGCATAATCCCTCTCCCTCACCTGGAACGGCGGCTGGTTAAGGTACAGAACTATGGCGATGCCCGTCATGAAGAACATCAGGAACACCAGCCAGCTGCCCCTCTTGTCCCTTTCAAACTGATACACAAGGCCGATAAGTCCCAGCAGCAGCGGCAGGAAGTAGTAGTGGTTCTTGCCCTTGTTGTTCCTGAGCGGCTCCGGAGCATTGCTCTGGTCTCCCAGGCGCAGCTGGTCGATAAACTTGATGCCGCTCTCCCAGTTCCCGTAGAAGAGTTCTCCGGGCGTGGGGCTGTGGATCTCGTTCTGCCTTCCCACGAAGTTCCACATGAAATAACGCCAGTACATCCAGTTCAGCTGATAGTCGAAGAAGAACGTAAGGTTTGCGCCGAAGGACGGCTTGCGGTGCTTGGCGCCTCTAACCTTCGTTCCCTTTCCGCCGGTGTACTGCTCGTAAAAGTCTATGTAACGAGGGTCTGCCGATGACCACATGCGCGGGAAGAGCATCTTCCCTTCGGGCCGATATGCTGCATCTGCAGGGCCGTCGGCCTTCACGTACTTGCCGTCGAGAGGAGCCCAATACTTGGTAACCTTGAGGTCGTAGGGAGCGTCGTAATACTGCCCGTAAACAAGCGGCGTGGAGCCGTACTGCTCACGGCTCAGATAGCGCACCAGGGTGTAGGGATTATCGGGCTGATACTCGTTGGTGGGCGTTTTCACGCTGGAGCGGATAATTACTATAGCAAAGAGCGAGAAGCCCATCACCAGCGTCGTGACGCAGAGCGTAACGGTGTTCCAGAACACCTTCCCCTTCTTTAGGGTTGCAAACAGTGCCCAGAAGCAGAGGCCGAGCAGCGCCACCATGAAGAACACGGCACCGGTATTATACGGCAGGCCGAAGCCGTTCACGAATATGCGGTCGAAGAACGCCGCCAGCTTGGGAAGGTATGGGATGAACAGGTAGACCAGCAGGAACTCAATTACCACGCCGATGAGGAAAATGCCCAGAAGCTTCTTGAACGGCAGTTTCTTGTCTTCGTTCATCCTGTAATAATACATGAATACGAAGGCCGGGATGGTAAGGAGGTTCAGAAGGTGCACGCCGATGGAAAGACCCATCAGGAACGCTATGAGAACTATCCAACGGTTGGCATGGGGCTGGTCTGCAGTTTCATACCAGCGGCACATCGCCCAGAACACCAGCGCCGTGAAAAGTGACGACATTGCATACACCTCTCCCTCAACCGCACTGAACCAGAACGTATCCGAGAACGTATACGCCAGCGCTCCCACTGCACCCGAGGCCATTATCGCTATCGCCTGAGCTTTTGTCATTTCGAGCGTCCCCTTTGTCATTTCGAGCGAAGTCGAGAAATCTCTTCCCACCACCCTCTTCGCAAAGAACACAATCGTCAGGTACAGGAAGAAAATGGTGAGTGCGCTCAGGATTCCGTTCATGGCATTCACCGCGACGGCGGCCTTATCGGCACCGAAGGGCATGGTGAAGAACCTTGCAATGAGCTGGAACACCGGGTTTCCCGGGGGATGTCCCACCTCAAGCTTGTAGGATGATGCAATGAACTCGCCGCAGTCCCAGAAACTGGCAGTGGGCTCTATAGTAGAAAGATATGTCGCCGCAGAAATTGCAAACACCACAACGGCGACTATCCAGTTCCATCTGTTGAATGTCTTTTTGTCCATAGTTTGCAAATATACGCAAACTTTCCCATAATCTCTCTGCCCTCGACGTCTGGGTTGTCATTTTTGGCCCTTTTTGTCAATGCGCGCGTCATCGCTGACGCCCGCATTGACAAAAACGCCCGTTTTTGCTGATGCTGACGTCAGATGACTATTATTTGATGTGGGTGATGGACGAGGAGCTGCGGAGACCGCGCAGTTCCATGAGGATTCTGTCTATCCGGGTGTTCTCCTTGTAGACCGTCATGAGAAGATAACCATAAGCTCCCCAGTTCCGGGTGTTCTCTATGGCCTTGAACCCGACGGGGACTTCGGCATTCGAGAATGAACAGGAGTAGCCGTCTTCTTCAGTCCTGGTGCCGCTGAATTCGACATCCCAGTTCATGTGGCTACCGATTTCAGAATCGGCAAGGGTGGCGGTGACTTCGAAGGTGGTGGGGAACGAGGTCCCGTTCATGCTGAAATCGCCGTTGTAGCTTATCATCCAGACGTTTTTCCCCGTTACCTTTTTCATGGTGGCGCCGCTCAGGGGGCCTTCACGGTTCACTGTCCAGACGGCACCGTCGGCCGTGAGGGACAGGCCGTTGTTGGTGTAGAAGTACTTGCCTACGACACCGTCCGGATCTGTCTGGAGCGCGCTTTCCAGTTCTGCGAGGACCGACGACACCCCGTCATCGGCAATTGACAGCATATAGAGTTCAAGAGGAGAAGAGCTCTCATAGGTTGAAGGGCCGAAAGTGTCATCATACTTGTCGCATGATACAATGGCCGCCACTACGGCAAACAGTATAAATATCCTTTTCATGGCTAAAACTCGTAACTGATTCCAAACCTTGCCATATAGGCTGTTCCAAGACCCATTTCAAAGATAAAATGAAGGTCCTTCTTTCCAAAGCACAGGCCGAAGGGGACGACCTCCCAGGCGAATTGCTTCTGCTCCTCGTCTCCCCAGTTGGTTATGAACTCCATGCCCGCCGCAATGCGGCCATAGGCTTCGGCCTTGTAGCCGTCCTTGTAGCGGATTCTTGCCATGGGCATGACGGTAAAGTGGCTTACGCCCTGGGAGTAAAGATTGTTTGCATCTTCCTTATAGGCCAATCCTTTCCGGGTGGTCACCTCCTCGATTGAAGCCGTTGCGTCGATGCCCAGCTTGAGCCAGGACTTTACCTCGTACGAATACACCAGGCCCATGCCGATGAAGCTGTCGCGATATTTCACGTCTTCATAAAGGTCCTTCAAAGTATTACCGCTGCTGTAATAATAATCATACTTTGCATAACTTGAACACTCATTGAAGAAGATGCCGCTTACGGGACCGCCCATGAGAACTTCTATCTCATGCCGCCCCTGGGCATTCATTGACAGCACTGCCGAAAGTGCCACCAGTATAGTAATTATCCGTTTCATACTGTTATAATGCAAAAATCCGGAAACCTTGCTCCGCCGCTGCACAATTATCAAAATGCGAAGTACGTTTATTTAAAATTCTTCAGGAGCTTTTCTACCTGTTTGTTTACGTGCTTGGCTTCGAGGGGGTTCATTTCGCCCGACGTGCTGTCATAATACAGAATACGGTTCTCCTGCGCGTCCACAACCATTAGACAAACTTTGGAACTGTACGGTATGGCGATGCCGTAAACTGAAACCATACCGAGCGTTAGAACTGCAGTGACTATTGCAAGGACGGCATTCCCCGCCACGGCCCTGGCGTAATTCTTCATGTCCCGCGTAAACCCGGTAGAGTATACCAGAAGGCCATATCTGTAGCCGTTAGCAAGAAGGAGCTTCCTGACAGGCTCCGGCACTGACGATTGCTCCAGGCCTTTTGGATTGTTGATTTGCGAAAGGGCCTCAATGCAATAGATGAGCCCGTCGGGATTGTCGGAATCCGTTACCGGAAGGACACCGCCTAGCCCTTGATAGGCTCCGGATACGGCATCGGCAAGAAGTTTCTGCGCCTTTTCCGAGCCTTCGGGATCAAATGTTTCTTCTCCGGTACTCTGGACATACGTAAGGTATGACAGCGGCTCAATGAGCGCCGCCGGTGCCGCAGAACCCGCCGGAACTCCGGACACATACCTTGACGTCCCGCAGGAAACCAACACCGCCACCGCGGCTAATATGCAAATCAACTTTTTCATAACTTGACAAAGATAAGAAATTAATCAATTAAACGGGCGACAATGACTCCGCGGACGTCGTGGCTACAAAGGAGAAGAGACTCCAGCACCCACATAGAGAGGGGACTTCATGCCGAGAGACTCGAACAGGGGGCCTGAACCACCGTTATACGCTGCTCTTATATAGAATTTCATGGTATTCTGGAGCATGAAAAGTTTCTCGAAACGGAAGACAAGGTCTGCACCTGCGCTATACATGAAACCGTTGCCAAAAATGCTGGAATTGAAGGTAAAATCGGCAAAAGGATTCAGTTCGAAGTTCCTGAGATAGATATACTGCCCGGCAGCAAAATCTACGGGGAGTATCGGCGCTGCATAATCGACGCTGGCCCTTATCTGTGCGTCGGAAAAGAACAACAGTGCACCTCCTGCCCCAAGCCTCTCGAACCCTCTTGGCGACATGTCCTCGGCACCTAAGCCCCATGTGTCAACAGGGAGCCAGTAGTATTTGGGCAGCATGCCCCTCATGATCGAATATAGGCCGAATCCAACCGACGCTTGGGCCTGGGCATCCAATGACAACTTGATTCCCTGACGATTCGTAAAACCAGGCAAATAACCGTATAATCCAAGGTAAACGAATGGATTCATTGACGATACCGTTATTTTGAAGTCACCACCTATTCCTGCTTTCGGAAAAACCTGGGATGGTGCGACAGCCCTCTCGGAAGACACACTCACTCCTATCTGCGTCCATATCATGGGACGGTACGGCCTGGTTTTACTGTCATTGGAATAACTGTCTAACTGAAGTTCCTCATGGGTATCATCGTCATATATGGCAAGATACTCTCCTAACACATCATTACTTGCAGAAAGAGTCACATAGGGCACAACACTCCGATTGAATCCTCCCGAAGAGAAGTTCAGAGGCACAGATGCCTTGACGGCGCCGCCAAGATATATCCCGCGGTTTAGAGGGGCTGCTGCAACGAAGGAGGAATCACCGGAGAAAGTCATGGCATTGGTGAGCCTTGCCGATGCCCTGTCCCCCACGTCCAATGAGAAGTCCAGCACCGGCCAGAGCCCGCTGTAGCGGTACCTCAGATGCGCGCCTGCCGTCACTTTCTTTTCCACGAACGGATTTTCGTGGAAGGAAAAGCCAAGCGAGCCACTGGATGTTCCGTCAAGGCTCTGAAAGAATGCCATGGCTCCCGGCGAAGCCACTTCATAGTAATATCCGGTCCTTGTGGCAGTAAAAGAATCCCAGTTGAAATAAATCGGCAACCAGGAATGAAGTCGCATGAGTCCGCTTGCAAATCCCGCCTTTTCCGGGGCCGATACTATCGCCTTCCCGGCACCTTTGTAGAGAAGTTCCTCCTGGGCAGAGAGCGCATCGGCAATGGGGTACCGGTAATTATCTGCAAAAGAGACAGGAACATTCAGCGGCTGCGGTATTTTGGAGAGTATTTTCCCCTGAGGCATAAGTGCGCTCACATACAGATTTCCGTCCATGAAACAGGGCGACGACACCCCGTACTTGGTGTTGGTAAGGCGGGTAAGAGCACTTCCGGCCAGGCGATATATCTCACTTGTTCCGTTAAGATCCGATGTAAAGACAAGACTGCCACCATCCGAAATCAGATCCCTGATTTTCACGACGTTAGGCTCCAGGAGCGTACTTACGGAGACGAAGTCCGTGCGGTAAATGCCCGTCCCGTTTTCAGAGATGGCGGCAAAGGCCACATCGGCACCGAGAAAAGCCACCTCCGTTGCCTGAAGATCTTCGGGAACCGACATCGAGGCCTTCTCATGGCTTGTAGCGAGGTCGAAAAGGACGATGCGGCAGCCACCCTCGGGAAGGTATTCGACAGCCGCGAGAAGGCGTCCGTCAGCAGAAACCGCCGGGTTGACGAAATGGCCCTCAGTCGTTAAATCCTTTACCTTCCGTCCATCCCGCCTAATCGAACGTATCCGGGATGTTTCATGGAAATCCCAGCGGCGGTCCGGGATGGTTTCCGCCCAGTAGAACCTGTCGCTATATCGTGAATACGCGAGCTTGCTGTCCGATGAAAACGCCTTTACAAAACGCTCAGAGGCATCTTCGGCTATTTCAACCAGTTCCTGTGACTTGTCCAGTGACTCCTTCAGTGCATATAGTTTGCCCCCGGCGGCAACCATACCGGAATATGCAGTGAAACGTTTCGGCTCATACACTGCCGGCTGCGGGTAAATGAAGGGAGCGCGGCGGGCGTCATCATCGGCCCAGATACCCTTGAAAGCAAGGGTGATATCTTCCCAGGTATCCCCGAACTTTTTCCCGCTTATCTTCTTTGTTGTCTTGTGCAGGGCGTTGAAAGAGAATGGCGAGGTGAGGTTGTGGAGGTACGATGCCATATACACAGGTTCGTCGTACAGGTATCTTACACCGGCCACCGTCATGTAGCCAACCCTGTAATAGTCAGGTGTATAATACTTCTGGGAGCCGTAGCGCCAGCGGTACCAGCTGCGCATGTCTCCATTGTCGAAAGCCATCCTGTAGTATGAGAGGAAATCGGCGGTACGACCACGTCCTGACGGGGTAAGGGCAGTCTCGGCAACCACGGCATCCCCTTCCAGCATTGCGGAATTGGCGTACGCTGATCCTACATACAGCGCCGGCAGTTCACCAAAGAGATACCACCAATCCCGCCAGGCGCCGTCTTTGGAAAACTGAAGCTGCGCCACATGGCGGTTCTCATGGATAGCAAGAAGCTTTTCCCACGGGAAAGGCGGAAGGACGCCATAAGCGTCTGGATGTGTGTATATATCCATTCTCCGCGGGCCCCACACCACGGCTCCGTTCGAGACGGCAGACCACGGATGCAGGACTATCGGCATATAATCATCATACCTCTGGTTGGGAAGGTATCCTGCCGATGCCCCTACCAAAGGCCTGTAATATTCCAGCTCCCGGGCATATTTCACGCCCAAGGAGTCGAAGCCCACGGGATACACCACCCTGTAATTCCTCGTTTTCACCTGGTTCCATTTCACATTTCCCTTCTCGGAACCCAGTGTAGAAAACTGCGCATATGCCTGTGTCCCAAGCAGAACTGCCGCAACCAGCAGCGTAATCATTCTTTTCATAATTCAATCTTGAAATCTTCCGATGTTACAGCCGTCACAAGCCCCATTCCGCCGGAAATGTTTTCCGGAAGCATCTGAAAACCATAATAATCGTGATCAGTTGTCAAATATCTTTCAAGCAGGAGAATGGAACCATGAATATACTCGCTCCTTTCAATCCGGCTTATCCTTACTTTAATTATGCTTCCCGGAACCGGCTTATTGACAAGACCTATGACAAAATCCTGCCTTCTGCCGCTGAAACAGGCATCGGAGAAAGACGTCCCGTTATCCATCACATAGTACCTCATCGAGTTGTAGCTCGTTTTTTCGCCGGCACTTGCCGAAAGCAGCGGATCCCTGGAAAGGTCTATCTCCTGCGGATTCACTTCTATCCGGTAATAATCCTCGGTTTCGGGACTGTCCTGTATCCACGGGTAGAGGTCGACGTAACCACCCCGTTTCTTCCAGTCATTGCCGCAGACCGGTTTTTCCGGGACCGTAATTTCTACAGAGGCCGTACCGGCAGAGGAAGAATGCGCTTCAATGCGAACGGTATCTCCCGGTTTCAGGTCTGCATCGAATGAATAGGTGAACCATTCCCTGCTCCATGCTTTTTCGCTGCCGTTTACAAAGCATTTTAAAACCACGTCAGTGGCCGGTTCGGTACGGTCTTGATAAGAATACCGTATCTGCACCGAGTGTCTGGTGTCGGCACTGCTTATGCAGCCGGCGAGAAACAGCCGGCATGCGTCCGCAGGAGGGTCCGCCGGTATCGAAGCCGTGCATCCGATACATAAGGCGGCCGCAAGGCATATTGCTATCTTATTGCACATTGGTTCATAATGTTCTTGTATAACTGACTGAGGGGAAAAAAATGAGCGGGGATTCTGTTTCCACCATGATTCTTCCGGCTTCATCTGTCCCGACATGGACGAACATGGGATTCCGGTGAGCGTAAACATTATAAATCCCAAAGTTCCAGGCCGCCTCTCCTCTCTTCCTGGGACGCCGTATATTCGCAGACACATCCAGCCTGTGGTTTGCCGGGAGGCGGTAATTGTTCCGGGAAGGAGCATACAGCCTGTCCCAGCCGTCATACACCCAGCCGTGACGGTCAGGGACCGTTGTCCAGCCTCCGGAAGAAAAGACCCAGCATACATTAATGCCGATATTTTCCGAAAGACGGTACCTGAGATTGACGTTCACCACATGCCTGTTATCCTGTGAGGCTGGGAACCATCTTCCGTTGTTTATGCTGCCATCGGGGAACATGTACATGGATCTTGACAGCGTATAGGCCGCCCGGCCGGTAAGCATCCCTGCCGTCCTCGCCGCATACAGTTCCAAGCCGCAGGTCCTGCCGATACCGGATGCTATACCCTCATCCCACCTGTCGTAAGCGGACATCGCCATTATGGAGTTGATTTGCTGAAGAACATTCTGCTGATATTTTGCGAATCCCTCCAGCGAAAAGGCCCATCCGTCGGAAGAGAAGGCTGCCCCGGCAGAGATAATGTCGCTTGACAGCGGTGCGAGTTTCGATGTTACCGGAGCCCATGCCAAATTGGGAAGGACCAGGCTGGACCCTTCCAGGACATGGACGCCCTGCGATATTCTGGAGTATGCGGTTTTCAAGGAAAGCTGCGGCAGCAGTTTCAGCCTGACGGCGGCACGGGGCTCGGCAAGAAAGTAGCTCCTGGAGCCTGTCCGGTAAAGGACAAGACGCCCTCCGGCGTTCACGCCGATATGCTTCCCGACGCTGAAACTGTCTTCGGCATAGACCGCGTATTCCCCTACCCGCACCCTTTCATTCCAGAACCGAGATGAACTGTATCCGCCGTCAACCGACCTGCTCCCGCCGGGAACGAAATCATGGAGGACCGACGATGCTCCGAACTCGATATCGTGAGATTGGAATGGCTTGTATTCAAAGTCTGCCGATAGCCTGAAATCCGTAAGGCCGGAATAATGCTCGAAAGACACCACTCCGATGTTATCAGCCTCCGTTACCTCCATGTCCGACTTGTAACGCGAGCGTCCCCCGCTCACCGACAAAGTCAGCACAGAAGAAAACTTGCCGGAAAACATGTGCTGCCACCTGAGGCTTCCAAGTGTTCCGCCCCTGCCGATACTGACGCTTTTGGAACTCTCTTTCCGTACATCAGAGGAATATTCATAATAATAGTCTCCGCCAAGGTTCCGGTCATCGGAATGAAAGAATGATGCCGACAGCTTGTCGCTTTGAGAAGCAATATGGGACACCCTTGCATTAAGGTCATAAAAAAAGAATGGTGCGCTGTCCCTTCTCAAAGCGTACATGACAGGAGCGACAAAGAATGAATGCATGAAACGGCCGGAAAGAGTGTAACTTGTGCGCCCTCTTGCCAAAGGCCCGTCAAAATGCAGTCTGTCGGACACGAGACCTATGCCGATGCTCCTGTGATGCTCGTTGAAGTCGCCTTCAAGGGTCCTGATGTCAAGGATTGAAGATGCACCGCCTCCGTATTTGGCGGGAAAAGACCCTTTATAAAATGACACGGAGCCGACATCGCCGGAAGGGACGACAGAGTAAAGGCCCTGCAGGTGATCAGTGGCATACATCGGCACACCGTCCAAAAGGATGAGATTCTCGTCAGCAGCGCCTCCGCGCACATGGCTCCCGGCAAGACCGTCGGCTTTTGCCGTCACTCCCGGCTGCGTCTGCAGGGTCCTGAAAAGGTCGGCCTCCCCGAGAAGATACGGGGTTTCAAGGATATCGGCCTTGGAAATGAGATGGGAACCGGGGCGGACAGCCTCGAACCCTGCGCTTCTTGCCGACTGGATCCTCGCGGCCTCTATCCAGTGATCCTGTACTGTGTCGGGCAGCTCAAGCGACTGTCTGGCCTTCTTTAGAATCACGGTGCGCCTTTTCCCGGTCCATGTTATTCCGGTCCCCCTGAGAACGGTATTGAGGGACTTCCCAAGCCTCATTCCTTCTGCCGGGACGCCTCCAGCGGGAACATCCAGATCCAGCCCGGCATCATAGACATACTCAATGCCGAAGTCCTCCCTGATCTGCTCCAGGGCATCCCTGAGACTCCCCTGGGCGTATGCATGCAAAGCCGTGGCGGAGAGGACAAGTATGGCAAATATCCTTTTCATCGGCTCACTATCTTTATATCCATGGCCGCTTCTATGAGATCGATGACTTCGGCAAGGGAGTCTGCGGGGAAAGTTCCGCTTATCTTCCTGGACGCTTCAGCCTGGTCCTCAAGCGCAAGCTCGCAGTCATAATATGCCGACAGCTCCTTCAAGACCGTTTCCAGGGTCTCTGCCTTGTAGATGAATACGTTCCTCGCCCATGCAAGGGGGTTAGGCATTGACTCTGTCCTGACGATACCTCCGTCTGCCGTTTCTGCCGATTCCCCGGCCACAAGTACAATCTCTTCCCCGCCAGTGAAAAACAGGACCTTCCCTTCCGTAACGTCCACCCTTGTCTGCAAGCTTCCGGCATCAATCTGGAAAACAGTACCCAGCACCTTCACGGCTGCATTTCCTGCCTTGGCCACAAAAGGATGCTCCGGGTCCTTCGAAACCTCGAAAAGCACTTTCCCTTCCAACTCCACCGTGCGGGGATTTTTCCGGGGGCGCGTCCTCAGCACGGCTCCCGGTGCAAGCCTTGCCGATGTCCCGTCCTTGAGCATTACCACCGCCATACGGCTTCCTGCACAGTATTCCCTGACGGCATTGTACCTCAGGAAGAAAACGAATACTACAGCTGCAGCAACGGCAGCGGCAGACGATAGACTCAACCACAGGATCCGATGACTGCGGTAACGTTTTTTCCGGCAGAAGTCGTCGTAATTCTTTGATGCATCGAAAACGCCTCCCTGCCAATGTGAGAGAATGAATTCAATTGTCCTTTCCATCTGTCGTTTTTCTTCAAGACGGAATTATTGAAAATATCTACTATCAGAAAAAAAGAAAAATGAATGAAAGTATCTTTTCGGGGGCGTTCCTGAGAGTATCCATTGCCTTGGCGACATTGTTTCGGACAGTGTTTTCACTGATGCCCAGCTCCGCGGCTATCTCCTTGTAGGACATGCCGTCCCTCTTTGCCATAAGCAGACAGCGGCGTCTCTGCTCCGGCAAGGAGTCTACTGCAGTCCAAAGACGGGCTTCAAGGGTGCTCCTCTCCATGGCCTCTTCCTCAGGAAGTTCCTCGGGGACCGGTGTCGACGGCTTTCTCTCCCGCAGCCAGTCCATGCACCTGTTCTTCACGGAAACATACAGATAGCCCCTCACATTTGAAGGGTTCTTATCCATAAGAGACATGAATACATCCTGCACTATATCCTCTGCCGATGCCGTTTCCCCGGTATAGTGCAGGGCAAACAGGCAAAGCGGCCTGAAATGCTCCCGGTAAACCTTTTCCATGTCAATCATGTTGCAAAGATAAGAAAAACTCCTCAACCACTGCCACTTCCGACGTGCGCATTGACAAAAATGCCCAAAATTGACGATGCCGACGTCGAGCGTGACGCCGGGGTTGACAAAAACGGCACAAAATGACGATGCCGCCGTCAAGAGTCGAGAGCGATGCGGGGATTTACGGGCGGGTGGCGACGTACATGGTGCAGAGGCCGAAGGTCAAGGCCTGGAAGCGGGCGTCACGGAAGCCGGCTGCGGAAACCATGCCGGTGAAAACCGGCGCCGCAGGGAAGGCGTGGACCGATGCTGGCAGATACTTGTATGCCGCCTTGTCGCCGGAAATCATACCGCCTATCAAAGGCATCACATGCATGAAATAGATATCGTACAGCTTTCTGAGCCAGGGCTTTGAAGGAACGGACAGTTCCAGGATGACCAGCCTGCCGCCGGGTTTCAGGACGCGGAAGAATTCCCTTAGTCCCGCAGCCTTGTCCTCGAAATTCCTTATGCCGAAGGAGCAGGTCACCACATCAAAACTGCCGTCTTCGAAAGGCAGCGCCGTCCCGTCCGCCACCTTCAGGCGGATGCGGTCCGTAACCCCAGCCCGTGCGGCCTTCTCCATCACGAGGGACATCATCCCCGAGGAAATATCCGCGCCGATGACGCTGATCCCGCTGCCCCCCGCCTTGGCTATGTCGATGGTAGAATCCCCCGTGCCGCAGGCCACGTCCAGCACCTTGAGTGCGCTGCGCCTCCTGTCCCCCAGCCCAGAATCCGTGCCGATAATCTCCTTCACCGCGCGCTTTCTCCACAGCTTGTCCACGCCAAGCGACATGATATGGTTCAAACGGTCATACGACGGGGCAATCCCGTCGAACATCTGCTGTATGTTTTCTTTCTTTGGCATGGGGTGGAGATTTCTCGACTTCGCTCGAAATGACAGAGGTGATAGCTTGAATTGACAGAGGTTACGGCACAGGGTCATAGCCGGAGCCGCCCCAGGGGTGGCAGCGGAGGATACGTTTGAGGGCGAGCCAGCCGCCCTTGAAGGGGCCGTATTTGCGAAGGGCCTCGAGGGCATACTGTGAGCAGGTTGGAGTGAAGCGGCACGACGGCGGCGTGAACGGGCTTATGCACAGCTGGTAAAACTTCACCAGCAGTATCAGCGGAAAGGCAAATACCTTTTTCAGCGTTAAACCCAATCTGCTCATTTTCAGGTTATTATCTAAAAACCTTTCCGGCTTTACCGGAAAGTGTTTTATTTAACTTCCTCACTATCAAGCGCTTGTATTTTACGCAAAGCGGCGGTCATATCGGCAAAAACCTCATCGTAGGTGGCAAGCGAAGGCAGGATGTAGATGAACACCACGTCAAAGCCGGGCCCCAGAAGGTCCTTCTGGCGGCGATAGGCTTCGCGGATGCGGCGCTTGAGCAGATTGCGTTTTACTGCGCGCTTGAAACTGCGCTTGGGAACTGAGACCACAATGCGGGAGGGAGCGCCGTCGGCACGGTGTAAATACTTGTACCTGAGGCAGCCGCACACACCCGCTTTCCCGCGTCCGAAGAGCTCAGACACTGCTTTGGTGCCTGAGAGGCGTTCGGTCTTGGGAAGGGTGGCGTCCATTACGAAAGGCTTTCCAGATACAGTTCGATTGCCTTTGCAACCGAAGTAGCCTCGGGGGTGGGAGCCTTGACGGTGATTTCAAGACCGGCCTCTTCCATGGCTTTGACGATGGACTTGCCGTAGGACACCATCTTGATGTCTCCCTGCTGGAAATCCGGGAAGTTCTCCTGGAGAGACTTCACGTCTGCAGGGTTATAGAAGACTATCATGTCGTATGCGTGAAGGTCCAGGTCATGGAGATCCTGGCTCACGGACTTCACGAACACGCCTGTAGCGAAGTCCAGCTTGGACGCCTGGAACAGTGCGGTGATGGGTGCCGATGAGGATGAATCCGACATGGTGATAAGGAACTTCTCCCCTTTGTGCTTGGGGCCGATGAGGCTCACGACGCTCTCCGGAGTGCCTGTACCGAAGAAAATCTTGCGCTTGCGGTAGACGATGTGCTTCTGCAGGTACATGGCAACGGCCTCTGTGGTGCAGAAATACTTCATTGTCTCCGGAATCTTGCAGCGAAGCTCCTCGGCAAGGGAGAAGAATGCGTCAATGACATGACGGGAGGAAAATACGATTGCTGTATAATCCAGGATGTTTATATGCTGGGCACGGAACTCGCGGGAGGTAAGTGGCTCAACTCTGAAGAAGGGATTGAAACTGAACTCTACACCAAACTTGTCACTTACTGCCTGGTATTGAGTGAGAACGCGCGGTGCGGTCTGTGATATAAGGATCTTCTTAATACTCATTTTTCTGTAACTCGCGTCTTACAACAGTACTGCCGAAACAACCAGTGCCGCGGTGGGCAGGATTTCGAGCCCGCAAAGGTACAAAAAAGTTCTCAAATGATTGCAAGACAGCGACAAAATTTGTGCTTTTCGCAGGAGGAAAAGAAGGTAAACGAAAGCCGTTTCAATATAAAGAATCAGCCGTATAAGCGAGTCTGGGGCATTAAAAATATACATCACGCCGGCTGTGAGAAGAAGCAGTATCACCATGAGGATAAAAAAGGTGTACGTGGCATGATGCGCTATCTGGAACTGTTCGTACCGGCGCCTTGGCTTGAGCACCGCATACATGAAAAGGCGAAGCAGGAGATACCCGGCAAAGACCGCCGCGATAAGGCCCATCCTGACGTCGGGGTCGGTATCGGCAAGAAAGTCGGGATTGTAGAGGCGGTAGCGGTAGGCGAGAAGAAGCATGGGCAGGAGCATCACGAGGGCAACCGTGTTGCGGTCCCTGGAGACACGGACGCTGCTTTCGAGGGCTACGCTGCCGCGGGCGCGGAGGAGGCTGTCGGCAATGAAGGGGATAAGGTGGATGAAGGTCCTGAGGAACACCGTCATTAGAATGACGAAAAGCACGGCAAGGATACTCATGGACATGGATGCCACGGGTGCCGATACTTCACCGGCCCCTGCAGAATATGTCCTGAGCAGTAGTTCACCCAGCCTGAATGCCTCCATTTAGTTTCCCCTTTTAGCGTTGTAACCCAGTTCCTTGAGTATGGCAACCACTTTGTCGCGGAAGTCTCCCTGGACGGTTATCTCGCCGTCCTTGGCGCCGCCGCCAACTCCAAGGCGCGTCTTGAGCGTGCGGCCGAGTTCCTTCAAATCTTCCTGCGAGCCCACGAAGCCGCTCACAAGCGTAACCTGCTTGCCGCCGCGGTTCCGGCGGTCTATCCCAACGACAAGACGCTGCTTTGCAGGTGGAAGAGTCTCCTCCTCCTGCGGGCCGTCCGTCGTGTACTGAAAGTCCGGATTCGTGGAATAAACCACGCCCAGCCTTGATTTCCAATCATTTTCTGCCATAGTTCTGCAAAGTTACGCTTTTTTTAGTAACTTTGAGAGTTAAAACATAAACTATGACCGTCAACATTCAACTTCATTACCATACAAATTGGGGAGAGAGCGTGAGACTCGTTCTGGGCAGGCGCAGGATTCCCATGGAATACTCATTCGGAGGCCTCTGGCAGATCATGCTCACCGGGCGTGACATCCACGCTGAAGACAGGTACGGCTTCGAAATAGTCCGCGACGGAGCCGTCGTCCGCAAGGAATGGAGGGATCATCGCCTCACCGTTACCGGAAAGAGCCTCATAATCGTCAGGAACCGCTGGAACGAGCGGCCTTCCAATTCGGCATTCTACAGCAGCGCGTTCAGCGAAGTCATCTTCCGCCGCCCCGACGGCGCCTCCTTCAGGAATCCCCGCACGGGAGCATCGGCCGACGGAAACGTCACCTTCGAAATTCCCGCTCCGGAGGTCAGGAGCAATGAATCCGTGGGCATAGTGGGAACCGGCAAGGTGCTGGGGAACTGGGACAAGGTCATCCTTCTTTCCGATGCCCGTGCCCCATGGTGGTCCGTCTCGCTGAACCTTGACGAGCCCGTCGAATACAAATTCGTCATCGCAGACAGCAAGACCCTCGAAATCCGCCACTGGGAAGAGGGCCCCAACCATTTCTTCGCCGAGGTCCCTCCCAAGGGAGAGAAACTTGTCATCGCAGACCTCGCCCCCACCTTCCCCACCGTCCCGTGGAGAGGCGCCGGCGTAGCCGTTCCGGTATTCTCCCTCAAGACGGAAGACAGCTTCGGCGTGGGAGAATTCAACGATATCAAAAAGCTCGTGGACTGGGCAGTGAAAGCCGGACAGAACATCATCCAGCTCCTTCCCATCAACGACACCACCATGACACATACATGGCAGGACTCCTATCCGTACAACGCAGTGAGCTCCTTCGCCCTGCATCCGCAATTCATCAACCTTCCCGCCGCCGGAGTGCGCAAGGATGCCGCCTACAAGGCCAAACAGGCAGAACTTGAAGCCCTCGGCGCAGAGGACTACGAGGCCGTCAACTCCTGCAAGCTGGAATACCTCCGCAAGCTGTACAAAAGCGCGAAGGGAGAGAAGGTTCTCGCATCGACAGAATATCAGGAGTTCGTAAAGAAAAACAGCGCCTGGCTGCTGCCCTATGCCGTTTTCAGCGTCCTCAGGGACATCTACGGCACCCCGGATTTCAGCACATGGAAAACCCTCAGGACATACAAGGCCCAGGCCGTGAAGAATTTTGCCGAGGGGCACTCCGCCGAGGTCGGCTTCTACTGCTACCTGCAGTTCATCCTGGACGCACAACTGCGCGATGCCGTCCACTACGCCCACTTGCACGGCGTCGCCATCAAGGGAGACCTCCCCATCGGCGTTTCCCGCGTTAGTGCCGATGCCTGGCAGCACCCGGAACTCTTCCACATGGACAGCCAGGCCGGAGCACCGCCGGATGCCTTCGCCGAGGACGGCCAGAACTGGGGCTTCCCCACATACAACTGGGAAGAAATGGCAAAGGACGGCTACGCCTGGTGGAAAGCCAGGATGGGCAAGATGGCCGAATACTTCGACGCCTTCCGCATCGACCATATCCTTGGATTCTTCCGCATCTGGGAGATTCCCGTTCCGCACAAGAGCGGCCTCCTGGGGCATTTCTCGCCCGCCCTTCCCTACTCCGAAGACGAGCTCCGCGGCCAGGGCTTCGACCCTCACCAGGGCTCCGGGACGGACGTCCTCTTCGTGGAGGATCCGCGCCGCAAGGGGTACTGGCACCCGCGCATCAGCGGAGAGAAGACATCGGTCTACGCATCCCTCAGCTGGGAGCTGAAAGACCGCTACAACCGCCTCTCGGAGGACTTCTTCTGGCACAGGCACGACGACTTCTGGCGCGAAACCGCCATGAAGAAACTCCCCGCCCTGCTGCGTTCCACCGGCATGCTTGCCTGCGGTGAAGACCTCGGCATGATACCGGGCTGCGTGGCATCGGTGATGGCAGACCTCAACATCCTCTCGCTGGAAATCCAGAGAATGCCGAAGGACCCCCGCGAAGCTTTCGGCCACACGGAGAACTACCCGTACTGGTGCGTATGCGCCACCGGAACGCACGACACCTCCCCCATCCGCGCATGGTGGGAAGAGGACCGTGCCCTCACCCAGCGCTACTACAACGAAATCCTGGGCCAGAGCGGCGACGCCCCCTATTTCTGCGAACCCTGGGTTGCCGATATGATTGTAGGTGCCCACATGAAGTCCCCTGCAATGCTTTCCATCCTGCCCCTGCAGGACTATCTGGCAACGGACGGCGACGTGCGTTACTCCGGCAATCCCGCCGACGAGCGCATCAACATCCCGGCAATTCCCCGCCACTACTGGCGCTACCGCATGCACTGCACGCTGGAAAGCCTTATCGGCAATGATGGCCTGAACGCCCATATCCGTTCTCTCGCAGAGGACGCCGGACGCGGCCTATGAGTCTTCAGGAAGCAACCGTAGTAAAGAATGCCGGCAGCCATTACCTGCTGTCGGCACTTCCATCATGGGACGTGTTTCCCGCTGTCCTGAGGGGTAAAATACGCCTCAAGGCCAGCGAAATAACCAACCCCATCGCCGTAGGAGACAGGGTGCGGTATGAGTGGGATTCCGACGGTCCTGACGGCATGGCCGTAATCACGGAGATTCTTCCCCGCAGAAACTATGTGATTCGGCGTTCCACCAACCTTTCGCGCCAGGCGCATATCATTGCCGCAAACGTAGACAGGGCCTATCTCATCGTGTCCCTGCTGTTTCCGGAAGTGAAACTCCCATTCCTGGACCGCATACTGGTCACATGCGAGCTTTACGGCATTCCGGCCACAATCGTCCTCTCAAAGACAGACCTCTACAGGGATGTTGCGCCGGAGCAGATTGCCCGTTTCCGGGAAATATATGAGGGCGCCGGATATCCCGTCATAGAAACATCCGTGCGCACCGGTGAGGGCATTGATGAAATCCGCAGGGCCTGCAACGGCTGCGTGAACCTGTTTTCGGGCGAATCCGGCGTTGGGAAATCTTCGCTCATCAAGGCTCTTGACCCTTCCCTTGATCCAAAGATTGGAGAAATATCCCTTGCGCACCTCCAAGGCAAACATACCACATCGCTGTACGAGATGTACCCCCTGGCTTCGGGCGGTTATGTCATCGACTCCCCTGGCATCAGGGGCTTCGGCCTGGTGGATGTTGAGAAGGAGGAGATTGCGCGTTACTTCCCAGAGATGCTGCGTGTTTCGGAGGGCTGCCGCTTCACTCCGTGCACCCACACGCACGAGCCCGGATGCGCCGTCAAAGCCGCCCTCGACGCCGGCGAAATAGCCCCCGAGCGCTACAACTCCTACCTTGGAATGTTGGAAGAAGACAAAAAATTCCGTTGATTTTTTGTCATTTCGAGCGAAGTCGAGAAATCTCACATGAAACTGCATAAGGAAATCCTCCGCCTTGCCATTCCCTCCATCCTGGCAAACATCACCGTGCCGCTCGTGGGCATGGTCGACATCGCCGTTGCAGGGCATCTGGCGGCAGATTTTTCATCGGCAGCGCTCATAGGCGGCATCTCCGTCGGGACGATGCTCTTCGACCTCCTCTACTGGAACTTCGCCTTTCTCCGCGCCGGCACGGGCGGCCTGACGGCCCAAGCCTACGGAAGAGCCACGTCTGTCATTCCGAGCGAAGTCGAGGAATCTCCTATAGGCAACATCCTCCTCCGTGCATTGAGGATTGCCCTACTGTCCGGGCTGGCGCTTATACTGGTGCAGTGGCTGGTGGTGCAGGGCGCATTCCTGGTGGTGAAATGCTCGCCGGAAGTGCGTCAGCTGGCATCCCAGTACTTCTACATACGCATCTGGGCGGCTCCGGCAACGCTGTCGCTCTTCGCTTTCAAGGGATGGTTCATCGGCATGCAGGATTCCGTGAGGCCCATGACTGCCGATGTCCTCGTGAACTTCCTCAACATCGTCCTGTCCATCGTCCTGGCAACTCAGACGCCGCTGGGGTTCAAGGGAATTGCCATCGGCACCGTGATTGCCCAGTGGAGCGGTTTCGCGTACTGCACGGCGGCTGCGCTGCGGCGGTATCGGCAGTGCTTCCCGCAGCACGGACGGAAAATCGGCCGTTTTTCCGGCACGGCGGCAGAAAATGAGGTGCGCGGACGAAAAATCGGCCCGAAATCCGGCGGGGACGGGTTCTTCAGGATGAACCGGGACCTGTTTCTGAGGTCGGTGGGGATGATTGCGGTGTATATCGGCTTTACCGTTATTAGTGCGCGGTATGGAGACCTTATGCTGGCGGTGAGTACCATACTCATGAAGCTGTTGATGATTTTCAGCTATTTCACGGACGGGTTCGCATACGCCGGGGAGGCACTGACGGGGCGGTTTATCGGCGAGGAGTCCCTGGACGGCGTACGCTCCACGGTAAGGCAGACTTTCCTGTGGGGGCTCGGCGTCACTGCGCTGTTCATGCTGGTTTACGGAGCCGGCGGAAAGGCGCTCTTCGGGCTCATGACATCGGACCCGGCAGTAATTGAAGCGGGCATGGAGTTCATTCCGTGGCTGCTTATGATGCCGCTCATCGGCTGTCCGGCATTCATCTGGGACGGGATATATATCGGCGCAACCGCCAGCCGTGACCTTCGCAATTCCACCCTGCTGTGCGCCGTGGGCTTTTTTGCCGTATGGTTCATCGGCATAGCGCTGGCCGGCAGTACATCTTCTGGCAGCACCGGCTCTGCTACACCGGAAACCGCCATCCACATCCTCATGGCCGCCTATTTCATGCATCTGGCAATACGTGCGGCATACCTCACCCTCCGCCGCCGGTCCCTACCCTACCTTGGCGGCTCCCGGCATTAGTTGGATACATTCAAACCACCGTTTTCGCGCACCAGAGGCCGAAAACGGTGGTTTGGCCATGTTTAAATGCCGCCAAACCACCAAAATCCCCGTTCCAGAGCCAAAAGCGGTGGTTTGCGTGTATCCACGGGCAGCGCCGGGATACTTATTTTCTCAGATATTTCCAGCCGATTACCGGAAGGGTGAAGGCCAGGAAGCAGGCGATGATCCAGAATATGGAAACCGGAGTGAAATTATATACGTTTCCGGCAGAGTAACCGCCGATGAGAAAGCCGGAAACCATGCTCTGAAGACCGGCTGCTGCATAGCTGGAGATACCCACGATGCCAAGGGCGGCGCCTGTTGCCTTGCGCGGGACGAAGTCCAGCGCCATGAGGCCGGCAACGATGCAGAACACCACGCTGAAAGACATGCTGAACAGTGCCACGAAGGTCATATTCGCCCAGTAGCCGCCACCCAGGAACAGGAAGCCGGCAAGGGACAGGATGGCCAGGATTCCGGCTATGACCACCGGTCTTGAACGGTTGCCCTTGAACAGCACGTCGGACATCCAGCCAGCCGCGAGATTACCCGCCACGCCGAATATTTCGGCAAGGCCGATAATCTGCGTCGCCCGCTCCAGGGAGAAGTCTTTCTGCTTCTGGAGGAAGAGTACGCCCCAGTCGCTCACTGCGTGCTGGGTAATGTACAAAAATGCCGTGGAGATGGCTATAACCCAGATTCCGGGATGCTTGAACACCCATTTCTGCAGCTCCTTGGTGGGCTTTTTATCCATCTCTCTCACAGGCTCTCCCGAGAGTTCCTGCACAGAGGGAAGTCCCTGGCTTTCAGGGGTGTCATAGATGAATATCAAAGAGACTGCAAGGCCGACGAATCCCGCAACCGCTGCGGCGAGGAAGCCCCACTGCCAGCCCGCTGCTGCAACTATGAAACCGGTCATGATCATGGACACGGCCTTTCCAAGCTGCGGGGTGGAGGAGAATATGCTGTACATGGTTCCGCGGCTGGAAAGCGGGAACCAGCGGGACAGGCTTATTGTTCCGGGCGGCGATCCCATGGACTGCATCCAGCCGTTCACGCCCCAGAGCACGGCGAAGAAAACCATCATGAGCATGGACCCGAAGCCCAGCGGCCCGTCCAGCAGTCCAAGCACTCCCAGCAGCAGGTTCAGCACTGCCGATACCCCTATGCCGACGGCCATGAAGCGGCGGATGTTGCAGTAATCGGCAATGAAACCGTTGCAGAACTTGCCGGCGGCATATACGAAATAGAAAGCAGAGCCGATTACGCCCAGCTGCCCGGCGGTAAGCACGCCGCCGTCTATGAGCGGCTGCTTCACTACGCCAAGGGTCATCCTGCACACGTAGTACATTGTATAGGCGACGGTTACGCCCCAGAATGTGCGTGAGCGAAGACGCCTGTAAGAGGCATCCACTTCCTCCGGCGGCACCTTCCTGTCCGACGGCTTGCTTATCCTGAAATACGAGTACAGCGACATTTCCTACGGCAGCAAGTTTGCGAGAGGCGTTCCCGGGACAAACAGCCTGGCATCGATGTCCACGGCCTTTGCCCCTTCCACGTTAGAGATGGAATCGTCAATGAAGAGAATCTCCTCCGGGGCCAGTCCCAGCCTGCGCACAACCTCGTTGTAAAACTGTGCCGATGGCTTGAGCATCTTCATGTCGCAGGAGATGAATTCGCCGGTGAAGGCGTCTGCGAGGCCGTTTTCGGCCAGCACCGCATGGCAGCGCTGCATGTTGATAGGATTGTTGTTGGAAAGGAGGTATAGGGGATATCGGCCTGCAACGGATTTGACGGCGGCGGCCGTGTCAGGGTTCATTCCCACGAGTAGGGCCCACATGCAGCGGTCCACGTCCTCCGGCCTGCAGCCGGGACGGGAGCGCTCCAGCACCCAGGCGCGGAATTCATCGGCACTTACGAGGCCTTCCTCAAAATTGCCGAAGATGCCCTTCTGGTGGCAGGGGTCCAGAATCTCTGTGATTGTTTCAAAGCCCATGCTGTCTATAAAAGCATCAACGCAGGCCTTTGTATCAAGGTCTACAAGGACTCCGCCTATGTCAAATACTATTGCTCTGGTCATATCGTCTGCAAATATAACTCTTTTTTACATAACCGACACAGAAGCAAATACTCACATTTTTTCACGGAACATGGTAATAATACGAAAAAATCATTACCTTTATATGCTAAAACTATTAAACAATGAAAGATATTCTCCGTATCTTGGGCACTTGGAAGTTCTGGAAGGAGCTTATTATCATGACGGGCGGAATGGCCATTGCAGCCGCTTCGGTCTATTATTTCCTTATGCCGTCGAAGCTGGTGGTGGGGTCCATAACCGGTCTTTCCATTGTTATCGGCAACCTTCTCAGTGCGGCGGGAATCGGCATCAAGGTGTCGCAGGTAATCGTTATCATCAACGCCATACTGCTGATTCTGGCGTGGCTTCTCATCGGCAAGGAGTTCGGTGCCAAGACGGTTTACACCGCCCTTATCCTGGGACCGCTCATCGACATGTGGGAGAAAATCCTTCCCATCGAGACCCTGCTGGAGCCCGGCGCCACTTCCCTCATGAACGACCCCTGGTTCGACCTGATCTGCTTCGTCCTCATCCTTAGCGCATCCCAGACCATACTTTTCCATATCAACGCTTCTACTGGAGGCCTTGATATCCTGGCCAAGATAGTGAACAAGTACCTGCACTTCGACATAGGCACGTCCGTGAGCATCGCCGGAGTCGTAATCTGCTGCACGGCATTCGCAATCAACCCGTTCAGGCTTGTTGTCATCGGCATCATCGGTACCTGGATCAACGGTATTACGCTTGACTACTTCACCGCCAGCCTCAACCGCAGGAAAAGGGTATGCATCATATCCAAGGACTACGACCAGATTCGCAGGTTCATCATTGAAAAGCTGGGCAGAAGCTGCTCCCTCTATGAAGTGACCGGCGGATACACCCTCGAAAAATCCATGGAAATCCAGGTCCTCCTTACCCAGAACGAGTTCTCTGACCTCATGGCATACATCCGCAACAACGATCTTCACAGTTTCATCACCGCCGGCAACGTAAGTGAAGTTTACGGACTTTGGAATCCAAAAGGCAGAATATAATTTATGTTTGGCACGGTATTCGTAATATTACGTGTCAGACATAAATATTGATACACTCTATACATAACCCCCGGGCCGATTGTGAAATCCGCCGCGGGGGTTGTTCTTTTCCGGCTTCAGGTGCCCGTTTTGATACACGCAAACCACCACTTTTGGCTCTGGAAGGGCGATTTTGGTGGTTTTGTCTTATCCTGAAAAAAGTTGACTCACAACAAAGAGTTAACAATGTATCGTTTACACACAGAGAAACAGCTGAAGTA
>OCVV011274480.1_pt1 | contig 71153 bp, 83 predicted proteins | sample 1539721 | NCBI WGS metagenome assembly OCVV01 (sample SAMN02144230, study PRJEB22623) | gut metagenome | biome: sheep rumen | host: Ovis aries | place: New Zealand
CCCACGTTGACGGCTTTTTGTCTTTCTCATTTTCCCATACTCACCGACATCTACACCGTTAGCATTACGCACCCCGATAAACATGTCGAACCATTAAATTACAAACCACCACATTACGAAACGTTAAACAAACAATCCAAATAGCAAAAAAGATAGGCAAAACATGCAGAATCAACCAATTCTTTACGTTTTTGGACGGGAGATATGTTGATGTCAATCGTTTATAAATAACACGATTATCCTAAACATAGCAAAAATAAAACAAAAAGGAGATAACTCAAAATGGCCAATTCAGATTTCAAACTCGTACTTGATGATTCTCGCAACAAAAACGCCAAATCTGTTTCTTTCTATATGCCAACAAACCAGGCATATATCGACAACCTTCCCAAAATCGCCGTACCTGAAGGCGGCAAACGAAACGGAAAGCCATTCAAATGGCTTGGTGTCATAGAGCTTGATCGTCTCATGCTTGACGAATCTTACCAGATTGAAGCAAGACAGAACCGCAATGCAGGTCTTGTCAAGAACTGGGACGAACGAAAATGTCAACCCATTCAGGTAAACCTGCGTGATGGACAGTATCTCTCCGTTATCAACGGTGTTCACCGTATCAGAGCAGCCTTTGAAAAAGGATGGGAAGTAATTCCCGCAGAAATATTCATCGGGCTTTCATACGGAGAAGAAGTCGTCATGTACATAGATCAGGATACTGCTACAGCCCATGTATATCCAAAAGAAAAATTCATTGCACTCGTTCAAGCCAATGATCCCGAATGCTGCAGAATTTACAATATTCTGCGCAGTCATGGTTTTGGCGTATATATCGATGACAAAATGCCAAAACTACACAATGCAGTTGAAGGATTTCGTCGTATGCTTGAAGAAGCAAACTCCATGAAAATCGACGAACTCAAATACGGCTTTCTTGATTGGATGTTCACACGCTACGAGCGGAACACATGGGGAATCATCCCTGGTGCGACATCCAAAGAAAACATCTCATCCTTTGCAAAAGCATATAAATATGCTATTTGCACGGACACACTGCCGCTCGTCACAGAACGTCTCGACAGTGTCATGTGGGAATTCGGGCCTGATCACATCAGAAACTTCGCACTGATCTTTTGCAACGATATCGGCAAAACCGATGAAATGCACAGGAAAACCTGCTTCATCCGCATTGCCGACGGAACATATACGGTCGAAAATTTCAGAAATGCCAAAAGAGAAGGCAAATTCGACCATATTCAGCCCATCACCCACTAAAATTATTCCTCTCCAAAAAATTACTCCCCGTTCCTTCACAGGTTCGGGGAGTTTCTTTTTTACTTCACCAAATGATTTCCCAGATGTACTAAAGCACCTGTCTCTTCATCATATACAATCAAATCACAAATCCAATAATGCTCACCATTATAATTGAAATGTACTACCTTTGACTCTTTTTTTGTATCGTTATCACTACCCAAAACATGAGCCAATTTATCAGGGTCATATCCCACGATATCATCAACGGAAAGAACCTCCGTCATGATATAGTCGAGCCGTTTTACATTCACGTGCATTTCATTAGCAACACATTCTAACAACCATTGATTATACTCTGTTTCGGCATCTACAAAAACATCTGTTTCTGAAGCATAACCCACATACTCATCATTCGCATACAAAATTACCGATTTGTCTTTCCAGAACAATCGAGTATCGAATTCACTCACATAGACTAACAAGTCTGTAGCTGCATTTACAACATTCTCTGACAAATCACCTTCGATTCTTGCCAGGTAAAAAGACGGTTCAAAAGAAATTGTCACATCATACTTCGCTTCTATTTCTTTTATTTGATCTCCGTAAGTATTGATAAAACACTCTCGATATTTATCACCAAAATCCGAATATTTCTCTTCGTGCCACCAAAATGTTGAGCCATCCATACCTCTTGACGTCGCATATGATTTCGCCGAATAAGTGAACTTCTTTTCCGTATCCTCCATCACATACGTGACTTCATTCTTTCCCTTCTCCGACGATACAACTGTTGGTTCGATACCAAACTCTCTTTCGCACCAACGTACCATTTGGAAATAACTCGATAAAATCACTTCGTCTGCAGATCCTGCACAACCTGTCAGAAATATGCCAAGTACAAACAAGGCGATAATAGCCAAACTGACTCTTTTATTCATTTTATACTATACTCCTGTGCTACCAATAGCACTGTCCTATCTCCTAATCGAACATGTTTATCAACACGTCATCCCACGCGATGAGGAGAACCTCTTTCTCCACATCGACGACAATATAAATATACTTGCCAAATAACGATGCTCGTTCATCAGGCAAACTCTTTGTATATTCAAGCGTTTCTTCCGCTTCGTCACACACTTTTCCGTTCAGAACTAAGTTATGCTCCGTCCCAGTCAATACATCCTGTATGACACAATCTTTTGGGCAAAACTTTGGCTCATCACCACCATTACGGTACTTATTCAGTATTGCCTCAAAATACATTGGGACGGTTGCGTAACGATCAATATCTTCGAGAACATAACATTCTCCATGACATTCCATAACTTCAATTCGCATAACTTCTATACTTCACTCCTCTCACGTATTTGGAATCATCAATTTCATTCCCTTGTGAACATTTCGGATCGTCACATTGCGCACCTTTCCTCCAAACTCACCATCCACAGTCCATGGCACATCTTCATGAAATGAAAAGTTTACTTCTTTCGCCTGGAATGAAATAAAATTCCTATTTGATAAATCCCACCAAAGGATAGAATTTATCACCTCTGGGACCTCAAATGGCTTGTCGATGTTCTTCACAAGAATAACCTCTGTCAATCCATCATCAAGATAGACATATTCGTCTATCGACTTCGGGGCATGAAAGCCACCAACACTCTTTGAGTTCATAACCAAACCCAAAACGACCTCAGCATCGAACATAACATCATCATGTGACACCGTCACCGAAACAGGCTTTATCTTTCCGATAGCTCCCAAGCCGTCTAATAAGTACGCCATACGTCCCATTGTTTGCTTATTCTCATGTTTCGTTGTGTAAGGAATCTCCGTAAACGCACCAAAAGCAGCAACATAACTGAAGTATTGGTCACCAAACTGACCAACATCACAATCAAACTCTTTGCCATTCACAATCACATCAACAGCATCGCCTATCGACTTCGGAATCTTAAGTGTTGTGGCAAAATCATTTACCGTTCCTGCTGGAATATAACCCAGAATCGGCTTCATCTCAAGATCCATAATCCCAGAAATCGTCTCATTTAATGTTCCGTCACCACCAACGCAAACGACCTTATCGTACTCGTCTCCATGATCCGAAACAATCGACGTTATCTCTTTTGGTTCTTGCGTCACATACGTCGTTACAAAATACCCTGCTTTTGAAAAAGCAGATATAGCATCAAAAAGAGACTTCCGAATACCCAACTGACCTGCATTCGGATTTATCAAAAGCAACAACTTCTTCATGTATCCTCCATTTAGGATATTGGAACATATCCTGTTTTTTCGATTAGCTCTTGTCCTTGAGGACCTAAAATCCAATCCAAGAACAACTGCGTATTTGGATTCGTATCATCCGCTCTCGTGACGGCATAGAACTCACTTGCAATCGGATAGGTTCCATTCGCAATATTTTCCACGGTTGGCTCTACGCCATCCACAGCAATCATCTTGATTTTGGGGTTATTCACCAAAGTATCAAGATAATATCTAAACGAAAAACCTATTGCCGAATTATCATTCACATATGTTGCTACTACATTCGTGATACCCATCATAGTATCCACAATCTCTTCATTCGGCGGCGACATTAACATGAAACGACTATCGGCAGACATAAATTTCTCAAACATCGTTTGAGATCCAGACCCTGGATTCCTCTGATACGCCACAATCGGTCCTTTATGATATCCGACCTCTGACCAATCTGTAATTTCACCAGAATAAATCCGTCGAATTTGTTCAGAAGTCAAACTCGTCACATCAGAATCTGCATTTACAAAAAACACAAATGCCTCTCTACCGATTGGCGTATAAACAAACTCCGTACCTTGCTCTTTTCCATACTGAATCTGTCTTTCTGACGGAGATGCACCAAAAAATATATCTGTCCTTTTCTCTGCCAATGACTTATAACCCATCACGGTATTTAGATAATTGAAAGGAGCATCAACACCATACTCTTCATTGAGTATACAAGCAGCCTTTGGATATACAGCGTTCACAAACGCTGAATAAACAGGAAACAATGCTGCAGCTCCATCAACACGCGGTAAATTCTCAGTTAAACGTAAAGTTGATCCTTCTGATAACACAGCTATTTTCGAACCTGAATCGTACGGCAAATACTCTTCAACATTAATGTTTACATCCTTCACCTTTAACGATTCATGATAAACTTTCTGAACATACTGTCCCGTCCCGATTGAAAGCGCAATGGCACATATAACCACCATCGTTCTACGAAGCCATTTCACTCTACCAAACCATAGAAAGATTATCGCACTAAAGCCACAAATGAGAATTGCCCATATGACAGAATCTAAATTCCAGCGCAGAGAAAATCTGACCGATAAGCTCAACATAAATGTACCAATAATAATCAATATCGACAATAAAATTTTCAATATTGCTAAGCCGATAACCTTTGCCCTTGGTGACATATACATCATTCCTCCGTACTTAGTATTTCACAAATGGAAGAAGCCATTTCACGTAATCATAAGAAACAGCCAAACCGTTCATCATTGGGAATAAATAGGCACACAAAGCACCAGCCACATTACCATAACCCAACATAATGAAATTCTCAATCTTATATCGATTTGCTATTTGACGCAATCCGTATACGATCAAAATAAGTGACAATGTCATTGTTGGTAAGAAATGATACAAAAATGTATCTCTCTTAACAAACAGCCACGGAACCAATTGAGCTAACGCAGCAACTGTAATGGTAAACAATCCCATGTCTGAACAATGTTTTACAACATCTTTCACGCATTTTATAACACCATACACTAATGATGGCATAACAGAAATCCAAATCAAAGGATTTACAAAACATACCACCAAAACAAACTTGTTGTCTGGAAAAGCTGATAGAAATGTTCTAAATCCACCGCCCATCAACAACCAATCATACCATTTTGAAGAAATATTAAAATGTTGTTCCAACCCAACATGAAACTTAAACATATATTTGTTTAATTCAAAAATGTCAGACCATCCGTTGATTAACTTAAATGGTCCAAACGCAATGGGAATGAACGACGCAACATAAATTACAAACGGCATAATACAGAAAAATACAAAACAACCACCAATAATACGCCACACATATCCATTCACTGTATTAACCGATAAAGGATACTGATTACGCTGAGCTATTTTAGAACCAAACATTACAAAGAACGTAATAGCTAAACCAACGCCAGCATAACACCCAATCCATTTTGTTGCACAAGCTAACCCAAACGAAACGCCGCTTAATGCTAAAGAAACCATTTCTGCCTTCAGCGTTTCTGATTGCCAATAACACATCATAAATAGATAAGCACAAAGAATGAATAACAAAGGATACGAATCTATTGTTGCCATTCGAGTCTGTGTGTATTGCAATACATCAACAGACATCAAAAACATAGCAAACAAAGCCCACTTGTTATCCATCAAGACACGTCTTGCCAGAAAGAACATAATTGGCAAACACATAATACCAAACAATGTGCCCATAAGGCGCCATCCCAAGGTATTAAATCCAAACATGGAAATACCAACCGCCATCAGTTCTTTTCCCAACGCAGGATGTGATATTTCATACGGTCTATCATCAGGACCGTCAAGATAATCTTTCGCTGTTACGCTAAAGATATACTCATCGAAATAAGCCGATTGCAACACACTAGGATTCTTTTCAAGCATCTCGGCTTCATCATACAATAAAGAACCATCGATATTTTCTGTCATAACAGAATAACTACACGGCTCATCATTTTCATTAAAAATAGCCAATTCTGCAAGATAAATAGGATTTCCGAACTTATCAATAAGATCCATTTCAGTGAGAATTCTCGTCGAATCAGACCAATCTCCACCCGTGACCGTTACTTTCACATATTGAATTGGTTCATGATACGCACTTTCGAACTTCCACCAAGATGCTCGATTTTTCATCATCGCATCATATGCTGTATGCCATGTTTCATTATCATTCGATACATCAATAGTGATATGTTGACCTGCCATTCCACGCCATTTATAGACGTAAAAATCATCAACAACATTCACATCATCCAATTTTACCACAAAAGAATCGCCAGAATCCAGGCGAACCGCCGTCTTTGGCATTTTTGTTGTTCCCAACCTATAAAATGCCAGAACTGAATATACCACGACTATCAAAAGTAACAATAAAATTGTTTTCTTATCAAGCCGTGGTAATTCTGAACGAAATGTTCTTTTCACGTAATACAGTCCCCCGATTTAATAAGCTACCACAATTCCGCCATCCGCTGCGTAAAGTGTCGAAACGCCTGCTGCTGCAAGAAGTATCGAATCTTTAAACGGATAACGTGCCATAATTTCGTCACATAATTCTTCCGCTCTCGCCTTGCAATTACAATACGTAATTCCCAGCGTTTTTGATGCTGGATCAATCACTGTCTCCCCGATATGATCCACAAGTTTCTTCATCGCTTGACGAGTTCCCCGACCAATACCAACTTTCTTAATTGCACCTTCTGGTGTAGAACCAAGAACAGGCTTGATATTCAGCATACCGCCAAGAAACCCTTCCAAATGACTAATTCGCCCTGACTTCTGAAATGCAGATAAGTCTTGTAAAACAAAAACAGTTGACATCTCACTGATGTACTTTTCTACAGTGTTAACTGTCTTATCGAACGAAAAACCGTTCTTCAGACACTCTTTTAGCTTCAACAGAATTAAAGTCTGTCCACACGCAGCTGACTTCGAATCAAAAACATGAATCTTTTTATTCGGACGTTCCTGTTGAACCAGATCTGCTGCCACTTTCGCACTACTGTACGAACCCGACACCTTCGATGATAAAGTAATGCCATAAGCATCTTCATCATCATCGCCATACGCCTGTGCAAATGCAAATGGTGATGGACAAGCCGACTTACCACCATTTTTCGAATGTGCAATCTTCTCCAAGAAATCCTGTTGATCAAAAGACTCATCATCAAAGATTTCTTTCCCATCGACGGATAAAATCAATGGAACATAGTTCACATTTTCATTATCCTTCAATACATCGTGATCCGTGCAACTATCTGCTGCAATATGATAACTCCCAGACATGCCAATCAACTCCTTTTGATTTATTTGAACCAATACATAAAAATGTACTGTTCAGCCTTATCATTCTATTATCCATTTTAACACATAAATCAACATATTTCCATTACTTATTTCTAAAACAAATACAACTCAATACAGATATACTCCACGAGAGTATCTAAGACCCTTCAACAACTACATTGGGCTGTAGCCAAGCGGTAAGGCACATGACTTTGACTCATGCATTCGAGGGTTCGAATCCCGCCAGCCCAGCCATTACGAAAATCCCTGTCGTACAACAAAAAAAGTACGATGGGGATATTTTTTTATAAAACAATATCCAAAATATAAAAACTACAAAAAAACATAAAACCACAAGAACCTATTACGACATTCGTCGTTGTGGCGCAGACCGAATTTGTCTGCTTTTCGAGTGAAATTTCGGATAATCAATAAAGATATCCATAAAATTAAAAAAAATCATCAAAAATGTTCAAAAATGAAAGGAGAACTCATCATGATGAATCGTTTTTCTGCTGCTAAGACCGCTGCCAAGATCACTGGCGTCGACTACAAGGTCATCCTGTCCAACTGGCGCAAGGGCGCCGCTCCGAAGGGCAAGGAGCTGAACGCTGTCATCGTTGCCTCCCAGCTTCTGAAGGGCACCTTCCACAAGGCTGCTCCCGCTACCGAGGCCGAGGCCGAGACCGTCGAGGCGTAACTCGATCCCTACAGGGAACTCTCAATTACGAGGGTTCCCTCTTTTTTTTTATTATAAAACAAATTTCGATGAAATAAAACAAACTATATAACAAATACACTATATATAACTTCTATACTTTATTGGAATGCGAGAGCATTCTACACACAGTATAGATATAAAACAAAGGAGTAAAACAAATTCATGGCTATGCAAGAAACACTTCACTTCTCTATCGATGGTGAATGGCTTACCGACTTACTTCACACATGGTTTTGGGACGAAAACAGGCCCTTCGAAAAATGCATGACCATGGTTGGTTCCTGCATGATGGGCGCTGACGACCTCATGATTCGAAACGTCACTACCGATATTCTAGAATACAGAAAGAAATTCGTTGGAGTAAATACATTCCAACTTCTCGATGATGAAGGACCCATTCGTCCGATTACGGAAAAACTCGCTCTCCTTCAAACTCGGCTTAACACGAAAGAACTTCGTGACGACATGACTGCCAACTTTATCAAATACGTTGACAAATGGGCGACCACAAAATCTATGCATCCTGAATCTCTCAGGTGTAACGGAGACCCTAAAACCTTCGAAGAATGCAAAGAATACTTTGGTTCTGTCGAAAACTTCTTCCACAAGAAGATTTATCTTGAGTCAAGACTCAACGAACCGACAGCTTGTGGTCTCTGATTATGGAACAATATTCCCCTTGTATATCACATCGTCTACGACTTGGATATCAAGGCAAGTTCCGATGATTTCTGGAAAGAAATCTATCTTGCTAAAAAAGACGATCCTGACTTTAAAGAACGCACCATGCGTTACGAAGCCTGGATTCGCAGACAGGAAGAACGTAATCAGTTCATCATCAAGGCATCGACACCTGACCCAGAAGAAGACTCCGAAAAAGTTCCATTCTGGTCAACCGAATGGTTTGATGTGCATTACAAAAAAGACAATGACATCAATTACAATGTTCATCCAGATGACATTGACAACTGGGAAGGTCTTATCGCCCCCAACGGAGACTTCTATTCCTGCTCCTTTGGTGGACACAATATCAAAGCTTGGTATCTCATGATTACACAACCCGAATTATTCAATCTCCCCTTCAAATTCACAGATGAATCCACAGGATCTGAACGAATGACTGCCTTGCATGAGAACAAAATCGAAGCTGAAAAAGCACTTGACCTTGCTACCAAACAAGGTTGGTGTGCAACTCGATTCCTTCCCACATGTGGCGAATATGTCACTCTTCCAGAATTTCCAAAGAAACTAACGAAACAGCAAATCAATCGTATCTTTGACGACATGTTAAAACACGACGTTCATCTTGATACGACAACCTTTCTCGAAGACTAATATCACTCGAAAGGAGAGATAACTCATGCAGATCAACCATCGTGTTTGGTTTTATCATTCGAACAACATCTGTTCAGGAAACATTTCCAAACAGAAAGAAGATCCCACCTATGGTCCATATTATGAGATTCATCTCAAGACCATCGGTGAATATCCCACTGGTGGAACTACTATGTGTTTCGTCAAGGACTGTTTCAGAACCAAAGAAGAATGTATTGCTGACCACAATCGACGCGTCGAAGAAACCGTGTCGCAATACAAAAACGAAATGTCAGATGTCAACGCTCTTATCCAATTCTGTCTCAACCATCCCATCTGTTGTGGAGACGATTGTGACTGGGAAGCTCGCAGAGCCATCATGGAACGAGCTGTTGAATTAGGATTTCATATCACTTAACGAAACACAAAGGAGAACCGCACATGATCAATAAAATCACCGTCGTTCCTGATTCTCGTGCTTCTCACATCTTCTTTTTCAAAGAGATGGACATCACCAAACTTCCTGACCCTCGAATCGTTCCTCTCTTCGGACCAAATGGTGCTGGAAAAAGCACACTCATCAGTGCAATCATAAACGCAGGCATTGCCCGCCAACCACAGATTGTCATTGATAGAACATCAGACAATATGCGCATATATGCCTACGAAAATTCCAAAGACAATTTCAAATCCAGAGAAGCCCGTTCCTACAGCGAAGCCTTCGACCCGTTCTTCTTGAACAGTCGATTTGACGCGAAGTCAATAAGTGAAGGTCAAAGCATCATCTATTCTGCATTTGACCTACTTGACGGACTCAAGCCTGGAAAGAACATGTTCGGTTCTGAAGATTCCGAAACATTAGTTCTTCTCGACGAAATTGACTCTGGTATGTCGATTGATAATATCGACACAGCAATGCGAAAGATCAAGTATGCTCTTTCGAAACGCAACGACCTTCAGATCTTCATGAGCTTCAATTCACCCCGTATCCTCAAACATTTTCCAAATGTTATCTCCATGTATGACGGGTCAGTCCTGATTCTGCATACAGATGAGGATATGCTTGCCGAAATCAAAAAGCACAAGGCTATATTTGATAAGGCTCGTAAAAACTCCAAAGGTCGTCCAAAAATCTATGAATAAACCACTGTCCAAACAAAAATATTACATAAAGGAGATGTTTCCATTGAAAAGCAAATTTTGGACAGCACTCTTCACCCTTATCATGCTCTCAGCAGTCGTACTCAGCTTTATCGTTCTTCGCACCACAGTAAGTGCAGATGATAAAACTGAAATAAAAGTTCCTGAGTACGAAACTTCGGAACTTATGTACCAACAGTCATCGGGAAACATAAACTATCCAATGGACGAATGCTGGACCGTTGTCGATGTCAATCTTCGAGATAAGCCGTCACTTGACGCCAAAATCGTCAGTTCCAAAAGTGCATATACCCGCGTAATCGTTGATAAAATCAAAGGCAACTGGGCGCATCTTCAATATGTCGATGCTTGGGTATTTGCTGGCTATCTTACGTCGATTGAACCAATCGAATATTACACAATCTCTACCAACAGCCTTAACGCTGCAAAGTACGCTGGTTACACCATCGATACATTTGCTCTCATGCCGTCCAAAATTCAGCACATCATCAAAAATTACGACATTGTCCTTACGTCAGATGCTATTCCTCGTGAAGATGCACCCGAAGGATCCATCACACTCGGCTATACAGTCGTAAAAAATAGTGGTACTACGAGACAAATTACTTTGCTCGCTAACGACCACTATCTTAAAGATACAATCCTTCATGAAACAGGTCATGTCATTGACCAATGGTATGCTGAACATCACAGAGGTACTTATTTCAGCCAGACCGAAGAAATGCTCACTGCACTTCAATCCGAAGCCGAAAAGATATCGTCTATGCTTATCAGTCCACTTCGTCAGACGATGATCACTACCAATCAAGAACTTTTCGCTGAAATCTACCGCCTGTACATTATCGACCCTGAAAAACTTCAAGAAGTTGCTCCGCAAAGCTACGAACTTCTCCAGAATTTTCTCTCAGCCATCTAATAAACCAACGAAAGGAGACATACATGCGACACCTTGCAAGTATACAAACCATCAAGGCTGTTGAACCCATCGAAAATGCCGACTTCATTGAACTTGTTCATATTCTTGGCTGGCAATGCGTCGCCAAGAAAGGCGAGTTCAAAACGGGAGACCCATGTGTCTACTTTGAAATCGACAGTTTTCTCCCAATTCGACCTGAGTTCGAATTTCTTAGAGCCAACAGCTATAAACATAGCGAAATGCTCGGCGAAGGTTTCCGTCTGAAGACGCAGACCTTCCGTGGCAAAATTTCGCAAGGACTTTGCCTTCCTCTTTCCATGCTTAGCATTGACGAATCTCTTCCTGAAGGAACAGACGTCACCGACTTGTTGGGCATTCAGAAATGGGAAATTCCTGAAACCCAAATGTCTGGCGGCACTGCCATTGGAGAACTCCCTGGCAACGTGCCTCGTACCGATGAAACCCGTATTCAGGCCATGCCCGAACTTATCGAAGAGTTCGGAACAAAGCCTTACTACATCTCCACAAAAATTGACGGATCCTCTCACTCCGTCAGTTTCGATAAGAATGGATTTCATGTCATGGGTCACACTTACGAATATAAGCCTGACGACAAGTGCGGATTCCTCAAGTTCATTCAGAAAAACTATCCGACACTTGCCGATGCAATGAATGCTTATCTCACGATGACCAAGCACAAATCCATTGTCATACAAGGCGAATTCGCAGGACCAGGCATTCAGAAGAATCGCCTGAAGTTACAGAAACCAGCATGGTATGTCTTTGACATCCGCGTCGATGAACGCCGCTTGCATCTTGTTGACTTCCTCGATTTGGCAAAAAGCCTGAACCTCACTACCGTTCCTATCGAAGAAGTCGCGGACAATTTCATTGCCCACTATCCGACTGTCGAAGCTCTTCTTGAACGTGCCGATGGTACTTATCCAAATGGAGGAAAGAAAGAAGGCATCGTCATTCGTCCGACAGAACCCGTATATTCATCTTTGCTTAATACAGACCTTTCCATGAAGGTTGTAAACAACAAATATCTGCTTAAGCACGGTGACTAATCAGTATAGTATGCCGTTAAGCTACTCTTAGCGGCATACTTTTCTACAAATCATTCTCTTTCAAGAAAGGAATCAACACTATGGGACTAGACATGTACCTCTACAAATTTTCTAAACCTCGCAAAACCATTGCAGAATTAAACAAATATTCTGCTGATGAACTTCGTGACAGAGGATACTTCGTCTTCTTCAAAGACGCCGAAGAACTTCCTGCCAACTTTGATTCCATCAAGCCTCTTGCATTCGAAGTCAACGTTGATGCAAATTACATCAACTTCAAGAAAATCTGCGAAGATTTTTACATTCCTGAAGACGCACGCGTCATTGGCGAATCTTACTCTTCCGATCAGATCGGTTATACATTCGAGTTTCCGTCTACCCGCGAACGCAAACACGTCGACATTCCTACCGATGAGTTTGAAGCCAAATATGTCTTCACAAAGAAATCCGAAGCGTTCTGCCTGAAAGGCGAACAGGTCGGATACTGGCGCAAACATTATGACCTTGAAGATGCATTCTACGAAGCATGTGACACCGCAATTGAAAATTGTGGTTACTACCCCTTCAATGACAAAATGTGGGACGTTCTTGAAAAATTCGATGAAAAACAGTACGCAAACGTCGCTGACTATCGTGACGACCCCGATTGCGTCATCTGTTACCACGAATGGTACTAATTTAACGAAAGGAACTTTCATCAAATGACAGTAAATGAATATCAGGAGCTTGCACTCCGTACATCCAACAAGGAACTTACCCCGCTTGGTCACATGATTGAAGGCACTATGGGCCTTTGCGGTGAAGCAGGTGAAGCAATTGAAATCGTCAAGAAACACTATGCCCACGGGCATGAACTTGACAAACATCACCTTGCCACCGAACTCGGTGACGTTGCGTGGTATCTCGCCGAAACGGCATCTGCAATCGGCTACGACCTCGAAACCATCTTCCAGATGAACATCGACAAGCTCAAGAAACGTTATCCTGACGGATTTGATGTCGATAAGTCCATCAACAGAGACCCCTCACAGCTGTAAGAAAGGAACACAATATCATGACCAATAACTATGACTACATCACAGATGCAAACGTTATCTTAAATCCTGATATTGAAACACCTGTTTCGATTGAGGGTCCTGTAGTCAGAGCAGATTGGTACGATGCCGACGAGGGTCTTTGCGGAGATTACAATCCCGAAGACCCCGACGACATTCATCTTTTAAGGTTCGACATCTACATCAAGAAAGATGGAGAATGGGAACCTGTTGATGACGCATCCTACTGTACAAGAATTCCGTTCGAAACGGATACCGACACTCTTGTCAAACTGCTCTATTCCATCTACAAGGAATACAATAACGTATTATCATCCGACCCAAACACTTCCGTCAAGAAACTTGGCGAAGCTTTGTCTTGGATTGAGCCGTAATACACAATGTCATGAAAGGAGACATACTTCATGAAACAAGCTTGGATTAACAAGAAAGAAAAAGAACGCAAAGAAAAACTGGGCGAATTGTTAGATAAAATTCGCCAGGAGCTCACAGCATTTGGAGCATATAATGCAGATGAGATTGAAATCTTCATCAAACATGCAGAACATGTCGCAAATGTTGGTCTTTCCGATTCAAATTTCATGATGCCTTACAACAATGCCGCACTTGCCAAACGATGGACAGATGACCATGAACTTTGGACCAAAACTCGCAAGTTAATGGAAAATCTGCCTTACGGCGAGTTCGCCTATGCAATGCGTCAGGATTATCAGAGATATCTTGATACAGAACCGAAACATTTCCATGGTGACATTATCATCACAGACCCTTGCTACGTCATAAAAGATGACGATTGGTCAAATGTCTGTAATCACATTGACGACCCAAATTATGAACCTATCCCAGGCGCCATTGTACATGACACCATCTACGGTGATTGGTCTTGCACAACATTCGATGCAAAGACCAAGAAACCCATTGGTGAATTCTGTGCAGACGCAGGATTAGTGGCTGTATTTGACCTCACAGAGGTACTCAAATACAACCCAACATTTGATTACCATATCACGAAAGAGTGGACTACCACTCTCATCAAAGATTTTGATGGTGATGTATGGTTCAAAATCAAACATTACAACACTTCCTACGGCGATAACTATTCGGTTCATGTTATGGGTCGTGGTATAAACACCAAAACAAACGAGCCGTTTGAATTCATCACACGGCAAACTGGACTTTAATTCTAAAGACCAGAAAGGACGTTTCCAATGAAATGTGAACCATTAAACGTTGCACTGACGGTTGAAGAACTCAGTATGGACGGTGAAATCTGCCTCGGCAGATGTAGCCGTTCCACCGCTTATCGTGATGTCAAACGCATCAACGAATATCTTACCGACAACCGTTATGATTGGCGTGTCAAACTGACAATTGACAAAACGGCACCTATGCCGTATTCTCTCACAGTTATCTGACACGCTGTTTCCCTACAAGGAGGCAATCCTATGCCAAAACTCAAATCCGCTGAAAACCTGATAACACGATTCATATGCTATGCCATCGTAGGATGGCTTTACGAAGTTGTCCTCTGGATATTCGAACAACACCAAATTATGAATCGAGGTTTCTGCTTTGGACCATGGCTTCCCATCTATGGTTTCGGTGGCATATTACTGTATTACACGATATACAAATATGCCCTAAAAGAACAACAGATCGGACCAATCAATATCAAACCATTACTTGTGTGTCTCATTATCGCAGCATCTGCAGCCACGGTTGAACTCATATCAACCTATATCATGGATATGGCTGGACTCGACTTTCACACACTATGGTCATACGATGATTATGCCATCAACTTTCAGGAACGCATTGCATTCCTTCCCGCCATTAAATTTGGTATTCTCGGCTGTATCATCATATACATGGCACAAGACAAAATCGATATGTTCCTACGTTCCAAAGATTCTCGTGCCGTTTATCTTCGTTACGTTCTGTGTTTCTTATTCATCATTGACGTCGTTATTCACTTCGTCAAAGGAAGTAACTACACAGATGTCCCGTTATTTTACCTATGAAAGGAAAATTATGCCCTATGAAAATTCGCATCTCTGTAACCGAAACTCGATATGGATATATCGATGTAGAAGTACCACAGGATAGTCCAATTTTTGATTCTAACGCATCTTCACTTAAAAAACGTAAAGCTGCTCGGAAATTAGGCGAAAATGCCCTCACAGACGATAAATCGTGCATAATTTGGCCTGATCCTGATGTAGATCCATTCTACATTCCAGCATTAAACGTAGACCTTGGTTACTCTATTATCGACGAGGAGGACGATGAATCATGAAAGGATTTACCGAAAAAGACAAGAAGCCTGCCTATGGCATGCTTGCCTTTCATCGTGTAACAGGTGGTGACCCGAATCTATTCGGCTCATCCGTACAACACAATCAAAAACTCCAACTCACTCTCAAAGAAGGGAGTGTAAGTCGTGGACTCAATAACGATTGGTACCACGGCGAAAGAACGCTGTTTGAAGTCGAAATGAGCTACACGCAGTTTGCTGAACTCATTTCTGCCATGAATGTTGGTGATGGAATTCCTGTTACTATTCGTTACACGAAAGAAACAGGTCATATTCCTGGACTCAAAATCAACAACAAGAGAACGCAGTTCCTTGATGAATTCAAAGATGCTAACACCAACTCTTCTGCAACAGCAAAAGAACTCATCGAAAAATTACGTAACATTTTCAATGAAAAAAGACCAATCAAAGCCGCAGAGCGCGATCAAATCCTTTCAATGCTTACGCAGCTTTATAACGCCGTAAACTCTCACAATGAGTTCATGTTGAGACAATTTGATGAAGCAATGGAAGGCATTTCCACAGAGGCAAAAGGCGAAGTCGAAGCCTTCGTTCAAACCAAAATGAATAGCCTTGCCCTTGCTGCACTCCACGAAAATGGGGCATTTGAAATTGAAACAACCAATCCACTTTCATTACCTGACGAAAATGAAAGCCAATAAAATAAGGAGGAGTTTTACATGCACATTATCATCTATGTACTCATCGGACTTTTTATTGGACTCGTCCTTTGGCTGACAGCAACCGTTCTCTACCGAGACTACCACGACCCTAACAGCCCTGGATATCACTTTGGAAGAAAGGATTAAATACCATGCCGAAATACCGTGTCGCTTACACAGTCACCAAAGTTGAAGAAGAAACCATTGAAGCCAAAGACTTCGACGAAGCACAGGCTAAATGGGAAAATGAAGGACTGGATGCCGAACTTTTCTTCATTGAAGATGAAAAAGGCAACCAGATTGTCTTCGACTAATACAAACGGAGTGAACCTATGAACATTTCTATGAAAGATAACATCGTCACCATCGAATTGGACGATGTAAAACACACCATGACTCGTTCACAAGCACGCATGCTCAGCAATAAAATTATTGCTACTATTGAAGAAACGGAAGATTATCTTTCCCTCAAACAGGGAGATCCCATCTATTATGCAGATCCAGAAGAAGGAATCATCGAAGAAGGAACCATCTATTCTGTCCATATCAAAGACAACAAAGTTGATGCTTTCTCCGTGGACTTTAAAGACGACTTCGATGAATTTGATGGAAAAGCCCTTGGACTACATTTCTTCCGTGACAAAAGTCGTGCCGAAGACGCTTTGAAATGTACGTAACACACAAAAAGAACGAGGTTACTACTATGCGCTTAGAATTTTGGGTCCTGGAAAAGGGCCCATCATATAATCCAGAATGGTTCCGAAAAGAACCATTACCCAACCAAAAACGACCTGGTGTGACCAATATCCTTTACGGCGACCGTTATGTATCAAAAGAAGAAGCTGAAGCAAACGCACCTGATGAGACTTGGACACCTCGTTTCGTCAATTGGTTCGAAACTTACGATAAATAAAGAGGTCTTACCATGATTTTCATACGCAAATCCTGTGGCTGGATAGCCATTACAGACCACCTTGGTCATCGCATGAGATACCTTTACTACTCCAAACGAGAAGCTCTCCGAAAGTTCAAAGAACAATTCGGTTATCGCTACGTTCACGGAGTCGAAATAGTTGATTATACATAAGAAAAATGCCGAGGGTAAACGTGTAGTCACTAATACATAAAATAGAAAGGACAAATCTCATGGACTTCACAAACACTCAGTATGGCAAAACAATATGCGACCTTGGCATTCGTGCTCTTACAAAGTACACTCAGAAAACCGAACAGTATGCCATCCAATCACATATTACAGACATCTCAAATGACATCAATCTGGAACTCGATCAAGGTTCCCGCTTCATTGACATGAAGCTGCTCAAAGATTGCACCTTCATTGTCATCTTCGAACGAGACAAGAAATAACACAAAAACACTCACCCCTTCACAGAGGTGAGTGTTTCTTTTTTTTAACATCAAAGTCAATCCTATTCATCAAAAATATTTCACAGGGATATATTCTATTAAATTTGAATCAAAATTCATTCGATATCCCGATTTCGTATCTGCCAACGTAGGGTCGAAACGTAACCAAAAACCATCAATGGCAACTTCAACCCACGCATGATATACGCCATTGATATAACCCCACACCATCCGTGTTGGAATATCAATACTGCGTAGCATAGATGTCATTAGCGTTGCGTAATCTACGCAAATACCGCATCCGTCATCCAAGATTGTATTAGGATTTGACTTATATCCAGCCTTCACATTATATGCTTTCACATAATCATAATACATGTTTTCGGCAAGATACCATTCTACCAACCGAACCTTACCCAACTTTGTTTTTCCATATTTCGTAACATTCTGTGCCAGATCCGTTATTTTATCAGACATCGGAACCATCAAAGTTTCCTCAACGTAAGGTTTCAATCCAACGCAATTCTCATCGTAATAAAAATCAACAGACTCTTTGACCAAAAACTTATTACCAACCAGGCGAATTAAAAATTGCACGCAATAATTACCACTTCCAGCAGTAATAGATAAAGACGGCCTAACTGTAGAAACAAACTTATAGAATTGCTCCGTCTTATTGTCAGTATTAATCACTCTCACACAATACTGATCCGATAAATCAGTCGGTGCTTTTACTGTAAAGATACCATTAACCAACAAATCATCCATATCAAGATATTGTAGGTTAACAAACGCATCAGAAAATGTTGCAAGATCATCATTTGATTCATACGAAGGCGTATCACCTGTCGAAACGACATTTGATACACCATTATCTACCATTTCCGCAGCATAAACTGGTGATGGAAATACAGCGTAACACCTCACACTCAATACATAAAAACACAGGGTAACACCGACCATAAATGAAAACATGACCGATGATACCCTCTGATGAACTATATCCATCATGAGTAGGGTGCCTCCTGCTTAGATCATTTATTTCATTCAATTTCCTCCTATCAGTTCGTCAATCAATATCAAAACAGTCAAAATACTTGTATGATCACTACATATTATACGATTACAAACGAATAAAATTCAACTACAAAAGATTATTTTCTGACAAAAATTAACAATATAACTATTTAATAGTTATACTCACAAGTGATGCGGGAGCAAACATGAAAATATAAAAAAGGAGGATCATAGAACAATGGCTACGAAAATTAAAGAAGGCATGATTGTCAGATACACATCTGATTGGTGCTCTCCTGACGAACGCAAATATCTGCATGTCGTCAAAGAGAACAAACTCAATCCTGTCACAAACGAAATGACCAGATGGCTTATCGAAACCATCAATATGAAAAACATGGTCTTCCATCCCACAGAAATGGTTGAAGACTATATGATTGAACCCACAGGATTCAACATTAAAGATTATATCCCTGCTCAATAAATATGAGCGGGGATATTTTTTTTACAATAAAAAATTGCTCCGTAAAAATTACGGAGCAAAATTTTATCTCATTATTTTGATTCGTCGTTCTGAACGACTTTGTAAGTGTAAATTTCATCACCTATCAACACCTGTATCAACTTTTGCTGCGGCATCTCTCTCACTGCAAAAAGAACCTCTTTATTTTCTCCATGAAAATACAATAATGACGTATCCTCATGCGTAGACGGAGATTTCGTCGCAACATACTCTTGCTCCTCACTCCACGTATTCAATAATTCGCCAACATCAATACTATCATTGGCTTCAGAGGTAATATATTTGACCTTTTGCAGTTGATTCCCTGTAATATCCGCAAAAGTATACACATCCTTATCAGGAAGTGTAAATGTTGTGGATTTTTGTGTAGAAAACACAATTAAACCAACAACGACAAGCAAAAGTCCTAAACCGATTACAATTCCAATCTTTTTATTCTTCATAAATAATAAATCCTTTCACATCATACGCCATCTGATGCTTTATTATAACATAAAAAACCTGATAAATCAATCTTTCATATGCAATGTGTACACAAAAATTGCTCCGCCAAGCGAACCTGACGGAGCAATCAATACTACATATTGGTATTCAGCAAGTTAAAACGAATTACTTGCTCCATGGCCACCATAGCTTAAATCATCCTCCTGCTCATCAGGAAGCGTTACACTGCGATCTTGCAAACTCTGCGCTTGCTGAACACGTGAAGTATGCTTTGCATCCTCGGCTTCTAACGCAGCCATTGCAGCTTCTGCATCATCCATCACTGGCTCTTGCTGAACTTCAGCATCGTCCTTCATCACCTCGGAAGGCGCTTTCGCTTCTTCCTTAGGTGTATAAGCGGACTCAGCGCCTTCTAAACGCTTCGAGCCGTTCGCAACATACGATGTCCCCGTATAAGTCGCAGAGTAATCTGATGCAGTAAACGGAACATTATAGTGCACGCCAACAGGATTCAATTGCTTGCCTGGTTGATAGTCCGAAAGACTCTCAATACCGTAGATATTCAAAGAATCCAACTTCACCCAGTCTTCCATCTCCATGAAATGATATTGATTATCCATCTTCTTCAGCGATTCCATCACTCTCGAAGCATAATCACAGTTCACATAGGCAAGACCTTCCTGTGCGTAAACCATATTCAGAGCATTGTTCTTATCGAGCTTCGCCTCTGCAGAACCATAATGCTCTACAATACCCTGCTTTGCACCATCACTATACCCTTCCAAACCATTCAGCATCTGGAAGTAGTAACGGCGCATCTCATCGTTCCAATCATATCCATCGCCATTTCCTGCTTTCTGTGCGGTCATCTTCTTATCAAAGACCTGCTCAGCTTGCGAAATACTGACATCAATCGTCGAAGTGACAATCGAGCAAGACTCTCTACCATCTTCACCGACATCCTGCAACACACCAGATTCCGCAACGGCTTTACCATTATTACGCAGAGCATTCTTTACGACATTATCATTATAGAAAATATCGGCACTCCAAGCAGAACGACCAATCGAATCGCCGAGCGCAAGCTCTCTATAACGATCCATCTGGTCTGCCTTCGCAGCTTCCATCTCTTCCTTACCAGGCACATGGATAAATTTAATAAACTTATCCAACTTCGATTGCGCACTCTCAGGCAAGAACTGACGAACAAACTGAAGTGCTGGCTCAAACGAACGTGGCAGAATATTCAGCGCACGACCTGCTGCCGTACCGCCAATACCGACAACCCACCCAGCAAGATTCGAACCTGTTACTTTACCAGTAACACCTTTCAGTACAGCAAACGAAGCGAGATCAATCACACCACGTTGCATAAGTGAAGCCCACTTATTTTCTTCGGGCATCTGGAACGACACTTCGTCAAGACTACGTACCGTCACATCGCCACGAAGAACCTTTTCTGTACGAACAGCCGCATTCGCAGCCACGGAATCTTCATGTTTATCCTGCACTTCCTGCGATTGCTCCGCTAAGTTTTCAGGCTTACTAAATTCCATCTGGAATTCCTGACGTTCCTTCTCCTCACGTTCCGCAACAGCCTTGAACTCATTACTTGTACCTTTATCGATACAATAGGCAAACTCTTCTTGCAGATACGGACAATCCGACCAATTAATCTTATTGGTCGATGAAAGAAATGTACCTGCCATAATACCATCGGTATGATTCGAACCTGGCAGAATATTGTACCAATGTTCTGGAGCACCACGGAAAAGTTCCGTACAGCCACCGAACATATTCTCAATCGTCATCGTTTCGTTCGGAAAATCCCCGAACTTCAAGTCATGTAATTGCGGACAATCCGCAAACATACCAGACATATCCTCCAGATATGCAGGCCAGTGGAACAGAGCATGATCACCAAAATCGACCGTAGGTCTATCCAAAGCCGTTTCAGATTCCTGCCACAGCTTATCACAACCCTTGAACGCACAATGTGCGCTCTCCAAACTATCAGGAAGACGAGGAATGAAATTCAAGTTGTCGATATCCTCAAATGTATAGTCAATATTCTTGACACCCTCAGGAATTGCAACTTCCTGTAAACCCATACCATCAGGACGTTGTCTACTACCTTCCATCATTGATGTATCGAATGTTGAAAGACCCATTCCAACATCATAATTATTACTGAACGCCTTCATATTATCCGTGTACGGCGCATCAGGCAGACAACGAAGCACAGGAAGCTTCAAATTCTCCTCGCCAGGGACTTCTTTATAGCCAATGGCAAATACCTTCGGATCATAATCGAAGTCACCTAAATAAGGACTCTCGCAGTGATACGTTCCGTCCTCGTTCTTACTAATGTTGACGCTATACTCCGTACCTTCGTTCATCGTAGCGCCACTCTCATCCCAACGAGAACCCGCCTCGACACCTTTCGTCGGTCCTTCAAGTTCCGACTTAAAACGAGTCGTCGTCTCACGCTCAAATGGCGACAACGTCAAATACTTATACAACAACTTCTCATCTGTATCATTCACAGCACCAAGCATGTGAATATTCAGACCTACACCGTGCAAACTCTCCAAGTTTGCATTCATTGCATTATCGATGTTCTTCTGAGCATCGACAAGTAACTGGTCTTCCGAATACCCACGAGACTGACACTCTTTTAAAATCGTGTCATAATATGCTTTATAAGCTTCATATTTCTGCTCTGTCGGTGCTCCCTCTGAATCTGTCCATTCATAGAGAGAACCACTCATTTCGTCACTCCAGAAATCTTCTGCCATCGACTGATAGTCGCTATCAGAATAGAACTTTGCAAGCGTAAACTGTTCCAAAAGAACATTATCAGGCAAAGACTGAATTTCTTGATCGGACAACAAATCCTCGTCCGATGGCCACGCACGAGCATCATCTAACATATTACGAAGTTTCTCTCTGACCTCAGGGGTCAGATTATCATTTTCGTATAAACCTTCATTCATTGCATTAGCCATATTATCCACCTTCGCTTTCTTATCGGAATCGAAAGAAATTTAGTCTCATTTTTCATATTATCTTTATACCATCAAAGACGCCATAACGCAATATAATGAATTTCATAAACAGCCACAAAAAAAAGACCCCACGGAAATCCGTGAGGTCTATTCCATACCAGTATTACTGAATATTATTCACTGCATTCGCCAAAGCCGAATTTGCATATCCTTGATTAATCATCGTCTTATCCGTTACCAAAGAGAACGTATTACCAGAACGCTGATATGCTACGAAGTAAGGAGATGCCTCCAAATCCTTCTTGAAATCAGCAAAATTGATACGACCTGTAGGACAGAACATACCAGGATCAAGCGTCACAATAATATAATCTTTTGCCGCTTCATCATTCATGCTCAAACTCTTCTTTGATACAGAAACAAGATTATCTTTCATGGTCAAAGACCAATTGATATGCTGAATCAAATAATCAAAATCATACGGCTCGGTCTCATCGACACGATAGCACGAATTTGCAAAATCTTCACCACCAGACATCGTACCGACCATCGGATCATTCGTTCCTTCGGTATTCGACGCTGTTCCATCATTTGACGTATTAGCAGTCTGCTGTCCATCATTCGACGGAGTAACAACTGTCTGCTGTACGTCAGGTGTATTCTCATCCACTACAGGATTACGAACAACACCATCATTCGAATCATTATTCGCAATATCAGTCGGATTATTCGCATTCGTACGTGTCTCTGTCTCAGATGTACCATCCGTCGAATTTACTGCCTGATCAATTAAAGACTTCAGTTCTGCTAACGTCACACGAGCAGTTTGTGTTCCGTCTTCATAATCCTTATTGATAGAAAGAGGTGTGCTGATATGCTCACCAATATCATATCCACTATCAACAAGAGCCTTGCTCACACGCACATAACCGTTGCTCGCTACGCGATCATAACTCAAAACGTGAATACCAAAGTTTTCAAGAGCACCCAAAGAATCATATTTGTCTCCAAGAACCGAACGAAGCTTAGACTCCAGCATCTCAGGCTCATCAACCTTCGGTGTTACAATTTCCGCATAAGATTCATTTGAATATGCTGGCTCTGTAGTTGCCTCAGTGGATTCCGTTTCTCCCGATTCTACTTCCGTAGATTCTGTAGATTCCGTTTCACTATTTTCTGAACCTTCATCTGTGGTAACACCACCACGCTTATCAACAATCGCAGGACCGTCGCCAACATCCGAAATCTCTTCCGTTGTCCCCTGCGGAGCCATTGATTCCTCAGGAACAATTCTAGTATTTGCCGTATTCTGACCGCTCACAACAGAAACATCTGATTCAGTGGTTTGCTTATCTTTACCAAGCAACGTAAAGACAATCGCACCAACAATAATAAGCACCACTGCTGCAACAGCACCTATAATTAATTTCTTATTATCTACGCCACCTGACTTTTTAGGCCCTCCATTTGGAGTCAAAGAAGAGGGCGTTGATGATACCCGACGTATATTTGAATTATTCGTACCACTATGACTCTGCTGCTGTGCAGCCTTTGCAGCTAACTTTCTACGCTGCTCCTCCGAAAGTGCCATCCTGATTACCTCCTTACCATTTTATGATTACCTCTCAATTATACTCACAGTCAACCAGTAATAATGGCACCAAAAGCCATCATAAAAACAATTACAATAGAAGAAAGCCCAGTCACGATGATACTGTCACTGGGACATTCCAATCTATGAAACAGTCTACCACAATTAAACTCATTTATCAACATCTATTCAAATTTTTAAGAATAAAAACGTCGAATTACTCAAATATTGCTCTTAAAGTATCAAGAATTTCATCACGTTTTTCCGCAGATTCATCATCAACCAATTCTTGCAATACAAGATCATACTTCGGATAAAACACCAATGACGCTTCTGCTACATCAAAAACAATCGTCATCACATCATTTGGAAACAAATCAAGCACAATATTCTTATATGGCAACACAACTTCGCATCATTTCAAATTACATCCTAAAGCACAGTGCTTAATGGCTGTCAACCACGACGTCAAAGAATGATACAATCCCAAATCTTGAAAAAAAGATATATTATTCTGCCCAACACATGATGTTATCTGAATATCCATTCTTTTAACCTCCAATAAAAATGCCTACCCACCCTTAACAGGACAGGTAGGCATCGACCGCTATTTCCAGATTATTCACCAGCAACATTCTCAGAAACAGATACATCAGGATTCGATTCAGTAATATCTGCAACAACATCTATTACCGTATTACTTGCAGACGATTCGACCTTACGACGATGAGATGCAGCACACATTACACAAAGAATGAATAACAAATAACCAGAAAGCATATACAACACTCGTACATCTTTGTTAATGTAATACATGCCTCCCCAAAAACATGGCGGTGCAATTAAAAACATTGTAAACAAAGAACTATTTTTTGCTGCATCCATCGAAGATGCGAAACCAACACAAAACAATTTGATGCACCATTCAATCGCAGCAAAAATGCCTCGAAGAACAATACGAATACCGTATCCCAAATCCTTGGCTCGTTCTAACAAAAACGATCCACAGGACTTCATCCAGGAACCCACACTCGATTGTACAGGACTCACCTTTTCCTTCACTGAAGTAAAACGCTCTTTCGATTGCGTTGCAATCCGTGTTTTCAAAGCACTCATTTTATCACGAACCTTCGAAACACCAGTTAACACCTTGGTTCTCAACGACACATCTGCCGTTTTGGTCTCAGCCACAGCTGAAGACACATCATTTTTTATCTCGATAAACTTTGTCTTAAATCTACTCATTTTCATATGACTACTCCCTTCGTATAGAAAATAAAAAAAAGCGACACTCGGGCACAAATTACGACAATAAATCGTCATTTCCGTCCGAATTTCGCTTTACAACAAACTATGTCTCTCACAAAACCATAAAGGTCCGCTCAAGTTTATTTGTACCTTTTGTATCTCTTACTCTTGCCATTATAACCCAAGAACTCACATTTATCAACAACAAATTCAAAAAAATCTTCTCACAATCTTGCTACATATATTACATGTCTCAAACGAGCGTATCAACGTCATGTTCCTTGAAACCTGTCAGAACTTCGTCTCTGATGGGTTTCATTTTTCTAGTGAAACCCTATTATTTCTCTCCAACGCTTTATAAATACATATATACTTTCCACACACATACACATCTTTACGAGAGTAAAACAAAAAACACTCATATAAGGAGGTATAAAACATTATGACACTTATGGAACTACAGGACGTTCTTGGACAGAACATCAAATCAGTGAATGATATTAAGACCGACGGCAGCGTTTCGACAGACGAAGTAAAAGCAATTTACGGCAAAGCCGAAAACATTGCTCGTCTTGCCAAGCAGATGATCAATAACGCAGACGTTGTGCTTCGCACTGACAAACTCATTGCCGAAGGAAAGATTCAGAAAACAGACGCCATCAGCAAGCTGGTAGGCGACTAATGGCAACACATGCCAACGGTCAGCATTTCTATTCACCTGAAGAAGACGAATGGATTCGTCAGCACATAGACTCTGGTACGTATCCCGAAATTACAGCCGAATTCAACAGATTATTCGGAACGAACATTAAAAGCATCTCCGATCATGCTATAAAGGTATTACACCTTCATAAAAGCATCAATCGTGGAGATTGCAAAAAAGGAATGCGTAGATGTACCAATACACTTCCCATTGGTTCCGAATCTTTTGATGGCTTTAACGTTTACGTAAAAATATCAAACGATGTGAATGACTGTCAGAACAGGCGAATGCCTTCCAAACGCTACGATCCAAACTGGATACGAAAAGACTATTTGGTCTGGCAGTCGCACGGACATCCTATTCCGACGAATCCAAACGAAATGCTGATCCACCTAAACGGTGACAAAAAAGACTGCTCTATTGAAAACCTCTATCTCACCACCCGTACGATCAATTTGCTGATGGCAAAGAACGGTTGGTATTCTGAAAATAGAGACATCACACTGGCTGGACTAAAATGGTGCGAATTATTCTACGCCATAAAATGATTCAATACAAAGACGTTCCTTCAAAGGAGCGTCTTTTTCTTTACTTAACGGGAGAAATTTTGTTAGCAATCATAACTTGTTCTCAATGAAAGGAGAAATATATGGTAGCACACATCACCAGAGAAGACATCACTGAACTCATCGGCATCACTCTATTCCTTGCATTCTGCATCGCAATCTGGCCCGTCACAGCCTTAGTTGCAGAATATACCCTGTTCTGCAACATCTGGGAAGAAAGACACGACCCCGACAGCATCGAAACTCGTACCATCACCACCAGAACATACGTCATCGCATCCATTGTTAATATCGTCCTAACGATATTATGGTTTATGTACGTTCTATAACACAAAAAGCACCTGCATGTCATTTGACACGTAGGTGCTTTCTTTTTTTACCAGTCAAAGCCACTCTTCTTTCGTGACGAATCATCCCATTCCGTAGCTGACGTTTCAGGCTGCAAGGCAGCATCCATCTCCAACGGCGCTCCGCAATGAGGACACGACATGACAGTTCCTTTATAATACACGCCGCCACAATAAGAACAACGAACTTCTTTGCTCTTCGCAACTTCCTCTGTATCTTTTCCACACGACGCATAATTTCTATATTTTCTATGAGGATCCCAGAAGACCATCATGAACATATGAAACACAACGAAACCATTCCAGACAACAGCCATCGGCAACATACTGAAATCAACAAACGGTTTTCCAGCATTTTCTTTCATATTAGCAAACGCTATCGCAAATGCTTCACCTGTCGAATTGCTCTTATCCGTCAAAGCTCGATTCAAATCTTCATTGAATTTCGATGTAATACGCTCAGGTAAATACGGATCTGTATTATCACCCTGCATACCTTCGAAATACCAATCCGAAAAATTATTAGCATCCTGCCTATCGACACCATCGTCTGTGTAAACAATAAGCCAATGGTCTTCGTCAGCATATTTATTTACATAAAGATCATATGCATAATTTTCTAACGAATTGTAATTTGTTTCCCAAACCTGGTTTCGATCAAAAACCACACATATCGGCACACCTGTCGTTTCATATAAAGACGATGCACTACGTGCAACCAAGGCTTGTTCTTCACTTGATACATTATATGTATTATCTACAACTTCTATAGAAGGTGCATACGATACATTCATTTTTCGTGGCATATGCACAGCTTGTGTCGCCATATAAATTCCAGCGATAATAAATGGAATATAGAATACCAGCAGAATCAACGACAGTTTAGAACGACCCGATTTGTTCAAAGTAGAATCGTTACTATACACATAATCCATGCCACCGTCATGATATCTTACGTAACGATATGCACCTGGAAAATAGGTATGCGACGTTCTAATCGAACGACCTGACGAACCGCCACTTCTACTGCTACTCGAACTATGGCTACTACTGCTGTGGCTACCACCGCTGTGACTTCCGCCACCACTTGAATGAGGCATAATGATTTATCCTCCCACTATTTAAAACCAGTAATCCCATATCGCATAGAACACTAAATCTATACGAACAGGAATACCTAAATGAAAATGTCGTCTCCACATATTGCACCCTCCACAATCTTCTACTGTTCCTCTATGTTTTCCTCGGCTGGATGAACACGAACTACCAGTTCTACTGTCCTGCCATCCTTCAGCTTCCATGAATAACCATTCGTCTTGTCCCCAGACTTCATGTTCATGAAAAGATAATCTCGTACTGCATCTATAGCTTCATCCGTCACAAGTGACTTATTAAGCCATTCATCCTTTTTCTTTGGCTTTAAGGTGCCAGCATAAATACCTGCCAACCCGCAGCCAACATGATATTCTGCCATATTTCGTTACCTCATTCGACATATTTCACAGCCGTTCCGTACGCCAACACTTCTGCCGCACCTTGCATTACGGCACTGGAAGCATAACGAACCGCAATAATTGCATCGGCCCCAAGCGCCTCTGCTTCTTGCACCATTCGCTTCGTTGCAAGTGCTCTCGCATCGTTCATCATCTCGGTATACTTTGTCAGCTCACCACCGACTAAAGTTTTCAAACCTGCTCCGATATCACGAAACGCATTAACGCTCTGAATGGTTCCGCCCTTCACCAGCCCTAAGGTCTCTAATTCCTTACCAGAAATATAATCAGAACTTACTAAGATCATCTGTTTCTCCTCCTTTAATTTCGTTTAGTCTCTGACGACACACTACAATCATGGCGATAGCTATCGCAACGCCTATGACACCTAAGATAATACGGACCAACAGATTCGGAAAGAACCAAATCAGAAGACCGAAATACAATGCGTTATAAAGCAACACCAGAATGGTGATTAGGATTACGGCGAGAATGGAACGATGTTTAGGATGGTTCATACATTATGCCTCATTATCTAAAATCCAACGAACCCAACTAAGCACCGTTGACGAACGACGATTATACATCTCCTCTGACGCAAAAGAAACATAGCGACGCATTATGCCTATCACATCATCCCGATCTAACTCAACACCTAAGCACTTATGATAAAAATACACAGTGCCAAAAACTACATCACTAACAATCAATCGAGATAAAGCAATTGTTTGCTCAATACCTGCCATATTACGAATACTATGACCCAATGTAGTAAAACACTTATCCTTGGTCATCAAACCCAAATACATACATGCAGATTCATAATAATCAACCTGGCGAGACGTAATATCACCCAAAACAATACACATGGCAGAATAATCGCTCAACTTTGATTCATCTGTATTCAAAACAGTAATGACTTTATTAAAATCATTAGCTTGCGGAAACGGAATCGTTGTATTCATATTGGTACTTATCATATTACACCTCAATAATTCGTAATAATAACTTCCGAACCAGTTCTCTTTTCTCCATTACAATTAATCATACGTTTTACTGGAATAACTGAAATATTAAAATCTGCATACAACGATTTGATATAAGGCGTATCACTATTAGATAACATACAATATACGCCACTATCTGACAAACGTTTAAATAACGTTGCCAATCGTTCATGTTCACTCACAGGAAAACCGCCTGATTGATAAGTATCAAACGTATCATAATATGGCGAATCAAAATAAACAAAATCATTTGCGACTAAATCACAGCAAGCAGTTTCAAAATCACCTGATAACACAACCGTATTTTTTAATATACGAGAACATTCTTTCAAATGATCTTCTGTACACAACGTCAATTTCTTACGCTGTCCATACGGCGTATTATAAAAGCCATTGGAATTGACGCGATACAAACCATTATAACAAGCCTTGTTTAAAAACAAAAATAATGCAGCATCTGTAACTCCAAGTTGATTATGAATATTACGATTAAAATCTTCTCTTCGAGCATAATAATATAACTTACGTTCTTCATCTGACAACAAAGCATTATATTCATGCTGATATCGTAATGCGACACGCAATACATCATCCACACTGTCACGAACACATTGATACAAATTCACTAATTCAACATTAAAGTCATTCACAATGGCATTTTCAGGCATTAAATCAAAAAATAATGCACCACTACCAAAAAACGGCTCTACATATTTATTATACTTAGATGGCATATGTGTTTTCAACACATCCAATAACTGTCGTTTTCCACCAGCCCACTTAATAATCGGTTGCATACTATTCTCCTATCACATCATCATTCAAATTAGATACAATCTCAGACAAAGAATCATAATCCGCTTTAGTCAAATCATTTCCTGCGGCCAATTTCTTATCATAACTGCTAAGATTTATCAACAATTGACAAGCGTCGTTCTTTTTGTACTCCACAAAAAACGCTGCACTAAAAATGTCCTTTATAAAAAAAGTCCAATTATCACTATAACGAAGCATCTGAGATAAATCATCAAACGATATCAAATCCCAAATATCAACCGCTGGATCACCATTACGCTGACGGCGTACATTCTCAACAGCTTGTCGTTGAGCCAAATCTTCATGCAACCGTTCTGGAACAACATGTTGCCACATTTCACTATCAAAAATTGCATTTTGAAATGACGTTACCAAAACATGATGTAATTTGCTAACAAGCATTACAGCAGAATCATGATTATCCATACAATGGTCATCTATATATTGCTGCAAATCCGCATTAATAAATTTCGGATCACGCCTATTAAAGGCTAATTGCAAAATACGCCAAGATTCCTTTTTTGCAGAACCGCCTTTGGCAGTTTTGATTTTATCCTTTTCTGTTTGTGACAAACCATTAATTACATCAATAAGTTCATGTAACATACCTTCACATGATAAAAACATATCATGCACATCTAATGCGCGCAGCTCATGCAACTCCTGCAATCTAATATTAACAATATCATCAAAAACACGAATCAAGGCATAAATCATATTGTTAATAGATAAAAAGCCAGCTGCACCAGCATTCCATTCATCTACACAAGAATCTGCCACACAAGTAAAACAACGAATCAAAAAACCACCAAGAACACGCAAAGTTTCTTCATTATCATTACAATCAAATGTTCCTACACGTTTTACATTATTCTTAGAATATTCATTCAAAAAATGTGATTGCTTAATGGCGTCTTTAATGTATTCCGTAGTAATGCAACAATAATCCGTTTGTTTATCTTCACCAACTAAAATACGTTTATATAAAGGTGAAGAAGACACCTCTCCCAAATACTCAGCTAACTTTAACATCAATGCATCTTGTCGTTTCTTAACATCATTGGATGACCAATATAAATCAATCAATAATGTATTACGTAACGATTTAGATACAGCTTTCTGATTTTCATTAATGTCCATAAACATTTTAACTTGTTTCTCAGAATCCATGTCAACAAATGCTACAACAGGAATAACATTAGTTTCTGCATAATCAGATTCACTATATCCATATAATCGATGTTGACCATCAATTACATACATCGAATGATATTTTTGTGGCAGATATAACACTCCACTTGTCACAGGTGAATCAATCTTCACAGGCGGAAACGGATCGAATCGCAAATCTCTTCTATCACTATCAATCGAAACAATCACTGAATTTGGAAAATATCCACCATTATTAACAAACTCGCGAATAGCTTTTAAACGATCCTTTTTAACAAGACGCTGATACGTAGCTGCGACATTACTATTTGCTTTTGTTCTGTGCAAAATATAGGCCATTTTCAATAAACGATCAGGTTCTATACAAAACATGTAATATGGCTGACCGCCCATACTTCCCCGCAAAGCACAGACCCTATTTTCTAAATTTTTAATTACTTGTCCTTGAAACAATGAACCTAACAATTGATATCGAGCTGATTTTCCAAGCTGTTCAACCAATGAATCATAATATGACAAACCATCCTGGTCTAAATGAATAATATGAAAATCATTCATGCGCATCTTATCAGCATCAGATATCACATAATTATTTGTAGCAAAAATAAACTTAAATTTATATTTATCACCAAACTGATGCTTCACAGCATTTATCAAATCGCCTTTATAACCTTGAATAGATTCTAACTCAGTCTTAAAAGTCGCGGATTTATCCATAGTCGCAGCAGACTTACATTCTACAAATAAACATGTCTCATCGTCCATTGCAAAAATATCAATTTGTTTCGAATTCCCTCCAAAATCAACAACAAACGAATTATCCTTATTCATACGAGTAAAACCCATATTATACAATGTCATCCAAACATGATTTTCAAAAATATCATTCTGAGATTTATCTTTAACCATTGAATAATATCGTTGATCTTTACTCAAATTATCAACACGATAACCATCATTCTCATATACAGGAACTCTATCTAATGGAACACGAGATACACGTATAATCTTTTGCTTACGAACAGACGCAGCTTCTTTCAGCGCATCTCCATCAACAATTAAATCCCAATTTGTCATATCTTCAACCTCATAACAAAATTATACGGTACGTTAATTACACACAGATCTTCACCTGTATTATCCCACACAATTCGTGTCGGGCTAACAATCTGACTCTCATCACACGACATCACTTTTTCTCCTCTCGCAATTTCTGTACCAGTTCGGCAATTACTGCAGCAACTGTCGTATCATGTTCTATTGCATACATTTTCAAAAATCGCTTATCTTCAGGTGAAAGAGCGATATTCATCGATACACGTTCTTTCGAAACGCTCTCTTGTTCCTTCACTTTCATTTTCATAAAATTTTGCTGTTTGGAAACTCGTGACTTAAGTCATGAGGAAAAAACAGCTCTCCTCCTTTCAATTAAATATGATTGGCATAAATCAATCAGATACATATCCCTCACACTAGCACTTACTGAAATTCGTTTTCCATCAAGCATTCGCAAATCAAAATATCCACTTGAACGTCTTCCAAATATAAAACACTCTAACCCTTTATATTTGACCTTATCAAAAAGTCTGAAACCTTTTACAAGATACGGGGCTTGATTCTTTTTACGAATTCCATTCTTACTTATATTCATTTTGTGAATCTGCCTATTATGACATCTCACTTTTCTTGAATAAAATACATCTTCAGACGCTTTCGCAACAGGATGACCTGATATACATCTGGCATCCACAATATGCGATTTCAACAAAGCATTCTCAATCCTGATATTCTTAGTGATATAACCAAATGTCATTCTCACTGAAATACCAATCTTTTCACATTGATCTTTCAATCTATTATAAAATGTCCATCTCATAATCCCCATGAAAGCAGCGTCTCGAAAAATCATACCACGTTGTATATTTTTAGGTAATTGAATAAGACCTTTATGATATTTTTTATGACAGGTTTCACATAAAGTAATCAAATTTCCAGGTGAATCACCACCTGTCTTTCTGCTTTCAATATGATGTACATTCAAAATTTTATCTTTTGATTTACCATGACAACACTGACATTCATGTCCATCTCGAAATAACACATATTCTCGAACATTCCAAAATCCAAGCTGATCACCTTGTTGATATTCTTTACCTTCGACATTTGGATTTTTAATCTTCTGAATATCAAATGAGGCTGTTTCAACAACAATTTCAGAAATCGGAAGTATCTTACATATACGCTCTACAAGCCTAATATGACATCCGATTTTCTGTTCTACTGAAGGCGCCAACCATCCTTCAGATCTCCTTCGATTATCAAATCTTGATTTCCTATATCTTATCTTTCGGTTCCTTCTTGCACGCCTCATTTCCCGACGAGTCGATATTAACTCCGTAATATCACTTCTCAGCATACACTCTTCGGCATAGTATTCTCGGTCCTCTGACGTAACAGACAAACCAACATGTTTACTACCTGCGTCAACACCGAGAACCAACTGCTGAACTTCGTTACCAGTATCATATAAGAGTTTTATCGTGAAAGGACAGCGCTTATAAACAACCGCTTTACCATCACGAAGCAACCGTCTCACTTTACCATGCCGTTCCGTCGGCATCAAAGGATTTCCAGATTTATCAATCACATATACCATCCGAAACGACATCCTCCTTTACATATATTTGTGTTGATTTTTGCTATAAACCAGTTCAACACCAACTGTAGATGACGCCTTCGCCAATGTTATCCTGCAGTTTAACTGTACGCAACACCGTTCCTACCCATCAAAACTTTTAATCACGTACCGTAGAGCAGCAGACCAGGCATAAAATCCACTGGTACCTATATATTTGCAAGTAACGTAGTGTCATACAACACTAAGGCTAATCAACAACAGACTTATTTTACAAGCCTGTGACTTCAGTCATGGGCTATTGATCACATCCTCCTAATACTTATATGCAGATGTACCGACATGCATCTGTGCATATTATACCGCATCGAAATCAAAATTTCAACTGCTTAGAATACAAAAAAGGTGGCTCTTACGAGTCACCCTTTACTTTTTTTGAACACTTATAAATTCCCTAACTGAGTATTCAAATATGTTTCGATTTTTTCATACGTATTCAAACGATACGGTATAACCACCAACGCAATACCATTTCGCATTGCATATTGTGCTTTCAAATTATCATTAGCTTGAATAATACGCAAACCAACATCGCCACCCCAACATTTAATTGGCTTATAATGCTGCTCACCATGATATTCTATCAATACCATATGACCATGCCATTGAATGGCAAAATCATATCGCAACGGTTTTTTGCCACTAATTCCTATCAAATCAGGAAACCTTTTCTCATGTTCAACAGAAATCTGATTGTTCAGAAAATATTGTGTTACATATGATTCTCCACTTGAACTATTACGATAACAACAATCAAACTCAGAAACCTCTAAACGAATTTGACGATAATATTCCAGCGTTTCATGCACACCAGTATTTGGATCATCATATTCCTCAAGCCACCAAGCAAATTGACGAGACCCCGCACATACATCATACGGTGTCAAATCACCATTTTTATCAGGATGCCATTTACGAGCAACATCTGAATGTGTTGTCCATAAGTCATTAAAACTAACATAAACATCCCTACAAGGATTCGATAAAAATGGACATCCATTATTTTGATATACACGATCATGAACCTTAGCAGGCCACGGTAAATCAAAATGTTTTCCTCTCAAAGAAACAACAGGATAATCATCTGGTACATCATATGAATGAACCCAATTTGCCATGTAATGACAACCTGGTGATATCTCATATGGAGAAACATCATTATTGTTCCAATCCCAATCCTCTAACAACTCAGGATAAAGATATCCAAAACTTTGTTCTAAAGGAACCCTTCTAGGATTCTTAGAAACATCATTCATAGAACGATTACCATGTCTATTCATAAAAAACAAAACCCCCATCATTGATACCAAGCATTAATTTACCCAAAACACATTATGAAACAATAAAACCATGAGGTTCCGTTGCATATTGACGCACATCAAGTGACGTTTTACTACCAATAACATCGTTATAATTATCAAATTGATTCTTACGAACAATAGCCTCGAACTGTTTCATATAATCAGGTTGATATAAATACCAACCATTAACATCTTTTGCCTGAAATGGATCATCAATATCCATTGGTAATAATAAATGATGCCCTTTTGGTGGTAGCGTTGCACGATTTCCTGTCAATTTATCAACAATATTATCCAAACCCCATGGAGAACTTTGATAAATCCAAACATAATGGTCAACACCGTATAAAGTTAAAATACAATCAACATGCCATTTTAAATCCTGCACACGCGTTGCCCTTACACATTTACCATCAGGAAATCGCTCATTAATCTTTTGACAGCCATCAATTTCACGCACATTCGATCCGAAATTATGAATGACACGTCCGATAAGTGCAGATTCCATAGAATCTCTACCACACAAATCAGGCTTACGCCGAACATCGCGTAATACAAATAAGCCACTTGCAGCAATACTGAACCAACCACTACTCAACATTGCATTAAACACATCAACAAATACTATGCCCGTATCTTCCCCCTTATAGACAACAAGCTGTCTGGAAGAATCTCCATTCATATATTGTTGCAATAGTGGCAACTTTCCGTCACGTTCCCGTACACGTTTACTCGGTAGATACTTATCTAAAAGATAAATATAACGATCAATCTCTTCTTTATCAAAATATCGACGTGCATTCGCCTCAATATCCTGAAGATACGTCATTGACGACATTTTAAACAAGGCTTGCTCTAAATCCAAAAGATACACCACCTTTTATTTTGATACATCCATCATAACATAAAAATATTCATTTATCAAGATTTTTCACAAAGTACATTCAACCAAAACCAATCAGAACACAACCCACTAATAAAACAAAACCCCTACATTTACTTAAACAACCCTTCGGGAGAACTATAAGATAAAAATTGAAGGTATCCGACTATTTACATCCGATACATCATCAATTTTCTATTCATATATCAAATCTTCAATAAAACATCCGTCTTTACAACAAAGATAAGATATATTACAATTAGAATTACAAGACGCGAAATTGCAATGGGATTTCGCTTCGAGATAAGCCAGTGCAGATACACTGTCAAATAGTAAGAAAAAATAATTACAACAAACAGTAAAACAAAAAATAGGACAGGTTGAATCTGCAATAACATTCATCGCGCTATGCGCAAAAATTCATTCTATATTAAGGAGAAATAAGCATGAACATTCGTAACAACTTTTCACTCATTGGCAGACTGACGCAGGATCCTACCGTTTTCGACAATGCTGACGGTTCCAAGAAGGTCAGATTCACTCTGGCTGCTAAGGACAACTTCGCAGGCAAGGACGGCCAGTATGGCTCCCAGTTCATCCCTGTTGAGGCTTTCGTTTCCAAGGAGAACGCGGCGAAAAACGGCGTTGGTGTCTACGCCTCTATGCACAAGGGCGACCTTGTTGGTGTAACTGGTCAGATCCAGAACAACAACTACAAGGACAAGGACGGCGTCGATCACTATGATCTCGTTCTGCATATCGAGACCAGGGACCTGATGGAGCCGAAGTCCGTCACTGATGCACGTCTTGGCGCTCGCGCTGCCGAAGGTGCTGCTGCTGAGTAATCGAACAATCGATTCAGCACCCGAGTATATAACAAATAAATAAAAAATAGGCTTCGCCAAACTCGCCATTGCAGAGTCCATGGCGAGGCCTATTTCTTTTTGTACTCAAAATCACACTAAAAGGAGATTTATAAAAATGACTGAAAAGAAGTCTTCCACTACCAGGAAGCCCCGTGCTTCCAAGGCGGCTAAGCCCGCAACGCAGCCTACGCCGCAGTATTTCGACCCGAACAACAACAACCGCATCATTCGTTCCGCCTGGTACGACACGAGCGATCCGACCAACCCGCATGTCGATGTTCCCGATGCAGAACTCGATAAGATCGGATATCAGAATGGCATCGAAGCCATCGCCAGAAACGTCGTCCTTCAGAGCATGCGCATGGACGCTACCGCAGCTGCCTTCAACAAGACCGCTGTAACGGACCTTGCCTACGGTCCTCTGTGGAACAAGCTCCAGGCCGAAAGACTCGCCAGTGTTGCTCAGTGCAACAACCACAACACCCTCCTGCGTCGGATGCTCGCCCCGATGGCAGCGTTCAATCAGTAACGCATCGACCCAAGAAAGGAGATATCTCATGTCTAACTCACTCAGAAACGCATACGAGAACTTGGGAAAGACACTTCCCAAAGGATATACCGTACTCGCACTCGACTGGAATACGGAGAATACATCTGAAGAGAACCTCGTCTGCGTTCCCGTCAGACTCGCACATACGATTCGTATAAACGAAGCGTACTACCAGAATCCAGAGTATCTCCGTGCCGTACTTCAGCGCTACGAAATCATGCGTAACGCCACCAAGCACTATAGGGAGCAGAACGCGTCGCTTCCTACGCTAACGGCAAAACGCATCGTCAACATCAATAACACTTGCAAAGTTATTGAAATGACAAACGGCGAGGTATATCTCTACGATGATATCCTCGACCAAGTTCTCGCTTACAAGCTCAAACTCACCAACGCTGGTGCTACCCATCTCGGCTGGCAAAGATCCCCTTGGTTGGTCTTTTCTGACCTCGAATGGGAAAATATCACAATCGATACAAGCCACGGTAAAAAACCGCATCTTAACAGTATCGAAAAAGCACTCATTGCACGATATTATCCCATATTCAGCACTCGCATTTGCAACTACATCACATGGCGCAGTGTTCACAACATGCATGCATACTGCTCCAGATGCAACATCAACACAACCAATCCAAGACCTCGTGGTCGCACAGATGAAAAGTGGTCTAACGAAGAGACAGAAATCTTAAAAGAATTCTATCCAATATATGGACCACACATCGCACCACTACTTCCAAACAGAACGCTTACAGCGATTAGACAACGTGCTGATCTCTTAGGTCTCATGGCAAAAAACAACCATGGAAAAAGATATCCTAAACTTCCTGACAATCTCCTTCCGTAACTTGTCATAGTTTACCTTCCTTTCATTACAACTAGATTGGAGCATCCTCATTATGAGGGTGCTCCTTCTAATCAACATACGACATCATATCTGACATATTCACCGTGTTATAAGAAAGGACAATACATATGAATATCGTTAGTTCTGGCGAAAGATATATGGTCTACGGCGACGATGTAAAGACATACAAAACGTTGCCCGTAGACACTTACCAACTGTGCTTTAACAAAATGACAGGATTCTATCTGACCCGCCACGAAGACCTCACGGTCTCCGAAAAGGTCTATGGACCATACGCTCGAAAAGTCACAAAGGTCATGAAGACCTTCAAGGCATTCGACCGCAATATGGGTGTCATTTTGTCAGGCCCAAAGGGTGTCGGCAAATCCATGTTTGCACGACTTCTCGCTGAGCAGGGCAAGGATGCCAACCTTCCGCTCATCATCGTAAGTGAAGCAGTACCTGGACTGGAAGATTTTATCAGTTCCATCCAGCAGGAATGTATCGTTCTTTTCGATGAATTCGAAAAGACATTCCGAACCGATAAGGATTCGGGATACAATCCACAGGAAGCGTTGCTTTCCCTGTTCGACGGTATTGATAACGGCAAGAAGCTCTACGTTGTGACCTGCAACGAAACAGCAGATCTCAATTCGTACCTTCTGAACCGCCCTGGTCGATTCCATTATCACTTTATCCTCGGTACACCCACGGGTGACGAGGTTCGTGAATACATGGAAGATAACCTGAAAGGTGATGCCCGTCAATACATCGAAAAGATTGTCGCATTAAGCTCCATCTCAGCATTCACCTACGATGTACTTCGTGCCATTGCCTTTGATCTCAATCAGGGTTACGAACTTACCGAAACCCTTCTCGATCTCAATATCGAACGTGAACGCTACGTAAATCTGAACATGAAGGTCATCTTCACAAACGGACTCTACGCAATTCCCGATAACGTCATCGAAATCGATATGTTCAACAACCGCATGAACTTCGAATGGTGTAAATTTGAGAAGGGAATGATCCCTCCCGAATTTACGAAGTACTGCAACTCCGTGCGTGCCGACTTCTACACCCGCGACATCACTGTCGACGAACGCGGTTATCATATCGACCCGTCAAAGATTCAGCTTTACTGGGACGATGACTGGGAGTACATGGACACCGACACGGACGAACAGAAGGCGAAAAAGGATGCTACCGAAAAGTTTATCCATAGCTTCGAAGTAGCCGAAGTCATCTTCGAAAAGAGCCGCCCTGCCTATGGCAGTTCGTCCTTCATCTACAAATATCTCGTCTAAACAAAAAAGGAGCATCCTCAACAAAGAGGAAGCTCCTTTATTTTCTTATTCTTCAGCTTAACGGTCCTTTAGGCGGTGCATCCGATTCGCCCTGAAGCATCTCTGCAGGAACTTTCACGCCGACCATCTTGATCGACGAAGACAACATATCCACCAAATCCCGCTCAGATTCTTCAAGCATTGACATCCGCATGTTAATCCATGGCTTCATGAACGCCAGATAGAAATAAAGATCGTCGTTTTTCAAACTCTTATCGACATTTTTTACTATCTGTGCCATCTTATCAAAATGCGCACCAACATATGTCTCAAGCGACTCTTGATCGCCTGTCAATTGTGCATAAAGAATTGCTTCAAGAATGTTATCAAATTGCAGTTTCATGAAAATCATTCCTCCACATATATAACTTCTACAAGTTATATACCAACTATACTGATTTTGTCCTTCAACATGTTTATTATACCACGAAATCCAATCAAGTTCAACCTTTACACTTTGATTTATCAAAGAATTTTACGGCTCACCGACATATCGAAACGCTCTTGCCCACGAATATATTGCTCCATTATACTTCGTCACCCAATGGCTCTTTCTGGCATCCAATAACATATTATCGTCACCCATATACGAGCCTAAATACATTCCAGTATGACTGGCTTTCTTATTCACTAAAACATCCCCAACCATAAGACCTTCACCTGTCTTCAAATCGACATCTGCCGTTACTTCCACAAACCCTGACTTTAAATATACAGTAGACAAAGAGTCTGTATAAAAGAACTTTCCATTACTGTTCTCTAATAACGGAACTCCCGCGGCGATAAATCCTCTGCTGACCAGCGACGAACAAGAATAGTTTTTTCCACTCCAACCAGCTGGACCCAAAACTTTCTTCGCTTCCGAATCCGAGATAGCAGCCAGTATCCAATCGACAGCTCGCAGGGTTACTTCATTTGTTTCGGTCTGAGTTTCATTCCGCCGAGTTTCTACGAGCCCACGATCAAGATCTGCACCTTCGTTACTTTCTACCGATCCATTTTCCTCTGTATCTTTCCTGATTGGATCATAAAAAGCCCTGACGGGACGACAAGAACTATAAAAAATACGTCTGTCTTTTTTTACGACCGCTCGAACCGAATAAAAGTACCGATAATCCTCAAGCCTCGACTCACCATCAACAAATTCCGTTGCGTTTGTTTCCCCAATCAATACAGGAACTGAATCCTCACCATTATCGTAACGATAAACAAAATACGCATCAGCGCCTTCGATTTCTTGCCAAATTAAGATAATTCCGTCTGCATCCGTTGCGTAAGGGAAAAACGGTTCTACTTCTGGAACGTACACATTCGTAACAAGATTTGACCGCAACATCTCTTGACCTTCGATTTCCACCACTGCCACATACTGTACTTCCACGCAAGATGGTTTACTATCTAATAAAACGTGTGTCTTATCATCCGATAATTCCACCATCTGCTCCCAAGAGCCACTCACATTTCGATATAGTATCACCGACTTTGCGTTATTTGTGCCTTCCAGGTAAACATCAACACCATCTGCCGAGTTTACAACCCGCATCGGAATACAAATGCGCGCGGACATAAAGTCCTCCTCAGCATAACAAGGCATCACCTGCAAAAAACACGACAAGACAAAACAACCGACCAAGAATAACAGTTTTTTCAATCAGTCACTTCCTTTCTTCAAATAAAAAACCCGACGGAACAACATATCCCGTCGGGCAAGCATGTTATTCTATTATTTTTCAAAAACGCCCGTCTTTACAAGAAAGACGGGCTTATATATTCAATCATGCAAATCCGTAATCTTGCAATTCCTGTTGCATACCAGAAATATGCCTAAGTTCAGAGTATTTATAACTCTTCTTTCCGTACCTTCCGTTTGTCATAGCCAACCGACAGAAGTTACGACCACCATTCATCGGACCACGAGACTTGTTAATCTTCGTGTTTGTCTTTGCAGCACACATCGGGCAGGAACAATGAATCTTTCCTTTTCGATACTGTCCGAAATGGGGATAATGCCAATAGTCGCCAAGCTCATGTACTATCCTTTCTTTACGCTTAGCCTTCAAATATGTCTGATACCTTCGGTTTCCTCGATGTCTATGAATCATACTCGACGCCTCCTTATGTACCATATTTTTTGTACTTTTATTTTAACATAAAAGAACCTCGCAATCAACAATTTTCCCAAGAAAAATCTGTTTGCTGGCACAAAAAAATGCCAGCCTGACATTCGCCAGACTGGCACCTTTTAGAAAGGAACAATCATTTATGAGTGATATAAGGAGGTACAATCAATAAATAGATTATATAAACAATCCGAAAACGGATTATTTTTCCATATCAAAACCTGATTCCATAGACGGTTTCTTAACCAACGAAGACAACAAATTTGTTGCTTGATTAACACGCTGTTCACGCTTTGCTACTACATCGTCAACCGTCTGATTCTCAAGAGACTCGGCAACAGAAGAATATTTAGACTCGCCAACCTGTCTATACATCGCTCCCATCGTAGCCTGCGAGCCAACACCCGCTTGTACACGCTGTCCCTCACCACCAGCAACACCATTCATACCAAACGATCCAGCGACCGTACCAGCATGTCCTGCTTGTACTGAAACGCCAGCCTGTCCCTGAACACCAGAAACACCTGCATGATCCGTATTCGTGTCTACCGATGCCTCGTAATTCTCAGCACCAGGCAATTTCTTCGAACCATGCCCCACAACAATAATCAAATTGTTAATTTTGATATTTTTATTATAAAAGAAAATATCAAGAACGCAATATACCAAATACAACTTACTTTAAGTCACGCTACGCCGCGTAGACGGACAAGTGTCTGAATCAGACAGAAATCCGTTCCCTACTACGGCTTGCTTCTTATATAACATCTACAATATATACACGGGTGTTTACGCACCAAAATTGAAATAAAAAACATACAACAAAGAAAGGAGCTTCCTATGTTCAATCTCAATGCGTTGTTCAATCGCAAATCCGATTTACAGCTCAAAGATGCCATTGCTGAACTTCTCAAAGTCCAGCCTGAAAAACTGGAAGAATTTGAAGCAGCCTACAAGCAGGCAGCTCTCTCCGAAGACAATATCTCTGACAATTTCTTCGACGTCAATTCCAGACAGGCATCTGCTATTTCCCATAGTCGCCCAATTCCTGAAAACATTGATGAAGACACACTGAAAGCTCTTATCACAAGAGCCGTGGACGAACTGTCCTCTGAAACGCCAGTTCTTGCTATCTCCGATGGCAAGGTCAGTCAGATTACACTTCCGTCTCTTCCTGACGGAACACCTGAAATCACCAATGATGATATCAAGGCTCTTCCTGAAAATCTCAGACCGCAGGCAACAGGACATCTCATGAAAGTTGACATCAACGACATGTCCTATCTGCACGTGCTTCAGTTCTACATCAATGCCCGCGACGCTCGTGACGAAAAACTTCGTCGCAATATGTACGGCATGTTCCGTCAAGGACTCGACATTCTTGACCTTGATCCAGTCCTCTATGCAATGCTGGGACAAAATCCGAACTCCATGAGTCACTGGCTTCCGCAGATTACCTCTGCAGCAACCAAATACGGATTTTTCAAAATCCCCAAAACACGCATTGCTAAAGTACCCATGCCGATTCTCCAGCTCTCTCGAATCGAATATACGTCCCTTACACCTACCACGCTTAAAATCGTGGATGATTGGGCTATGAAAGCCTTTGATCTTGATGTCAACAAGACATACTTCATCAAAACGGGAACTTATTCGTCCAAATTCGACTTCCGTAATGCCAAGGTAACAGGCGAAAAGGAAGTACGAGAACTCGGCGAATACCTTCTCTACATTCAGCACCAAGCCTCCATGATGGCAGGTCCTCTTTCGACACCTTGTATCTACGGTGTCAGCACAACCAACGAATGGGTCGTGCGTGAATACATCGAAGATAAAGAAAACAATCCGTGTATTTACAAAGGCTTGCCTCTTCATACCGAATACAGAGTCTTTGTAGACTTCGATACGGATGAAGTTCTCGGCATTTCCCCTTACTGGGAACCGACCATGATGAAACATCGTTTTAGCCAGGAAGACGATGCATCGTCTCCTCATCAGCGTCACGACTATATCATCTACAAAATGCACGAAGAGACACTTATGGGTCGCTATAACGACCACAAAGACGAAATCATTCACCATATCAAAGAAATGCTTCCTGATGTTGCGCTCACTGGACAGTGGTCTATCGACATCATGCAGAACGGGGACGATTTCTGGCTGATTGATATGGCAACCGCAGATACATCTGCACTCAGAGAGTGCGTTCCAAACAATCTGCTCAAAAAGACTCCAGAGAACTGGATTCCTGCCAATCTTTCAGAATGACCGAAAGGAGATATACTATGCAAACCAGAGAATGGCCACCCGATCCCCATTTCAAGGGTCCCAAATTCCAGCTTCAGTCACGCACCTACAATGCGCTTCTGAAGTACAATATCCTTACGCTCGAACAACTTCGAGCCTATACAGCCCAAGGGCTGATCGGACATCTCAACAATATCGGAATTTACGGTGTCATCTCCATCTTGGAACAGTTCAAAAATAACTATGGGGAAGATTATCTTGACATCTATCAAGACCCCCATTGTTATATCGGCATCATGCCGCTTCCTAAGACGAAACACCATTCCATCACGGAAAATAAGCTTCATCATTCTATTAGCGTAGCCAGAGAATGTGCCTATCTCGCCAAAGAACATGGCATGACCGAGTCACAGATTCGTGCCGCATTCCTCATGGGTCTGCTCCACGATATAGGCTACGAATATCTGCCTGATGATGCACCTATTTCCGAGCATCCTGCCATGTCAGTTCAGATGATAGACGACATGCTCGCCTACATCACTGACATTAAAGAAGCTATTGCCACGCATGGCACTTGCACGTCATTTCCTTCAGAATTCAGCTACATCCTGAACGAAGCGGATTTGCGCACATCCTATGACGGTAATTCCGTTTCAATAGAAGAGCGGCTTCAGGGTATCATTGATCACCATGGAGCCGACTCTGACCATGCTAAACATGCCAAACAAATGGCTGAACTCATTCGCAAAACTGAGAAAGGAGATTTGCCATGATACTTGACAAACTCTCACAACTGCAATTTACACCTCAGCAGGACTTTTTCCAGCAATTAAACGCTGAGGAAAAACTTCAGGCCCTGCGCGAAATGATTGATGTTTCTCATAACATCGTCTTCTTCGGCGGTGCGGGAACATCCACCGATTGTGGCATTCCTGACTTCCGCAGCAAAAACGGTCTTTACAACACCAAAGACGCACAGTTTGACGCTTATCAGCCTGAATACTTGTTGAGCCGTGATTGTCTCTATCACAATCCGAAAGTCTTCTTTTCTTTCTACCGTCAGAAAATGGACTTTCGTCAGGCGAAGCCCGTAACGTTCCATCATACACTCGCTGAGTGGGAACAGAACGGCAAACTCAGTGCGATCATCACACAGAACATCGACGGCATTCACCAAAAAGCTGGAAGTCGCAATGTGATAGAAATACATGGCACAGCACAAGTCTGTCACTGCACCAAATGTGACAAAGAATACAGTAACGAAATCATCTTTGATTCGCCCACACTTATCCCCAGATGTAGTTGCGGCGGAATGATTCGTCCTGATGTCACGTTATATGGCGAAGCGTTACCTAAAAATGCAGTAAATGAAGCGTACAATATGCTTCAAACTGCAGACATGCTAATCATAGCAGGTACATCCTTGCAGGTTGAACCAGCTGCCAGCATGATATGGTCATTTGAAGGGAAATATATGGTTTATATCAACCTCGACCCGACCAGTAATGCTACGAAATATTGTGACTTAGTCTTCAATCAACCCATCAGCGAAATCTTTACAGCTATCGCAAAGGAGCCTTGATATGAAAACCTGGGAAATCACAGCAGAACTCAACATGGATGCATCTCACTATGAGAGCATCATTGTGAAAGCGAATACCGAACGTAAAGCTCGGATTATCGGTGAAGAAAAATTCAAAAGTCGTCCCGACGTGTTTTTCATCACCAATCTCTCTGTGAAAGAACTCGAAAACAAATAACGCAAAAAGAAGAGGACAGTCCTTTACGAACTGTCCTCTATCTTTTTTTCTACGAAACGAGTTAACAATCATAGATTACGAGCGAAAATATAACTTTTTGGAATTCGGATCCGACTTCCACCAGTTATCTTCCATTGTATGCGGATTTTGCGAAACTGCTTTTTCCTTCGGATATATAGAGTGCAAATATTGCACATTATATGGATACGAACCTGCAATTCCGCTCATACAATACGCACACGCATTCACCAGAGACTTACCCTCATCGGATAAAGTATCTGTCCTGATATCAAAGAAACCAGGAATCAATACGAAATCGAACTCTTCGTTCAGACGTTCAGCTAAATTCTTTACCAGACCGACTATTTGCGACGTAATCATCGCACAGACAATCGTATCACCTGCGTGACCCTCAATTGTCATATAATTCGGTCCTACTGTCACATGTGTCATGAATTTGTCCCCCTTTTATATGATTTTTTATCAGTATATCATATCAGTTGAACAAATCCAGAGGAGAAAGTGGCAACACGCACTTTTACCTACTTAATAAACCATGTGTCCGTCTTCTGCGAAATAACGCTGGATACCATTGATAATTCGAGAACCCACAGTCATAGAACCTTCAGGTGCTCCGACTTCTGGCGCAAAGTAATACTTCAAACCATTCTCTTCGTACCATCCTGTATCCATACGACCAAAGAAGCCATCATGCACGGTATGTAAATGATACCATCTTCCATCTGTATCCTTATACCAGCCTGCTTTCATCTGCCCCGTTACCGTGTCACAGAAGTACCAGCCTGTACCGTCATGAACCCAACCTTTTACAACATTGCCGTTACATAAATAACGCCAATTATCACCGCTACCAGACCATGAAAATGTATTGGTAGTTGAACCGATACTCGGTCCAGAAGCAGAATAAACATTCGAAGAACCAACAGAGGTTCTACCTGATAACAGATCATCCCAATCTACATCATCATCGAAATAATCATCCACATCCAGATCAGTACGACCACCTTCAATATAAACCCATTCTGAAGGAGCTATATTCTTACCGCCATTTAAGTTACCAATAGCTCGAATCGCAATTCCTCGAATATAACTGGAATGCTTATCCGTCTTTGTACCAGCATACTTTCCATTGAAATCAGATACATCTAAATATGCCTTGGATGTCTTGCCATGTTTCTCACGAATCTCACCATCCTGATCAACATATTCAATCAAATATTCAATAGACGATGCACCATTCTTCTCAATCTCTACGGTCTTTCCACGACCTTCATACTCGTCGCCTTTACTACCCTTCACTTCGTCAAACTTCGTTGCGAAAGACGGCGTAGCGGCTCTCACATAAGGATATGCTTTAAATCGTATCTTCAGTTCATCACCTATCGATGAGACCTTTGATACAGACTCAGCTCCGTCTACCTGCGCAGAGATATTTCGTGCAAACTCATATCCATTTTCAGCTTGCAAAGTCATCTCATAAGAGACGGCCTTCTTCCCTGTAATATCCGATTCATCTTTGAGGCATTCAAATCCGCTGAGCCAATATCCACCAGCATCATACAACGTATAACCAGGCTCATTGTACCCTGAAAGCACAGAGTCTGACGGCGGATCATATGCAACATGAATCTGATTGATCATAGTCCCTGCATATGCATTCAGACTAAATAACGCCATGCCTGCAAAAACAGCAGGCACTAAAAGAATCTTCTTTCTCATATATCAAATACTCCTTATTTTACAACATTAAAACACCTTTTTATAACACCATCATTATATCAACCACAAAATCAAAAGTCCTAACTTAATTCAGTCAGATCTTTACGATTTCCTGACACAAAAACCTAATAAGAAAACGCCACCTTTCATTACGTGACCAAGGTCAGACTCGCTTTGCTATACAGGCGATGCTTTTCTCGTTCACGTGATCAGCAGCGCCTTGTCTGACCACAGGGCACTCCATTTTCAGGTGGCTAACCTTTTTTACACAAATAAAAAAACGACCTCGCACACAGCGAAGTCGTTTCAAAATAAAAGAAACTTAGATTTAACGGGAGTTTATTTGAAAATGCATATAGGGTAGTGACGTAAAATCGTCCCCCATTCATGCTGGGCATAACACAGCCCATGTTTGTGTTGTTTCATTAAATCTTGTTTCTGGGACATCTACCTTAAAGTAGGTGTCCCCCTTTTTTCATACATCAATCAATATGTGTTTTGTTCATGTCAACAGACCACCCTGTAATCATAACGCCACCTAAAGAACCGCCTTTATAATTAAAACTGACAACATCAGAACCATCTCTATAAACAATACTATCTTTCTCTACATCACCCGTTTCAACGAATGTTGCTAACAAGTCCATTGCCATCGTTACGCGATCATTTACTTCAGCCGCAATGAAAGCATCATCCTTAGTCAATTCTGCAATCGCTGCATCGACACGTTCCATAGCTTCTACATTACTGTTTTCTTTTTCAACATCTTCAGCAGTCACAACGTCCTCATAGGCACGAGAAGCCTTGACTTCTTCAGAAACAGGCTCTTCAGCCGATTCTGGCACAGCGTCTTCTGCAGAACTGTCAATAACAAAAGTATCAGCATGTGTTGCCTTCTCTACAGAATCCTTCTTTCCACAAGCGGAAATCGAAAAGAGAACACAACAACACATCGCTAAAGTAAATGTACGTAACACAATAATTCGTTTCATGCTAAACCTCCTAACAAATCATAACAAAACCTATGATACAATCAATATACAACAAAACATCTAATATTTCAATTCATTTATGAGAAAAATTCCTTGAAACCCTTGCAGGTCGGGTGAAATTCCGAATAAAATAAAAGGAGAAAATCTTATGTATAAAGCTGAAATTCATATGCCCGATGGAATTGCAACCATTTCCGCACCGTCCATCGAATCCATATTCTCAATCACATATACCATGAACTTCGACATCTTCGTGAACGGCATCCAGATCAAAGCCAAAGATGGCAAGAAACCTGGCTGCAACGGATACTTCGCAGGAGTCACCCGTGGTAGACTTGCTCAGATCTATGAGAGTGCTAAATAAGCACTCTCTGTTTTTTTTACAATCCAACGGGAGTAAAAACGGAACTCTATTGTCATCGCACCTACAGAAAGGAACTTTATGCCATGATGACTTATCTTATCTCTTATACTACATTCGAAGGCTACTACGACAGCAAAATTGCTGATGTTGAATGTGAAGACGAACTCTTCGACTGGATTCGTGAAATCAACCACTTCGAAGGCCGTGTCACAGGCTATCGCCGCATTAAATAATCAAAAAACCCGTATCTCTTCACGAGTTACGGGTTTCTTTTTCTTTCATTACCGAGCAACCAAACGAACTTGCATCCTTTCAGGCTTATCTAACGACAAATAACCATTCTCAAATGCCATTGGATATTGAAACAATTTATCTCCAAGAGAAAAATGAATCCAAATTCGCGCATTTGGTTTATCCACGGATAAAACACGACCCTCACCAAACGTCTTGTGATAAACCACATCGTTTGCTTTCAACGATTTTACAGTGGGTTTCTTACGAAGCCCCACTAACAAATCGTCATAGAAAGAACTGGGTTGACCCAACATGCTCGATAATTTATCCTGTCTTTGCAAGACTTTCTTTGCAAATTCTATTGCAGTAGCAACCTGCCGCAATTGTTTTTCTTTTGTATATACCATCATTTTTCACACCTATCATTTTACAATCCATTCATCCGTTACAATTAACTCCCAAAATCCATACTATTATCAACTTCAGAACCACCTGTCGGAACATCTGGAAGTCTTCGACTTGATTCTGGAAAACGAAGCTTTGCAGGATCCAAAGAGGACCCCTTTGAATCAACAACAACTTCCACTTTATTCCACTTATCAAGCGGCGCATTAACAGGCTTATTCATCTCAGGATCATTCTCATACTGAAAACCACGCAATGTCGTGCGTGCCACATCACTTCGAACAGGCGCCTCAGATGAACTCATCGGTGAACGATCAGCCTGACTCTTCGTATCACCAGGATTCAAAAATTTCGAAATACGTTCACGAGCTGATGATAAATCAAAACGAGATGCTTTATCATGTTCAACCGTTCCTTGCAAGACAAAATCCGAGACACGATTCATTTGTCTCTGCATATCATCCTTCGTAAGCTCCGTCGGCACCTTTGCATCGACTTCTTTCGTCCCGAAATTCATCTCTACAGAATGATTTTGAACATCTTTAATATAATCGATATTCAAAAAATTGCCACGACCCTTTGCTCCAGTGGAAACCAAAGCCACACTTGGATCTGCCGCAATAACCTTCTGTGCAAAGTCAGATGCAGGTTCATGCGTCAACACGAAGGAAGAAGCATCCTTTCCATGCTGATTTACGATTGCATACGTATCCGCAATCATTGCAATATTCTTCGTATCTATCGACTGGCGACCAACCTTAATTTGTGCCATAACCAAACCTCCATCAATGAAAAAATTATCCATATGCAGAAAAAGCTTCTTTACGCTTATACGTCAATCCATTTATCTCTACTTTACTGAAAGACCAATGATTTTCTGTCTGCACATGACCTTTCCTCACATATTTCGCCACATTCTTATTAAAATCTTCGTATCGAAACGAATCCCAATTCCTAACAACAATTCCTTCACCACCACGCTCGACAACTGTCTGAGCTAGTTCTTTGATCTTTTCATCACTGTAAAGCCCTTCATAAAGAATTGGAACCATACAGCAAATATCAGCGCCATAACAGAAGTCATACGTATCAGACCAGCTTAAACATTCATTTTTATCATTCCAAACTGAAAATGCTAAAAAGTAATCCTCTAACGCTTCGTATTTAATAGAATGCTTCGCATACAAATACTCACCGCATACTCGCCAATTATCTGGAATTTGCCATTGCATATTCGGCAAAATTCTATTCAACAGATATGAATGATATTCTCGATGCTTCGAATCCAAACTTCTCGCATGATACGCATTTCGATAAATTGTGGTATTTTCACCATCCATCTTCTCTGTCACAACAACATTCATTCCATCAAAATGATGTGTGTCTTTTAAAACTTTATCCATTTTCGAAATACCCTCCGAAAATGGTAAATGATATGTCCTCGGATACTTATATAATTTTATCTCACTCATATCGTCACATTCTTACCCAATCACTTTTAATCATAACATCATTCATCAAATGACTTACCCAATCTCTAATTCAGTTTCTATTTGAGGCATATTAATCCTGCCATCAAACTCATGACCGCGTTGCACAGACATTGCTTTATTTGGTCCGTCCTTGTGAGAGAAATCAAAACCCTGTGTCAATAAAAGCCGCATGTTCTCACCTTCACACACACGCACAGTCACGTCATGACCTGACTCATCCGACTCTGGTGCTGGCAGAATTAACTTCTCACCACCATCTTCCGCAATATCACAACGCAACATTTTGGAAAACTTCTCACCATGATCTGATACTGTATCCATCGAAATACTGGTCACATCGTAACCATCTTGCTGCTTCTTACGCAGCTCATCCAACAAACCATTTGTCAGCACATGAATTACATCCGTATCCTGATACGCTTTATCAATAGCAACTGACAGGACGAACAAATTATTTTCTCCATTCTTCGTCCATGGCTGCAACTGCGTTCCACGGATACCATCATCACGACGAGCAGGATCTTCCAAATACGCTTCTACATCAGGGTGTACAATCTCATGGTGAAGTTCATCACCCATAGTCAAATAATTGACGTAACCGAGAATCTTTCCCTCCTGTGCTACAGCAACGATATTATCGACTACGCCTTGCGATGGATCCAAATGCATAGACCCATCTTTGCCTTCCACATACCCGAAACGACTCAAGTATCCGCCAATATCACCAATATAGACGCAATCTTCGCCCTTGTCTTCGCCACCATATACGTCTGTATCAATCTCCATCATACGTTCCAAATGACGCTGTGTCTTCGGAGTCAACGTAGGATCGCATATATCGGCGCCTGTTAAAATTTCGTAGCTATTTCCTCGTCTACTCGTCACATGTCTCATAAATATCAACCTCCAAACATACGATACACAAAAATCGCCCTGAAAAGACTTGCGATTCACGTAAAAATCCTACCAGGGCGATGTTTTTCTACTTTAAATGCCTTTCGACATATCACCCAATACTAATGTACCTTAAAAACCCCAATTTAACAATACATAAAATTTAGTTCTGGTCTTCTACGTACCAATAAATATTGTCGGATATAGGCATTCCATTCTCATTATCAAAAGTAATTTCGAATGTAAACGTATCATCTTTATTCGTTTCGGTCACATCGGCATTTTTCGTAATCTTCAAAACGCCTGGGCGAGTAGTATTGTCAAACGCCACACCATCTTCATCATAAGTGACATCTGCAGACAAGTCAGCATCACCTGGCGAAACCGTCATATAATATCCATAATTCACCATATCAGAATATGGACCATCTGGATAATAACCATACGATGGTGAATAAGCATAACTCATATACAATACACTTAATGAATCACCTTCGACATCAAATTCATCTGTCAAATACTCTTGATCTTTTCCATTTATAAAATTATACTGCTTCAAAGCCATGCCTGGATTAAAATCAGCGCCATACGTTTGCGTACGAACTTCCTCATGTGCACCCTGCCAAACATAAAACTGACCTCTTGGATTCGTATACTTTACAGTTACATGCAATTTCTTTGCGCCTGAAATCGTAATTACATCCGTATAATACTTACTACTAACATAATCACCTTGTTTCTCGCCAGCATCATTTATGTTTTCTGTATGAGAATACACATCTAAACTCGTATCACGTTCTTTTTCTTTCACAAGAACCGTAACTGTTTCTTCATGAGCATCATAGTCAATACTATCATCCTGTGGATCAATCTCACGAATGATATATGTATGTTCTCCGACATCCTTTTTCGTAAACTCAATCGCATCAAATTGAATGAAACCACCATCCAATACAGACTTTGTTTGAATTACATTTCGATTTTCATCCAACAATTCGAATTGATAAGTGCCTTCCTTTGCAGGATGCCCATCTAATTTCTTTGTTCCTGTAAACTGCACAGTTACAACACCTGGTTGATATTTATTCCAGAAGGCAGCTGCGGATTCTTCAAGAGCTTCGATCACGCCAGATGCGTTCTCTTGCTGAACAAGCACCCATCCACTCTCTGTCTTCTCATACACCTGATAAGATGTACCTGCTGGAATATCATTGAATGTTGCTTTCTCACCAGCCTTAATACTGAATTCAAAAGAACCATCCTTCATATTTACAGACGTATCACGCGGTTTCCAAACAGCTGTGAGCGTTACTCGCCTACTAGGAGAATAAGTATTTGCTGAAATCGTTCCCTCATTAGCATACGTCTTTCCATTACCGTCATCCCAATGGTCAAAGTCGTAACCAAATTTCCGAAATTGATTTACGGGAATCGTAAAATCCAGCAAAGCATTTGCCGTTATATTTGGCATCGCACCAGCAACTCCATCCCCACCTCTAAATACAAGAGTATAATCAGTAGGCTTCAATTCCCATATCCATGTTCCCGCCATTGCAGATGCACGAGATGGATATGAAGAATACAATTGTGCAGCTGTATAAGGACCATAAAACTTGTCCTCTCGAATCCACTTTCCTGTATATAAAGACCCTGAAGGATTAGGTAAATAAGATAAATTGATCCACTTTGTCATTGCAGGTGACAATTTTACTTTTTTCAAATTCGAACAACCATTAAAAAAATTAGCCATTCCTCTTACTTTACTTGTATTAAACCCTGATATATCAAGTTCAGAAAGCTTAGAACAACCCTGAAATACACCTTCCATTGATGTAACGTTACTCGTATCAAAGTTTGATAAATCAAGAATTTCTAAACTCGAACACCCTCTGAACATATAATCAATGTCTGTAACATTAGTGGTATTCCAATTCGACAAATCAATAGATTTAAGACTGGAACAACCATCAAACACAGTATCCAACATCGTCAAATTACGAGTATTAAAATTTGGAAACTTAATTGTTTCAAGACTAGAAGAATTCTGGAACATGGAACGAATATTCGTCACATTATTCATATTCCAACTTGATAAATCAACAGATTTAAGCGATGCACAACCAGCAAACATATAAAGCATAAAGTTCACATTACTCGCATTAAATCCCGTGGCATCGATACTAACCAATGAAGAACATTGATAAAACATCATGGAAGAACTGGATGGTAACGTAATTCTCACCCCAGGATTACAACTAATACTCGTCACATTAGCCTTCGTCAAGGTTGAAGGCCAATCTTTCGTTATAGTACCACTTCTTGTAAAAACAAGATTATTATCATTATCAAGTTCATACGTAGCCGTACCCCATGTCCCTGACGTTGCAGCATGTACCGTCTTCGCAGGCATCATTGCAAGCATGACAGCCATTATCATGGCGATGCAAAGCAATATACCTTTCATTCCTTTCTTCATACTGAAATACCTCCATATTTTCTTATATATTTTTCATAAAGAAATGCCACATCTTAATTTTCGACATACCAATAAATATTGTCGGATATAGGCATTCCATTCTCATTACTAAAAGTAATTTCGAATATGAACGTATCGTCCTTGTTCGCTTCGGTCACATCGGCATTCTTCGTAATACGGAGAATTCCTGGACGAGTATGATTTTCAAACTTGATACCGTCTTTGTCGTAGGTAACTTCACTGCTGAGATTACCAGCACCGTCATCTATAACAGATACCATGACAGTTTCTTCATGCATGTCATAATCGACACTATCATCATCAGGCTCTACCTCACGAATGATATAGGTGTGATCACCTGCAGCATCATACTCTATGACCTTGAACTGAATGAATCCGCCGTCCTGTGTTGTCGCCGTATCAATTACCTTGCCGTTCTCAAGAAGCTCAAACTTATACGAACCCTCAGAAGCAGGATGACCATCCAGCGTCTTTAAGCCAGAGAACTGCACTGTGGTGACACCTGGCTGATATTGGTTCCAGAATGCAGCAGCTGATTCTTCAAGAGCCTCGATCACGCCGCTGGCGTTCTCTTGCTGTACAAGCACCCATCCGTCAGGCGTAAGTTCATAAACTTGATATGATGTCCCTGCTGGAATGTCCTTAAAAGTAGCTTTTTCTCCTGCTTTAATATCGAAGGTGAACGTACCGTCTTGCATCGTTACAGATGTATCACGCTTCCTCCAAACGGCTGTCAGTGTAACTTTCTTGTCAGCAGCATACGTGTTTGCTGGAATGGTACCCTTATCAGCATACGTATGTCCGTTGCCGTCATCCCAATGGTCAAAATCGTAACCAAAGTTAGCGAATTGATTTGCTGGAAGTATAAAATCCTCTTTAGCAGGTCCATTTACAGAAGACATAGCACCTGTACCATTTTCACCTGCAGAGAAGGAAAGAGTATACTCAGTTGGTGCTAATTCCCATATCCAAGTTCCTGCCATTTCAGATGTATAATTATCTCGTAATTCAGAAGCTGCATAAGGACCAAATGCTTTATCATCACGAATCCATTTTTGTGTATATTCTGAATTAGCAGGTGCTGTCGGTAATGTAGGTTGATTAACCGTCGCAGTTGTGCGACCCTTAAAACTAAAAGTTTCTCCGAGTTTTACTGTTTTGATTTTACCACATCTTTCAAACATATAACTCATATCAGTAGCTTTTGACGTATCAAAATTTGATAAATCAAGCATTTCCAAATTGGAACAATTCTTAAACATATATGACAAATTAACAGCATTAGATGTATCCAACTTCTTTAAATCCATCTCAACACAATTCGAAAAACCGTTAAACCAATCTTTAGGATAAGCAGGTTTAATTTCATCAATAAATTTCACGGACAAAACATCAGAAGCCACTGAACTCCACCATCGACCACCTGAGCCTACTTCCTCCACTGCAAAAATCCTACCTGTATATTCTCCACCACTGATACTCTTAACGGTTCCTGTAGAACCAGAAGTATAGATACTATCAACCGTGGGACGAATGAAACTTAAAGTTCCATCATCAGAAAATACTGCACAAGGCTTCAATTCCCACACCCATGTTTCAGTATCAGTAGAAGAATTAATATGTGAATATAATTGCTCTGTTGTATACTGATTGTCATCACCAGTTACAGAAATCCATTTACCTGTATATATTGTTCCGCTTGGTGTCGGAATAGCAGAATCTTTCAGATTCGCAAACTTAAAATCTGGTCCGAATGTAATACTTTTCACAGGACACGCATTACCAAGCATACTATTCATATTTGTTACTTTAGCTGTATTCCAACTTGAACAATCAATCTTTTCTACACCACAACTGCGAAACATATTCGCCATGTTAATCACATTAGAAGTATCCCATCCAGCAACATTGATTTCTTTCAAACCAGACGAATACCAAAACATGGCTGACATATCAGTAACCTTGGACGTATCAAATGAACTTAAATCTAATGACTTTAATGCAGGTATTTTATAAAACATACTAGACATATCGGTTACATTTGAAGTATCAAAATTATTTACATTTAACTCAGTCAAACCAGAACAACCAGAGAACAAGCCACGCATTGTCGTAACTTTACTTGTATCCCATTTTGATACGTCAAGAGATGTAAGTTTAGAACAATTATAAAACATCAGTTTCATGTTCTTAACATTACTTGTATTGAAGCTCGACACATCAAGCGCCGTGAGACTAGAACAACCAGAAAACATCTCTTGCATATCCGATACGTTACTCGTATTAAATCCCGATACATCAAGTGACGTAAGACGATAACAATTAAAAAACATCTGGTTCATATTTCTTACTTCATCCGTACTCAAATTCGATATATCAAGAGATACAAGATTTTTACATCCATAAAACATCTGTCGCATATCAGTCACTTTTTCGGTATTGAAATTATCTGATAACAACACAGAAGTTAATGCTGTATTATTATAAAACATACGATACATGCTTGTGACATTTGAAGTATCGAAGCCAGACAAATCATACGAAACGCAACTACTCAAATCATTAAATAATTTAGAGCACGAATTAACTGTAACTGTCTTTTCAACAATAACTTTCTTGATTTGACTTTTATATGGATAAAGAGCCCCTCCAGTAGTTGTAAGTACACCAGGATCAAAATAACCTACAACACCATCAATCGGACTAATCGTCAAGACTCCGTCCTTATCAATGACCCAAGAACAAGTTCCTGATGTTCCAGATGCAATATCATCTTCCGCGGCTTTCACTGTATTTACTCCAAATACAGCAAACAAACCAGCACATAGCATAAAGACCAGCAACAAGCTTAATATGCATTGCATTCCTTTCTTCATACTGAAATACCTCCATATTCCTTCATATATTTTTACATAAAGAAACGCCCAGATAAGACTGACAAGGAACTACAATCCTCATACTTTCCTATCAGGGCGATGTCTCTTTGACTCTTAAACACCTTCTTCAGGTGTAATCGACCAACATTATTTCATTTACGCCTTTTCTAATAATATACTTGAAAAAGACTGATTTTTCAAGATAGACAATAAAAAATGCCTCGTGGGAAGTGTCATCCCAACGGGGCATTTCATAGACGGCCAATTCAAGTAGAAATATATTCAGAAAGGAGGTTCCTTCTATTACAATATAGTCTATTTTGCAGAAAAATGCAATATGACATAGATAAAATATTTTCTTAAAATAATTATCATGACATATATGAGAATAATTCGAGAAAATAAAAACTCCACGTGGTGGTAGACACGTGGAGCTTCATGTAGGAGACTCTATTAAAGTTTTACTATTAAATATTCTCAGAACGAAAGTTTTAATTCTATACGTGAGCAATAAAAAGCATAGTTCTTTATTTTCAAATGTCATTAGTGTGGTAGATCTAACGACACAGTAAATAAATAATGGATTCAGACTAAATTAGTCTTCATCCTCATCTTTCTTACGGCGAGCCGCAATGAATACGCCTGCGCCTGCTACAACTGCACCAGCGCCCATGACAAACAAAGACGTCATAGCACCAGTCTCAGGAAGACTGATTCCTTCAAAGTTCTGAACGGTGGCATCGATATGGAAGCCCTCATCCGTCACATATACATCAGTCTGTACCTTACGATCATCTGAGAGTTCCAAAACATCAGACTTCGATACAACAGTTGCCTTACCAGTCAAACCAGTCTCATTATTAGACTGAGCTTTGATCTCGAACGACATACCTGCTGCGATCTTCGCAAAGCCCTTAGGTGCTTCCGTTTCCGTCAGCGTATAAGTGCCTGCATCCAGACCCTTAAAACGGATCTCTTTATCTGATGTTGTAAATGTAGTAATAATAGCAGAAGCATCATCACTAGCAGTTGCTGGACGATACACATCATGATTAGCGTCATCCACTTTAACAAGCTTCATGACACCATCGGCATTTGACAACTCAAACTTTGCGCCAGCCAACAAATTCAAATGTGTACCATCAATCTTACGGAAGTCGAGACCATAGGTATAAACCTTTGCATCGTCTTCCAATTTCTTTGTGCTATCAGAAACTTCAGGGTTGTTCGAGAACTCAACAACAGCCTTGTTCGGATTACCCTCACCAGAAACAACAGCCTCGCCATTCAGCTCAGCCTTATATTTGACGGTAACCGTTGCGCCCTGATTTGCCTTGATAAATGTATTCTTAAAACTCACCGAAAGTCCTGTTGCATTCGAATTCAGCGTATAATCGCCGTCCTGAATGGTAGCACCTTCTACTTCAACGACAATATCATTCTCTCCCCTCTGGAGCGTCAAACCAGGCGATAAGGCATCAGTGACTTCAAACTTCAACGAAGTTGGATCCACATCGGCTTCATAAACAGGAAAATTCGTAACAACCTGATAATTGATGATATCACCAATATCATAGTCATTCTTTTCCTTCTCGTCGACAGCACCTTCATCTTCGATGGTCTTATCAATCTCGACCTTTGCATCCTTTGGTGTAATCAGAGCGTCACCACAAGTCAAATCGGCCAAAATCGGCTTTGTTGCAATCAGACCATCATCTGCTTCATTCGAAATCTCATAAATAAGATAATACCCAACAGGCATATCCTGAGATGCCTCACCACCAGCCAAAGTCAATGTTGGCTCGACATTATGACTGACAGCATACTGCGCAAGTGCCGTAGCAAACTTCGCAGCATAAGAAGCATTCTCATTCATATTACGTGCATATTCAGCACCAGCAGCGTCAGGACTCTCATCATTCAGAACATATTCTTCTTCAGGATCGCCATACTTATACGTAATCTTACCTGTCTGCGCATCGACAGTGAATTCACCGAAAGTAACCTTATCGACGCCTTCACCACCACCAAACGCAGGTGTCAGCTTAAACTGAAAAAGAGTATTGCCGTCATTGTCCTTACCCACAACATACCTATCAAATACTTTCGTAATTGCATACGTATGCTGAGCATGCACGGTCTCTCTCCCGACGACAATACGACCTGTCGTTCGCTCTGCTAACACAGGCTCATTTCCCGTCGCCATTACTGGCACAGTCATCAAAGATGCCAGTAACCCAGCACTCATTGCAAGAGTTCCCGCCCTTGCGACCTTCTTTTGTTTCATACGTAGAAACCTCCTTTATTGACATTTCCTATGGGATATAGGATGCTTGCGTCAATCAATGCCTGCGCAATGCAGGCATTGATATATTCACAAGATATAAGCACTGCATATCATGCAGTTCTTTTTGTCAAAAATAAGGATTAGTCCTCGTCCTCGTCTTTCTTGCGACGCAGACCAAAGAACAGACCGCCGCCAATAACGGCTGCACCAGCGCCAGTGACAATCAGAGATGTCATAGCACCCGTGGACGGAAGGCTAATACCTTCATAGTTCTTAACCTGCAGATTGACTTCAGGTGCAGCATTTGCAGACTTTGCAGTGATAATACCATCAGATTCGGTCTTATCATCCTTCACAAGCTTCAGCGCATCAGAACCACTTGTAACAGTAGCAGCACCAGTCAGCTTATCCTCATCACCCTTCGTACCAGTAATGGTGAAAGAAAGAGGGCCACTCAGCTTACTAAAACCAGACGGAGCTTCGGTCTCAGTCAGAGTATAAGTGCCATCATCCATACCAATGAAACGAACTTCTTTACCAGAAGTCGTGAACTCAGTGATACCAGTCTCGTCACCAACAGCAGGACGATACTCATCAACATCTGCAGCATCTGTCTTTACCAGTGTAATCGTAGCATCACCCTTTGCCAGAGTGAACTTTGCACCCGCAAGCAGGGCACTACTTGCACCATCAATCTTCTGGAAATCAAGAGCATAGGTATAAACCTTTGTCTTATCATCAAGCGTCTTGGAATCCTTGTTCACAAGAGGATTGTTCGAGAACTCAAGTACAACCTCGTTGTTATTCGTTGCATCAGGCGTAGCATTATACAATGCCTTATCATTCAGAACGCAAGGATACTCAACAACAATGCTCTTACCCTGATTTGCCAGAACGACATCAGCAGGAACATCAATAGTCAGAACCTGACCATTGATAGCAGGCGTAACTGTCGTAACAACCTCTTTATCAATCTTGACAACAACAGCACTCGCTGCAGGCGGAGTCAAACCATCGGACATAGTATCAGTCATCGTAAACTTGACAGATGCTGCATCAACATTTGCCGCATACGTCGGAAGCACAGACGTAATCGTGTAGTTAATCGTATCACCAATATCGAAGTTATCTTCCTTTACAAGAGCCGCACCTTCGGCTCCACCATCAGGTGCAAAAGACTTATCAAGAGTAACGATAGAGTCTTTCATGGTAGCAACATCGCCAGTAGCTGTCAGATTCAAAAGAATCGGCTTTGTAGCAACCAGTCCATCTTCTGTATTGGTCTCAGCCTCAGTAACCAAATACCAGCCCTGCTCAAGACCATCTTTCACAGCGCCACCCGTGGACTCAGCAGTTGCAGTCTTACCATAAGCATACTTTGCAAGCTCACTTGCCAGCACAGAAACAAGTGCTGAGTTCGTATTCCTAGTATCACTCTTTGAAGAATCGACTAAAGTACCTGCTTCATAAGTCGTTCCGCCAATCGTAATAGCCTGTTTAGTGGTAATCTTACCCGTATTCGCATCAATAGCAAAATTCTCACTGGTAAAATCCTTGAACGCATCCGTCAGCTTATACTGATAAATCTTATTCGTTCCATCAGAACCTGCATCGTACTTATCCATAACCTTATAGATATTGTACTTGTGTCCAGTCACCTTAGTACCTTCAACACTAGAATCATCAATCGAGATGGCGCCTGTCTCCGTCACCTTTGTCGGCGTACCATCTGAATTAGCAGCAAATGCAGGTACAGAAAATACTGAACCAATCATCGCTGCGCCCATTGCAAGGGCACCAACCTTTACCAAGTTCTTCTGTCTCATATGCAGAAACCTCCTTAAATTAATCAGAACTTATTTAGTAACTACAAATTTGCAGGACAAAAAGAGCGGTGATCCAGATTTCTGTCTCTAAAACATCAATCCGTTTCACCGCTCGTAGCGTCATGCTCGATGTCGCAACATGCCCATAATACTATTATGAGCACCGACGTGTAGGTGCTGTATCCTTTCTTACATGGCTACCACCCCACATAAGTCTCGGAAGGTCTTATCAGGTCTTATGCTTACGCTGCCGTTTGCCTTTCCTCTGGATTTAAACTCGCGAATCACATATTCAATTTTTGTTTGCAATCTTTGCTCTATAATCTTACCATAAAGAAATTAAAATTTCAACATCAATTCAAAAAAATCTTCTTTTATCACATTTTTTGTTCAATTCAATCATTGACTATTGATGCAACGAAATTTTCGATAAAATCAAAAGATTCCAAAAACGTAGAATACATGGGCGTTAAATTAAAATGCATGTAAAGTAGTGACATAAAACAGTCACACATTCATGCAGGATATAACACAGCCCATATCCGTATTCATCGCCATTACTCAGCTGATCCTTCAGCACCATTCTCTACGTACCAGTAGATATTATCCGAAATCGGCATTCCGTTCTCATTACTGAAAGTGATTTCGAATGTAAACGTATCGTCCTTGTTCGCTTCGGTCACATCGGCATTCTTCGTAATGCGGAGAATTCCTGGACGAGTATGATTTTCAAACTTGATTCCATCATCATCATAGATAACTTCACTGCTGAGATTACCAGCACCATCATCTATGACAGATACCATGACAGTTTCTTCATGCATGTCATAATCAACACCATCATCGTCAGGTTCTACCTCACGAATGGTATAGGTGTGATCACCTGCAGCATCGTACTCTATGACCTTAAACTGAATGAATCCACCGTCCTGTGTTGTTGCCGTATCAATTACCGTGCCGTTCTCAAAAAGCTCAAACTTATATGCTCCTTCAGATGCAGGATGACCATCCAGCGTCTTTAAGCCAGAGAACTGCACTGTGGTGACACCTGGCTGATATTTGTTCCAAAAGAATGCGGCAGACTCTTCAAGAGCCTCAATCACGCCGCTGGCGTTCTCCTGCTGTACAAGCACCCATCCATCAGGCGTAAGTTCATAAACTTGGTATGACGTTCCTGCTGGAATATCATTAAATGTTGCCTTTTCGCCAGCCTTAATGTCGAAAGTAAACGCACCGTCTTTCATCGTTACAGATGTATCCCGTTTCTTCCAAACGGCTTTTGCAAGCAATCGTACATCCGTCGTCTCATCACCAGAATTCACTACCTTATACGTAGGCCAATAAATAGTTATGCCCTCATTCAAAGACCGAGTACCAGAATATGGTGTTTCCATTTCCCAATGATCAAATTCATAACCAGGCTTAACATAGGTATTATTTAATAATTTAATGGATCCCCAATTACCATCATAATAACTAGCAACATCTTTATGTACATGTTGTAACGGCATAGAACCTACAGCACCATCGCCGCCATCATACTCAATATACACATCACATGATGCATAACCCCATTCCCATGTTCCAGCCATTGACTCGTCATATGTACGAGCAAGTGCATTAATACTATAATCGCCTGTAGAAGAAGCAAAAGTCGAATAAGCACCTAAACCACGATCTCGGTTTATCCAACCATACATATATAACGAATCAGTATATCCATCTTTTTGAATTTGTTTAATACTCGTATTAGAACCTTGAGCATTATCTAAATAAACAGAATTAGGATTATACAAACTGGTAGGATCTCCAAACACAAAGTAAGGACCTAATACAATCTTTGTCAACCCCCAGTTACTACTGCTACGTCCATCACGAGAATACAACATAGATGTTAAACCACTAATGGAAACATTTCTCAAATCCATATTTCGAATATCTAAACTTCGAAGACTATATGATCCATAAAACATCTGTCTGCAACTTGTAAGATTTGGTGTGCTGAAATTAGATAAATCTAAATCTGAAATATTGCGCATATCACGGAACATACCATCCATACTGGTTACATTTGTCGTATCAAACCCAGACAAATACATAGATGAACCCTGATAATTAGCAAACATCCATGAAACATCACCTTTTAAAATAACAGTTCCCTCAACGACAACAACATTAACCTTTAAATTAAAACGATTAGACCCACTATTCCAATATTGATTAAATGAATTCCAAGTACTATAACTTTTTGTACTCGTTCCAGCATTAAGAGTTTCTGTTCGCCCACCTGTACCAAGATATAATACACCAGCATCCGTCACACGCCAACTCATACCATAAATAGTGCCTGAATCAACAACAGTTGCCGCATGTACCGTCCTTGCAGGAGCCATTGCGAACATCACAGCCATTATCATGGCGATGCAAAGCAATATGCCTTTCATTCCTTTCTTCATAAGATACCTCCATATTTCTTTATAGTTGCATAAAGAAACGCCCAAATAAGAAGTACAAGGCTATTCAAACCTCATACTTTCCTATCAGGGCGACGTCTATTATGACTTTTACGTGCTCAACAACAGGCACATATCGACCAATCTTCATTTAATCTTTCACTCTTATAATATACTTGAAAAGACCTCATTTTTCAAGACAAAAACAAAAAAAAGAATGACCTGAAACAAAGACGATACTTCCTTGATAATTTCACTCGTTGTCACAATAACCTATAACTCGGCTACACGGAGTATCTTGAATATATCCATGAGTTCGAAACGGATCAGTATTTCCATCCGTTCTTTATTGAACTGATAAATGACGAAACACTAAACATCCACGAAGAAAAAGAAATTACTTCTACATACACCATAAGAGGCGGGGCGAGATAATAGTCATTGCAGCCTTTTGGCTTAATCAGCCAAGCAGGCTTCCATACTGTAGGTACCTGTCGCTTAGAAAGTTATTCCTGACGGAGCAGTTATAACTTTCCAGGCAACCTGATTTATCTATGACCCAATTGCTATCGCTTTAGCAATCGATAGCTTTCATTTCGTATTTACTCAAAGTCAAACTCACTCTCCGTGTTCCATGTTTTTTCTGCGCCACAAGTGGCGGACAATCATCTCACCCCTTAATTGCTGTGCGTTGCACAGCCTTTTTTTCACACAAATCTACAACCTAAATTCGAGAGAAATGTTAGATATGACGCCATTCAGACCCTCCTCTGAAGAATTATCCCACCGACTCATTACGAGCTGGTGGGATTCTTTTTTTATCACACTTGATGTTGAAATATTCGACATCAAATATCATAACACAATATGACATTGATACCATGTTGAAACAGGTATGCCGTTCAATAACGGAAAGTGCCACATAAACCAAACAACGGCACACGCCACATACCAGTAAACTAAAATTTTGCCATCCATGTATTTTTCGCATATCACCTTCAATGAAAATGCAATCATCAATATAGATAACGTCACAGGAACAAAATAATGATATATAAAAAGTTCACGACTCACAAAAGCCCATGGCAAATATTGGCACAAATAAGCTACCAATACCAACATCAAACCATTGTCGTAACGATAATACACTTTATCGTTTCCTATCACACCGAACAAAAATGCCTTTATTCCATAACAAATAGCAGGAACACTGAATAACCATATTATGGGATTACCAGTACTTATTATAATCTGACACATTCCATCAGGCATATCATGTAAATAATACATGAACTTCCTATACAATAACGGCCATTGCCACCACTCCGAATTGAAAGAATAATCTATATCATTATTTTTGTGATAATTAAGCATAGCAGATTGATTTTCCCATATCCACGATATACTATAATTTGATCCATTCGGTCCAAAAACAATAGGAAAGTAAGAAAGAATATATATTATCACAGGTAATATAATAAACGACAAACAACACCACAAAAAAGTTTGCCATAAATATTCCAATCTATCAGCCTTATCTTTATCTTGCATTTTCTTAAAGAAAAATGCAAAAAAGCAAATAGCCAAACCCAAACCTGTATAACAGCCTATCCATTTACATGCACAAGCTAAACCAAACGAAATACCTGATAGCAACAAACATAAACGTTCTTTCTTTCTATCGTGAACAATAGGATAATACGCCATAAACAGATATGCACACAATATGAACAAACATGGATATGAATCAATTGTTGCCATTCGTGTTTGCGTATAATGCATAGCATCTACTGATAATAATAATGATGCCAACAAGGCAAACCCATTACTTTTCAGCACAACACGAGCTAAAAAGAACATGGCAACAATCATCAAAACACCAGCTAGCGCACCGAAAAAACGCCATCCAACAGGATTCATACCAAATAAAAAAATCCCTAAAGCTTCAATATCCTTACCTAACGGCGGATGTGAAACCTCTAAAAATTCATCAACATCGCCTGTAAGAAATGATTCTGCTGTCAGACTATAACTAAATTCATCAAAATACGATTCCGTCAACACAGAACTATCAGGCGACCAACAATACGGCTCATCAGATAAACTTTCTAAAGATCCTTCACACAACAAATCATCATTTATGAATACTGAATATGGAATAAGTTTATCGTCAGATACAACACATAGTTCCGCAATATCGAGCTGACGATCTCCATAATAAGTTAATTTGAGTTCGTTTACATCTAAACAATCAACCTGTAAAGGTAACCATTGTAACGACAATGAGTTTGGAAATTCTATAGCACGCACTACATTATTATCTTGTTCTATTCGTAATTGCGGAACAACATCAACATCTGTATTCCCTTCGGCATACCATTTATACAAATAAATATTTGTAACATCCACAGCTTCATCAAAAGATATGGTTAAACAAGCACCATTCTGCAATCTTACTTTTGTATATGGTACATCCGTTGAACCAAGCCTAAAAAAAGCCAAACACGAATAAACTGCTAATATAATTAGCAAACTATAAACTGTTTTTCTCGTCAAAACAGGAATTTGCTTTTTTTCATCAAAATAATTCATACGCCATAAATGATACCCTGACACTGTTCAATTAATTCACAGAGCAGGGTAACTACGGTATGCGGAATATGAAACTCTTCCTTGCCGTTATGAAAACCTCCCGTTCAATTATTCTCCGCACTTTTCTTCGATCCACTCATGAAGCAGATTGCTAACTGTCGTATGGTTCCTCAACGCAAAAATTTTTACTTTCTCGCTGTCTTCCTGTGTAATGCTCAGCGTAATTTTTGTCTTCGCTGCCTTCTCAACGGCAGCACCAGTCATAAAAGCAGTAACCTTTGCCTGCTCTTTCTCACGAGCCTGAACAGCACTGTCGAAAATATTCCCTTTCTTAGCCATTATCTTTATTTTATCCTTTCTCGTAATCGCGTCACTACCGTTTCGTCAATTACATCCGCAAAATACGCATAGCAGTATCCACGATTATTCTCAAGCTGCAATCCAGATCATAAACCTTATCGGACCGCTTAACGCCGCACAAAGTCCTATTGCAACGCCAAAGACAATCAATATGATTCCTACAGGTTTATGCCAGTTTTTCTTTTCTTTCTCATTCTTCGTAAGAAATCGATGACCAATCATGACACTGATCGGACTTCCTACGAACATTGCTATCTGAAGTACCCATGCCAATCCTGCTAAAGTCAATCCTTTATAAAATACTTCATCACTCGGAAAACCCATAAGCCCTCCCGCACTATTTTATCGTACTTCTATACGTATATAATCATAACAAAATGTGCTCACAAAATCAATAGAGACTCTATTCGCTCCAATACTACATTTTCATTTCATTAAAAGAGGACCCTCCGAAAAGAGTCCTCAATTCTAGTAAAGATGCAGATATTTATATAAATATCAGTTATTACTCTGCTGATCTTCCACATACCAGTAGATATTGTCACTGATTGGCATTCCGTTCTCGTTCGTGAACTCGATCTCGAACGTAAACGTATCGTCTTTATTGGCATCCGTAAGCTCAGTTCCATCCTTGGCAATCTTCAAGATACCAGGACGAGTTGTATTATTGAACGCTACGCCATCTTCATCGTAAGTAACATCTGCAGCCAGCTGTCCACCCGAAACCTCAGCATAATAACCATAATTCAGCAAACCATCGGCAACAGAACTTACATAAACAAGCGTAACCGCATCACCATCAATGTCCCATTCCTTTGTATGCTGACTTAAACCATCATCTGCAGGATCATATATCTGGTCAACAACTGACATTTCAATAGCCATCATCTCTTCTTCAGAAATGCCCTCATAATTGCCTGCTAACAATTGTTCAATAACAGGATGAGCACCTTTCAAAATAAGAATCTGTCCCTGATATGCTGAATACGTCAACTTCAAATGAACACTATCCGCACCAGGAATTGAAACAACTTGAACCTCCATATTCCCAGTATAATCACTGACTTTTTCACCATTATCATTTACATTAGAACTATGAACCACTTTCGTTTCACCAGACTTATGAACTAATACACTTACTGGTTCTTCATGAACATCATAATCAATACTATCATCCTGCGGATCAATCTCTCTGATGATATATTTATGCTCGCCTATATCATCTTTCGTATATTCAATCGGATCAAACTGAACAAATCCACCGTCAAGTACAGACTTTGTCTGTATTACATTACAATTTTCATCAAGAAGTTCAAAATTATAAGAACCTTCTTTTGCAGGATGACCATCTAAATTCTTTGTGCCTGTAAACTGTGCAGTCACAATACCAGGCTGATACCTATTCCAAAATACAGCTGCTGATTCTTCAAGAGCTTCAATAACACCCGATGTGTTTTCTTGTTGTACCAACACCCAACCCTCATCGGTCTTTTCATAAACTTGATATCTTGTTCCAGCTGGAATATCATCGAATGTTGCTTTCTCACCAGCTTTAATGCTGAACTCAAAAGCACCATCTGTCATACTCACATTATGACTATTCTTCTCAAATACAGCCGTCAATGTAACAGTGATATTATCAGCATAAGTTCCACTAGGAATCACATCTTTATTTTCATAAATATGTCCTTGATCATCTTCCCAATGAACAAATGTATAGTCAAAAATAGAAAACTTACAAGATGGAATATAGAACTGTTCATCTGGATACAATATATCATTGGGCATAGAACCTGCAGCATCACTTGGTGCTTTATAAACTATCGTACTAAACGCACGCGTATCCCACGTCCAAGTACCAGCCATACCACCTTCATAATTATCTCTCAATTCTTCAGGCGTATATGGACCATACGACTTATCCTGTCGAATCCATTTTCCTGTGTATTCCTGACCGTAAGGTGTTGGCAATACGTCACTATGGAAATCAAATTTATCGCCAAGCGTCACATATTTCAACTTATAATCATTTTCAAAAAAGAAATTTCTCCCCCACAGTCCATACATATCTGTTACATTTGAAGTATCCCAACTCGAAATATCCAATGATTCCAAAGATGTGCATCCACCAAACATCCCTCGATTACGCACAGCACTTGATGCACTATTAATATCATTCACATAATCATTCACTTTAGTTACATTAGACGTATCAAAATTTGATAAATCAAGTTCTTTTAATCCACTGCAATGAAAAAACATACTTGACATGTCTGTAACTTTAGATGTATCAAACGAAGATAAATCCAACTCTTTTAACGACGCATCCCATGCAAACAATTCATTCATAGCCGTTACATTATGTGTGTTCCAGCCACTTAAATTAAGAGTCTCAAGGGAAGTGCAACCATGGAAAGTAGAATCCAAGGTTGTTACAGAAGAAACATCCCATGATGACAAGTCAAGTGATTTTAGGCTAGTACACCCAAAAAACACGTACCGCAAGCCATTAATCGATGATGTATCCCAACCTGATACATTCAACGACTCCAAAGATTTACAACCAGAAAACATATCTGATATTGTCGTTACATTAGAGGTATTCCATCCAGATAAATCAAGAGATTTTAACGAACTGCAGCCACTAAACATTCTATCTAATCCCCAATAATGAGTGATATTACTCCAATCAAAATCAGGAAGACTTAATGTTTCTAAACTTGAACAACCCCAAAACAACCAATAAGCAACCTCAACATTTTTTGTGTCAAAACTTGACACATCGAGGCTTTTAAGACCAGAACACTCCTGAAACACACTTGCCATTTGTTTTACGTTACTTGTATCAAAACTTGATAAATCAAGAGATGTCAAAGATGTGCAACGCTTAAACATATCATTCATATTAACTAAATTAGAAGTATTCCAAGTTGATGTATCAATACTTTTTAAGTTTGTACAATACTCAAACATTCTTGCCATATTAGTACATTCACTAGTGTCAAAATTACAATCAATAGACACTAAAGATGTGCAATAAGAAAACAACGCATTACCATTTGTTATTTTAATTACAATATCATCATTACTACTACTGATTGTTTTAATATCCTTTTTATTCAAGCCCGACGGCCAATTATTCGTTATAGTACCACTTGACGTAAACACCAAATTATTTTCGTCGTCAACTTCATAATATGCTGTACCCCACACACCTGATGTTGCTGCTTGTATACTTTTCGGAGCAACGACAATTATCATGCCGACACACATCAGTAACATCAGCATGAATGTCCATAATTTCTTCATTTCAATAGTTCCTCCTATCATATACCACCTTATATTACGAATTATTCTCTCTATGAACTTCAATCAGTTTTCATATTTATCTTCCAGATAAAGTATGAGGACACCCATATAACTGGGTGCCCTCACACCCTTCTAAGATAGAGGAAAAACTGCTATGAATTATGAAGAATATATGTTACTCAGCAAGCAAAACTTACTGGAATAACCAATTCATTACGAGGATTATTCATCCTCATCGTCATCCTTCTTCTTACGCAGCAAGAAGAATAATCCGCCTGCAATAACCACAACGCCGACAATTGTAAGTACAATCGCGGTTGTGCTGCCAGTAGCA
>OCVV011355764.1_pt1 | contig 71091 bp, 53 predicted proteins | sample 1539721 | NCBI WGS metagenome assembly OCVV01 (sample SAMN02144230, study PRJEB22623) | gut metagenome | biome: sheep rumen | host: Ovis aries | place: New Zealand
TAGCGATGATGATTTTTATTATACGATAGATGATATTAGTTATACAAATCTATCAAAGAATAAGAAGTATAATAGTTTGGATAGTTTGGTGCGTTTTAATCCTGATAATAAGCAGATCACGGCTCTTAATGCAGGAACAGCAAAGATTACCTTCCATCAGAGGGAAACGCGTATTTACAATGCAGTCAGTCAGTCGTTTAACGTGGCGGTGGCAAAGCATACAAATACGATTTATGTGAATGGAAACGCGGAGTATAGTTCGACGATGTACATGGATCGGGATCATGATGCTATTGTGCTGACAGCGACGAATACGGACTATACTAATTACCCTGTTACGATATCACAAACGGCAGCAGAGGGAGAAGTGTCGTACGACTACAATACAAGCACTCGTACGGTGAGTGTTTCCTCTCATCAATATTTATCTACCGCTACATGGCGTATGCAACAAGAGGAGAACTATAAATATCAGGCAGGAGATAATACGTTTAGTGTAGAAGTTGTGCGCGCACCAGAGGCAACGGATTGCTATGTTGCATATCAGCCTTGGACTAAAAAAGGGGATTACGAAGGTCATGTCTATTATGACGGAACCGAAGATCCTATCGCTTTGAGTGGTCCTGGTGATTTGTTGTATTTTGATGGTGCAACAGATGGAGCATGTGTAAGTCCTGGTTTTACAATTCAATTTTCTACAAACGGTCGCGACTACACAGAAGAAACGAGTATGTCTTTAACAAATTCTACAACTTATCGTTCATATGGTCCTTATAAACTGCCGGATGGAACAACGCATATTCGTTTTAATGGTGATGGAACAGAAGATAAATACCATAGAAATCTTCGTGTAACACGTAAAACTTATTTGAATGCTGATGCTATAACTATCAATCGTACATCCACTGACAACCCGGTTTATCCTTCTGAAGGAACGGGTGTGGGATCGCTGACTGTCAATTATTCTATTGCTAATGGAGGGGATTTGAAGATTTCAAATGACAATCCTAAATTTACTTTAAGTCAGAACACTATTAGTGGCGTGGATTGTACAACTGGAACGGCGGATATTAATATTCAATATAACTCTGCCGTAGCAGGTGAGGATGTGGCGCAGTTAGTGATCTACAATGATGTATATCGCAGAGAAGTAACCGTTACCGGTGTATGTGTTAAGCATGATCAGTCCGGAGCGTGGAAAGAGAATATCGGGAAACTGCAATTGGGCACGAAGGTAGGTAAGCCGTTCCGTTCGACCATGAGCGGCAGTTATGGTGTGGTATATACATCGTCCGATGCAACAAAAGTTGCGATAAGTGCAAGTGGTGACACGCTTATAGCAAATGCCGTCGGAACGGCACGCATTTATGCAGAAGTACGCGGCGATGAGAACTATTACGCTATACGTGATTCGATAGACATCACGGTAACAACGGATTATGTACAATATATTGTATGGAATCAGGATAGCGAATTACGCCGTTTGAAGTTAGGCGATGCTAACTTTGTGATGAACGCCTATGCGACATCGGATTTGGATGAGTGCTCGACCAATGGTCCGGATGCCGAAAGTCCGCGTACGGTTACATATACCAGTAATAGACCGACGGTTGTAGAAGTAGTAAACGGCAACGAATTGAGAATTGTGGGTGTCGGAACAGCAATAGTGCTTGCGAGTGTAGAAGAAGGCGAAGACGCCGATGGTCATAGTTATATTGAAGCCGAATTGGCGAAAGAAGTAGTTGTTCGTGATCCGAATGCTCCGTGTGGTGCTGATGAGATATATAGCCGTCCCGATGAAACGCGTTTGGATCATCAGAGCGGTGATAGATATTCAAGCGAATTTAGTTTCGGAGGAAAAGAACCAGGGTTGTATTCTGTAGTATATAAGGGAGAGAAAGGCAATAATAAAGAACCCGAGGGTACGGTTTATGTAGAACAATATATAGGAGACTCTTGGAGAGTAGCCGGTTCCGGCACAATAGAGGTGAAGGGCCGGTATGATACTATTCGTGGCACGCTGGAACGAACTGCCACCAAAATCCGTATTAGAACAAATGGTAAGGGACACCACTATTTCAAAGAAATCTCGGTACTGCGCGCTAAGTATATAGAAGTAGTAGAGAGTGCTATTGTGAAAGATACTCTTGCGTTCTCCAGCTATATTGGCACGCCACAAGCAAAAGATGTAGAAGTACGCTGGTCGGATTCGCGCAACGATATACTATTGAATTTGCCAGAAGGAGCTCCTTTTACTCTCAGTTCGGAAGATATTGCAGCAGACTGTAACGGTATTGATACGGTGGATTTGCGAATCACGTTCAATACAATGGTAAGTCAAACGGATAGTTGCTACAACCTTGTACTAACAGACGGCGTGACAACAAAGACGATTGTGCTCAAAGCGACAGCAACCGCAGATGAAGTAACGTTTGGTAGCGACGGAGATTGGACGGAGAATGATGAAAACTGGTCGAGAGTGCCGAATGAGAATACAACTGCGACTATTGCCAGCAATGTGAATGTGACGATTTCGACAGAAGTAGAGGTATATAGTTTGATTGTAGAGGAAGCGGCAACGGTGACCGTAACTCCGACCGGAGGTTTGACCATTGGTGCAGGCGGTATCATCGGCGCAGCAAAAGACAATATAAAGATACAAGTATCAACAGCCGGCGCGACGAAAGGTGAATCGGGCTATGTGCGCATCAGTCCAGAATACAAAGGCGAGATGCCCAAAGCTACGATAGAGACCTATACCAAGGGATATTTGAATTCATCAACCGGAGTCGTAACATGGCAATATATGGGTTCTCCGATATCGGGAGATACCGCAGCAAGCAAAGTGTTCGGAGCGAAGACATTCATCTATACCTGGGACGAGAGCCAAGGCAAATGGGTGAACAAGAAATCCAAAATGAAATTAGAGCCGTTCAAGGGCTATGCCGTTTCACAATCAATAGAAGCGGGCGGTAAGAAGATCACGTATGACGGTCAGTTGGTGGATGTGCGCGACTCGGTTGTAATACCTTTGCAATACACGGAGAGTTCAAAGGCAGCAGGATGTAATGTGATAGCCAATAGTTTTGCGGCTCCGATAGATATATCCCGTCTGACGCCGGCTGATTTCTCGGACGGAGTGGAGGCAACTGTCAACCTGTTCAACACCGGTTCTCTGTCGGATATTGAGAATTGTGTCAGGGCCGGTTCTGTGAACGTGGCAGCCGCCGGACAATACCTGTCCATTCCAGTGAGCAGCGCCAAGAGGATGTACTCGTTAGAGAGCTATCCGATAGTTATTCCTCCGATGCAGGGATTCTATGTGAACACCAATAAAGCCGGATCGTTGACATTGAATTATGAACGGTTGGTATGGAATGCAGATTATGAGAAGTATGGCAATCAGCCGCTCCGTTCTCCGAAACGTGCCGCACAAGCAGAAGACGAAGAAGAGGATGAGTTGAGCGGAACGCTGAAAGTGACGCTGCTTACCGAATCGGGATTGGATCATATGTACCTGTTAGAATCGCCGACAAATATGCCGGAATATGAGAACGGTTATGACGCCAAGAAGATCATGAGCGGTGACCTGAACGTCTTTGCCGTAGAGGAAGAAGATCAGTTGGCTGTTGATGCGACGAACAGCATCGCGGGCACGAAGATTGGTGTGCGCACGGGCGATGAAACGGAATACAAGATGACTTTCAGCAAACTGAACAGCGAGGTTGGTTTGTCGCTCAGAGATAAAGAACTCGGTTTGGAGATTGCTATTTACGAGGGCACGGAATATATATTCTATGCCGAGCCGAACGAAGTGATATCCGAGCGTTTTGAGATCGTGGAGCGTTTTGGCGCGCCGAACGTGACTACCGGAAATGATGGTGTCGGCGCAGATGTGAACGCGCAGAAGTTTATTAAGGATAATAGTCTGTATATATACAAAGACGGCGTGCTGTTTAACGCTCTGGGCGAGCGGGTACGCTAAGGTGAATTGCCGGAATGCAATTCTTAACCCGCAAGGGGTACGATTATTCCGGACAACACGAAAAAGAAAGGATAAAAGGTTTGAAAAAGATTGTAAGTGTATTAATATGCTTGTTGTGCGTGGCTGGTGCCTATGCGGTGACGTACGGTAGTTCGTACCGAGGCACCGGGCGCAGCAGTTATGTAGCAACGGGGTATCACTCGGCGGCTACAGGATTAAGCCATGCGCCGGCAGCGACCATGCGGTCAACGAGCAGCGCCGGGTATAGCGCGGGTTATGCGCGCACGGCGCCAGCGAAGAGCAGCATGACGGTAATGCCGGTGCAAGGGTTGTACACGTCGGCTTCGGCTGTGCGCGGTGGAGTGACGACAGGTGGCAGAAAAAGCGCAGGTGCTCCTACGAGAAAGAGTGTGAACTCCGACCCCGGCGTGCCGGATCCACCGCTACCGGAATGCGGATGTTATTGGTATTGGGATGAGGAGAGCGATCAATGGAAATGTACTAACTGCGGATGTAAGTACACATGGGAAGAGTTGTATGAATTGGAAGGAACGTGTGGTTGTGACGATCCTTGCGATTGCCCGATCGGCGATGGAGCCGATGTGTTGGTGATGATGTTCGCGCTGGCGCTCGCCTATGGTATCCACGGAGTATGGAAAGCAAAGAAAGAGGCTATTGAGGGATGAGAAAGATACCGGCATACTATGCCGGACAATGGACGTTGATGAGAGACAAAATCCAAAGAAATAATTTGCCATTTTCGGACAAAATCCAAACAAATAATGCTACAAAGGCGTAAAATCAGAGGAAAATCACATTATTTTGTGATTTTTCTTGTTTACGTCAAAAAAAGTAGTACCTTTGTACCCAAAATCACAAAATAGAAATAGTCTCTTATTTGAGTTTCTTTGCCCAACGGCGGAGATAGGTGAACCATTCCTCGGCAGTTGTTGCTACGGAGTGGTTTTCTTTGGTAGCTCCGCAACAGGTGAGGTAGAAATGACAAGTATAGTTGATAGTTGAAAGTTGATAGTTGATAGAAGTTTGAGAGTTAATAGTTTTTAGTAGACAGAGGTTGTTCTGCTTGTCGTGGACGGGAGTGCCGGCATATGGATGAGGGATGAAGACACCGAGACCGACGGTCTCTTTGGCGAACTTGGCACTGTCATTCACGGGCCAATCGGTTCCCCAAGAAGTTAAGAGAATGCCGTTGGGTAGAATAATAGTAATGGTGTCTTTTCCTCCCTTAGCAGGGATCGTCTGCACGCCGGTACAAAGGCCTTCAACGGGAGAAGAGCAGAAGACATCGCAGCGCATATCGCGGTGACCTGCTTGCATGGTATATTGGACGGAGAGGTCCAGACCATGTTTAGCTTCGCTTGTTTGAGAGTTTGACGGACTCTGTCCGTTAGTTTGAAGGTTTGATGGTTGCCAATCTTTGATAGCGACTTCAATGGTGGCGGAGTTGCGGGATTGAGACACGATACGTTCGCTGCGCTCGCCGACATTCTCAAAATGAACCATCTTCTTGCCGTTCCAGTACTTGACCGAGCCGACACCTACAGTACCGGAGACGCGGAGAATATCATCGCCGTAGCCCTCAGCTAAGAGACTGTCATTGGGGTACCAATAACTTTGGGCAAGCTCAAGTTGTGGCTTGCGTTTGCAATAAGGATCGATGGTCTGTTTCTTGTCGAAATAGATGCGGTATGCCATGAGCTCGGACTCAACGGCTACGCCGTGGTGGTGAAGCGAATGGTAAGTATCTTCCTTCTCATCGGTTGATTTCCATTCCGTGACGGGATAGCAATGACGCATTTTCTTGCCTTCATAGAGAACGGCATAACCCTCTTTGGTTGAATCGGCAGGAGTACCGATTCGCCAGAAAGAGGTTGCTACCCGCGGGCTACAACCCGCGAGTAGGAATAGCGGAAGTGAGATCACGAGATCACGTGACCACGAGACCACGACAGATTTTATTGAATTAGTTAATCTTAACATTTTCTACCGTCGGGGCAAGCGAGAAAGCTTCGCCTTTTTGGGCTTTGATATTGACGTTATCGATGACGAGACCGTTCGTCTGACGGAAGAGCGCGCCTTCGGTAGCAGAGATAGTGACGTTGCGCAGGGTCACATTCTGGATCTTCATCTCCGGCAGACCGTTGAAATAGATAGCGCGTTTGATGTTTGCACCTTTGACGTTCTCGATAACGATATTCTTGAATGCCGGTGTCTCTTCGCTAACCTGCGGAGCTTCGGCATTCATGCGTGCAGCGAGTTCTTCTTCGGTCTCCTCGCCTGCGCCTTTACCGCCGTAGAAGAGGTCAAAGAGCAGACCTTCGTTCGGGATATTAACCATGTTGACACCGTTGATGTAGATATTCTCTACCACACCGCCGCGTCCGCGGGTTGATTTGAAGCGCAGACCGACATCGGTACCGATATAGAGGTTATTGCGCACTTCGACATTTTTGATACCGCCTGACATCTCCGAACCGCAAACGAAACCTCCGTGACCATGATAAACCACGCAATCATCCACTACCACGTTCTCCGTCGGGATACCGCGGTCACGTCCGGGTTTGTCCTTGCCGGACTTCATGCAGATAGCGTCGTCACCGACATCGAAGGAGCAACGGCTGATCACTACGTTCTTGCAAGACTCTATATCGACACCATCGCCGTTCTGGCTATACCAGGGGTTGCGGACGTTGAGGTCGCAGAGGATGAGGTTCTCGCAGCACATGGGGTGAAGGTTCCATGCCGGCGAGTTCTCGAAAGTCACGCCCTCGAGGAGGATATTCTTACATCCTACAAAATGCAGGAGGACCGGACGGAGGAAAGATTTAACGACCTGCCAGAGGCTGTCATCGGTGATGACGGGCACGTTCTGATCAACGCAATAACTCTGTGCAAGCAGCGATGCAGAATCCGGGTACCAGATATCGTTGACTACGATGCCGCCTTTCTCTTTGAGGTGTTTCTTCCACTGAGACGGTGCCATTTTGCCTTTCTTGAGGGGACGCCACCAATCGCCGTTACCGTTGAAAGTGCCGTAACCGGTAATGGCTATGTTCTCTGCGTCAAGGGCGTTGAGCGGAGAGGTGCAACGTTTGGTCGGGATGCCTTCGAACCACTCATCGTAGATCTCATAGAGATCGAGGTCGTGCGAGAAGACGATAAAAGAGTTCTTTTCGGTGTAGAGACGGACGTTCGATTTGAGGGTGATAGGTCCGGTGGTGTAGATACCTTCAGGGATGATGACGGTACCGCCTCCGGCAGCCGTACACTCGTCAATGGCTTGCTGGATAGCCGCGGTAGAGAGTGTCACGCCGGTGTTGTCAGCTCCGTAGTTCAGCACGTTGTACGTGCGACCCGGGAAAGAGGGTAGTTTGACTTTCGGCATGGCGAAAGAAGCGCCTTTGGTCAGACGGTCGATCTCGCGTTGCGAGGTAGTTTGATACTCAGGCGAACAAGCGCCCAGAACGGCTGCGATGAGCAGCAAGGGGAGAAGCTTTCTCATGATATATTAAATTAAAAATTAAATATTATTCTAATGTAACAATAGGTGCATCTTCCTGACTTTGTGTGATGGATTCGTTGAAGCGGTCCCGGAGGAGCAGTTGTTCACGGCTGACGCCCATCATAATTCCAAAATAGACCGATGTGATGATCACCGACGTACCTCCTTTGCTGATGAGCGGCAGGGGCTGACCGGTGACCGGTCCGAGTCCGACTGCTACGAGCATGGAGATGAGTGCCTGACAAGTGATCATGAGCGCTAAGCCCATCGTCATGAGCATCGCCGGCATGTCGGAATAGCGCGATGAGACATAGCATGCGCGGAAGAGGACGGCGAGATAGAGGAAAATCAGGAAAATAGCCCCGATAACCCCGGACTCTTCCACGATGATGGCAAAGATATAATCAGCAAAAGCCAAAGGCAGATAATCGCGCTCTTTGCTGTTCCCCGGCAACACACCGAGAGGTGATGTGCCTCCTCTCGCAATAGCTACCGCAGCATAGACCTCCTGGATATTATCATCGGTGAGGGTATATTTATCGCTATCGTCATCGGCAAAATGGTGGTCTATACGACTGACCCACGTAGTAGCACGTTTGAACGGTCCGCCCATCTTGACTCCCGGTCGCACAAATGCGAACTCAACCACCGCATAGCCGATCACTAACGCGATGATAGCAATTCCCACGATGGAGAGGGTGTATTGCCAAGGTATGCGCGCCAAGATCCAGAGGCAGAAGATGATGAGCCCGATAAGGACGGCGGTGGAGAGGTTAGACGCCATGATTGGTAACATGACGACACCGGCGATGATCAGTGTGCGGAAGAAATACTTGCGTTTGTCCTCTTCCGTCCGGATACGCGACAACTGGTCCGCTATGACGATGATGAGACTGAGTTTCGCTAATTCCGAGGGCTGAAAAGTGATGCCGGCGATACGAAGCCATCTGGAGGCGCCATTGACTGTCACCACCAAGGGGTTACCCGGAATTATCGTGGAATAGACGAGTAGGGTACTGACTGCCAGCAACAGGTACCCGCCAAGGCGTACCCAGTATGACGGGATATACTGTATTCCGAATGCAGCGATGATGCCCACCACGATGAAGAACATCTGTTGACCGATGGGACCAAGTGCCGAGTGACGGGAATAGACCAGCGTAGAGGACGCCGAGAATAGGGCGATGATGGCTACCACTATCAGGGCGATAAACAAACCCCAGAAGGTGCGGTCAATATTTCTAAGATTGATTTTAGGCACTTAAAATTATCAATTATCAATTGTCAATTATCAATTATCAATTATAACGCGCGTACGGCGGCCATGAATTGCTCTCCGCGATCCTCATAGGATTTGAAGAGGTCAAAGGACGCACAGCACGGACTCAGCAGAACGGTGTCGCCTTCGCGGGCGGCATTATATGCCCCTTGTACCGCATCGTGGAGATTGTCGGTATCAATGATATTGAGCCCGAACGAATCGAAATGCGCATGCAGTTTCTCGTTGTGCAACCCCATGAAAATGAGCGTATGGCATTTCTCGCGAACCAGATCGTCGATCTCCGAATAGTCATTGCCTTTGTCCTTGCCGCCGAGAATGAGCACCGTCGGTGTCGTCATCGCCTCCAAGGCATACCAGCACGAATTGACGTTCGTCGCCTTGCTGTCATTGATATATCGCACGCCCCGGACGGTAGCTACATACTGAAGCCGGTGATCTACGCCTTGGAACGTCCGCAGACTCTCGCGGATAACCTCTTTACGGATATGCAGCACATTCGCCGCAATCGTTGCCGCCATGGAATTCAGCACATTATGCCGCCCTTTGAGCGCCAGTTCGTCCTCGCCCAACGGCAGCGGATTAGGCTGTGTGAAACCATACGGATAAAGGGTTGCACCGAGTTGCAGTTTCTTCATCTCACGGTCAATGACCGGATCTTCCGCCCAATAAATGAACGCATCATCGGCGGTCTGATTGCGCACGATGCGGAACTTGGCGTCCACGTAGTTCTGGAAATTATAGTCGTAGCGGTCCAGGTGATCCGGCGTGATATTCAGCAAAATCGCCACATCCGCCTTGAAATCGTACATGTTGTCCAACTGGAATGAACTCAACTCGATAACATAATAGTCGTGATCCTCATGTGCCACCTGCAACGCCAGCGAATTGCCTATGTTTCCCGCGAGACCCACATTGAGCCCTGCCTGTTTCAGGATATAGAAGATGAGCGAAGTGGTCGTGGTCTTGCCGTTCGAACCGGTGATACAGATCATTTTCGCATTCGTGTACCGCGCTGCGAACTCGATCTCGGAGATGAGGTTCAGCTTTGAAACCCCATCCCGACCCTCCCCACAAGGGAGGGAGCTCTTGTATGCTCTGAGCTGCTCAATAATAGGCGCGTTCAAAGGGATGCCCGGAGATTTTATGTATTCATCGGCATCTTTGATGCGTTCAAAAGTATGCTGACCGTCCTCCCACTTGATTCCGTTCTGGTCTAATAACGCACGATAAGGCGCCGTGATCGTACCATAATCGGATACAAAAACCTCAAAGCCTTTCTCCTTCGCGAGGATTGCAGCCCCTGTGCCGCTCTCCCCTGCTCCTAATACAACGATATAGCCCGGAACCCCTCTCCGGCTCTCCCCACAAGGGAGAGAGGAATGATTACTGCTCATATTAAATTATTTTTTATACATTCAACAGTTTGTTCTATATTTAGCATAACTTCTTCGTTGGTAAAACGAATTACACGATAGCCTTCTGAACGTAACTTATTTTCACGAGTCCCATCGAACTCTCGTTGTTCTCCCACCGAATGATATTTCCCGTCAACTTCGATAATCAGTTTTTTATCCAAACATACAAAATCAACGATATAATCATCAATGATTAGTTGCCTGCGGAAACGATATCCAAGTTGTTTGTCCCGTATGAATTTCCATAAAACACGTTCTGCTTCCGTTGGATTATTGCGCATCCTCCGAGCATTCTCCCTCAAAGATAGGTAAGATGCTGTTCGGGCTGTAATGTATGAAGGGATACTGGTTTCCATCTGATCTCCCTCCCTTGAGGGGAGGGTGGGGGTGGGGTTATTTTATCTTATCTTTAATGTTAGTATCGTGATTGCTGCCAAAATGAGCGTCACGATACAGAAACGGAGGACGATCTTGGTCTCGTGATGCAGGTTCTTGCTGCCTTTGAGCAGAATCGAACAAGTCGGATCGTTCTTCAGCACCTGATCCACCGACGTGCGGAAATGGTCATGCAGCGGTGCTCTCTTCCACACGCGCACGTGACGCCCGCGTTTCTTATAATATTTATATACTTGTGTTTGTAGGATTACACTCACGCTCTCCATGAGGAAGACGCCGCAAAGAACAGGGATCATCAGCTCCTTATGGATCACCATGGCGCAGACACCGATGATGCCTCCGACGGTCAAACTGCCCGTATCGCCAAGGAATACCTGTGCCGGGAAACCGTTAAACCACAGATAACCCACCAAAGCACCCACAAAAGCAGCCAGAAAGACTACTAACTCTTCGCTGCCGGGGATATACATCACGTCGAAATACTCCGCCCAAACGACACTACCGCTGGCATAAGCCAAAGCTAACAGCGCCACACCGATAATCGCCGAGTTGCCGGCACACATACCGTCCATGCCGTCATTGAGGTTTGCTCCGTTTGATACAGCTGCTACCACAAAAATGGTCAGCAACACGAAGAAAATCCATCCGCACCTGTACTTGTTATTCTCGCCGGTCCAGGAGAAAAGGTCCGCATAATTGAAGTTATGATGCTTCACAAAGGGGATCGTGGTCTGTGTGGATTTGATTTGCGGCGTCTTTTCAAACACCTCGATGTTGTTCTCGATCTTGTGGGTCACTACCTCGTTCATCGTTACCGACGGACTGAAACGGAGCGTCAGTCCGACAATCAAACCTAACGCCACTTGACCCGCAATCTTGATCCATCCGTTCATGCCTTCTTTGTTCTTTTTGAAGGTCTTGATGTAGTCATCCGCAAAACCAAGCGCACCCATCAGCAGCGTGGTCACAAGCATCAGAATCATATACACGTTGCTCAGTTTGCCCAGTAGCAGACAGGGGATCAGGATAGCCGCAATGACAATCAGACCGCCCATCGTCGGCACACCTTTCTTGCCCACATTGAAGGGGTCGGTTTTCTCGTCCCGCTGCGTCTCGGAGATATTATGCCGCTTCATGTAATTGATAAACCAATTACCGAAAATGATACTGACTAACAATCCGATCACGCCCGCCAGGATCGCGCGGAAGGATATATAGGTGAACAGTCGCGCGCCTAATACATCGCTGAAATATGTAAATAATGAATAGAACATACAATTTCAAATTTCAATTTTCAAATCTCAAATTAGTTCGCATACTTACGAACTTCCTCATGGTCGTCGAAATGATGTTTGACGCCCTTGATGATCTGATAGTCCTCATGCCCTTTGCCGGCAACGAGAATCACATCTCCGCTCTGCGCCAACGTACACGCGGTCTGAATCGCCGCCGCGCGGTCTTCAATCACCAGAGTGCTTCGCAACTCTTCTTCGGTCAGACCGGCTTTCATATCGTTCAAAATATCCGCCGGCTCTTCGTCACGCGGATTGTCTGAAGTCAGGATCAACTGCTCGCTGCCGGCTTTCGCAATCTTCGCCATCATCGGCCGTTTGCCCTTGTCCCTGTTTCCGCCGCAACCCACTACCGTGATAAGTTTCGCGCCTTCTTTCTTGATCTCGCGTATCGTTTGAATCACATTGTCCACCGCATCAGGCGTATGGGCATAATCAACAATCGCGGTCCAACCCTTGGGGCTGCGGATCGTCTCAAAACGTCCGTTTACGGGCTTCAACGTACTCAGCACTCGCAGCACCTCCAACTCCTCAAATCCCAAACACAATGCCGCGCCGTAGATACAGAGCAGATTGCTGACATTGAACCGGCCGACCAAAGGCACAAACACCTCTTTGCCGTTCATCAGCAGCATCATACCCTCAAAGCCCTCTTCCAGAATCTGCGCCTTGTAATCGGCAAGCGAGCGGGTAGAATAGGTATGCACCGCCGCCTTGCAGTTCTGCGTCATCACCAAGCCGTTCTTGTCATCTTTGTTGGTCACCGCAAAAGCCTCCTTCTTCAGACCGTCAAACAGCCTTTTCTTCGTATCGCGGTAGTTGTCGAAGGTCTTGTGATAATCAATATGATCGCGCGTGAGGTTCGTAAACAGCGCTCCGTCAAAATCCAATCCCGCAATACGTTCCTGCGCGATAGCATGACTGCTCACCTCCATAAACGCGTACTCGCACCCGGCATCCACCATCTTCCGTAGTAACCCGTTCAACTCAATCGCGTCCGGCGTGGTGTGAGTTGCCGGCACAGCCTCATCCTCGATATAATTGACCACGGTGGAAAGCAGACCTGCCTTATGCCCCAACGCGCGCACTAACTTATACAGCAGCGTCGCAATCGTCGTTTTGCCGTTCGTGCCCGTCACACCGACCAACGTCAGCTGCTTGCTCGGCTCGCCGAACCAATAACTCGCCAACAGCCCCAAGGCCTTATCGGTATTCTCCACCAAAATATAGGTGGGCTTTTCTCCCTCCCTTGAGGGGAGGGCAGGGGAGGGGTTGAGATACTCTCTCTTGCTCAGCACTACTGCTGAGGCTCCTTTTGCCACACAACCATCAATGAATGTATGTCCATCTACTGCCGTGCCGACCTGAGCAACGAACAGGTCGCCTTCTCCTATCTGGCGGCTGTCAAAATGAATGCCGCGGATCTCTTTCTCTACCGAACCGACTACTTCAATCGGCTTGATGCTCGATAATAATTCTTTGAGTTTCATATTGGCTTTTATCTTTTTTCCAGTAGTTTTTCTCCGTCACGATAGACATAGCAACCCGTGTATGCCATGGTCTTCTCCGCAATAATACGCACGGCGGTGCCGCAATCCGTTCCGGCGTCATACGGGTAATGCGGGTCCTCGATCATGCAGATACAGGTGTATTTCGGGTTCTCTTCCGGGAAATAACCCACAAACGTCATGCGGTGATGTCTGCCCGAATAGCCGTGACCGGGAATGAAAAGCTGTGCTGTGCCTGTCTTGCCGGCTACATGCACAATGTCGCTTTGTGCTTTGCGGCGAACCACTTTGCCGTTCCATCTTAGCACGCCGGCGGTTCCCAAATGGTCGTCCCATACCACATCATGCAGCGCACCTTTGATGTCACGCAGCGTCTTTGAACTGCATATCGACGATTTGACCACTTCCGGACGGAATGAACGAACGGTCTCTCCGTTTTGCTGAATCGAATGCACCAACATCGGCCGCATCATCCGCCCCTCATTCGCTATCGCGTTGTAGAACATCAGTATCTGCATCGGAGTCAACTCCACCGAATAGCCGTACGACATCTTGCTGAGCGTCACGGTGTCTTTGGGCACCTCGATCCGGATAGGATCAGCTCCCGGAATCTCGCAATAAACACTGTCCATCAACCCCATTTTCTGTATCTTCCGCACGAACTTCCGCGCCGAACCCTCATAACTGCGGGTGATCAGTTTCGCCAGAGCGATGTTACTCGATACAGCAAGCGCCGAACGAACGGTCAGTACGGTGTCCATCGGGTGAGCATCTGTGTGTTTGGATTTGCGCATATACACCCACGGTTTGGACGAGACAGAAACGGTATCGTCGATATCTATTTTACCATCGTCCAGTGCGGCTACCAGAGCAATCGTCTTGAATGTCGAACCCGGCTCTACACGCTGTACGGCATGGTTTTGCGCTTCGTCATAATAATCTTTTCCCTCTTCGTTCTGCGCACGGTCCAGATTCGCGATTGCGCGTATATAGCCCGTCTGGGTCTCCATCAATATGCAGCATCCCCATTTGGCTTGTTTCTCAACGAGTTTGTTTTTGAGCGTGTTCTCCACGATGTCTTGCAGGTTCGCGTCAATGGTGGTCACAACGTCTAATCCGTCCTGCGCCTCCTCGATTGTCACGGACTCATACCGTCCGCCTATTTTCTGAATGCTGCTCATGCCGTCTTCGCCGCGCAACTCTTTGTCGAATCGTTTCTCCAATCCGGACTTGCCATAACCGCCTTCTCCGTATATACCACCTATCGTGCGGCTCGCTAAGATACCATAAGGCTTGATCCTTCGGTGTTGGTCCTCAAAGAAAATTCCGCTCTTGAACTTGCCCTTCTTGATAAGCGGGTTTTGCAGCAACTCCTGCCTTTGTAGATAATTGATGCGGTGGTCGCACACTCTGTGCCGTTTGGCTTTGCTTTTGTAGGCATGCAGCAATCGCGTCTTGTATTCGGCTTGCGATTTGTCGCGGATGATCGTTGACAGGTCTTGCGCCAGGGTGTCCAAATAGGTGTAAAAAAGCGAGTCTTTGTTCGCGCGCAACGCCTCTACGCGCGTGTCCATATATATATAATATTGTGGCATACTGGACGCTAACAAACTGCCGTTCGCATCTAATATGTTTCCCCTCGTTGCCTTGATAGGCCGGTTTGTCGGTACTTGCCGTTCTGCCACTTTGAGCCATTCGTCCCGTTCAACGGCTTGGATATAAACAATCTTACCAATCACGGCAATAAAGCCGGTGGTAATGATGATAAATATCAGCGCAAACCGCCATATGGTATTTCTTTGCTCGTCAGACATTCAATTACTCTAATATAAATTTGTCTTGTCTTCGTTCTGTTTGTAGAAGTTCCAGGTCTTGTCTTCCCCCTTTAGGGGGAACGAGGGGGTCTATTTAATTTTCACCGGCGGCACGGTGTTCTCCCTCAACTCGCTTCCGTTTGCGCGAAGTGCCTCTACCACCTGCGACTGTCTCGTCGTATTCGTCAGCTGAGCACTGATGGTCATGTATCGGAATTTCGCATCTAACATCTCTAACTTCGTATCCGTCAGCCGGTGTTGCTGTTTTGCCGACTGATAACCCGTCAGGATATACAGAAACACCAGACCCACGATCAAACCGATCAGCGGGTATTGCTCTCTGACTTTCTGGCTTCTCAACTTGTCGCCGTTCAGCCAACTTTGTATGTCATGTGTATCTGCCATATTCCTGCGTCATGCGCAATCATTGTTCTTTCTTTTCTGCCACACGCAACTTCGCGCTCCGGCTTCTTGGGTTGCGTGCTACTTCCTCTTCATCCGCTACACGGCCCTTTTCAATCACCTCAAACGGAGTAAGGGCATTCCCGTAAAAATCTTTTTCTATCTTTCCCTCCAAATTGCCGCTTCGGAAGAAATTCTTCACCAATCGGTCCTCTAACGAATGATAAGTCAGTATCGCTATCCGGCCTCCGGGTTTCAACAGATCTCTCGCTGCCAACAACATCTCCCGTAACGCACCCATTTCGTCATTCACCTCTATCCGCAGCGCTTGGAACATCCGCGCTAAATCTTTCTTGTATTGTGTCGGCACTTCTATCTCGCCGTTCGGCATCACCTGAATGCCTTTCGCCAAAAGCGCCACCAATTCTTCCGTTCGCTCAATAGGCTTCTGCCCGCGCGCTTTTACTATATTCCGCGCGATCGCGCGACCGTTCTTCATCTCCCCGTATAGCCAGAACAACTTCGCTAACTCTTCCTCGCTATACCCGTTCACTACATCCGCCGCTGTACGCTTGCCTGTTTGGTTCATACGCATGTCCAACGGCGCACTAAAACGAAAACTAAACCCTCGCTCAGGACAGTCAAAATGATGAAAACTCACTCCCAAATCCGCCAACAATCCATCAATCTCCTCTACCCCGTAAAAATTCATCCAGTTCTTCAAATACCGGAAATTGGCATGCACAAACACCCATTTCTCCTCTTTTCCTCCCTTTGTCTCCTCATTCTTTTCATCCTCCCCTTTTGCCTCCTCTTCCGCATGGAGCATAAACCCGCGTTCAACTGCGTTTTGATAAGCTTCTATGTCCTGATCGAATGAGAAGAGTCTGCCGCCATCGTGTAAATCCTTCATTATAGCGCGGCTGTGCCCCCCTCCTCCGAACGTGACATCCACATACACGCCGTCCGGCTTGATCGCCAAACCCTCGATCGTCTCTTTCAGCATCGCCGGTATGTGATATATTTCTTCCATCTTTCTATTGTTTTACTTTTCTACTGTTTATACTTTTCAACTTTTTATCACCCCCTATCGGTTCCCCTCGCTCCGTTTCATCTTAGCACGAAGCCGTGCCGCCAATTCGCTCTGGCTCAGACGCTTCTCTGCAAACTTCTCCGGTGCCCACAGCGCAAAACGATCCAACATGCCGACAAACAACACGTCCTGCTGTGCGCCTATTGTCTCTAAATTCTTCTTTTGCAACAAAATGCGCCCTTGTCCGTCCGTCTCCATGTATTCGGCGTCAGACATAAATTGCATCAGTATAAGTTGATCCTCCGGATCCCATTCGTCCAAGGCCTGACGTAATTGCGACACTTTCTCATTCCACACCTGCTCCGGATAAAACATCAAACACTCATTATCCGTATCACGGCGCATAACGATCCGCTTCGAATCCGCCTCTGACAAGATCTTACGATAAACGGCAGGAACAAATATTCGCCCCTTCTCGTCTAATCGACCTTCTATATTTCCTACAAATGTCTGCATATGCGTTCCATATCGGGTCTTTTGACCCCTTTAATTAGAAAAACGGTGCAAAGATACAAAAAAAAAATGATATTCACCACATTTCCCCACAAAAAAATTTTATAAATTATTTCATCTACATATTATCTACAGTTTTAGACCTATGTAAACGCCCTGAAAATCAGCATATTATAGAAGTTATTAACATTTTCACGAAAACGTGGTGGAAAGTGGTGTGTATATTTTTATGCGAAAGAAATTTGCGTATTCCAATTTTTTTTTGTAACTTTGCAGCCGATTTGCCTGCGTATGCGGGTGCGCGAAAGAAAACACATGGAATATATCTATATCAATAAGATTGATTCACCGGCGGATTTGAAGAAAATCCCCATAGAGAAATTACCCGCTGTGTGTGCGGAACTGCGTCAATTCATCATCGAGGCGCTCAGTACGAACCCCGGACATTTAGGCTCGTCTTTAGGTGCGATCGAACTGACCGTTGCCTTGCATTATGTCTTTGACACCCCGAACGACAAACTCGTTTGGGATGTGGGGCATCAGGCTTATGCACACAAGATTCTAACCGGCAGACGCGACCGTTTTCATACGAACCGCCAGTTCAAAGGTCTCTCGCCCTTCACAAATCCGGCTGAAAGCGAATACGATGCCTTCATCGCCGGACATGCCAGCAACTCTATTTCCGCTGCTTTGGGAATTGACATAGGGAATGCCAAAAACCGCGATTCGGAAGCGTCAAAAGCGAATACCGTGGCGATCATCGGCGATGGAGCCATGACAGGAGGCTTGGCGTTTGAGGGACTCAACAACACCTCAATGGATAAAAACAACCTCCTTATCGTTTTGAACGATAACAACATGGCGATTGATCCGCTCAAAGGCGGTTTTACCCAGTATCTCGTTGATCTCACTACCAGCGCACGTTATAACAAATGGCGCTGGAGGCTCTATCGTCTGGCGGTAAAAATGCACCTCATGGACGAGGACAAGAAACAAGCTATCCTCCGCCGCAACAATAATCTCAAAGCCATGCTCAGCAAGCAGCCGAGCAATATCTTCACCGGTCTTAATATCCGCTATTTCGGTCCCACAGACGGACACGACGTCATCGGTTTGGTACGTATCCTCAGCGAGATCAAGCATCACCGCGGACCTAAAGTGTTGCATATCATCACCAAGAAGGGCAAAGGCTATGCCCCTGCGGAGAACGACCAGACCATCTGGCATGCACCGGGAGAATTTAATGTGGCGAACGGCGAACGACTGACGGCAAACGGTACTAACAACCCGCCTCTATGGCAGGAAGTGTTTGGCCGGACGCTCTTGGAATTGGCGAAACAGAACGAAAAAATAGTTGGTGTAACGCCGGCTATGCCTTCTGGATGTTCTATGAACATCATGCAAAAAGAACTGCCCGACCGCGTCTTCGATGTCGGCATCGCCGAAGGCCATGCCGTCACTTTTAGCGCCGGCATGGCGAAAGCAGGTCTGCTACCTTATTGCAACGTCTACTCCACTTTCCTCCAGCGCGCCTATGACAACATCGTTCATGACGTGGCGCTTCAGAACCTGCACGTGGTCTTCTGTATCGACCGCGCCGGTATCGTGGGGAATGATGGGGCAACGCATCATGGCTTGTTGGACTTGGCATACCTGCGTCCTATCCCCAACATGCAAATCTGCGCGCCTATGACCGCAGAAGACTTGCGTCAGATGCTGAAACTCGCAGAGACACTCAACGGTCCCGTTGCAATCCGTTACCCCAGAGGACGCACAAATCCCCAAATGGACAATCACCCAACTCCAAAAGTCGAATACGGAAAAGGTGTCAAACTCCGTGACGGCAAAGACATAGCCGTTCTGACCATCGGCTCAATAGGCAACACCATGAGCGAAGCCATCGAATCTTGCAGTCCGAAAAGTTTCGCTCACTACGATATGCGCTGGCTCAAACCCTTGGACGAAGAGATCCTCCACGAAGTGGGAAAGAACTTCCAAACCGTCATCACTGCCGAAGATGGCATGCTGGCGGGCGGCTTGGGAAGCGCCGTGCTCGAATGGATGAGCGACCACGGCTATTCCCCGCGCATCATCCGGCTCGGCGTTAACGACCAATTCGTCGAACACGGATCTACCAAAGAATTATATCATTTACTGAAATTAGATAAAGAAGGCTTATGCGAATCGTTATTGCAGGCGCAGGCGAAGTAGGTACCCACTTGGCGAAACTGCTGAGCCGCGAAGATATGGAAATCAGTCTCCTGGACGAGGCTCCCGAGCGTTTGGGAGACCTCTCCGCCAACTATGACTTGTTGACCAAAGTAGGAAATCCTACCTCTATTCATGACTTGCAGGACATAGGCGTCAAGGACTGCGACCTCTTCATTTCCGTTACGCCGTACGAGACGGAAAACATGACAGCCTGCCTCATTGCCAACTCATTAGGCGCCAAACGAACCTTGGCGCGCATCGATAACTACGAGTACCTGCTGCCGGAGAACAAGAAGTTCTTTGAGAACATGGGTCTGAACCACCTCATCTATCCGGAGGTCTTGGCAGCCAACGAGATAGAAGCTAGCTTGCGTACCAACTGGATGCGTTACCATCTCCAGTTAGGACAAGGAGCGCTCGAACTTTGCGTCGTCAAAGTGCGCAAATCTGCCAAAATCATCGGCCAGAGTTTTGCCTCCGGTACGTATAACCACGGCAAATACCGCATCGTGGCTATCAAACGTGACCAAAACACCATCATCCCGAGAGGAGCCGACACGGTTGAGGAAAACGACTTGGTGTACTGCGTCCTGAACAAAGAGAACATGGAGTTCATGCGTGAGGAGTTAGGCAAGTCCAAACGCGAGATCAATAACGTCATTTTCTTCGGAGGAGACCGCATCACACGCAAAGCGGCTACCGAACTGACCAACGAAATGAACATCAAGATCATTGAGAAGGACCGGGACTTATGTAATCTCCTCAGCGAAAAAGTACCTAACGCACTTATCATCAACGCCGACGGCTCGGACATGGAGATTCTTAAAGAGGAAGGCATTCAGGACGCAGATGCGTTTGTCGCCGTAACGAATAGCAGCGAAGCAAACATCTTCGCCTGCTTGGCTGCCAAACGCTTTGGCGTCCGCAAGACCATCGCCGACGTGGAAAATCTCGATTATATCCCTATGGCAGAAGGTCTCGATATCGGTACTGTACTCAACAAAAAGACCATCGCCGCCTCGTATATCTACCAGATGCTGCTGGATGCCTCGGTGCGCGGCGTGCATAACCTCACCAGCGCAGATGCAGAAATCGTGGAGTTCGTCGCCAAAGAAGACAGCCCCATCACACGTCGCATCGTGAAAGACTTGAACCTGCCTTCCGAAGCCAACATAGCCGGCATCGTTCGCGCAGGAGAAGGCATATTGGTAAACGGAGACACGCAGATAATAGCCAACGATTTGGTGGTGGTATTCTGCAAAAGTCATGTAATCAGACACTTAGAGCGATTCTTTAAATGACAAGGACCTTTAACTGGCGGATAGTATTCAAGACGATGGGGGTCTTGACCTTTCTGGAGGCGCAATTCATGCTCGTCCCCACTTTTGCTGCATGGTGGTACCATGAGCCGGACTTGGGCGCATGGCTCGTCGCCTCGGCGATCACGTGGCTCAGCTGCTGGTGGATGTTGTTTGCCGGACGCAATGCGGAGAAACGTGTCGGCGAACGGGAAGGCTATGTCATTGTAGCGACGGTCTGGTGCGTCTATTCGCTCTTTGGTATGCTGCCATTTTGGCTCAGCGGTGCGTTGCCTACCGTCACGGATGCATGGTATGAGACCATGGCGGGATTCACCACCACCGGCTCTACGGTATTCACCGATGTGGCGGCTCAAACCAAATCGATCCTTCTCTGGCGCGCGATGATGCAATGGATCGGAGGTATGGGTATTATCGTCCTCAGTGTGGCTATTCTGCCGATGTTCGGTCTCGGAGGCATGCAGCTCTATAGCGCCGAAGTAACCGGCGTGAGCTATGAAAAACTCAGTCCCCGCATCGCCGACACCGCCAAACATATGTGGCTCACCTATATCGGACTGACCGTTTCCGAAGGACTGATCTTGTGGCTCTGCGGCATGACCAAGTTCGATGCCGTCTGTCACTCTATGGCTACGATCTCCACCGGAGGTTTCTCTACCCACAACGATAGTGTGATTGCTTATAGCCCGACTATTCAATGGATCATTCTGATCTTTATGTTCCTCTCGGGTATTAACTTCACCCAACTGATCTATCTCTTCCGCGGAAAACCGCATCGTATCTTCAAGGACGAAGAGACGCGTTGGTACACCGGCGCTTGCATCGTAGCGGGTGTCATCTTAGCCGCCGGGCTGCTTTATCATACGCACATGCTCTCCGGTATCCGGATCGGACTCTTTACCTCGGTGGCCACGATCACTTCAACCGGTTTCGTAGCCGCGGACTATATGATCTGGCCGCCTGTGCTTTGGGTCATGGTGTTCTTCCTGATGTTCACCGGCGGTGCTTCGGGTTCTACTTCCGGAGGTATGAAATGGGTACGTCTGGCGATCTTTGCCAAATCCGCTTTAGCAGAGATTAAACGCCGTATTCACCCTAATGCCGTCATTCCGGTGCGTTTCAACGGTCGTACCCTGCGAGAACAGACCACCAGTAACATCATGGCATTCATGTTCTTCTACCTGGCTATCATCGTTGCCGCCACGCTGTGGTTTTGCGGATGCGGTATAGGTTTCGATGAGTCATTCGGTATCGCCGTTTCGATGATCGGAAACGTGGGTGTCTCTATCGGTCAATGGGGTTCCAGCGGATGTTATGCCGCTATGCCTGATGCCGCCAAATGGGTAGCAACATTTGTGATGCTTATCGGACGTCTCGAAATCTTCACCGTACTGTTATTGTTCAGCCGGGCGCTGTGGAAGAAATGAAACCGTATCAAGTGCTAATATTCATCGCCTGCGTAATGGCGGGTCTGGCAACACTCTGTGTAGTGCTGCCCGGACGCATTGCCTTAGGCGCAACAGAACTGAAATGGCCCGCGTTGACGGAAGTATTAGGCATTCAGAAAACGCCCGACACTATAATTCCCGTTGACACCATCGTTCAATTAGACACCCTCCTTCTTCCGGACACTATCACTCAACAGGATACCCTCATTCAACCGGAGCAACCCCTTTCTCCCGCTATCGCGAAAAACGACAGCATAGCTCCTCAAAAAGAGGATAATTGTCAATTATCAACTGTTAATTATCAATTATCAGAATCGGACAGCCGGATCTTTTTACGTACTTTCTACGCCTCCCTTTCGCAAAGCGGCAAACAAGTCGTCCGTGTGCTCCATTACGGAGACAGCCAGATCGAAGAGGACCGGATGACGCAGCAGATACGCGAAGCCCTGCAAAACCGTTATGGCGGTTCGGGTGTGGGGCTGATGCCACTGGCGCAGACGATTCCTTCCCGAACGGTCAAACAGCAACTCCATATGAACGGACGGCAGATACAACCGGCGCAAGGACCGAGGCGCTTCATCGTCTATGGACCGAAACGCGACCGCAGAGACGATGGCCTATATGGTGTGATGGGTCAAGTTGCCGTAATGAACGATAGCCTGGTGCCCGGCAGCGAAAAACTAATGGCGGTTTGCACTCCCCAAGACCCCAAAAACAGATACACCAAATGGCAGGTCCTGGCAGACTCCGCTATTCAATATTCCTTCTCGCGAGACACGGTCTTCCTTTCCGGAAAAGGCAATGTATATGGTCTTTCGCAGGAGAGTGACACCGGTCTGATCGTCGATAACATACCGATGCGCGGATGTTTGGGCTTGGTATTCACCAAAATGGACAGCGCGCAGTTAGCGGATTTCTACCGAGAGCAGAACGTCCGTCTGATCATTCTGCAATTCGGAGGAAACGCAATACCCTTCAACGAAACCCCATCTACGATACAAGGCATCGTGCGAGGACTCCGCAAACAAGTGCAGTACTTGCGTATGTTAGCCCCCGAGGCGTCTTTCCTCTTTATCGGACCCAGTGACATGCTCACGCAGATAGACGGTGTTTGGCAGACGTACCCCATGGTACCTTATATGGATCGCCTGTTGCAACAAATGGCGCAGGACGAGCAGATCGCTTATTTCAGCCTTTTTAGGTGGATGGGCGGAAGTGGCTCCATGGCAAAATGGCAGGAAACGGGCTTAGCCGGTGAAGACGGTATTCACTTTATGCGCTCCGGAGCACGCAAAGCCGGCAACGCCGTCGCCAAATGGATTTTAGAAGGAATGGAGAATGAATAACTGATATAGACAATTGGATTTTTTACAGTACATATTAGCCTTTAACTCGGAGAGCCCGCTGCTCTTCACGCAGTTCTATTTCTGGGCATTCTTCGCCTTGGTCTATGCCCTCTTTGCGCTGATAATCTCCCTTCCTTTCGGGAAAGAGTCGGGGTTAGGCTCGCCCTATGGCAAACTCCATCTCCGCAACGTCTATCTGATGTTCGTCAGTTGGTTCTTTTATTACAAAACATCCGGTCTCTTCCTGCTCATACTCGCTTTTGTCACCCTGAGCGATTGGATCATTGCCGGACGGATAAAATCAGCTATCAGCAATCACAAACCACAAATAGCCAAAGGCTTACTATGCCTTTCCGTTATCATCGATTTAGGCCTCTTAGCCTATTTCAAGTACGCCTATTTCTTCACAAACATGGTCAATGACCTCTTCGGAACAGGTTTCCGGGTCTTTGATATCTTTGCGTACATCGGCAACGGATTTGCCGAGGCGGGGCGTTTCAGCGTGGATACGATCGTCCTGCCGGTGGGGATCTCGTTCTATATATTCCAGGTCATCTCTTATACCGTCGATGTCTACCGCGGACGCGTACAGCCGGTAAAAAACATCCTCGATTTTGGATTCTACGTATCCTTCTTCCCGCAACTCGTTGCCGGACCTATTGTGCGCGCAGAAGAGTTCATCCCGCAGTTGTACAAACCGTTTCACCTCAGCCGCAGAGTGTTCGGCATCGCTGTTTTCTGGATTCTCAACGGTCTGGCGAAGAAAATCATCATGTCGGATTTTCTGGCAGTGAACCTCATCGACCGCGTCTTCAATAACCCGCTGCTCTTCTCCGGCTTTGAAAACCTCTTTGCCCTCTTTGCCTATTCGCTGCAGGTCTATGCGGACTTCTCCGGCTATACCGACATCGCCATCGGATTAGCGATGCTCATGGGCTTCTATCTGCCTATGAACTTCAATAGTCCGTATAAATCCCAAAGCCCGCAAGAGTTCTGGCGCCGCTGGCATATGTCCCTTGGACGATGGCTGAAAGGCTACCTGTACATCCCCTTGGGCGGCAATAGGAAAATCGGTTTCGGTACCTATTTCTGGCTCTCGCTCATTGCCTTCGTCTCCGCCGCCCTCACCAACTGGTGGTGGCAGATACTCGTGCCCTTTGCACTCTTTATGCTCGTTGTGGCTGTCATCAACACCGCTCCCTTCAGGGAGAGGTGGGGAACAGACTTTTATAAACTGCTCTACTCCAATCTCAACTCCTTTATCACCCAAGTGCTTGGCGGTCTATGGCATGGAGCGAGCTGGAATTTCATCATCTGGGGCGGCATCAACGGAATAGGAATGATCGTGGAGAAAATATGGAGAAAGATGAACTGGCATCTGCGCTTCCTTTCCATCACCATACTCACCTTCGGACTCATGGCGTTGGACTATTTCTATGGTCTGCCGGTTTGGAGGCTCTTCTTGGTTTGGTCGGCGATCATATGGATCGGCACTGCTATTCGTTATGTCTATTGGCTCATCACGCAGGACATGACTATTAATTGTCAATTGTCAATTATCAATTCTCAATTATCCAAAGCGTGGGCTATACTGCAAACGTTCACGTTCATCACGTTCACACGTCTGTTCTTCCGTTCGTCCTCTAATCTCGACCCGGCAACAGCGAATGAGGTAGCGTGGGAAACCGCCCGAAACATGGTCAATCAGATCGGAGGCGCATGGAATAATGCCATTATTCCTGAGTTCCTTTGGGCATACAAATCTGTCGTGGCGATGTTCGTTGCCGGCATGCTCATTCACTGGCTCCCGACCAACTGGAAGAGACGTTACCGCCTTGCCTTCAGTGCTATGCCTCTATGGCTCATGGTCATCGTCGTTTGCCTTGCCATCGTCGTCATCTACCAGTTCGTCACCGCCGAAATGCAACCCTTTATATACTTCCAATTCTAACAATTTAACAATTTAACAGTTTAACAGCTTAACAATTTAACAATTTAACAGCTTAACACTTTAACGTTCTTCATGCTTATCGGTATCACAGGAGGCATAGGAAGTGGTAAATCCACTATCGCACGGGCTTTGGAAGCCCGCGGTTTCACTGTCTATGACTGTGACCGCGAGGCCAAACGCATCATCGCTGAAAACAAAGAGGTGCAGCAACAAATCATATCCCTCTTCGGCGAAGACTCATTCGTCAACGGTATCTACAATACCGACTATATTGCTCAACGTGTCTTTTCTGACCCCTCACTTCTCGCTCAACTAAACGCCATCATTCATCCTGCCGTCAAGGCCGACATCTTATCTCTCCTCCCCTCTACGGGGAGGTCAGGAGGTGGCTCTCTCTTCGTCGAATCCGCCATCTTATACGAATCCGGTCTGGACAGCCTTTGCGACAAGATTATCGTCGTCGATGCGCCCGAAGACATCCGCATCGCGCGAACTATTGCACGCGACTATAACGGACTCTCCTCTCCCGACAATATAAATAAGGTACGCGCCCGCATACATGCGCAAGAGCATATTCAACAACTGCATCCGGATCGCAAAACAATCGTCGTACTAAACGACGGAAGCACTCCAATCCCCGAAATAGTGGAAAAATTAACACAATGGGTGTAGAAAAATCGACGGAAATTGTATAAAAAGAGCATTTGGTGCTCTTTTTTTGTACATATACTTGTATATGTAAGAATTTTTTTGTAATTTTGTAGCCGATTTTGCGCGCACGGGTTACAAGCGCGTATGCGTAATAGATTAAAGAGAAGATGAAAATAGCAATTATCGGATACGGAAAGATGGGTCACATGATCGAAGAAGTGGCTCTCAGTCGCGGTCATGAGATCGTGGCTACTATCGATGCCGGAGATGAGTTCGACCTCAAAGGAGCGGACGTCGCTATAGAGTTTACTACTCCCCTGACCGCCGCGGAGAATATCCGCAAGGCATGGAAACAAGGCGTCCCCGTTATTTCCGGCTCGACCGGTTGGAATCCGGAGAAATTAAAAAGTGAAAATTACGAGTTGAAAATTGAGGACAACAAGACGCTTGTCACGGATGAACTGGGCAAAACAATGCTCGTCTGGAGCAGTAACTATTCCGTGGGAGTGAACATATTCTTTGAACTGAATAAGTTCTTAGCCCGGATGATGAGCGAACAACCCCAATACGCACCTTCGATCACGGAGACCCACCATATTCACAAACTCGACAAACCTTCCGGCACCGCTAAAACGCTTGCGGAACAAATTCATGATGTCGAAATATCGAAATATCGAAATATCGAAGATCTTCCCATAGAATCTATCCGCGAAGGCGAAGTACCGGGCACGCACGAGGTGAAATGGGATAGCGAAGAAGATACAATCATTATTACACACATCGCTAAAGGCCGCAGAGGGTTCGCTCTTGGCGCTGTGTTGGCAGCAGAGAAATTAGTATGAAAAATTTTCAGGAAAATAATAGTCTCTCTCTGAGACAAAGAATAAATGAAACCCCGCGTGGAGCATGGGTTCGCGCAGGGATTTGGAGCATCCTCTATGTGGCGTTCGTAATCTGGGTCGCATGGGGCGATTGGAAGAGTCTGGCGTGGTTAGCACTGCTCCCGCTTATCGTGGATGCCTTCACAACGAAGTATATTAACTACACTTGGTGGAAGAAATATAAAGATACCAAACCTGCCCTTTATACCCTCTTCTCCTGGATAGACGCGATTGTGTTTGCGCTCGTGGCGGTGTACTTCATCAATCTCTATATCTTCCAGAATTACCAGATACCTTCGTCTTCTCTGGAGAAGAGCCTGCGGGTAGGGGACTTCCTTTATGTCAGCAAAATGGCTTACGGCGCCCGTGTGCCGCAAACACCGCTCTCTATGCCCCTCGTTCAACATACCATGCCCGAATGGCTCGGCGGAGGAAAGAGCTATTTGGATAACCCCCACTGGGGCTACAAGCGTTTGAAGGGCTGGACCAAACCACAAAAAGGAGACATCGTCGTCTTTAACTTCCCCGCTGGAGACACGGTGTGCCTTAAAATGCAGAACCCGGACTATTATTCGCTCAAACATTACCACGGTGAGACCTTGATCAAAACCCGCAAGGATGTGTTTGGCGAGATCATCACGCGGCCTGTTGATCGACGTGAGAACTACGTAAAACGTTGTGTCGGTACACCGGGTGACAGTCTGAAAATAGTAGATAACGTAATCTATACAAAATCCTCCCGTCTCTCCCCTTCTGGGGAGATGGAGGGGTCTTCTTCATGGCTTCGTGAGCCGGATAGAGAGGGCTTGCAACTCAATTACTATGTGCAAACGGACGGACATATGTTCGGCGCCAAATACTTGGAGAAAATCGGCATCAGCGTAGCGGATCGTGTGCAAGTGAATGCAACGGTCTGGCATTTCCCGCTGACAAAAGCAATGAAGGCTGAACTGGAGAAAAATCCGCATGTCCTGAATATATTCGTAGAACCCGAAGAACGCGGTGGTGCCGTCTATCCCTTAGGTCACGCCTATACACGTCTCTCCCCTTCAGGGGAGCCGGAGGGGTCCTGGACGCGAGATAACTACGGACCGATCTATATCCCTCGAAAAGGGGACAAACTGCTGATCACAGAGGAGAACTATTGGCTCTATAAACGCATTGCCGACGCCTATGAGTTCAAACCGATGACGATAGGCGAGGAGTACGAATTCTCAATGGATTATTATTGGATGCAGGGCGATAACCGCCATAATAGCGCCGATAGCCGCTATTGGGGATTTGTGCCCGAAGATCACATTGTCGGAAGACCGGTGTTCATCTGGCTCTCGATAGATAAAGATACACACTCGATCCGCTGGAACCGAATCGGTAGGGGAGCGAAACGCTAAATTGTGAATTGTGCATTGTGAATTGTGAATTGAAAATTCTTCCTACCGCATATTTGCCGCCGAAATCGTACATGCAGGCGCTCATGAGCGAACCGGCTTCGATTGAGCAGATGGAGACGTTTGAAAAACAGACGTTTCGAAATCGGTGCCTCATCCGCGATCCCAAAGGCGAATGGGTGCGTCTGACAGTCCCTGTGGAAAAAGTGGAACACAAGCAGCTCACACGGGATATACAGATCAGTTACCGGACACGATGGCAGCACCAACACTGGATCACACTCGTCAGTACCTACCAACACACACCGTACTTCCGGTATTTCGCGGACTACCTCAAACCCTTCTACGAGAAGGAGTACAAATGGCTTTTGGATCTGAATGACGAGATGAATGCAACGCTCATGGCGCTGATGCGAAAAGAGCGGCCGAAAGGAATAATAAACAGTCTGCGCACCACCGATTGGAGCGGACAGATTTGGACAGATAAACATCCGTGGCAAACGGAAATAAGTATATTAGATACGTTGTTTGATGAAAGAGATTGATTGGAGTAAATTGGGATTTCATTACACTGAGCCGGACTATATCGTGCGCTCAGCGTATCACAATGGCGTGTGGCAAGAACCATACGCAACCAAGGATAAGTACCTGCACTTGCATGTGTCGGCTACTTGCCTGCAATATGGTCAGGAGGCATTTGAGGGACTGAAAGCCTTTCGCGGAATAGACGGAAAAATCCGTATTTTCCGTTGGCGGGAGAATGCAAAACGAATGAGAAAGAGTGCGGAAGGTTTGTATATGCAGCCTGTGCCCGAGGAACTGTTCGGGAAGGCAATACGCCTCGCGCTGGAGAAAAATAGGAATTACATCCCGCCTTATGGCACAGGGGCAACCCTCTATTTCCGGCCGTTGCTGATTGGTACGACGCCGAGACTGGGTGTGGGACCGGGAAGAGACTTTGAGTTCATCGTCATCCCTTCACCTATTGGTCCGTACTATCCCGGGAAATTCCATTGCACGACCTTTGTCGTGAACCGCCATGTGGATCGCGCTGCCCCTTACGGCACCGGTACCTTCAAGGTCGGAGGAAACTACGCCTCCTCCTTCCGTGCTACCGAACCCGCACACGAGCAAGGCATGGACTGTCTGTTTTTGGACGCCAAGTATCACCGGTATATTGATGAGTGTAGTGCAGCCAATTTTATCGGTATAAAGTACCTCTCCTCGGCAATCCAGTCATCCCCCGTAGCGGAATCTTCCCCCTTTAGGGGGAATGAGGGGGTCTCTATTGAATACCTCACGCCACGTTCCTCTGCTATCCTGCCCAGCATCACGAACGACAGTCTGATGACTTTGGCAAAGGATCAGGGAATGAAAGTCACGCGGAGGCATATACGATTAGAGGAATTGGCGGACATGTCCGAAGCCGCCGCATGCGGAACAGCTTGCGTCATCAGCCCGATAGACAAAGTGATCGACCCTGATAACAATAAGATCTATCAGCTTAGCGACGAACCGGGACCGGTCATGACCCGACTCTATCACGCCCTACGTGATATCCAGTTCGGCAGAGCCGAAGACAAACATCACTGGTGCGACGTAATATCGTAAATGAATTAATACTAAAATAACTTGCTTTATGTTTTCCAAACACCCCAAAGGATTGATTCCTGCTGCGCTCGCTAATATGGGTGAGCGATTCGGTTATTACATCATGAACGCGGTATTGCTGCTGTTTTTGGTCAGCAAATTCGGTTTGTCCGATGCTACCGCAGGTATTATTTACTCAGTTTTCTATTTCGGCATTTACGTGCTGAGTCTGGTGGGAGGTATCATTGCCGACCGGACGCAGAATTACAACAAGACCATTCAGTGGGGCTTGATGATCATGTCCTTAGGTTATGTCTTTCTTGCCTTGCCGTTGTTCTCCGAGAACCCCAACGGAGGTAGCGAATGGTGGACTATTTTGGTGTTCACATGCGCAGCGTTGCTGATGATTGCTTTCGGTAACGGTCTGTTCAAAGGAAACCTGCAGGCTATCGTTGGAAAGATGTACGATGAGTTTGAAACCGAAGCTGCCAAAGAAGGACCGGAGGCACTCAAGATTGCGCAGGAGAAACGCGACGCCGGCTTCCAGATTTTCTATGTATTCATCAATATCGGCGGCTTGGTAGCTCCTTTCGTCGCACCCTTGTTGCGTCAATGGTGGTTGCACAAGCATCAGTTGGTTTATAACTCGGACATGGCTTCCTTGGCGCATAGATATATAGCGGACGGTCAACTGACCCAGAAGTTCCAAGAGACCATGCAGGCTTCAATGCAGACTGGCTATCAGTTTGTGGACAACTTGACCTTCTGTCAGGACTATATCACCGTCTTCAACCAAGGTATCCATTATTCGTTCATCGCATCTGTGGCGGCTATGCTGATCTCGTTGCTGATTTTCCTGGCTACGAAACGCATCTTCCCCCAGCCGGCTAAAAAAGAAACAACCGGCGTAGTGGAATACACCCCGGAGGAGAAACTGGCGATGGCTAAGGAGATTAAACAACGTATGGCTGCTCTGTTCGCTGTTCTCGGTATCGCTATCTTCTTTTGGCTCTCCTTCCACCAGAACGGACAATCGCTCAGCGTCTTCGCCCGCGATTTCATTCGCACGGACAGTATCGCGCCGGAAATCTGGCAGGCTCTGAATCCGTTCTTCGTGATTGTACTGACGCCGATTATCATGTGGTTCTTCAGCCGTTTGGCTAAGAATGGCAAATCGATCTCCACTCCCCGTAAGATTGCACTGGGTATGGCGATTGCCGGCATGGCGTACTTGTTCCTCATGATTGTTTCTGCCTATAACCATTATCCTTCAGGCGATGTATTCCGTGCCATGAACGCCGAGCAGTTGTCTGCTGCCGGTCTGGCGAAAGAAGGTCCATGGGTATTGCTGGTAACGTATTTCTTCCTGACGGTGGCTGAACTGTTTATTTCACCCCTTGGACTCTCATTCGTCAGCAAGGTAGCTCCGCGGCATATGGTCGGTCTGTGCCAAGGTCTGTGGCTTGGAGCTACAGCTATAGGTAACCTCTTCATCTGGGTAGGACCGCTGATGTACAACGCATGGCCGATTCAGTATTGCTGGACCGTCTTCTTCGCGGTTTGTATGGTCTCGATGGGCATTATGCTGGGTATGGTTAAATGGTTAGAAAAAGTAGCTTGCTAAATGACACGCTTATGGAAGAACTGATTAAATATTTTGAATCCTTAGAAACGCGTTTGGCAGCCGCTGAGCAAAGTGTGGCGGCTGCCGAAGAGCGTCTCTTGGCGCAAAATCAGCAGATAACCGCTCTCCAGGCAAAGATAACTGAACTGGAAAACCGTCCTGCTCCGGAGCCGCAAGTGATCGAGAAAATCGTGGAAGTAGAGAAACCCGTCGAGAAAATCGTTGAGAAAATCGTGGAAGTGGAGAAACCGGTAGTGGTAGAAGAAGAGCCTCTCGCGGAAGAAGAACCCGTTGAGATCACGGAACCTACAGAACCTACTGAAACTACGGAAACAACGGAACCTACGGCTACCCCCGTAGCCCAAGAAAAGCCCTCTCCGAAAGCCGCTATCTACGGCAAGGCGGTGGATGATATCCATTTGGCTATCTCTCTGGGCGATCGTTTCTTGTTTCAACGCGAACTCTTTGGCCAAAATGCCGAACGCTTGCAACGCGCACTGACCGAACTGAACGAACTGTCTTCCTTTGACGAAGCGATGGACTATATCGCCCGTTTCAATTGGGACACCGAGAGCAAAACCTATCAGCAGTTCCTCGTCACCCTCCACCGCCGCTTCGGTTAATGCCCTTCAATAAATCGTTAAATCGTAAATCGTCCAATCGTCAATTGAATGTTGTTTATCGTTCCGACACCCGTGGGTAATTTGCAGGACATGACGTTCCGGGCAATTGAGGTGCTGAAATCAGTCGATCTGATTTTGGCGGAAGATACGCGTACCAGCGGGATCTTGTTGCAGCATTTCGATATCCATACCCCTCTGAAATCGCACCATAAGTTCAATGAGCATGAGACCTCCGCGGACATCGTCGAGCGGCTTAAAGCCGGAGCGAACATCGCCCTGATCTCCGATGCGGGCACACCGGCAATCTCTGACCCCGGATTCTTCCTCACACGCGCTGCCGCGGAAGCCGGAATAGAGATCCAAACCCTGCCAGGAGCTACTGCGTTCGTACCGGCACTCGTCGATAGCGGACTGCCTAACAATCACTTCTATTTCGAGGGCTTCCTGCCGCAAAAGAAAGGCAGGCAAACGCGCTTGCAGTATCTCGCATCGCTCGACCAGACCTTCATCGTCTATGAGTCGCCTTTCCGGCTCGTCAAGACCCTTGAACAACTGGCTGCCTCCTGCTCCGAAGAGCGAAAAGCATCCGTCACCCGCGAGATCAGCAAACTGCATGAAGAAACCGTCCGCGGCACCCTCGCACAACTGATCGCCCATTTCCAACAAACTCCGCCCAAAGGCGAAATAGTGATCTGCGTAGCAGGAAAAGAATAAATCGTGCCCCGTAGGGGCTAAGAATAATCTTAAAACCCCGTAGGGGGCTAAGAATAATCTTTAAATCGTAAATCGTCCAATCGTCAATTGACTTCAATCGTCAATAAATCGTTAAATCGTAAATCGTCCAATCGTAAATAAATTTAAATTATGGGTGAGATGAAATCCCTGGCGAAGGACACCGCCATCTATGGTTTGAGTTCGATAATAGGTAAGTTCCTCAACTACCTCTTAGTGCCGCTATATACCTATGTGCTGGCGCGGACCGACGATTATGGTATCGTCACGAACCTCTATGCCTGGACCGCTCTCCTGCTCGTTCTCCTTACTTACGGTATGGAAACGGGATTCTTCCGCTTTGCAAACCGCGAGGACTACGACCCCAAGACCGTCTATAAGACCGCCTTCATCACTTTGTTATGCACCAGCGCATTGTTCTCTACGCTGGTTATCATCTTCCATCAGCCCTTGGCGAACGTTCTGGGTTATCCCGATCATTCGGAGTTTGTCGAGATGATGTTTGCTACCGTTGCCGTTGATGCCTTTGCGTGCATTCCCTTTGCTTATCTGCGTTATCAGAAACGCCCGATCGCTTTTGCTTCGCTCAAACTGCTCTTCGTTTTGCTCAATATCGGCTTTAATATCTTCTTCTTGGTCATCTTGGGCAAAAACGATGTGTATTATATCTTCCTCAGTAATATCCTCGCTACCTTTATCCAAACGGCATGCTTGTTGCCCATGACCCTGCCTAAGGGCGGACGGTATGACTTCTCCGTCCTTCGCGATATGTTGCGTTACTCCCTGCCGCTCCTGGTGCTCGGCGTCGCCGGAATCATGAACCAAACACTCGACCGCATACTCTTTCCTTATTTATACACGGGCGCGGACGCGCAGGCGCAACTCGGTATCTACGGAGCATGCTTCAAGGTCGCTATGGTCATGATGATGTTCACCCAGGCTTTCCGATATGCTTACGAACCCTTTGTCTTTGCCAAACACAAAGACCGTCACTCCGTCGAAGCATATGCCGATGCGATGAAGTACTATATTATCTTCTCCTATCTTATCCTCCTCGGAGTCATCTTCTATCTCGATATCTTCCGTTACATCGTCTCCAGCGCTTATTGGGACGGATTGAAGATTGTCCCGGTTGTCCTTTGGACTTATGTTTTTCAAGGTATCTATTTCAACCTTTCTTTCTGGTATAAACTGACGGACAAAACCAAATGGGGTGCCTATTTCTCGCTCATCGGCTTGGCGGTCACCCTCGTCCTGCAGATCGTCGGTGTGCCGAGAATCGGCTATTGGGCTTCATGCGGAAGCAGTCTCGTCTGCTATTTCGTAATCATGCTCCTCTCTTATTTCATCGGACAGAAAAAGGCCCCGATACCCTATGATCTGAAATCTATCGGTACCTATACCCTCCTGACCTTCGGATTATTAGCGGTATATTACTTTATCCGCTATTATTTCGATCTGAATAGCTGGCTCCTCATGGCAATCGGCACACTCTTCATAGGGGTGTATATCCTTAAAATGACCCGCCGCGATTTCCCCCTTTCGGGACTTCCGGTGGTGGGCAAGTACTTTAAGAAATAATTTTTAATTTTTAATTTTTAATTTATACTATCGTGTTTTCAGGAATTGTAGAAACTATGGCTCAGGTCGTGAAGATTGAGACCGAGCAAACGAACAAACATTTCACGCTTCGCAACCCCTTTAGCGAACCGCTGACTATCGATCAATCTATCGCCCATAACGGCGTCTGCCTCACGGTCGTTAAGATCGAAGGTGACCTCTATACCGTCACCGCGATGCAGGAAACCCTGCGTCTCACCAATCTCGATCTCCTCCAAGTCGGCGATTGGGTCAACGTGGAGCGTTCCATGCTCATGGGAGGACGTCTCGACGGACATATCGTACAGGGACACGTCGATCAGAAAGCCGTTTGTATTGACGCCCATGAAACCGATGGAAGCTGGTACTACCGCTTTGAATACGACTCCACCAAGGAGATGATCACCCGCGGATATTTCTGCGTGGACAAAGGCTCTGTCACCATCAACGGCGTCAGCCTCACCGCCTGCGAACCGGATATACAAGGCAGCAAAGGCTACGTCTCTGTCTGCATCATCCCCTACACCGAGGAGAATACCAACTTTAAATACATCCAAGTCGGCACCGTCGTCAACATCGAGTTCGACATCCTCGGCAAATACATGGCGCGCTATGCGGCAATTTTAAAGAATTGATATTTTAATTTTTAATTCGTAATTTTTAATTCGTAATTTTTAATTTTTAATTTATACTATCATGGACAAAATCAGTTATGCATTAGGTCTCTCCATGGGACAAAACTTAATGGGTAGCGGCGTAGAGAGCCTGAACTATCAGGATCTCGCCGCAGGTATCGAAGATGTGCTCACCCACGCACAACCTAAGATCACCTATCAGGAGGCGCAACAAGTACTCAACACCTTCTTCCAGGAACTGGAGCAGAAGATCGCCGGAGCCGCTAAAGCCGACGGGGAAAAGTTCCTCGCCGAGAATGCCAAACGCGAAGGCGTCAAGGTGACACCCTCCGGACTCCAGTACGAGATACTCGAACCATCGCTCGGACAAAAACCCAAGGCTACCGACACCGTGCGGGTTCACTATGAAGGTACACTCATCGACGGTACCGTCTTCGATAGCTCCTACAAACGAGGCGAGTCTATCTCCTTCCCCCTCAATGGCGTTATCAAAGGTTGGACCGAAGGACTCCAGCTCATGTCGATCGGCTCGAAGTACAAATTCTTCATCCCTTACCAACTCGCCTATGGGGAGCGCGGTGCCGGACAATCAATCCCGCCCTATGCCGCACTCATCTTCACGGTCGAACTCTTAGGTATCGAATAATAACCCTCATCATCTCGAAATTTGCTTAATTCGCCGTCCTATAATTCGTAATTCGTAATTTTTAATTTCTGTTAATTATATTTATGAAAAAGATCAGTATTTTTCTTTTGGCCGCACTGGCAATGGTTTCCTGCGGCAACAGTTATCAGGCACGCGAAGTGAACCTGACTAACGAGACCGACTCCGTGAACTACGCCCTCGGTTTGATCAACGGTATGCAAATCAAAACGTATTACCTCGCTAACGATAGTTCCGACGAAGCCGTTGCGGAGTTCATTGATGCGCTCGAAGCAGGCTATCTCAACCAATCCGAAGAATCCCTCAGCGAGTTCGCACAAGCTGGACGTCAGTTCGGTAATTCGATCAAGGGCTTTGAGAAAAACGGACTTGCTGACAACTCCGCGTGGACGCTCAATGAGAAAATCTTCCTCCAGGGACTCGTTAACGGTATCTATCAGGACACTACCGTCATGCTCCCTGCAGATGCGGAACCTTTCCTCATGCAGAACTATCAAGTCCATGCTGAGGGAGAAAAAGCCGGAAAACCCATCACCGCTAAGTGCCCCAAGAAAGCCAAAACAATCGAACTCAAATCCAACATCGATTCACTCAACTATGCCTTCGGTTTGATGAACGGCGGACAAATCAAAACCTATCTCCTCGCGAATGACACCACAGGAGATGCGGTCGATGAGTTCATCGATGCCCTTAACGAGGCGCTCAAACAGAAAACCCGCAACCCGCAGGTCGTTTCTATGGGTAAGAACGTCGGCAAAACGATCCGCGAACAAGAACCCGTCGGTCTGCTCGGTATCTCGGGACTCGAGACCAACTATGACCTGATCAAACAGGGCTTCATCAATGGACTCTATAACTACTCCGACCAAATGGATCTCCAGACCGCAAGTGAATATGTGGAGTCTGTCATCTCGCGTCTCCGCTATGGCGCTACCAAAGAGGAAGGCGCTCAGTTCTTGGAGGAGAATAAACTCCGTGATGGCGTTAAGGTAACCGAATCTGGACTCCAGTACGAAGTGCTCGTGCAGGGCAAAGGCAAAAAACCGACCGCTGACCAAACCGTCAAAGTGCACTATGAAGGTACACTCATTGATGGTACCGTCTTCGATAGCTCCTACAAACGCGGTGAACCCATCGAGTTCCCTCTCAATGGCGTTATCAAAGGTTGGACCGAAGGACTCCAACTCATGCCTGTTGGCTCGAAATACAAACTCTATATCCCTTACGAGCTTGGTTATGGTGAGCGCGGTGCCGGACAATCAATCCCGCCCTATGCAACCCTCATCTTCACCGTCGAACTCTTGGAAATTAAATAATTGACTTCGTAATTGTGCATTGTGCATTGTGCATTGTAAATTGTGCATTGTGAATTGTAAATTGTCATGGGCGTCATCGCTAAGCAATCGATCCGTGGTACGATAGTTACCTATCTGGGCATCGCCGTCGGCGTTGTCACCACCTTCTTCGTGTTAACCCGTTTCCTCACCCCCGAGGAAATCGGGTTGACGCGGGTGCTTATCGATGCCGCTACCCTCTTCATCGGCCTTGCCCAATTGGGTACCAACACCTCCATCATCCGCTTCTACCCCTATTTCTCAAACCCTCAAACAATTTCAAACCTTCAAACAATTTCAAACCCTCAAACAACTTCAAACCTTCAAACAATTTCAAACCTTCAAACAACTTCAAACCCTCAAACAATTTCCAACCCTCAAACAACTTCAAACCCTCAAACAAGCCCGCAGGGCTCCGACCCCGACCACGGCTTCTTCTTTTGGGCACTCGCTGTTCCCTTTGTCGGATTCCTCATCTTCGCCCTCGTCTATTGGGCATGCCGCGTCCCCTTGGGAGCATGGTTCGGAGATAAATCTCCCCTCTTCGTCGAGTACTATTATTTCGTACTCCCCCTCGCTTTCTTCATGCTCTATCAAACCATCTGCGAATCTACCTGCAATGTCCTCATGAATATCGTCGTGCCGCGTGCGGTACGCGAACTGGTCGTGCGCATTGGACTCCTGGCGATCTATCTCCTCTATGCCTTCCGGCTCCTTTCTATGGACGGTTTGGTCATCGCCCTTTGCCTCAATTATGCCCTCGCCGCTACAATCAATATCTTCTATTTCTTCTCCCTCAAACCTATCCGTCTCAAACCGGATTGGAACTTCATCCGGGAGAATAAACCCCTTATCCGCCGCTATTTCACCTATACCGGCTTCCTCCTCCTCTCGGCTCTTACTACTGTCTTGGCGCCTACGATCTCCTCTTTCTTCGTTACCGCTAAGATGGGACTCGATAACACCGGCATCTTCGCTATCGCTACCTATATGGCGGTCATGGTCTCCGTTCCGAACCGTTCCCTCGCCGCTATCGCTTCACCACAACTGGCACGGGCTATTAAGGACCGGAACTATTCCGAATGCTCACACCTCATCTCACAGGTCACACGCAATATGCTCCTCATCGGCGGCTTTATCTTACTGGCCATGTGGGTCAACATTGACCTTATCTTTCATATCTTGCCCAATGGCGCCACCTTCGCCCAAGCGAAATACGTAGTCCTCATCCTCGGGCTCAGCCAACTCGTCTTGGGGACCTTCTCTATCTGTTATACAGCCCTCAACTATAGCCGCTTCTATGCCTTCAGCCTCTTCGTCTCGCTCGCTCTGACCATCAGCGCGCTCTTCCTCAATAATTATCTTGTTCCCCGCTATGGCATGAACGGTGCAGCACTCAGCAATCTCCTTTCCTATACCCTTTATATCGCCCTCACCGTCGCACTCATTGTCCCCCTCGGCCGTATTCATGTCGTGGATAAAAACTGGTGTCTTATCCTCCTTCTCCTCGTTTCCCTCTTTGCCCTCAATCACCTCTGGACCCTGTACATGCCCTCCCTTATTTCCTCCCTCTGTCCCTCCCTCATGTCCTCTCATGCCTCTTCCCTTTACATCTGGCTTGATAGTCTCCTTCGTTCTGTCCTCATCCTTGGTCCCGGTCTCTTCATAGCTTATAAATCCGCCCTCTCCCCCGAAATCAATACTCAAATAGCAAATACATTAAATCGTCAATAAATTTCAATCGTCAATAAATTGTGAATTGTGAAAATTTGGCTCGCCAAATAATCTTGCCCTTTAGGGCTAAGAATTGTGAATTGTGAATTGTAAATTGTGAATTGTTAATGCGTTATTTCCTATCTTTCTCATATCTCGGCACCCCCTTCCACGGCTCCCAATCGCAGCCCAACGGCGTCACCGTCCAATCCGTACTTGAATCGGCTTTCGCTACGATCCTCCGTCAGCCCGTGCCTCTTACCTTCGCCGGCAGAACCGACGCAGGTGTCCATGCCGATATGATGGTCGCGCATTTCGATTTCCCCAACCCCCTGCCGCCTAATCTCGCCCCGAGACTCAATAACCTCCTCCCCCCTGCTATCGCGGTCCGGGACCTCTATCCCGTCCCCGATGATGCGCATGCGCGCTTTGATGCCCTCGAACGGACCTATCACTATCGTATCATCACACGCAAAGACCCTTTCCTGTACCCGACCCATACACGCGTGGCACCCGGACTCGACTTCGACGCCATGAACACCGCCGCACAACTCCTCCTCGGCAAACAGGATTTTGCTTCCTTCTGCCGTACGCATACGGATGTCAAGACCACGATCTGCGATGTCCGCGAAGCGCGGTGGATACAGACCTCCGATACCGAAGCTTTTTTCGTTATCTCTGCCGACCGTTTCCTGCGCAATATGGTGCGGGCTGTCGTCGGTACGCTCTTTGACGTCGGACGTTCCAAGATACCCCCTTCACGCCTCGCCGCTATCCTTGCCGCCCATGACCGTACCCTTGCCGGCCATTCCGCCCCGCCCGAAGGCCTCTCCTTGGTTGCCATTAAATACCCCCTCGATATCCCGATAACTCGAAAATTGTGAATTGTGAAAATTTGGCTTTGCCAAATAATCGTGCCCGTCAGGGCTAATAATTGTGAATTGTGAATTGTAAATTGTGAATTGAAATAATCATGCGTTTTCTCATTTCCGGCGGAGGAACCGGTGGACACATCTTCCCCGCCATCAGTATTGCTAATGCGCTGAAGGAGCTTGATCCCGAAGCGGAAATCCTTTTTGTGGGCGCCCTCGGGCGCATGGAGATGGAGCGGGTTCCGCAAGCCGGCTATCAGATCGTCGGACTTCCCGTCAGAGGCTTTAACCGTGCTCAACCCTGGAAGAACATCTCCGTCATGGCGGATCTCGTCAAGTCTATTCACCAAGTCCGGGCGGTCATCCGCTCCTTCCGACCCGATGTCGCCGTCGGCGTTGGAGGCTATGCCTCCGGCGCTGCTATGTGGGCGGCTGCGCAAATGGGTATTCCTATCCTCCTACAGGAACAAAACGGATTCGCCGGGGTCACCAATAAGATCCTACGCAACAAGGCGTCCAAGATCTGCGTCGCCTATGAGGGCATGGAGCGCTTCTTCCCCGCCGATAAACTCATCCTTACCGGCAACCCCGTCCGGCAAAACCTCACCCTCGGAACGAAGCAACCCTCCTCACGCAAAACGCTCCTCATCATCGGGGGCAGCCTCGGAGCTCGGACGATCAACGAAGCAATCTTCGCGAACCTCAACGACCTCCTCAATGCCGATATCCATGTCGTCTGGCAAACCGGTAAAACCTATTTCGACTCGATCCTCGCACGCGTGCAGCAGGCTAACCTCCTCTCCCCGCAACTCGAGATCCTGCCTTTCCTCGCCGACATGCCCGACCGCTATGCGCAAGCCGACCTCGTTATCTCACGTGCCGGCGCTTCCTCCATCAGCGAACTGTGCCTCCTCGGCAAACCCGCTATACTCGTCCCCTCGCCTAACGTAGCCGAGGACCATCAGACCCATAACGCCATGGCGCTCGTACGCAAGGACGCCGCTGTCCTCGTCACCGATCAACAAGCCGTGCAGCAACTCGTCCCTACCGCCCTCGCCCTCATCGCCGATGACCAACGCCTTGACCAGCTCCACCGGGCTATCCTCACACTCGCACAACCCGATTCAGCGCGACGCATCGCGCAGGAAGTCATCCGCCTTGCCCAACACAAGTAATCTCCTTCCTGCCGCGCTTTTTGACTACCCCCATCCCCCCTTTTTTCTGAGGGGGTGGGGGACTGTCATTTAATCCTTAATCCCAAAGTAGTAAAGACTTCTGTTCCGTGAACGATATAAAGCCTGCCGTTCACACATATCTTCCTGCTCCTGCAATTCCTTACGACCCCTCCTATTTCCGTCGGTAGTTCGTTTGCCGGCAGTATTTCTATATAGAACCGGTCCTCATATCTCCCCATATCCAAGTACACCTCATACCCTTGTCCTCCGCTCAATACTGTGCGCTTGTTCAGCGTCTTGTCCACTATCACCGCATTGCGTTGCCCGGACTTCTCCGCTATCGCCTCCGCCTCTTCTCGCTCTTCGCCCATGCCAATGCGGTAACTCCCTGCTGACGGTATCCTCAACCCGAGAGGAATAATGATCGTTTGTCCCTCGTCCGGAATACAATTAGCCGCCGCGTACTCCTCTCCAATCAGGGTATATATGTTCGCGCGACCGCTATTCCATTCCTTGCTCAAATCGCGCCCTAAATCGAATTCCGACGTCACCTGCTCCTCGTCGCTCAGACGGATATACGTTCGGTCGTGAACTGTCCCCATCTCCGACAATTCGACCAGGTATTGCCTGTATGTACCGTGCTCCCGCATAGCATCTTCGGACGCTATACGCGAAACCGGAAGCGAACGCCACGTCAACGCATCGCCGTTCTGAATCAGGTAGGCATGCCCCGGCGCAAAAGCATAACTCTCGGCGGACACAACCTTCAGACTGTTGTCCGACGAATCCCATTCGTATAAGAACGATACACCGTCAAGAGAACTGGGAACTCCCCAACCGGGGATCCCGATGCAACGCCAATAACTGTCTTTGTTGCGACGGTCGCCTTCCGCGCCTAATTGATCGGACAGGTTGATTGTACACCGGTAACTATCTGGGAGACCGGGAATCGCTACATCGCTCGTCGTGATCTCACCCATTCGGGACATCGCGGGGAAAAAGAGCGTTCCTACATCGCTCTTCGCCCATATACTCTCACTGTGTCTCGTTATCTGTACGGGATTGAGTTGGAGTAGGTAACCTACGCCGGCATGTAAGACCGAATCGGTGTCCGCGAATGCAACCCAGTTGGTCGTCCGTTCCGCAAAATATCCCTCTTGGGCACGACCAAGACCGTCGTAATAACAGATTCGCCAATCTGCACCGATAGTGCCGAAACCATGTATATCCGATAACTGCACATCAAATGGGAAGGAGATCCAATAGTTATACCGCTCATATTCGCTCAACCCTGGATTGTCCAGAGTTGCACGGCTGATCCGCACTGCTGCATAAGCCCGCATCGATTCCGACGCATGAATCTGCTGTGTCGTGGCGTGTGCCTGCCCGTCGCGACGGAACACGATATCTGCGTCCGCGGGGTATATGATGACAGGCGTCACGATGTACGAATCCATGCTCCCAAGACAGCCGCCTGCCGCGTGAACAGCACTCCGCAGGTAATAAGTGCCCGCTTCCGTCGGTGCTGTGCAATGAACCGCATTACGCCCGAAACCGGCATCGGTCAGAAATCCGCAATCCCCCACTTCGCGGCTACATGCTGCATCATAAAAAAGCGACCAACAGATATACACCTCTCCCTCCGGAACAGATGCAATAGTGGGCTCGATACGGATATTGCTGCCGGCTGTGAACGCCTCCGCATTCAGCCGAAGAGCGGTGATGCTTGCATGAAGACTATTCAGGGGTGAAAGGCAGAGAAACAGGATAAGAATAGCAGCGCGTTTATGGCGCAGATAGAATTTGTAGCACATGTAAAAGAAAGCAAAAATCAAAAGGACATTTGGCGAACCGATAGGGACATCGTAAGAACTTTTAGACAAGAGTGTCTTTCCTTGGTCTGGCGTAGCAACCCAGCCCTCTTCGCATACTGTAATCGGAGCGCGTCGCAAAGAGGGTCTCTGTATCTCGGTCTCCTCTGCATACAGTTGAGAAGGAGTCTCGTTCTCAAAGGGCAAAAATATAGTACCGGCGCAATCTACACCGGTACTATACATCATACTTTTTTTCATTTAGTATAGGGATTATTAGATCCAACGAACGTAGCAGAAGTCCATGCGGTGGGGCAGGAGTTCGTTTTGCGGATACATACGTAATCCGAACTTCATGCCGCCGGCATAGTCTAACTGATAGGTGGTCTCAAAGAACAGGTGACTGCCCTCGCTCTTAACCAACTTCAACGGCTCTACCTCGTATAGCTTGTCGTTGTTGTGCGTGGACGTGCGGATCGCTACCAACTCTACACCAAGACCCTTGTCGTTCAGACCCTTCGTGTCTAACTCTACCGCTACCTTGAACTTGTCACCTACATTGAGGTTCGTCAAATCCACTTCCTGTTTGTGAACTACCTCGATCTCGTCCCAGTGAGCTACCATGTTCTCTTTCCATGACGCTATCTCTTTGGCTACCTTGTAATTGTCAGCCATCAATAGAGAGTGGCGTTTCGCTAATTTGTAATAGAACTTATCGAAATAGTCGTCCATCATACGCTTCATCGTGAAACGCGGAGTGATCTTCGTTACCGAGTTCTTGATGTATTGAACCCACTCAGGGCTGTAACCCTTGCTGTTCTTTGCGTAATACAACGGAATGATCTCGTTCTCCAACATCTGATAGATCGTCGCTGCATCAAGCTGGTCTTGGTGAGCCTGATTCTCATACGTACGTTTCTCCGTCAGAGCCCAACCGGCACCCTCTACGTAACCTTCGTACCACCATCCGTCTTTTACCGAGAAGTTCAGTACACCGTTCATCTGCGCTTTCTCACCCGATGTTCCCGATGCCTCCAGCGGACGGGTAGGGGTATTCAACCAGATATCTACACCCGATACCAAACGTTTAGCCAATCGCATATCGTAGTTCTCCAGGAAGATAATCTTACCCAAGAACTGAGGCATACGGCTGATCTCGATGATGCGTTTGATCAATCCCTGACCGCCGCCGTCTGCCGGGTGAGCCTTTCCGGTGAAAAGGAACTGTACAGGATAATTCGGATTGTTAACCAACTTGTCCAAACGCTCCAGATCCGTGAACAGCAGGTGAGCACGTTTGTACGTCGCGAAACGGCGACCGAAACCGATAATCAGCGTGTTCGGATTCATCTCGTTCAGCGCGCGAACGATGCGGGCAGGATCACCCTGGCTCTTCATCCAATCCTCGCGGAACTTAACCTTAATATAATCAATCAGCTTGCGCTTCAAACTCATACGGGTATCCCAAATAACGGAATCGGGTATATCCGCATAGGCTTTCCACATCTCCAAGTTCGACTGATCACCCATCCACTCTTGGGGCAGGTATTTCTCGTAGATCTCTTTCCATTCGTGAGCTGCCCAGGTCGGCATGTGTACGCCGTTCGTTACGTAATCTACGTGCAACTCCTCCGGGAAATAACCCGGCCATACGGGGCTGAACATCTTCTTCGATACCTCGCCGTGCAACCAGCTCACGCCGTTGGCCTCCTGGCAGGTGTTCAGGGCGAACACGCTCATCGAGAATTTCTCGGAGTTATCATCGGGGTTCGTACGACCCATGCCGATCAGATCATGCCACTCGATACCTAATTTGGCGGCATACGGCGCCATGTATTTGTAGAACAAGCCCTCTTCGAAATAGTCGTGTCCTGCCGGAACAGGGGTGTGGCAGGTGTAAAGACCCGATGCACGTACTACCTCTTTCGCCTCGTTGAAACTCAGTCCTTCTTCTACCAAATCAACCAAACGCTGCAAGCCCATCAAAGCCGCATGACCCTCGTTGCAATGATATACATCCTTCTTGATGCCGAGTTTCTTCAGTGCCAGCATACCGCCGATACCTAACAAGATCTCCTGTTTGATACGGTTCTCCCAATCGCCGCCGTAAAGCTGGTGAGTGATCTGACGATCCCATTCGCTGTTCAACTCGTTATCCGTATCCAGCAGATACAGATCCATACGGCCTACAGCTACTTTCCATAGATAGGCCTTTACCGTACGGTCCGGATAAGGTACTTCTACGATCATGTTGCTGCCGTCTTTCTCTTTTACTTGGGTAATAGGCAGGTTAGCAAAGTTCTGCGCCTCGTAATTAGCGATTTGCTGACCTTCCGGACTCAGCGTCTGGGTGAAATAGCCGTAACGGTACAGGAAACCGATTGCCGTCATATCGATATTGCAATCAGAAGCCTCTTTGATATAGTCGCCGGCGAGAATTCCTAAACCGCCCGAGTAGATCTTCAATATATGGGTCAGACCATACTCCATCGAGAAATAGGCAATCGTCGGTTTCTTCTTGTCCTTCGGAGCTTCCATGTACTCACGGAAATCCGCATAAACCTTGTTCAGCTGCTTCATGAACTTCGTGTCCTTCGTCAGCTCTACCATTCGATCATAGCTGATGATGTTCAGCAATACAACGGGATTCGACTCCGCACGATGCCATGCCTCGTTATCAATATAACGGAATAAATCCTTCGCTCCGGCATTCCAGCTCCACCATACGTTGTACGCAATCTCTTGCAGTTTGCTCAACTCTTTCGGAAGAGTTGCATGAATATTGCATTCCTTCCAAGTGGGTTGATTCACATTACTTACTTTTACATTCATTGGTAATATAATTTTATTTAGTTTTTATTCTTATTTGATTTTGAATTCGTAATTTTTAATTGTGCATTGTAAATTGTGAATTCTTTTACACGCACTTTCCCCCGGACTTCATAGCAAAACTATGATGCCGGAGAGAAAAAGCGCACAAAGTTACTACTTTTTTTTGAAATATGCAAATTTTTTTGTACCTTTGTACCCGATTTGTAGAAAATGTAAATATTAAATAGCAACAATGAGTTCATCAATGGAAATAAAAAATGAGATTCTTCGCAGACGCGACATGCGCGATGCGTTCACTTTTACGATAGATCCCGCCGACGCCAAAGACTTCGACGATGCCCTTTCGTTCGAGATCTTGAATGCCGACGAAGTCTCGAACCTTCAAACAACTTCAAACCCTCAAACAACTTCAAACCTTCAAACAACTTCAAACCTTCAAACAACTTCAAACCTTCAAACAACTTCAAACCCTCAAACAACTTCAAACCCTCAAACAGACAGCCCCGCTGTCTATCGCATCGGTGTCCACATCGCCGACGTCTCTTTCTATGTCCGGCCGAATACCAAAGTGGACGACGATGCCTATAAACGAGGCACATCGGTCTATCTCGTCGATCGCGTCCTCCCTATGTTGCCCGAAGAACTATGCAACGACAAATGTTCACTCCGGCCTAACGAGGAAAAACTCTGTATGTCCGTCATCTTCACCATGGATGCCGCAGCGCACGTACTCAAATATAAGATCTGCCGAACGGTGATCCGCTCCGATTTTCGCCTGAACTATGACCAAGCTATGGCTATTATCGAAAACGAGACGAAAACGACCTCTGCCTTTCCCGAACATTTAACCGGAGCTGTCATGGCGCTCCACGCACTTGCGCAGAAACTCCGTGCGGAACGCTTGGCCGCCGGAGCGCTCGCTATCGAACAGGACGAAATACGCTTCCGACTTGACCAATACGGCAATCCCGTAGAGATCTATTTCGAATCGCATAACGAAGCACATCAGCTCATTGAGGAATTTATGCTCCTCGCTAACCGGACCGTCGCAAGAGCCGTCGGATCCGGCAGACCCTTCGTCTATCGTGTTCATGACCTCCCCGATGGAGAAAAACTGGATGCCGTCAAAGCTTTTGTGCGCAAAATGGGATCACGCGTCTCACAACAGACAATCGACCTGCTCACAATCCGCGCGCAAGCCAAAGCCGTCTATTCAACCTATAACATCGGACACTACGGACTCGCCTTCTCACATTATACCCATTTCACTTCTCCTATCCGCCGTTACCCGGATCTCATGGTGCACCGGCTCGTCGAGAAATATATCCTTACCGGTAAGAAAGAGACCATGACGCGCGAGGAACTGGAGGAAAAATGCGAACATTGCTCCGCTTGCGAACAGGAGGCCGCACAAGCAGAACGAGACTCCGTCAAACTCTTCCAGGCTATGTGGATGACGAATCATATTGGAGAAATACTACCGGGACATATCTGCGGCGTCACCGATTTTGGACTCTTTGTACAACTCGACGAAAGCCGTTGTGAAGGACTCGTACGGATCACTCAGATAGGCGAACCGGGAGAGTACTGGCAGTATGATGAGCAGAACTACCGCCTTTTCTGCGATACTTCCCGTCACTCTTACACCCTCGGCGATCCCGTCATCGTGAAAGTCATTCGGGCAGATGTCAACAAAAGCCAAATTGACTTCGATTTAGTCCAAAAAGAAGGAAAATGAAAAATATACAATAAAAAATTTGCATACATCCGAATTTTTTACTACCTTTGTACCCGATATGAAAAAACGCCTCTATATAGCACTTGTTTTTTGCGCTCTCTTCGCATGCGCGCACGCGGAAACTATATTATTACGCACAGGCGCACGCGTAAAAGGTACCATCGTCTTCCAAAACGACGAAGTGGTCATCATCCGCGAAGAAGCTTCCGGGGCGCGTTTCCAATATCCACGGGCGGACGTCGAAGCAATCTCCGATGATCAGTCGCCCGCTTCCGAACCCCTCCAACAACAATCTCAGGAACATAACCCCGAAATAAAAGTCTCCAAGAAAGCCTCTATCCTCTTGGAATTAGCCGGAGGACTTTCCTTCCTGCCCGCGCAACCTGTCGGGGGGGCAGCTTCCGTCGATCTGTTGGTCGGTTCGCATCATATAGGCGACAGGCATCTCTTTATCGGTGGTGGAGTAGGCTACCATGGTATCTTCATGCAAGGAGAGAAATATAACTTTATCCCCCTTCAGGCGGCTCTACGTATGCCTTTCACCGAACACAAGCACGCACCTTTCTTCGGTATCTCCGCCGGGTATGGTATTGCAATCAGCAAGGACTATGCCGGTGGCATCTATGCCGGACTCGATTTCGGTTACAGGTGTCAACTCAACCCCAAAACGGCACTCGCTCTCGCCTTCTTTGCGCAATTCCAACAAGCTACCGTCAAAGTCATAGAAACCATTGAAGATACCTCCTTTACCAATAATACGGGACGGAACATAGTCAACACCGGAGTCAAATTAGCTTTTTATTTCTAATCCGAATAGCCTCTCAACAAAATCAACCATGAAAGCCAAACGGGAAAATAAGGTTTCTCTCATGCTCAACGACAGCGAAAAACGTGCGCTGGATCGTTTCTGCGATAAGTACGGCGTCAAGAACCGCAGTAAACTCATCCGAGAAACACTCATGAGAGCTATTCTCAAACAACTCGACCGCGATCAGCCTACCTTATTTGACTGATCAATAGTTTTGAATAAAAAAAACGCCCCCTTGTGAGAGGCGTTGCTTTTACCCTAAGTAAGTCTGTAAGATATGACTCCGTTGGCCGGTGTTCAGTTTGCGGATCGCTTTCTCCTTGATCTGACGTACACGCTCGCGGGTCAGATGTAACTCATCCCCGATCTCTTCAAGCGTCTTTTCCGGTACGCCGATACCGAAGAACTTGCGTAAGATGTCGGCTTCACGAGGAGTCAGAGTTGCTAAGGCGCGACCGATTTCTGTAGAGAGGGACTCATGAATAAGACCACGATCCGCATTCGGCGAATCTTCATTGACCATCACATCGATCAAACTGTTGTCCTCTCCTTCTACAAACGGCGCATCGACACTCACGTGGCGACCCGACATCTTTAATGTTTCCGCAATCTTGTCCATCGGAATATCCAACATCTCGGCTAACTCCTCGGCACTCGGCTTGCGCTCGTGCTCCTGCTCAAATCGCTGATAGGCTTTGTTGATTTTGTTCATCGAACCCACCTGATTGAGCGGAAGACGTACGATACGGCTCTGCTCCGCCAAAGCTTGAAGAATAGATTGGCGAATCCACCATACGGCATAGGAGATAAACTTGAAACCACGGGTCTCATCGAATTTCTCAGCTGCTTTGATCAAACCTAAGTTGCCCTCATTGATCAAATCCGGCAAACTTAAACCCTGATTTTGATACTGCTTGGCTACAGAAACCACGAAACGCAGGTTACTTCTCGTCAACTTCTCCAAAGCCGCGCGGTCTCCATTACGGATACGACCGGCCAACTCTACCTCTTCTTCCACCGAAATTAAATCCTCCCGACCGATCTCCTGAAGATACTTGTCGAGACTCGCGGACTCACGATTGGTGATTGATTTTGTAATTTTTAATTGACGCATATAAACTTCGTTTATTTGAAGATTCAAAAATTTCTAATTCGAAGATTTTAGTCAGAACCGCAGTTCATATATCAATCTTCAAATCTTCAAATCCTCAAATCTTTGAATTATATTTTGTGATCCGGTCGGGATTCGAACCCGAGACCCACAGCTTAGAAGGCTGTTGCTCTATCCAGCTGAGCTACCGGACCCCGGAGGTGTCCCCCCTCCTTTGTCGCCTGTTTACACACAAAAAACGTGCCTAAAAAGGCAATTTGGCTGCAAAGGTACTACTTTTTTTTGAATTGTGCAAATATTTTCGTACTTTTTTGCATTTTTACACGCTTTTTTACAGTATACTGTCAAAAAGTTGTGCCAAATCCTGCTTTCTGCATGCTCCGACATGACGATCTACTAACTCGCCGTTGTGGAAGAACAGCATCGTCGGGATATTCATGATGCCGTACTCCTCGCACGTGTCAGGATTCTCGTCCACATTCAGCTTGCCTACTACTACTTTGCCTTCGTACTCGTTTGATAACTCCTCCAAAATAGGAAGCATCATCTTACATGGACCGCACCATGCTGCCCAGAAATCTACTACTAAAGGTTTGCCTGACGCAATCACATCCTTGATGTTAGCGTCTGTAATTTCTACTGTCATACGTTTTGTTGTTTTATATTTTTTATTGTTATTCGTTTTTGGTTCGGTCTCCGCAACAAAATATCCGTCAGCGGATCCTCTAAATACGTCTGTACCGCTCGCTTGACAGGACGGGCGCCGTTCTTGCGGTCGAAACTCTTATCTACCAATTGTCCTACTACCTCCGGCGTCACATTCAACTGGTGTCCTTGAGTCTTCAGACGTTGCTGTAACATACCGATCTCGATCTGAACAATACGGTTGATCGTATCTTTGCTCAGCGGCTCAAAAGTCACCACATTGTCAATACGGTTCACAAACTCCGGCGGGAACTGCTTCTGCAATGCCTTGATCAGCGTCTTATCTACCGTCTTCTGATCCGGCTCGGACGCACTGAAACCGACTCCGCCGCCGAACTCAATCACTTGCCTTGTGCCTACATTGCTCGTCAGCACAATAATCGTGTTTCGGAAATCAACGATATGTCCCTGTCGGTCTGTTAATCGTCCTTCGTCTAACACTTGAAGCAACACATTGAATATGTCCGGATGAGCTTTCTCTATCTCGTCAAACAGAATGATCGAATACGGTTTGCGCCGCACGGCTTCTGTCAACTTGCCCCCTTCCTCATGCGCTACATAGCCCGGAGGCGCTCCTACTAACAAACTAACCGTATGTTTTTCCATGTACTCGGACATATCGAAGCGGATCATGGCGTCTTTCGATCCGAATAACTCCTCTGCCAGACATTGTGCCAGATAGGTTTTGCCTACACCGGTCTGACCTAAGAAGAAGAACGTACCGATCGGACGTTTGGGGTCACGCAATCCTAAACGGCTACGCTGGATAGCACGCACTACGGTATCTACCGCTTTGTCTTGGCCGATGATCTTGCGTCTTAGCGTATCGCCCATGGTGCGCAGTCGTTCGGTCTCTTCCGTTGCCACGCGGTGTACCGGCACGCCCGACATCATACTGACCACTGCGGCTATATCTTCTACACTCAATATGTAAGGCTCCTTGTCCTCATGCAACGCCGCCTGACGGGCGTGACTACGGGCACCCGCTTCGTCCATCACGTCTATCGCTTTGTCCGGGAAGGAACGATCCGTCAAATAACGCTCGGATAACTTGACACAGGCTTGCAACACCTCTTTCGTATATACCACATGGTGATAACTGCCGTAGTGGTCACTTAACCGGTGCAAAATATCCATTGTCTCTTCACTTGTTGTCGGACGTACCTGCACTTTCTGGAAGCGGCGTTCCAATGCACCGTCTTTCTCGATGGACTTGGCATACTCCGCCGTGGTAGTAGCGCCGATACATTGTACCTCCCCGCGCGAGAGCGCCGGCTTGAGGATATTCGCCGCATCCAACGAACCCGATGCGTTTCCGGCGCCAATGAGCGTATGAATCTCGTCTATAAAAAGGATAATCTCGGGGTGCGCTCGCAATTCGGAGATAACCTGCTTCATCCGCTCCTCAAACTGACCCCGATACGTCGTTCCGGCTACCATCGATGCCAGATCGAGCGATACAATCCTTTTGCCTTGCAGCGCTCCGTCTGTATCGGCTACAATCCGCAGCGCAATCCCTTCCACAATCGCCGATTTGCCCACACCGGGTTCGCCGATCAGGATCGGGTTGTTCTTCTTGCGCCGGCTCAGAATCTGAATAACGCGTTCGATCTCCGTCTCACGCCCCACCACTGGGTCTAATACCCCGTCTTTCGCCAATTGGGTCAAATCACGTCCGTACTTGTCCAACGCCTTGGTGGACGAATCGGATTTCTTCTTCTCCTTGCCTTGACCCGTGTTCGCATGCCAGTTGCCGGCACTCACCTCATCGTTCTGACTCATGGCGTTGATCGGCGCTTCGGACTCGTTATGCGGCTCGCCGTATAACTCCACCATCTGCGGATACGTGATGTTCCATTTCGTCTCCAAATATTCCGCCACGGGGTTTAGACCCTCCCGCAGAATAGCCAAAAGCATATGGATCGAAGCCACGGGTTCGCTGTGATACTCATGGCTGATTGTCTCCGCAATACGGAAGATACGCTCTGTTGTCTCGCTGATAGGGATCTTCGGCATCATCTGCTCGCCGCGAACGCTCTCATCTAAGTACTCTTTCGCATCGCGTAGTACAATCTCCGTCTTCATCAACAGATCATATGCCGATCCCTCTCCGATACGGAATATAGCCAACAACAAATGCGCCGGCTCGATCGCCGCACTCCATAAACGCCTTGCCTCTTCCTCTGAATAGAGGATAATCTTGTTTGTATTCTGGGTAACTAACATATTCTTCTTATAAACGTTCAACTAACATCCTTCTCTCCCTCCCTTCTCCCCCTCTGAGAGGGGGGCGGGGGTGTCCTTAATTATAAAAGTGCCATGCCAAGCCCGCTCGGAACTGATCGGGGTTCGACGGATAACCGGGCATAGTCAGGTAATTCTTGTTGCTTGCCATAAACAAGCGGTTTATATGTTGGTACTGCACAAAAAAGCGCAGGTGAATAGACTTGACAAAGAAGTTGGCATACACATTCATCCAGGGATAATTGCCCACTTCCGTACTCTGCTGGGTCGCAAACATACCCGTTGCCGGACACAATACCGGTGCGTGGTACCGGGTGAAATACCGCAGATCCACACCTATCTGCGCCTCCAGCGCCCGAAACCATGTGCCGTGGTAATACAGCCGGTGCTGCAAGATAACTGTCGGTACCGGCATCACAGAATCGTTCGTCGAATGTTGAATTACCGCGTGGTTCTCCAAATTGATCCAAGGGGTCGTGAGATCCAATCCCACATCCCCCGTGATCACCTGTACGTTACCTTGGTACTGATGCGGCTTCCAATCGGCGGCGGAGAAATAGATCGGACGGGTGATGTTCTCAAACGTAAAATCAATCCGCGGCTTGAACCATTTTGTCGGATAAGCGATCGTCGCTCCGCCTAAAACACGGAAGGTATATTTGAACTGATTGTTCCAAATAAGGTGATTGGACCGGAAATTCTGCAAATACGGATGCGGTGTGACGGACTTGACATACGCGCGCGCGCCTATTATAAAAGGAGACGGACCCGCCTTGAATTGTGTCTCCAAACGACCGTTCACGTCGAACTCGCCGATCTTGTATCCCAACACGCACACCGAACCCTCTACATTATACCGCACATTGGCTCCTGTGCTCTTGTGAATCGATCCGCCGACAAACGTGTTGTTCATCCACCGATAGTCGTATATGCTGTCATAGGGTACCGAGTCGTTCATGATACGCTGGCATTCGTTCATCGCAAAAACCGTCGCGCCGAACTTCAACGCCGTGTTATAGGCCTCGCAGAACGTCACGGCAAGCGTATTGCGGATCGTCAGTACATCCGTCGTGTCGTTCGTCTTCGAGTTGTTGTAATACGTCGTATCGTAGAAACCCTGCTCGGCGCTTTTCTCTATGTAACGCCGGTTCGAGTTGTTGACTTCAAAAACATGGGCAAAAGTCATCAGCGGGATATACTGCACTTTGACAGTGTCCCTTTTGACCCTTCTGCCGTCTTCCACTACCTCAATCGAGTCGTGGTATTCGCGCTCATGGGTGAGCGCGTATTGGTTATGTAAATATCCGCTCAGATAGCGGTAACCCGTCATGGAATTAAGCCTTACCGGCAGATCCTCCGCCCGCAGCGGAGAATTCAAGTCCGCTATATCACTCAATCCGCCGTTATTGAACGAACTGAGCCGGCTCCAGCTGAAGGCACCGTGCATACTGTAATGGTCACCGGTGTAACTGCCCCATAACGAACCCCGGAAGAGCTTACCTGCCGTGTTCGCATATCTTCCCACGGAACTCAGATAATCCATCTCTAAACCTAAGTTCAACTTGCGGTTCAGATTGCCGGTGAATAGAAAATCAATGTCGTGCTCCTCGTGCGCACTTACAAAACCTCTCTTGTACGCCACCGTCGAGAACGGCGTCCGCGTATTGAAATAGCGTTGTTGCTGCGGGGTGACAACGTACGGCGCAAGGCTCCATGCAAACGGATCGTCTATCGTCTGTTTGCGGTCATTGATGATGCGGCTCTCAATGGGGGAAACCAAAGCATTCGCATTCGTCGTACTGCTCAGCGAGTAGAGATGTTGTACATCTACATCGTGATAGTTGAGTATCAGCGTGTCTTTGAATGGTATCGTGTCCGCCACGACGCTCAGACCCGGTAACTGCCAGGTCTTCACTTCCGTTCGTACACGGGGCTGTTTAGCAGCGGCCACAAGGGTCGCTGCTAACAGCACTAATACTATGATAATCCGTTTATTCAATCTTATCTATTGCCCTTTCTCTCCCCCTTGTGGGGGAGTCGGAGGGGGTTATGATTTCTTCTTCAACTTCGCCTGAAGTGCCTGGATCTCTTCTTCCTGGTTGCGGATCGTCTTGAGCAACTCGTTCAACTCTTCGTTCTCGATAGTGGTCGGGTATTGCTCCTCTACGCTCTGCAGGAAGTCAGACAGCACGTTCATATAGTTGATGAACGCATCGTAAGCGGACTCGTACTGGGTCTCGCCCTGGTCGATGTGGTTCATGTAGTGCAGGTAGTTCACGTCTTGCAGACGAAGCCAGTTGGTCTTCAATGCCTTGTCCTGGCAGAGGTGTACGCGCTCCGAAACAGCATAGAGCTTGTTGATGGCCTCTTGTTGCAGATCGTTGCCGACATAGACGCTCAGGTCTTTTGCCTCGCCGCTCCAGGTCAAAGGATAAGGACTTGTCAGCACATCCTCTGCGGCTAACTTTTTCACTGCCTCGGCAGGAGTCATGAAACCCATCTCGCGCTCCAGAACATAGTACGGCAGCGCTTTCAGGAAATCGAAGATTCCCGTTCCGGCGTTCTGACGAACACCAAACGTCTCTGCGCCGACCCAGATATTGATGATATCCTCGCCTTCCGGCAGCGCTTGCAGTTGGTTCGCATATTTCTCTGCATCAATCGGGAAATTGCCCCATGACGGATCGGAGAAATGGAAACTCAACTCATCGCTCAAACCGGTGTTGCGCAACAGCACTTTCATCTTCGGTGCGCCCGCAGACTGATACATTTTGTTCGGGGTCTTCCAGCTGATGACATGTTTGGCACCCTCGGTCATGATGGCTTTGTAACCCATCTTGTTGAGCTTATACGCCAATTCGTCGGTATAGAGCAACTCGGTGTTCCAAACGGTCTGTGCTTTCACGCCGAGAACGGTCTCCAGCAGCGCTGCTTGTTTCTTGAACTGCTCTTTCATCTCGCTCTCGTTGTACTCGGAAGCCAGAGAATAGCTGTACGGAGTAGCTAAGAACTCAACGCACTTGGTCGCTGCCAGCTCCTTCAGTACATCGATCATCTCCGGGTTAAACTGCTCGAACATCTCGATCATCGTACCGCTCACGCTCAAAGCGCAGTGGAATTTACCCTTGCTCAGACTGATCATGTCCTTCAAGGTGTTACATAGCGGCAGGTAAGACGTGTTTACGAGCCAGTTTACATGTTCCTCGGTTGCCATGTCATCGTAGTAGTAGTGATCATGGCCGATCTCAAAGAAACGATAGCGCTTCAGACGGTAAGGACTGTGCATCTGGAAGCAAAAACATATATTTTTCATAATAATTAAATTACTTTAAACTTTAAACTTAAAACTTAAAAACTTCTCTCAACTATCAACTATCAACTATCAACTATCAACTTACAAAGTATGGTTGATCACCCCGTCATAAATAGCGCGTACTTTCAGTCCGGCGTCAGACCACTTGATGTTGTTGACCTCAGCCATACCGAGTTCGTGCAGGCTCTTGTACATCGCCGGATATTTGACGATCGCGTAAATAGCGTCCGCCATCGCGTCGATGTCCCAGTAATCGGTCTTGATAGCGTGTTGCAGGATCTCTGCACAGCCCGACTGATGGCTGATGATCGACGGACAACCCACTTGCATAGCCTCCAACGGAGAGATACCGAACGGCTCACTCACACTCGGCATGATATACACATCGCTCATGGCGAGCATCTCTTGTACCTGCTTGCCGCGCATGAAACCCGGGAAGTGGAACTTGTCCGCTATTCCGCGTTTGGCAACTAAATCAATCATCTCCGCCATCTTGTCGCCGCTTCCGGCCATTACGAAGCGTACACCGTTCGTCTTGCTCAGCACGCGCGCTGCGGCTTCTACAAAGTACTCAGGACCTTTCTGCATCGTAATACGGCCGAGGAAAGTGACTAATTTGTCCTTCCGTTCCGGCTTGGTGAACTCCTCCGGGTGAGCTAACGGCTCTACGGCGTTGTGTACCGTGCTGACCTTGCGCGGGTCGATGCCGTATTTCTCGATCACCGTCCGGCGGGTAAGGTTACTGACGCACATAATATGATCCGCTTCATCCATGCCTCGTTTCTCGATCGCATAAACGGTCGGGTTCACATTGCCGCGACTGCGGTCGAAATCCGTCGCATGGACGTGGATAACCAACGGCTTGCCGCTGATCTGTTTCGCGAACACACCTGCCGGATAAGTCAACCAGTCGTGGCTGTGGATAATATCGAAATCCAGACTGTGAGCCAGCACGCTTGCTACGGCTTCGTAGTTACCGATCTCTTCGATCAGGTTATCCGGATAGCGACCCGAGAAAGCAACGCAACCCAAGTCGTCTGTTCCGATGCGGCGGTAGTCGTACTTGATGCCGTCGCGCAGATGATAGTACTCTTCCGGGCTCATCTTGCCCTCCATGCGCTGCTTGACGTAGTCGTAGTTCACGTCTTTCCACACTACCGGCACGCTGTTCGCGCCGATGATCTTGAGGAAACTCTGATCCTCATCGCCCCACGGCTTCGGAATAACGAACGTAATTTCCATATCCGGCTGCTGCGCCATACCGCGCGTCAGACCGTAACTGGCGGTTCCCAAACCTCCTAAGATATGAGGAGGAAACTCCCAACCAAACATTAACGCTTTCATTTGTTTTCCTCCTTTCCTTCTTGTTCAGCTTCTGCTTGCTTATATTTTTTCAAGGTGTCCATCACGCTGATCACAGCCGCTACACTCGGAGCATAACTCATGCCGCCGTGTCCTTTGTAAGGTGGGTTGCCGTCATACATCTCATTCAGCGTACCGATCGTCAATTCGCTCATTTCGGCCTCAAAACCGACTAACAGACGCTCCATGAAACTGATTCCGCTGTATTTATATACGTTCATGTACGCACGTGCGTAAGCGGCGATTGTGAACGGCCATACCGGTCCGTTGTGGAAGTTACGGTCGCGTTCTTGCTGGCCGCCGCGGTAGATCGGACGGTAGTCGCCGCTCTTCGGACTCAGCGTACGCAAGCCTTTCGGCGTCAGCAACTCTTTTGTGCATATATCTACTACTGCCTTCTGCTGTTTCTTGTCCAGCGGGCTGTACGGCAGACCGGCCGCCCAGATCTGGTTCGGGCGTACCTCGCGGTTCTCGTAGCCGTCTAACACGTAGTCGTTCAGATATAAGCCGTTCCAGAACGTCTTTACAAACGCGTCTTTGGTGATCTCCGCTTGGTATTCCATGAGGTCCGCACTGGTCTCTTTACCCATCTCACGCAGCATCTCTGCCGTGAAACGCATAGCGTTGTACCAGAGCGCATTGATCTCCACTACATATCCTGTACGCGGTGTGATCGGCCAGCCGTTCTCGGTCGCGTTCATCCATGTCGCAGGACGCTGCGTGCCTTCTACCCACAGCAATCCGTTCTGATGCAACTTGGCACGCGGATGATTCTGCTTGCGGTAGTATTGGATTATATCTTTGCATAACTCGCCGTACAGCTCTGCGGCTTCACGCACCGTATATTTATGTGCGTATTTCTGCGCCGCGCGAACGAACCACAGCAAGGCGTCCGGCTCGTCCATGCCTGACATCTTCACGTCATGCACACGGCCGCTCATGAAGTTCAATATCTCTTCGATCGCGGTCTTGTTGATGATGGCGTCCCAATATTCCGGACGGTCGATGTCTAACGTACAACTCGGTACGCTGAAGAACGAATTACGCGCATCGGCTTTGAACCACGGGAAACCGCTCAGGAAATAGCACTTGTCGCCTTCGCGTTTGTAGAACTGGCTCGCGCTGTTCTTCAGCGTCGAGAACATGTCCTCGCGGCGGTTACGGCGCTCCAACTCTTTCTTCCAGGTCGCTTTCAGACTTCCCGTCTTGCATTCCGTAACGCCCGCGGCAAAGATAATACTCTCGCCTTTCTTCATCGGCAACTCGAAATAGCCCGGCACTAACAAATCCTCCTTGTAAGCATAGCCGCGCTCCAACTCCTTGCGATAAACAATGTCTTTGTACCATTGCGGATCGTGGTGGTACTCAACCGCCTTGCTGAACTGCATGTACAGGTTCGGGAAACCCGGGTACATCCGGTTGAAACGGCCGTTCTCGCATTCGTCCATGTTGGGGTTAGCCAAGGGATTTTCGTGGGTCAACTCGTTCACGCTCCGGAAAGCTAAGAACGGGCGGAAACGAAGCGTCGTCGGACTGCCGCTCTCTAACAGCGTGTAACGAATCAGAACGCGGGGCTCGAAGCTTACCAACATTCGTTCTTTCTCCAATACCATCGCACCGACGCGGTAAACGGTCTTGGAGATCAATTCGCAGTCAAACTCGCGAATGTACTTGTGTCCGTTCGGACTGAAATGGTTCTCCCCGTACTCGTGCAGACCTAAGTTGAACTCTGCGCCATGTTGGATCACTGTCTCGTCCAGCGAACTGAGCAGAACAAAATTGTCCTCGCCCAGTTGAGGAAGCGGCATCACCAACTGACCGTGGTACTTACGTGTGTTGCAATCGACCAGAGTAGTCGAGTTGTACACACCTGCACGGTTTGTCCGAATCATCTCTTTTTGGAGCGATCGCTCCAAATTAACAAGTACTGTCTTGTCAAAATTCAGATAACTCATGATCGTGATTTAGTATTAAGTAATTTGTTTGTAATTCGTAATTGTGCATTGTGAATTGTGAATTCTTACAGCTCGCTCACAAACTGCTTGATCCGTTGCTCTTCGGCTTTCTTGCAAACCAACAGCGCGCCTTTCTCTTCCGCAATGATCATGTCATCCACGCCTTGCACGATCGCTTTCTTCCCGGACTCAAGCACTACTATATTGCCCTTTGCCTCATAGAAATGTGCCTCGCTGTGCAGACTCACGTTCCCGTTCTCGTCTTTCTCGCTCAGCTCATACAAACTGCCCCAGGTGCCCAAATCGCTCCAACCGAAGCTGCTCGGCAACACAAACACATTGTTCGCTTTTTCCATGATTCCGTAGTCGATACTGATGTTCGGACATTTGGGGAAGATCTGTTCGATGAAATCCTCCTCTTTCTCGGTTCCCATCAGCAACTCACCTTCTCTGAAACGGTCTGCCACTTCCGGCAGCAAATACCGGAACGCCTCGCTGATCGTCTGTAAGTTCCAGATGAAGATACCGCTGTTCCATAGAAAATCTCCGCTCTCTAAGAACACTTTCGCCATCTCTAAGTTCGGCTTCTCCGTAAACGTCTTCACCGGATAAATACCATCCTCAATTTTTAATTTTTCATTTTTAATTTTTAATTTGTCATCCGATTTGTCCGCGACAAATTGAATGTACCCATACCCCGTTTCCGGTCGTGTGGGTTGCATGCCTAACGTACAAATCGCCTTGTTCCGGCTCACGAAATCAAAGGCTTTCAAAATCGCCTGACGGAATTTCTCTTCCTCCAAGATCAGATGATCGCTTGCCGCCACAACGATGTTCGCTTGCATCTCCGGCTTGTTCCAATCGATCTCCATGTAACTTGGCAACTTCGATCCTGTCGTACCGCCTTTGACACTGCCGTCTTTGGCATAACCTTGTTCTTCCGGTGTATATCCATATGCTTTTTGCAGACAGAGTGCACGAATATGCGCGGTCGCATAAGCGATACACGGCGCCGTATTACGTCTTGCCGGCTCGCAAAGGATCTGACCCTCGCTCAAATCCGGGATCTGCTCCAAAATGATCTGTTTATACGCTACGTTCGTAACAATAAACACATTCTCAATCGGTACGATCGGTCTGAAACGATCTACCGTCATTTGAAGCAAACTTCTGCCTGTTCCGAAAAAGTCCAAGAACTGTTTCGGCTTTTCTTCTCTGCTGTACGGCCAGAAACGGCTTCCAACGCCACCGGCCATAATCACGCAATAATTATTTTCCTTTTTTGTCATAATAAATGTATATCTGTGTTTTTTATGGTTGTTATCTCTCAAGATTTTCGCTTGTCGAAAATAATCGTTCGAGCAAAGCGAGATAAGAACTATCAACTATCACCCTTCCACCTGCTTTCCACCTTCTCTCATCGGATGCTCATCGGGTGCTCATCGGATGCTCATCGGATGCTGCGTATGACGTTAACGGGAGAGGATAGGCATGGTAGTTTGCTAAAAGCGCACAAAGTTACAACTTTTTTTTCATATACGCAAGCGCGCACGTACTTTTTATTAAAAAAAATGCATTTTTGCCCTAAAAATGCACTTCTTTCAACTTTCAACTTTCAACTTTCAACTTTTTGTTGTATCTTTGCATCGTATTTTGGAATAATATGGGCTTTTTGCAAAAAAATAGAATATTCAATTGTCAATTATCATTTCTCCTGTTGTTGGTATGTGTCTCGTGCTCCAACAACTATACCCCGCGTCCGTATGGTTATTACCGAATCACAGTCCCAGACACCGCCTATACGGACTTTTCAATTGTCAATTCTCAATTGTCAATTGTCAATTACCCTTACTCTTTCTCCGTTTCCCAAAACGCAGTAGTTCTGCCGGTTAAGAAGGACGGAGAGCCGTTCTGGATCAATCTCTATTACCCGGCTTTGAATGCCACGATCCATTGTTCATACAAACCGGTTCGGAACAACTTGCGCGAGCTGACCAACGACGCCTTGGAGTTCGTCTATCGCAACGCCTCGTTTGCGAACGCGATACCAGAACGCGAATACAATCACCCCGAAGCGGATGTCTATGGCGTACTCTTTGACCTGGAAGGCAACACCGCCTCTTCCTGTCAGTTCTTTGTGACCGACTCCACGCATCATTTCTTCCGTGCGTCGGTCTATTGTAACTGTCCGCCGAACGCCGATTCCCTTGCACCGGTATATAACTATCTCCGTAAAGACGTCGTCAAAATGGTAGAAACCTTCCAATGGACGAAATAAACCACAACATATTATATCGACCAAGCTTGGGCGATAAAAAACTTGCCCTTCTTCTTGACCCCGAGAAGGCGGATCTCTCTGCTTTGCCCATCACCGCAGAATGTCATCCCGACTACATCTTCGTCGGCGGTTCCACCGGTGGGGACACAACGCCTTTTGTCCGTGCCCTCCGCGATAAATTGTCAATTGTCAATTGTCAATTACCCATTTTCCTCTTTCCCGGCTCTGCCGCCCAATTTACCCCCGAAGCGGACGCTATCTTGTACCTCTCGCTCCTTTCCGGAGACAACCCCGAATACCTTGTAGGTCAGCAGGTTAAGTCCGCACGACGCATTCATGCCTCCTCGGTCGAAGTGATCCCGACGGCCTATATCCTCATTGATGGCGGCGTAGAGACATCCACTATGCGCGTAACAGGCACCAAACCCCTTAACCCATCTACCGCAGAAGGCGTTCAAACCATCATAGACACCTGTATCGCCGCCGAACTGATGGGTAAGAAAGCAATCTACCTCGAAGCCGGTTCGGGCGCTCTGAACCCTGTCTCGCCGGACATCATCCGCGAGGTGCGCAAAAACACCTCTCTCACCCTCATCGTCGGCGGCGGAATACGTACGCCCGAAGCAATGAATGCCGCCTATTCCGCCGGAGCAGACATCGTAGTCATAGGCAACCACTTCGAGTCGCATCCCGAAGACCTGAAATCCTTCTGTCGGAATATCGAAATATCGAAATCTCGTGATCTCGTGATCTCGGAATCTCGAAATCTCGAAACGGACGAGCGCTTCATGCGACTCGCCCTCTGCGAAGCAGAGAAAGCCCTCGCGGCGGACGAAATACCCATCGGCTGTGTCATCGTTTCGCAAAACCGGATCATCGGACGCGGACATAACCTCACAGAAACCCTTTCTGACGTCACGGCGCATGCCGAGATACAAGCTATCACCGCCGCTACTCAGACCCTCGGCGGCAAATACCTGCCGGATGCAACCCTGTACGTCACGGTCGAGCCTTGCCCTATGTGCGCCGGAGCTGTCGGTTGGTCTCAAATAAGCCGCATCGTCTTTGGCGCACCGGATCCCAAAAGAGGCTACCGGACGTACGCACCGCGCGTCTTTCACCCCAAAGCAACCGTCACGCCCGGCGTGCTCGAAGACGAATGCAGAACACTTATGCAAGAATTTTTTAAATCGAAGCGATCATGATAAAATGGTTAAATGACAAATTCAAAAGCCAACAAGAAAATGCTAAAACGCTCCAGACGGTCTTGCGTCTGACGATTTTTGTGCTCTTGGCGGCCATATTAGTGCTTATTTTTCCGCGTTATAACAATGCCTTCCGTTACCACTACGAAGTGGGAAAACCCTGGGGCTACAACACCCTCACGGCGGATTTTGACTTCCCGATTTATAAGTCCGAGGAGCAAATGACTAAGGAGCAGAAACAGCTGCTCTCTACCTTCACGCCTTGTTATCACTACATCCGCGGGGCGCAAAGGGAAGTGAACGTCATCTCCCTCGCGGAGATGGAATGGCTCCGTTCGGAGGGTTTCGGACGTATTGCCATTAAGAAAAACAACGTCTCCAAGACCTATTCCCTCTCCGAGATATATACCGAAAAAACGGCATATGAGAAATACCATTACGAGTGCCGGCAGAACTTAGTGCGTGACACGCTTCTCACCGAACAGAACCGTGCGCGACTTCTCTCATCCCTTTCGCCCACGCAAGGCTTGGTTCAGAAAGGCGAAAAGATCATCGACCGCGGAGAGATCGTCACCGAGCAGAACTACCAGATCCTGCAATCCCTCCGCCGTGCGTACGACGATGAGACACTGGGTCATAAACAGCGCACGCTCTCTATCCTCGGCGAGGTGATTCTGGTGTCGCTTTTCCTCTGCCTGTTTGTCATTTACCTGTACGTCTTCCGTATCGCTTATCTGCGCTCTACCTCGACGATCCTCTTCTTCTGCTTGCAGATGTTGATTGTCATCTCCCTGTCCTGTCTCGCATTGCGGTTCGGGCTCTCGGTCTATCTCATCCCCTTTGCGTGGGTGCCTATTCTGACGCGCGTCTTCTTCGATTCCCGCACGGCGCTCTTCCTGCATTTCACTACGATCCTCATCACTTCGATCATTGTTCCTGCGCCGGTAGAGTTCTTCTTCATCCAGATCGTAGTCGGCATGGTGGCTGTCTCGTCCCTGAATGACATGACGCGCCGCGCACAACTCCTGGAAACAGCAGGATGGATCCTGCTCACGCAAACGGTCGCTTATACGGCGATCACCTTTGCGCAGACAGGCGTCTTCTCCTCCATTGACCCGTGGATGTACCTTTATTTCGCTATCTGCGCCCTCCTCACAGTGGGCTGTTATGGCTTGATTTATACGTTTGAGAAGATGTTCCGTTTCATCTCCTCGATCACCCTGATCGAACTGACGGATATCAACTCCGAACTCCTCCACACCTTGGCGGACCGTGCACCCGGTACTTTCCAGCACTCCATGCAGGTCTCCAACCTCGCTGCCGATGCAGCGAAAGCCATCGGCGCGAACGCGCTGTTGGTACGTACCGGCGCGCTCTATCACGATATAGGTAAGATCTCTGATCCGCTCTATTTCGTTGAAAACCAGACAGGTCTTGATAACCCGCTCCTCGAAATGGACCCGCGCGATGCCGCACAAGTGGTCATCTCACATGTGACCGAAGGAGAGAAAATAGCCCGCAGAAACCATCTGCCGGAAGTGGTGGTGAACTTCATTACCACACACCATGGTACGTCGCTCGTGCGCTATTTCTATAATACGTACGCGAATGCGCACCCGGGAGAAACCATTGATGAGTCGCTCTTTCGTTACCGGGGACCCAAACCCTCTACCAAAGAGGGCGCTATTCTGATGATGGCGGACGCTATCGAGGCGCGTTCGCGCAGCTTGACCGATTTCTCGGAAGCCACTATCGCAAACGCAGTGAATCAGATGATTGAAAGCCAGATAGCCGATGGCCAGTATGCCGAAACACCGCTGTCCTTCAAGGACGTAGAGGACATCCGCCGTGTCTTCACCGCGCGCCTCACCGCCATCAATCACCACCGAATCAGCTATCCGACGCTGAATAATAACCGCTCGTGATCACGTGATCACGTGACCTCGAGATTACGAGAAATGAACAACAATCGTCAATTATATCTCGCTCCCATGGAGGACGTGACCGATCCTGCCTTCCGTGCGTTATGCAAGCGTTACGGCGCGGATCGCGTCTATACCGAGTTCGTCAATGCCGACGCGCTCGTGCGCGACATCGCCTCTACCACACGCAAACTGACCATCTCGGATGCAGAGCGGCCGGTCGCGATACAGATCTACGGCCGTGAGCCCGAAGCTATGCGCGATGCTGCACTCATCGTTGAACAGGCGAAACCGGACTTCATTGACATCAATTTCGGTTGCCCCGTAAAGAAAGTGGCGGGCAAAGGCGCCGGCGCTGGACTGCTCCGCGACGTGCCCAAAATGCTGGAAATCACCCGCGCTGTGGTCAATGCCGTGCATACACCCGTTACCGCCAAAACCCGCCTCGGCTGGGACGACTCCGACCTGATTCCAAGAGTGAATCCTCTGGGACTAAAAACCCCCTCCCTTGAGGGGAGGGATGGGGTGGGGTTATTCATCGTCTCCCTTGCGGAAGCCCTTCAGGACTGTGGTATTCAGGAACTGGCTATTCATGGCCGCACGCGTTCGCAGATGTACCGCGGTGAGGCGGATTGGACCCTCATCGGAGAAGTGAAGAATAACCCGCGTATGCATATACCTATTATAGGTAACGGGGACGTGTGTACGCCCGAGCGCGCCCGCGAGTGTTTCGACCGTTACGGCGTCGATGCCATCATGGTCGGACGCGCCACGTTCGGCGCACCGTGGCTCTTCGCGGAAATGAAAGCCGCCTTGGATCCTTCTTTCCCTCCCTTGAGGGGAGGGGCAGGGAGGGGTTTCTCCATGTCCGAAAAGGTCGCTGTCCTCAAAGAGCACGTACTCGCCTCTATTGCATGGTGTGGCAATGACGAGAGAAAGGGCATCATCCATTCCCGGCGGCATTTTGCAGCCTCGCCGGTTTTCAAAGGCCTCACGGACTTCAAACAGACCCGCATCGCCCTTCTCCGCGCAGAAACGGTAGCGGAAGTATTTGCCATCATGGACGAAATCGTCGCCAAATGGGGGCAATAAATCGTACCTCGACAATAAAAATATTTCGATCCTGTAGCACGCATCGACCATACATGGTCGATCAAAATGAATAAATAGCACGCATCGACCATACATGGTCGATCAAAATAAATAAATGACCAAATGAAAAAATTCTTTGATTCCAACGCCCTCTGGCTCTCCATGCTTATCGGAGCCCTCGGCTATAAAATCTTCCTGCCCCTGAAGCCCTCGCTTCCCTGGCTTATCTTCTTTATGCTCTTTTTTACCTTTTGTAAGGTAAACCCGCTGGACTTGCGCCTCCATAAATGGCATGGTGTGGTGTTAGCCGCCCAGATGCTCTTCAGTTTCGGCTCATACGCGCTGATTCTGCATTTCACGGGCAATGTCGTCCTCGCACAAGGTGTTCTGATGTGTTTTATCATGCCCACGGCTACCGCCGCGCCTATTATTGCCGGCAAGATGGGAGGCTCGATCCAAAACCTCACCACCTTCACCCTCCTCTCTAATTTCGCAACGGCTATTATTGTCCCGGCTACTTTCCCGCTCATTAACCCGGCGACCAACATGGGCTTCTGGCCCGCTTTCTGGCTCATTCTCAGCCGTGTAGCACCGCTGCTCTTGGGACCCTTCTTATCCGCGTGGCTCCTTCGTCTCGCGTATAAATGGAAGACCAGCAAGGAGTTCGTTCTGCCCGTGAAAATAGCGGTCGTGCCCTTCTATCTATGGGTCGCTTCGATCGTGGTTCTTATGGCGGTGGTCACGGATACAACAATTTCAAATTTCAAATTTCAAATTTCAAATATCCTTATCCTATTAGTATTATCTTTCTTCGCGTGCCTTCTCCAGTTCGGTTTAGGCAAACTCATCGGCTATAAACTGCCGGCGGCGAGCAAGGGAACGGACTATCAGGACGTGCTCATCAACCCCGCTGCAGCGCCCAAGACGATGGCGGGTGTCTCTTCCATCACAGCCGGACAGGCTTTCGGACAGAAAAACACCTCCCTCGGTGTGTGGATGGCGAACACCTATCTCGATCCTTTAGCATCGCTCGGCGCTGCCGCATATATCGTTTGGCAAAATATCTTCAATTCCGTCCAACTGATGGTTGTTGCACATAAAAAATAAATGTTATTTAACATTTTATTTGCATATGTCAATTATTTGTCGTAACTTTGCACCGAATTTTTGGAAAAATAGTATCGACCAATATTGGGCGATCTAAAATAGACAACATCAACCAATTAATTCATTTAACAAACTAATTACAAATCATCATGAAGAAATTCTTTTCTTTTTTCGCTGCTCTGCTTTTCGCAGGTAGCATGATGGCTGAGCCTATTACGATCAATGCAACAGATGTTACAACGATCGAAGCTGGCGCAACCACTGGTTTGGACGTAACGCTCCAAGGTGTTCACATTGAGTGGGAAGGTGCTTACTACAACAATGAGTACAGCCAGGATTTCCGTATCTATGCAGAAAAGGCTATGAAGTTGACCGCTACGGAGAACATCAGCAAAGTCGAGATCGTAGGTTATGCTAAGAAAGATTTAGCGCCTGTTGTTTCGGCTGGTACAATTACTGCCGGTGCTTCTTTCAGCGCAGAAACAACTAAGGCTACATGGGAGGATCCTCTGCTTGTAATCGAGGAAATCAAAGCACAATCTTTGACAATCACCTGCAACAAGCAAATGCGTGCTTACTCGATCCGCATTACTTTCGAGGGTGACGATGTTTCTCCGACGCCCTCTATCAACTACTATGTAGCTGGTAACATGAACGAATGGAAAGTTAACGACGCATATAGGCTCACCCGGAGCAATAACGGCGAGTATAAAGGCGAGTTTACTTTCGTCGCTGATGCTGAGTTCAAAGTAATCGGCTTCGATGGCGAGAACACTACTTGGTATCCGGAAGGTATGGATAACAACTTCAAAATCACTGAAGCCGGTGACTACATGATCACATTCAACCCCGCTGGTAACGTAGAAGGCTGGCACGAAGGATTCTTCAATGTTGTTAAGAAAGAAGAGCCGGTTGTCGCTCAATACGAAGTTGCTGAGGCTATCGCTGCTGGTCTCAAAGAAAATGACGAACTCTTCGTTCGCGGTATTATCACCAAACTGGAGTTCAAAGGTACGAACTTCGCTAAATACGGATCGGTTAATATTTATGTGAAGGACGCTACCGACGCTGAAGGTGAGTTCGAGTTCTTTAACTGCTACTCGCTCAATGCGGATACCTTCCGTACTTCTGTTCCGAACTATGATCCGCAGAACTCCAAATGGGCTCAATTCAGAGAAGTTGCCGATGAGAACGGAAACACGATCCACGTCGGAGATACCGTAGTTGCTTTCGGTAAGTATAAACTCTTTAACTCGACACACGAACTCAACACCGGTTGCTATCTCACTGAGATCAAACACGCTCCGGTCGTTCCCGCGGACACTATTGAGGTGAAAATGACCGAAGGGCTGACCTTCTCGGACAATGTGGCTACTGAAGGCTGGTGGGAAATGTATGGTGAAAACGATAAGTTCATCATCGAACTTTCTAATAATAAAACCACACAATTAGAAGGTACTTATACCTATGAGGACCTGGATCCGGATTTCGCCTTTATCGGTGTTATCAATGGTACGGATACTACCGAGGTTTACTTCGTGGACGGTGCTGTTACACTCTCTAAAGACGCTGAGCAAGGTACTATCACTATCAAGGGTGCCTTGATCGGTGAGGACGGCAATGTTTATAACATTGAGTTGGTATTCACAGAGCCGAAACCGACGGAGACTGTTACGGTCAACATCCAGAATGCTGTAATGGAAACCTCTTACGCCGATTATGGCCTCTATGGCATGTACGGCGATGACGAGAACAACGTATTCGTTATGCTCTCTGTATGGGCTATGGAAGGCTTGGAGGGTCAATACACCGAGCAAGACTTGGATCACGCATACCTCGGCTCTGGAATTATTGATGGCGAGGAAATGGCTAATATCTATAAAGCTGCTATCACGATCACTCCGGGCAACGGTGATGACTACCTCCTTACCGCTACGCTGCTTTGCTACAACAATAAGCAGTATAACGTAACGATGTACATCCCTGCTGGGCAAGGTATTGAGGATGTGGAGGCTACTGTCAAAGCATTCAAACGCATTGTTAACGGACAGGTTATTATTGAGAAGAACGGTGTTCGGTACAACGTTCTCGGTAATACCGTTAAGTAATCTCTATCACGGATACCACGTTTTTGGCATTTGCCAATTTCGGATCTCTTCTAAGCGGCTCACATTCCTGTGAGCTGCTTTTTTGTTCATCATTCCTTTAATTTGTGAACAAAAAGAAAAAAATTGTCTTTAATTGTTGTTAATTGTTGACTTAAAGAAAAATTCGCCTAATTCGCTTAATTCGCCGTTTTTGTGCCCTTTGTCTTTTTCCTTTGGGGTCTTTTGGGACCAATAAAATAAATTTTCCTTAATTTTTAACTTCTTTTGATACTTATAACTGCTATTTTGAAAAAAATGTCAAATAAATTTGTATATGTCAAAAATTTGTTGTACCTTTGCAGCAAATTTTGAAATCTCAAAGTAGATGACAAAAACAAAATCTTTCATTAACACTTTAAATTTCATGTAATTATGAAAAAAATCTTTTCACTTTTTGCTGCTGTCCTCTTTGCAGGAAGCATGGTGGCGCAGACGACGTACACGTTTACGGATGTGAAAACCCCGGCTGAAGCTGTAGCTGATGGTTTGACTTTCACATTCCAAAAAAACAGTGGATCAACAAACCCCCAATGGCTCGCAAATGCTGGTGAGGCTCGTCTGTACGCAAAAGGTTCTTTGACTATCACTTCTTCGGATGCTAATATTACGAAAGTAGTATTCGAATATGTGGTTAACAAAAACAAAAATGGCAAAGCTCCTACAATTGATGGCGTAAAAGGCGCTACTAACGCTGGTACTTGGGATGCGGAAACAATGACTTGGGAAGATGCTACTGGAGACACTGAAATCACTCTCTCTACCAGCGGCGAAGCCGGTAACCTTGGCTTCAAATCCATTACAGTTACCTTTGAGGCTGGTGTTGCTCCCGCTGTCGCTAAACCGACCTTCACTCCAGAAACTGCTGAGTTTGAAAACGAAGTTTCCGTTTCCCTCGCTTGCGAAACAGAAGGTGCTGAGATCTTCTATACCCTTGACGGAACCGCTCCTACTGCTGAATCTGCCAAATATGAGGCCGCTTTCAAACTGACAAAAACCACTACCGTGAAGGCTATCGCTATCAAGGGCGAGGACAAGAGCGCTGTGGCTACCAAAGTATATACCAAAGCCCTGCCGACCGTACTGCCCGATACTATCACTTGCGAACTCGCTGCTGAACTGGCGCTCGCCGGCAGAACCGACAACGTTATTGTAAAAGGCTATGTAGTAGCTATTCAGGACGCTTGGAATTCACAACACAAAAACGTGAGCTTCTGGATGGCGGATACCAAAGACGGTAGCAATACATTCGAGGCTTACCGCGTTGCTTGTGAGACGGCTGAAGAAGCTCCGGCTGTCGGTGATCTCGTTTGGGCGAAGGGTACTCTGACTAAATATAACTCTACCCCGGAAACGGCACAAGGTGGCACATTCGGTATCTTGGAGAAAGACCTGCTTCCCGCTGTTAACCTCGGCGCAAAGACCATTGAAGAGTTCCTCGCTCTCAAGAATAAGAAAGATACATGCATCCTCACCGGTGTGGTAGAAAATATCAAAATGGATAGCAAAGATAATACCCAATATAATGCATATGGTAACTTTGACCTCAGGGACGAAACAGGCAAGGTATATATCTATGGTCTTCTTACCGCTGACGGCGAGAGCAAGAAGTTTATCGAGATGAATATTAATGAGGGCGATGAACTGACTGTGTTGGCTATCTATGCTGAGTACAACGGAACGCCGCAGGTTAATGATGCTATCTTCGTTTCTGTTGACAGAGTTCCTACCGCTATCGACAACACCGCTGTTGAGACCAAGACCTTCAAGACTTTCGAGAACGGACAACTCGTAATCATCAAGAACGGCATCAAATACAACGCTACCGGCGCTGTGATCCGTTAAGCGAAATTTGTACAAAAAATATATACTTTGTATATATAGTAAAAGGGCGAAATACACTTTTCGCCCTTTTTTTTATGTTCAACTTTTAATTTTCAATTACTAGTGTTGCGATAAATTATCGCATCAGTATTAGTTTAATTTGTTAAATTCGTGAACAATAAAAGAGAAAAAGTATTTTGTTCATTGACGTCGGATCGTATCCGACAAAAAAAATTCGTTTAATTCGTTTAATTCGCCGTTTTTGTGCCCTTTGTCTTTTTGGGGATTTTTTGGGGTCATTGTAACATTTGTCGCCCCCCCCGACGTCCGTCCCTTCGCCCCCTATCCCTCTTCGTCCATTTGGTCGGGATTTGATCCCGACATCCCTTATCGGCGTCCGTTAATATAAACCGGGCGATGCTATCGTCCGGTCCCCTAAAAAATTAGTTTAATTTGTTAAATTTGTGAACAATAAAAGAGAAAAAGTATTTTGTTCATTGACGTCGGATTGTATCCGACAAGAAAAATTCGTTTAATTCGTTTAATTCGCCGTTTTTGTGCCCTTTGTCTTTTTGGGGATTTTTTGGGGTCATTGTAACATTCGTCGCCCCCCCCGACGTCCGTCCCTTCGCCCCCTATCCCTCTTCGTCCATTTGGTCGGGATTTGATCCCGACATCCCATATCGGCGTCCGTTAATATAAACCGGGCGATGCTATCGTC
>OCVV011342605.1_pt1 | contig 71004 bp, 110 predicted proteins | sample 1539721 | NCBI WGS metagenome assembly OCVV01 (sample SAMN02144230, study PRJEB22623) | gut metagenome | biome: sheep rumen | host: Ovis aries | place: New Zealand
CAAGATTGTGTGTTTCCCAACTTACTTCCATATTTTTCCTCCTTATAAAATACAGTCTCTTATTATCCGTTGTTTCAAAAGCGAGTCATACTCATCGTATTCGTCCCACTTTATCCAATGTTCTTCGTGTGTTCTTTTATGCCGTCCTTTCCAGTCGTATAACTTTCCCTTTATCAGGACCGCAAAATGACCAAAGATGTCATCGTAGTAGATATCACCTCCGAACCTTTCCTTTAGGATTACTGCGAAGTAGTAACAGTTGCCTGTTAACCAGTTGCAGTCAGTTTTGAACCGTCTGTTTATAAAATCTTTAGTCATAATCAGCCTCCAAAGTTTTATAAACCTTGTATCTCAACTTTTCGTTCTCAATCTGTTTCAAGACTAATTCATATTCTTTTTTCGCTCTGTCGCATTCCCACTGAACCTTCTGTTTCTCAAGAGTTTTAATCGCCAGGTTGGTACAAACCATTACCAGCATCAAAATGGAACTCAATAGGATTGCGCCAATTATTACGCCGTAAAGAATTTTCTTAGCCTTATCCATACTACAAAAACCTTATCTTCTTATTTTTGGAAATTGCATATAAATACTCTCTTCTCGCACCAGAACTCTTTTTCCAATTTGTTAAAAAGACAACCTCGTCAGCAGCATCAATCATGGCAAAGCAGATAATCATGAACTGCTCATAATCCAAATTAAGACTGCCTAAGCAGGTAGGATTGATAACCTTTTCATAACCCAATTTCTTCACAGTATCTTCTGCAGAATTAAAATCGTTCATGAAGTTTGGGTTTTTAGTTATCGCTCCACTGAGATAAACTGTCTCTGCCTTTTTCTTTTTAGATGCCATTTTACAGACTGGTCCTCATATCCTCTGCCCAGTCTGAGGCAAAGGCATTACATTCATCTTTTTCAGACTGAGTAAGTTCTGAATAAACAGGTTCACCATCAGAGTAAACATCGTCTACTGAATACTCATAGATTTCAGCATCTCCACTTTCTGCCGGAGTTGAATAATATGGATCTGCAGTTAAATGAGCTGGCGTATAAGAACCGACTGTGATAGTACAGGAAACATCAATCGCAACTTCTCTTCCTGTGGAGAGAGTTCTAACTATTTCATCGTCGTACTCGTAGACATCTTCGTCATAGTCGTCATAATCATCGTAGTCGTCGTAATCATCTCTCATATTTTTCCTCCTGAGATAAAGAAACTAAGGTAAGGCTTTTCTGTAGTTTCTTACCCTAGTTCTTTCATTAGGCGTCAACTCTAGTTAAGAGTGCCACCTGTTTGAGTTCCTGAGTCTTTGCAAGCCAAATCTGTTGCATAACGCCCTCAGTTTTCTGAGCTGCACTCAAACACAACTCAGACTTTCTAATAGCTTCAGCGTAACTCATTCTCAACCCCCCCTTATAAGTGAGTTAAAGCCTAGTAAAGGAATCGGACCTTTCATACTACGAAAGCCGGTGTAGCAAGCCACTCTAGGCTCTCCGCTGCTATTCCAGAGTGTCACACGGTTTTTGGATATCACTACAACCGAGAAGCAGGCTTCGCCATATAACATCTGAAGTTCACGCCTTGTGATTGGAACTTCAGTTGCTACCTACACACCAGTGGAACCAAATCCACCAGAACCACGCTCTGTTTCATTGAGCGTTGAAGTTTTAACAAACTTGAACTTAACAACAGGAGATACAATCAACTGAGCAATTCTGTCTCCGTTATGTACAGTGAAATCTTCACCGCCGAGGTTTACAAGAATTACTCCGATTTCACCACGGTAATCACTGTCGATAGTTCCCGGAGTGTTAAGAACTGTAACTCCGTTCTTGTATGCAAGACCCGAACGAGGTCGAACCTGCATTTCATATCCTTCAGGAAGTTCAACAAACAGTCCTGTCGGGATAAGCACCCTGTTTCCTGCTGGAATTACTACATCTCCTTTCAGGTAAGCACACACATCAGCACCAGCACTTCCCGCTGTCTTAAACACAGGAATGTTTACATCATCTTTAGCAGTAAGTTTTACTCCTAACATTCAAATCTCCTTAAGCAATTTTTTTAGATTTGAAGAGATACACGACTCTTTCATAAACAGACAGGACACGAGCGCCTTCGTAAACTGGCACACCTTTATTCGTTAAGAAGTTATTTATCTGTGCCATCTGTGACTTAAGGTTTTTATAATCGTCTTCCTTCTCTTTATCTTCCTTGTCGAGTGCTGCGAACAGTTCACCAAGACAAGCGTCTGTATCTTCTTCAATTTCTGTTTTCATGTAGATTGATTTCTGACGGTCGATACAAGTAATGCCGCCACGACCACGAGAGCGGTAATATCTCATATACCGTCTCAGTGTTTCGCCTTCAGTTTTGGCACATATCGGCTCAATCTTTGCACAAAGCTGAGGCAACTCAGAACCTGAGAACTTGGTTCCTACTTCCATTGAGTCAAGAACCTTATCTACAGCACGGCGAATTGCTTTGTGATTAATCTTCTGCGGAAGTTCCTTGCAGAAAGGTGATAATTTAGTCTCAGTCATTTGTTTCCTCCTAGTTATCTTTGTGTTCTTTGCACCATTTGATTACATTACGGATGCCTTCAACATCATCGTTTGCAAGGTAGTAATCAACCTTACTCTGCCAAGACTCTGGAATAGCACCAGAAGCAACCCAATCCTGCAGACAGATTTTCAGTTTCTTAAGTTCTTCTGGGTCTGTCTTAACAGGTTCAGTCTTTGGCTGTTTAGGTTCTTCTTTAGTTCCTTCCGGCAAAGCCCAGGCTGGCAAAGCAGGCGGGTTCCATTTGAAGAACTTGCTATCCTTTGTTTTACCTGTGAACTTACCGTCTTCTCTGATATCAGCCCAGCCTTCATCGAGGTTGTACAAATAACGACCAATGCCCCACTGAACAGCAGCTCTTTTCATTGAGCCTGACAGACCGCCTTTAACACCTTCGATGTCTGTGTTTTCGGCTCCGTCATACTTCGTAACCCAAGCATCACCAATCTTGATTGAGATGCCACAAAGAACACCGCCGTCAGGAGCAGTAGTGAATTCGTTCTTCCAGTTCTCTGGACCGCATACTTCATCAAGACGGTTCATAATGGCTCTATTGGTTACATAAGCGAGGCATTTACCCCAGAACTTGCCATTCTTTTCTCCAGCAGATTGCAATCTCCACTCAATGTCAGTTGCCGGGAAAGGGTCTTTTAATTTACTTAACTCCATTTTCTTTCTCCTTAATTAATTTCTTAAAGAATTCACTTCCAATCTTTTTGAACTTCTCCAGAAAAGGAAGTGAAAGCCAGGTTTCTTTTATTCGCTCTATTTCCTTTTCTTCCTGTTCTGTCATGCAACTGCTCCTGCTTCCGGGATTCCTTTTGCATTAAGCAAAGCACGAACCTTATCAATGGTCTTACCGAGTTCTTCAATGCTCTTGTCTCCATCATCGAACTCGGCTGTGATATCCCACTGCGCTACTCCTTTAGCAGAGAGAGATACATTTACTCTTACTCTTTTGTTTGTTTCATTTACTGTTGTTTCTGGCATTTAATCCTCCTTTACCATACTTAACAAATAATCTTGCAGACTCTTCGCTTATCTGCGTTCCAACTATTCTCTTAAGCCATCCATTCTTTGGTGGATACCTTAAACCTAGTAGTCTTAACTGTTTAGCAGTTATTCCTACTCCTTTAGTCATATGTTCTCTTAACCATTCTTCTGTTATCTTCATACTCTCCTTATCCTGTAGGTTATATTCACTGTTTAGCAGAGGTTTCTCATGCATAGGTAGCCCATGCCACAAGACAGTTAAGCCTTGCAGTATTGGCATACCTCAGATGTGTAAGACAGAGTTCGCTATTCACCGTTCCCTTCGGCTCCCACACATAGATTCAAGATGTAAGTAACACACTTGAACTCGTTGACTTTCTCGCTGGTTACTCAGTGCTTATCACGCCTCAACTCTAGCCCGCAGCGTCCGTCCTTTGATAAGTTCCCATGAGACGGTTTATTAATGGCAACTATGGTGGGCTTGTATTGCTCGTGCTCATTGCCATCCAACTCTTATTTGTTTTCTAAGTTGACTAGAAAAAGAGAACCCCCACCTACTGCCTAGTTGTAAGTGGGGGTTCAGGGTATTCCCTTTAAGGAGAAAGCCCAATGCAAAAGCACTGGTAGAACTAGGCTAACTATCAATGCTCTTTCGGTTATCTTTTAATAACCTCGTATTTAATAATAATTACCTTTTGATAACTTTGTCAAGTAAAAAAGTTATTAAAGTTTTACTTTTTTTTGACGATAATAAAGTTATGAAAAGTGAAGATAAACTTAAGGATAATGACCGCTTCTGGGAAAGAGTAAAAACTCTAATTAAGGAGCGTCACATCACTCAAGAAGCTCTTGCTAAAGAAATAGGCACCGATTATGGCAGTTTGAAGCAGCAGATATTCCACTCAAGAATGCCATACGCAGATGTTGCCACTAAAATAGCAAAAGCTCTTAACACTTCTGTTGAATATCTCGTTACAGGAATTGAACCTTCTAATGACAATTCAGAAACAATAGAATTGATTAAGAAGGCTCTTTTAATTCTTGAGAGATAAAAAAAAGCAGGTTTAATTTTCGTTAAACCTGCTTTTAGTGTAAGATAGTTTTGTTAAAGTGTAAAGAGCTTTATTTAATTTTTGTTAAATATCCGGCTTTTTACTGGACATATGCTTGTTTATAGCCTTACCAGCCGCCGCAGTGCCAATACCGACCGCTGCGGCAAGACACGCTTCGATAATAACCTCGTCGTTAGAAACATAGAAGTTCGCATTATGGTTGGAGACATATATAAAAACAAACAAGATAGCCCCTGCCCATACCGGGATATACAGGAAAAATGAAAGATCAATATATAATCTAATTACGTTTCCCATTATAATAAATCCGTCTATTCCCTCAGGAGTCACGGCATTAAGATATCCGTTACTGCTTGCACCGAAAGATATCAGAATGCCAAATATGGCTGGAGAAAACAGCAGAATAAATGCAAACCAACCAAATGGATGGTAGCCCTTATTATATTCTTCTGAACCGATTACATCGCTTTTATATTCACTAAAAGCTTTGTCTTTTAACTCTTTTTTCCTGTCAGTAACTTCATATTCTCTTCTTAACTTTCCTCCGTTATAGAGCCAAATTGCATATTCCAGGTCTTTGTAATTATTTATTTTCATACTACAAATCTCCTGAAGTTTTGCGATTTTTATTTCAAGAGAATTAATCAAGGACTCGTCAGAGTGTTTCTTTGTTTTGAGTTTATAAACATCGGCTTTATAAAATGCAATCTCATTATTGACATCTTTCATGAACGATTGATAATTACGCATAAAATCACTGTCCTTATCGGTGATATGTTTTGCAAGATTACCACCAGTGGCTTCGTTCTTATCGTAGCTAATCTTTTCAGGAATGAGACTGAAGATTTTGAATTTTAAGTCTTCAATTTCCTCCAGAAGATTAAAGTATCTGGCAAACACCTCTTCGTTAGATAGTGGCTCGCCGTTTTCAATTCTTGGTTTCTGATATATAAGAATACCAGCTTTCTCATTCAGTTCGTTCCTTAACTGAATTAATTCGTCCAGGGTCTTCTGGCTAAGTAATTCTTTTTTTATAGCGATTTCCCTGTCCAGTTCTTCAAGAAAAGCTCTATCTTTATATCGCATTAACGCCCCCTTATAACTTAGTTTTTGTCTTAAGTTGTATTCTTTTGTATACACTTACGGATTAAATCTTCCACAGGCACAATCAAATCCTGAGACATTCAGGACGATGTAGTCTATTTCACAACCTTGTTTAACAAGATAATCAAGCATACATGAAAGTGAATAAGTTGGTTTCCCGGCCTCATCAAGTTCCACATATGCTTCCCTTATCTTAGCCCTTATGTTCATGTTCATCGGGTAGTTTATAGAGTAAATACCGTCATCAGCATAATCGTCTTCGCTGTAAAAACTGTTAATGAATATATGCTGCAATTCCATAAGTTACCTCGATTGTACTTCAAGCAGAGTGTCATATAATGTCTCACCTGCCAGAATATAGTTAATTTTATATTTGAGTGAATTCATTAAATCAATGAAGTTCCCTACAAATAAACCTGAGAAAGAAAAGTCATCACTGGAATAATACCAGCGGTCATTATATCTGTCATACTCCACCCTTAACTGGATGTTCTTGTAGACATAATAATTGACTGGCTTGAACTTTGAGAAATCGCATTTCTTCGCACGGTTCAGATATTTCGCTGAACCATACTTTTCATAGGCCTCTTTAATTGTCATACACTATCCCTCAATTTTCAAGTATTTCGTGCTCATCTTTCAGATAATCCTGGACAATCCAACGAAGGATTTGCATATTCGGAAACTCTTCAAGATGCTCACACGCCCGTTTTACATAATCAAACATTTTGGGAGAACTCTTAACACCAAGTTCTTCACAAACTTCTTCGACATCAGACTTGCAAATACAGTTGTAAGCAAGTACGCTTGGAATAATTCTGACATAACCGTCATCTTCTGTAATCTGTATAACCATTTAAGTCTCCTTGAATATAATCTTCTACTTTTGCCTCTGAGAAATCAGAGGCTTTTTTATACCACGCACTTCTTAAAAACTGTATTCACGACATCGTAGATTGTTGCCGGAATTGAGTTCATTGCTACATTTACTTCACAGAAGTCTTCATCAATGAACTCGTCTGGTGTTCCACGATTACGCAGATAGTTAAGATGCACCGACTCTCTTTCGTAGTCAATCTTCCCGATGCTGACATTCCTATCCATTTTCTTGAGTAAAGTATCAAGAGCAGTGATGTCGTCCTTTTCTAACTTTTCCATTGTTTCTCCTTGCAATTACTCATTGCGATTAAGCTGTAAGACTGATGTCTTTGATATACACATTTACAGATTTCCTTTCTCTTCCTGTGTTAGAAAGCCTGCGGTCTTGCCGTAAATAGCCTTTGATAATTACCCTGTCTCCATATTTAATGTTGATATGTTTTGATTTTTCCTTATCAGCCAGGAAACAGCGTATAGCCGACTCAGAACGGTCGTTATAACCGTTCACTATATGATTGTGGTTAACCAATATCGTACATACGAAATGTTCGCTCTCGTTACGATATGCACTTACCACTTTTCCAGACAAAATTAATTTATTCATGACTACTCCTTCTGTCAGCATCACTTCCCCCTTATTCCTTTACCTCTTGCTTTTCCTGTAGTCTCTGCGATGATGTATAAAACAGAGTTCTTTTGCACCTATGTGGCAGTTTGTTCTTCAACGCACTAGGAACACAGTACGAGTTTTTTAGCTTACGCTTCTTTTTTTCACTTGCCATTTACTTCCTCCTTGCTACTTACGCAGCTTTTCCCATTCTTTAGTGCTATCAACGGAAACAATATCTTTAAGCCGTCTTTCGATATAACGAAGGTTCTCTTTGAAGTCGGTGATACTGACATCATCATAACTACAAAACTGAAGATTTCCCTTTTCATTTTGAAAGTAACCGACTGAATAGATTGATGAGTCTTTTGTATTAGGGTCCAAATCTTCTTCAGGGTCACTCACAATCTCAATAATGTTGTTTACAAAACCGACTAAATATTCAAGTTTTGTAAACTCCTTTTTACTTATAATCATACTTAACTCCTTGCATATTTAATATGCGATTAAACGCTCACACTGAATGGCAGTATCTTTAATGGTTTGATAATGAAGCAGCTATTATGCCGTCGGAATTTAGTTCTTTATAAATTCCGACGCGCATATGAGCTGCATTGATCTAAAATGCTCAGTTCTTGCGTTTATTCTCCTGCTACACAGATACTCATAACTTATGTCAGTGGCTTTATAGATTTGATAGTATACAGCTGGTAAACAGGAATATTTCCTGTACACCAGCTGTACCGTTGAATAAAAGTTCCTTGTATCTGTAAATCTGATTAAGGACACATATAACAAGCGGCAGTTACTTTAGAGGTTTGATATAAGATTCAGGTGGGCTCTGATGATAATTTCCAGAGCCCACCTGAATCCTGTTAAATGAATGTTCCTAGTATCCTTGTTTCTGCTAACATACTCAAACCTGTTGGTCATCACTTTATAGATTTGATTAGAGAAGGGAGGAAGATGACTGCAAATTGAGTCATCTTCCTCCTTACCTTATGAATAGAGGTTTCTTGTATGTTTGATTTGACTTATGCACTTAGTATATACGGTCTTTCTCTAACAGCTTGATATTAGAAGCAGGATTAGCCAGGTTATAACTGGATCATCCTGCTCTACTAATTAAAGTAATATACCTAGTACATATACTCGACTTGCACACTCAATATTTCTGGTCAATTACTTTATTGCTGTGATTAACTAATCCCGGATACCGCGTAGTATTTGCGCGGCGGCCCGGATGAGATATGAATGAAATATCTTGTGTGTATATCTTTGACTAGATGCTTTCAGTTAATACTGAAGTTCAAAGTTCTTCTGCTTAATCGCGTTTGTCAGAATTGAGAGCATAATGTCCCAGCGTCTCTGACAAGGTTCATAATCAGTGATTGCTTTGAACCACTTTTCAACCAATTTCAAAGACTCATCCATATCGCTGCAATCCGGCAGAATAAGACCGTGAGTACGAATGATATTCTGAAGAGTGTAATAAGCACCTGCTCCTTTGAAACAGTTGAGCCATTCACGAGGAAGATGATTGGTTGTTTTGTTGGTAAACTTAAATCTGTATGAGCGGATTACATCCAGCAGGTTTGCGAAAGAAGATGTTCTCATAATCTTGTCTTTGAGTTCTTCTTTAGTTGTACTACGGAAATACCCAGCATTTGCATAATCTACAAGGTCTGAGAAAATCCTTTTAAGGTCATACAGAGTGAAGAAGTTGAAACGAAGGTCGTTTGGACTTTTTGTTGCCAACTTAGTAAGCAGTACAAGTTCACGCACACACTGTTTGAATACATACTTTGTGTTGTAATGTTTACGAACAGCAGCTGTCCAACCAGCAGGGTCTTTAAGAAGTCTGAACGTTTGGGCGCAGATCCACCTGCGGAAAAGTTCCGGGTTGTGAATAAATCCGCCTTTTGACAGTTCGGCTATAATCGGGTCATCTTCTTTGAACAGGTTTACAATAATGCTATTATTTGCCTGCATAAGCCCCTGAAGAGCATCTATATTCACACCTACACTTTTAAGTGTTTCAAGACGTGATGTAACGCAATGTGACGAACCATGATTTTCATTACGAATTGTTTCTGGAATAAGGTAATGAATACCTTCCCTTAACTGAGTTGTGATACCTGTTCCATCACTGAATGAAAATGATGTTTGGCAAACTGGACATCTGATTTCTGACATATAATTACTCCTTGCAAGTAAACCACTTGCTAAATAAAACTAATTTTGGTTCGGCAACACTCTGCCAATACCATTTATCTCCAAAATCCCACTTCTGATTGATAATCAAACCGAGTACGAATAATTCTAACTTGGCTCTTGCGATGTAACGACTTTCGTTTTCAGCGAGCTGTTTGGTACTCAACTTTGACTCATCAAATGCGAAGAAGTATTTTGAGTCTGCTTTTGCACTTGGCACTGAATACTTATAGTTTCTGAATAACTCCAACAACCTTTCTTCAATGTTGTCTGGTAATTCAAACTCTATATCCGACATTAAAAAACCGTTCAGTCTAACTTCTCTTTTCTCAAAGTTAATTCTGAACGGTTCACCGTCTTCGACTTTCTTAATGAACTCTGAAACTGTCATAAGAACTCCTAATCTGGATAATAGTCACAAATCCAAACTCGTAGAGTACATTTATTTTTACCTTTAATAAGTATTGAACGAATGTATTTACAGTCTGGATTTTCTTTTTGCATTTCCGCAACTTTTTCCTTATCTTTTTTTTCAGCACAATCATTCTCTGTAAAATCGCCTACATAAACATCTTTCATAAAGACCTCACCAAGTTATCGAACATATCTCTGTTACCTAATGCTTTCTTTGCAGCATATAGTGAGAGATATCCGTCAAGTTCCTTTGGAGTTCTCTGACGGTTTGTAGTTACATTGCTACCCGTACCACGAGTAACAACACCATCTTTCTTACTTAACTCAACGCCAAGTCCACCTAACTTAAAGCGTTTGGTTTGAGTTGCCCTTAAGCAATCCATTACATAAGCGTTAAGCGTATGAATGTCTGTTACATTATTTATAAAAGCCAGTACGCCTTTAGCCCAGCAATACTGACCGTTGTAAAGATAACGATTGACTGAATGCAACGCCCCCTTATAAGAGTTCGCTTTCTTACAACGGCTGAAGATTTCTTTTTGGAAGTTCTTTAAGCGTTTCTTTGAAAGAGAAATTTCAGTTCCCCTAATCATAAATCCCAAGAACTTAAAGAACCTGTCCTTATCAAGAACTTCAACCTTTTTAGGATTTAAGATTAACTCTTTTTCATTTAATCTCTTTTCGAGAATGTCTCTACCCTTTTCCCATTCGTTGCCGATTATGAGAATGTCGTCAGAGTATCGGACATAATAAACATCAAGAGTTTTAATCTCTTCGTCCATATCAAAAAGAATTGCATTTGCAAGGAAAGAAGCTACAGCACATCCCTGTTTCAAAGACTGGTACTGATTTATAACTTCTCCCTTTTCGTTAAGACATAAATCACATTCGTAGTACCGTCTTAACAAACTGATAACCGCTGACTTACCTGTAATTTCTTCAACCTTATCGAACACTTCTTCAATGAACCTTAACGGAACGCTGTCAAAGTATTTTGAAAGGTCTGCTTTAATTCCGATAGTCTGCAGTTTACAGTCAGCAATCCTACTAACAACTTCCTTTACGACCTTGCCGCAGGATAAATTGGTCTGGTAGGCCTTCGACCGTTCTGAAACCAATTTACCGCAGAACTCGAAAAGCATATCGTTAATGATAGAAAGTAAGATGCGGTCTAAGTTTTCGTTAATGTACACAATTCGTGTGCCGCCGTCATCTTTAGGGATACTCTGCTGATGGGGTGGAATGATTGAATACTCGTTATCCCGGATAAGAGCATAAAGTTTAATAAGTGTATTCGGATTGCAGTAATGTTCAAGTTCGTCATAGGGCATATTCTTGTCTACTGCAGTCTGAATTGCCTTTTCCCACCGTTCACGCTTGAACATTTCTTCCAAGAGTTTGTCCATATAACGTCTCCTTGCAAAATGCAACTAGCCTGCTATGAGTGGGCAGGCTTACCACATATTTTCTGAAGATATTGCGGTAGCAGGATGCAGTTCAATAGCAGCCTTGATGTAGGTTTCTGAGAGTTTGTCTACGCTATCTTTTTCCATATCCGCAATAGTTCTTGCAACTTTAAGAATATTGGTTACAGTGCGTGGGCTGTAACTATTTCTTTCAGTTTCTCCGTCGAGATAAGCTTTCGCTCCGTCTGTCAAAGTGATAAGGTTATCAACTTCTGCCGGGTTTAAGTCCTGATTGAGTTTCCCCTGTCTTGAATACTGTCTGAGCCAAGCCCGTTCAATGAGCTGACGGCAATACTGTAAAGTCATAGTCGGACAGTGGGTAATGGGATTACTGCAGTTGTAACGGATTGCAACTCTGTCGAGAAGTGGACCGGAGAACTTTCTCCAATACTGTTCGATTGCGTTAGCACTGCAAAGACATACTCTGTCAGGCACTCCATAATTACCACACGGGCACGGATTTGAGGCCATAGCCAACTGAAACCTAGCAGGATAAACTGTTGTTCTTCCCGCTCTTGAAAGCGTAATTGCATTACTTTCAAGTGGCACTCTTAACATCTGTAGAACAGAACTTCTGAACTCTGCCGCTTCGTCAAGGAAGAGAACTCCGTTATGAGCAAGCGAGATTTCGCCTGGTCTACAATTCGGACCGCCACCGCAGATACCCTCGATGCTCGCTGTTTGATGTGGCATACGGAACGGTCTTATATTCTTGAAAGACTCGTCAGCACGCATAAGTCCAGCAAGAGAATGAATACGAGTTACACTCTGTGCTTCGTCCGCAGACAAATTAGGCATTAACTGTGGCAACTTTGAAAGTATCAGAGATTTACCACAACCAGGACTTCCCCATACCAAGATATTATGACGACCTGCGATAGCAACTGTTGCAGCATATTTAAGACCGTCCAAGTCTTTTATATCGTCAATGCTTTCTTCTTCACTGACTGGCTCAAATGTAACCTGTTTTTCAAGATTTATCTTGATACTGGTTTCTGAATAGAGTTCGTTAGAACCAAGCAGAGTGAGAGCCTGGTATGCTTCACCAAGACTTGCAACCCTTACAACCTTAATCCCCAAAGGCATTGCTTTTTCAGAGTCCTTTGGAATAATTGCATATTTAATGCCAGCACCTACAGCGGTTGAAAGAGCCGGATAAACACCTGAGCAAGACCTTACCATTCCACTTAAATCAAGTTCGCCCATAACAAGTACATTGTCTGGCTCAAGACCTTTTGCTTTTGCAAGAACACCGAGAGCAATAGGCAAGTCAAAACTTGTACCTGACTTTCTAAGGTCAGCCGGGCTCAATGATATAAGTATACGACTGGCAGGGAATTCAAATCCTTGATTGACAATCGCAGATCTAACACGGTCTCTTGTAGACCTTACGCAATCGTCGCTAATACCTACGATATCCATAACAGGGATGCCGTTACGGATATCTACTTCAGTAGTGGCAAGCGAACCTTCATAACCGAATGAACAGAATGTGTAAATCATATAAACTCCTATGCCATTTTTAAGACTGGCTCGTCTGTAATAAGTCCCGACTCTTTGAATGATGTATAACCATTCCTTGTAATAATTACATGGTCGAGAAAATGAATACCAACATACTCACAGCCGTTTCTGATGCGTTTTGTTGTAGTGATATCTTCTTCACTTGGATTTGCGTTTCCTCCCGGATGATTATGAAATACAATCAGAGCGACGCAATCCCTTTTAAGACAGTAAGTAAGAACTTCACGGAGCCCTACAAGAGATTTTGAGCAAGTGCCAATGAACATAACTTTTTTGCAAATTACATTACGGCCACTGTCCAAACAGATAACACCGAAGTGTTCCTGTTTCTTGTGAGCATAAACCTTGATTAAATCAAGAATGTCCTGTGGATTGCTGATACACATAAACACCCCCTTATACAGCGGTTTTTGCCATTGGTTTGAATTCGATATGTTCTGCGACAACAACAACCTTTGACAAATGCTTTCCGTCTGAGCCAGTCTCCACTGTCTGTTTTAACCTTCCGACAATCCTGACTCCACGACCAACCTGGCATTCCTTATTGGCGATTTCAGCCATAGCACCATAGGTAACTACATCGAAACATGAAGTCTCTTTTTGGTTTTCGCCATTTGCATTTTTGTAATACCGGTCGCAGGCTATTCCAAAAGCGTAAACATCTTTTGTTGGTTCAGGCTTTGTTGATACTGTACCTTCGATAATAATCGAGTTGAGCATATTCATTGTTTTCTCCTTGCAATATATAATTGCGATTAAAAAAGGACCGCTTAAGCGGCCTTTGATTTATTTAGTTTCTTTCAACACCTTAAGGCAGAGCCACCTTGCAGTAGTTGCAGAACAACCTAAGCGAGACGAAACATATCTCACGACATCATTCAACTTCCCGTGCTTAAGTGAGAATGAAAGATTTTCGTAATCTTTCTTTGTGAGTTTTTGTAACAGATAGGCTTTACTTTTCCCTTTCATGCTTCACTCCTGCTTAAGAGTTTAATGTCAGTTAAATACAGATTTAACCGTTTCTTTTCATTACCGCTTTTTGTAAGCGTAATGTCCTGCTTGAAATATCCGGTAAGCATAACCCTGTCACCTTTTGTAACATTGGTTCTGCTAGACTTTTCTTTGTCAGTCATAAAACCCCGGATAAATGTTTCTGACGGAATGTTAAAGCCGTCAATCCAATGGTCGTGTACATTTGCCACAGTGCAAACATAATGACCGTCTTTATTTACATAGGCCGTAATGACCTTGCCGATAACTCTAAACTCATTCATTGGTGGTTCCCCTTAATTTTTTCTCAAGATAAGCGAGTGCTTCACGACCGTTCAAAAATCCCGTTCCGATTACAAAGAGCGCATAGGGATTATCTAAATCCTTATCACTCTTGATTACCTTAAGTCTGTAATACAAATCTTCAAGTTCACGACTTGAAGCATGACCGAGCATATCTGCCATAATTTTCTCCTTGCAATTCAAAATTGCGTTTGAAAAAAAAGCTCCCGACATTAAGCCAGGAGCCTTTATCCTTAGTCCATATTCACTGCTTTTTGAAAGTATTTACACTTACAAGCGTTTGCACACATATAGCAATAGGAGTCCTCATCCTCCATTACCATAGGACAGACATCTTCTTTGAATTTGTAGGTGTCGCTTGCATAATCATAGAACTCGTCCCACGGGTCGGCGTAATTGTCATAGGCAGGGTCTGTATAAACTCCGCTATAGGATTTCCCCCACGAATTACCCCAACCTGTAAATACAGGACTTTCCCGGATGCGTTCGTAACTCTTGTTTGAGTAGAAAATATTGTCATCCTCTACCCAACCTTCACCCATAAGTTCACAATGCCCGTGTTTATCGAGAATTGCGAGACGAGAACCGTCAATTAACCGTTCGATTAACATTTTAGTTCTGTCGTCTTTGTACCAGTTGTAAGTTCTGATAATCAAAGTCAGATAATCAGCGATAAACTTCATTGTATCTGAGTAGTCCTTGGCACCGTCAGAAGTCAAATCGAGAATACCATTATGGGCAATCCCGATATTGGCATCGAACTTTAACTTCTTAAGGTTTTTGTAACTGCTGGACAATGGGAACGGATGTGTCATTGTCTTTTCGTACCCTTGCGTTGCAATTCTGAAGTGCATTACATACGGCACATTGTCGCCAGTGAGTTTACGAGCCTTGTCGAGTGCTGCCTTGAACTTCTCCCAAGTCTCATAACCTTTCTGAATATGAACAGCCCCCTTATAAGCATACATAAAGCCTGCTCCGTCCGGGTTATTGTTAAAACAATTCTTGAGAATTGTGTCCGATGGAAAATTGATATTCTGCGGTTTGTAAGCGATAACGCACATTTGTGTCTCCTTTGCTTTAGTTGCTTGAGTTGTCTGTTAAGTCTGTTTCCCATTCGATGTTAGGGAACAGAGCGAGCATTTCCTTACGGAACGCACCACGCTTGTAGATGTACTTTGCTGTACTTTCTTTGATACCGCCAAGCCATGACAACAAGTCATTAGTTGTTACCTTGAGAATGTTGATACGACGGGCATTCTTTGTGATAGTTACAACGAAGTCAATCCAAGAGAAGAAAGACCAGGCATTGAGAGTGCCACGACCTAAACGATACTCAAATGTCGCATCGTTAGCGTTGTTGAGAGCAACATGATGTCCGCCCTCACGGTCAATCTTCTTCTTCCACTTAGAATACTTACTTCGTCGCGTATCTATTTTGTCCTCGTAATCGAGTTCATTCTTTTCGCAGTAACCGAAGTCGCGGCGGCGTGATACTTTGACAATATCTTCCCAGTTATCGTCAAAGAATGTATAAACTTTGGCGATTGCTCTATCCTGCTCGTCTTTATTTCTACCGAACATTCCACGAGATACATGAACATGGAGACCACAAGTTGAAGTGTCATGAGACCTATAGCCACGCTCTGAGAGGTAAGTAAGCATTTTACGCCACTTGTCAGCCTTATCCCAAAAATCACGAACGGTATGCGGCTGTGAAATACATTCAAAACCGTGATTGAGAGAACCGTCATGGGCATAACGCATTTCGTTATACTCAAGACCACAATGAGAACAAAGATTTGCTGCGGTCTCTCCATTGCGATGCTGATTACTTGAGTCGCAGTCGACTTCAAGTTCAAAGCCAAGACCTACGAACGAGTCTTCGTCTTTATAATCGCCAAAAAGAATAGGCTCGTGGTCGTGAGACTCACAATACTCTTCAATGATGCCATCTTCGTCGCCGTCGCCGTCGTCATGGCAATATACACACTCGCCGTCACCCCAATAATCGTCGTCATACTCAATATAACAGTTACAACAATCACAGTAAGAACGGTCATCCCAATAAGAGTCAGGTGCCCATATATAGTCCTGGTCTCCGTCTCCACGGCGGAGATAATCTGAATGGCCGTCGCCGTAATAGTAGTAATCGTTTTCAAACTCCATTGCCAGAGCATTAAAACAATAGTCACCATTTACGAGACCAACCAATTCGTCTGTGTCTGCCCAGTAACCTGTGTAATCACACTGCATAAGGTAATCATCACGACCGGCCTCATGCAATGCAGCCCATTTGAGCAAGTCGCCAATTTTTGCGATTGCACGGCCGTTATAATAGGCTTTCTCGTTTGGAATTTCAGTAAGTGCTGAAATATCGACATTATTGTCACTGTCGATTGTGACCTCTCCGCTGTAAGTGTGGTCGTTAATGACCACATTGATTGTTACAACTTCTTTTTCGTCCATAGAAGTCTCCTTGCTATCAACTGATAGCGTTTGAAAATAAAAAAGGCTCTCAATACGAGAGCCTTAAATTGCAAAATTGAATGTTAATAATTACAAACGACAAAGTTGTCATTCGGATAACGCAACTTTAACCGTTCTATTTCTCTGTAACAGTCCTGCTCAGAAACACTCCTAAACATTTCCTGCCCGTCCCGAATTCTGATTACCAAGTGAAACATCTCACCCCCTTATAACAGTTTCCAAATTTTAGTGGTTGCTTCGTTTACAAATTCGTGCGGTATTTCATACGCAAGATAGTTTTTGATTTTCTCTATCTTTTCTTCCAATTCTTTTGTTTCTGCTTTAGCCTTGTTGTAACCTAACTCTGCACCTTTTTTGAAAGCATATTGCATATCTTGTCTTGCTCTATCTTCTACAATAGCAACACAACCTTTTTCTACAAGTTTATTGCTAATTTCTTCTGCTTCTTTCTCAAACATAGTTACTCCTTGTGATAATCTCCTTAAAATAAAATAGGCGGTAGATCAACTACCGCCCGAAATAATGATGTGAAAAAAAGAACTCCCCCTTATAAAGCGAGTTCCCCGAAAATTTCCCTGGCCTTTTTAATAGACTCAAAGAACTTACACCAAAGTTTTTTACCGTTACTGTCATAGACTGACAAACAGTTGCCCGTCAAACAATAGCGGAGCGGCCCGCTATTAAAAGATAAGTGGTTCATGGTTACATCTCCTTTAACTTGCTTAAACCGTTTGCAATTCGTGCAAACTTACTTAAGCGTTTACCACGAGTTTCACTAATTACAAACTCGTCGCCGATAGAATATGCGTTGGCTATAATGAGCCCGCAAACTGCAAAATATAAAACCAGGGTTACGCCAATAATATTAACCAAAATTTCAGCCATACTGACACCCTAGAAATAGATTGGTGAACTTGTGAGAATTACTTCCCATTCGTCCGATGTGATGTAATCAAAAATGTCGTCGCTGATTGAACCTGTGTACATAAAAGTCTCCTTGCTATCACTTGATAGCGATTTTAATAATGGGAATTACATTCCCGAAAAACTGATTGCCCTTGAATTTAGGCTGCGTTTTTTTGCCCTTGTTTGGACACTGCCACGCCGCTTAAGTTCAACCCATAACTTTTCGTAGTCTTCGCACATACGCCCATGTTTAACAGCGTATTTATAAGACTGACATAAGAGTGTTAATTTTTCGCTATCACTCAAAGTTATCCCCCTAAACTATTGCGACATATTGCAAAAGCAATAAGAACCAATTAAAGATTTTCATAAATAATGCCAAGCGTAAAGCCAGCAATTAAACCGAAAGTGATTGAAATAGCAATTACCATGTTATCTCCTTAAAAAATAAGCGGTAGCCTAAAACTACCGCTTATAAGATAGTCGGGGAGTTGAACCCCGATAAAAGCAACCGTGCCTATCTAAAAAACCTTGCCTAAATCCAATAGGCGATAAAAACCCCTTGCTATCAACTGATAGCGATTAAAAAAACCTTGCTATCGAGCGATAGCGATTAGTGGGGTCGAGCAAGTCGACCCGACCCGGATTTTAGTTTCCGTATTTTTTAAGGAGTTTAGCCAACTGCTTGCGTTCTGCTTCTTCCTTGGCTTTCTTCCATTCTGCTTCGGGAATTACAGTAACATCGCAAAGGCAAGTGTCGTAAACCGTGAGAGCGACAGACAATGAGCCCGTCTTTTTATCACGGTGCACTTCCATAAACAGCGGCTTACCGTCAGCGTCGAGCATACGCAAAGCGTCATCCTTGACCGCACAAGTTGCACCCTGGATTGTCAATTTTTGCAGTTTCGCTAAATCGTCAAAGGTGATAATCTCGTCAGCCTTAAAATAACCCCGCTTGTCAATTTTTTTGCTGTCAGCGTAAAGGCTGTTAAGGGAATGGAGCGAAATTTCGCCCCTATCAAGACACATGGTGCGAATGAACGACAATTTTTTGCCGAGTTTCGGTGTAAGTCCTTCCTTTACCGTCATATTCTGTGAAGTGAACAAAGCGGTAAAATCAGCGTTTGACATTTTGCCATAATAGGCGAGTTTTTCCTTAGTCATAAGGTCTCCTAGTAAGCATATAGGCTTGCAATTTCAAAGTGGTATTTTCTGCCCATACGGGCATATAACGACTTGACAGTATTTGCAACTGTCTACATAATAAATATGTAATCGCCTAGATAAGTCATAAGCAAAAAAAAATCCCTTGCTAAAAAAACAAGGGATATCCGATTGTAAAATGAAGTCTTGCGATTAACCGTGTAGCACACTTCGAGTGTCAATCTACCGTGCTACACGTTGCTTTCTTTCCCCGAATTAACACAACATCAGAAGGAAACTCAAATTATATGTCTCGCATTTATACAAGGTTGTCCGATACTCTGACCGGGCATTGCCAAACCTTTATAAAATCCGTGCGTAACTCTTATTCTTTTGCCTTAATGCGTTCTGCTATGTGTTCGGGTTAGTGCTATTTTTAGAGGCATTGCACTTCGCTAGCGATGGGGTTGTTTTTTGGACTTTCAACCGCTTACCCCTATATACTGCATTATCACCATAATAGACAGTAACCTTAAACCGATAAAGGACTTTATATAAAAAGAACATCAAAAAACGCTAGGTATAAAATCGGGTATACACTAGCGACTTGCCAAGGGGTTGACTTTTGGTCAACCGTTTAACGTACCAAGTAAACACGTGCTAACCCCTAACGGGTGGTTGCAAACCGTTTGATTTTTAACGTATCTAACTAATACGGATACACTGTCAAACTACTGGTAGTTGACTGGCTTTAATCTTGCCACCGTGTTTTACTACGTCGACACGGTTTGACGTTTCTACTATTAAGGCTTAAAGGCTTAACTGCATAAGCAGTTGCTTTGTATTTCCTTTACCTTATGATATAACTATAGCACGGTATTATTCTTTTTACAAGTGTTTTTTGTATTTTATTTTATGTTTTTTACACTTATAACAGATATTTATATATCCCCAGTGGGGTTGCGGCGGCGGAAATCCGGGTGGCTTATCCCCTCTTGCGACCAAAGAATTTTTTCAGCCCTGCCTGAAAACAGGGAAGATGGGAAGGTAGGAAAGATAAATAAATCTATAGTAGATTGTAAACTTTGAGGTATGGGATTAGGTTTACAATTTGGTGGGTATTATAGATACGGTGATTAAATATATACTTGAAAGTGCGAATGACGGTGTAAAATATGTCAAACAGACTGATTTAGCGAGAAAATAAGGTTAAACAGACTTGATTTTAGTAGAAATAGCACATATAATGGGTTTATGAGTAATGAATTGATAAGTATGGCTCCTTTCAAAGGCGTTTTAGAGTCTAAAGGAGTGAAGATTAAATGGGTAGCAGAACAGTGCGGGATTAGGCCGGACAGGTTTACTGCCATTGGTACTGGAAGGTCTCTTCCCAAGACTGACCTCTTAGTTAAGATTGCAAACGCTCTCAATGTACCTTGTTCTCAGATAGTGGAGTTTAAGGATATAGAGCCTAATTCAATGCAGAAGAAATGGTTTGAAGAGAATCCGCTTACCTTCAAGAATGGCACGACAGGAGAACTTACCTACGAGCCTTTCTGGATGCTTATAGACGGCTTCCTGAAAACGGTAAACGAAGGTAAAGGTAAAGATGAGCCATTGTTAACAGCTAAAGATTTGATGGATAGCATTGAACCTTACAGAAGGCGTAATGGGCTTGTGTTTGGACTGAATGAAGAAAATCTTGAGAAGTCTATTGCGGCCCGTGGGCAGACCAGAAAGTTGGATTCTAAAAGAGTTTACAAAGCAAAAGGTTTGACCCCGGAAACCAGGACTAAATTAAGACAGAATAGACCACTTGGGCTCCAAACTATCTACGACATCTGTAAAAAGCTCGGCTGCTCAATTGACTGGGTTGTCGGATATAAATGAGATTGTAAACCCTAAAAAGGTCGATTTGGTTTACAATCCAAATGACGATTCAATTTTACAAAAAAAATATTTTTTCAAAGTCTGTATGTACAGACAAGGAGTATTTCGATGAATGAAGTAAAACTTTCCGGTAAGGTTATGAATGCGTATGTTCATAACACAACAGGCTTCCTTATGGTTGTAATCGCCTGTGTTCACGAGCACACGGTAAACGGCTACAAAGATGTATGCGAGTCTATCATCAGAGGCTGCCTGCCGGATAAGGTCAAGTCAAGAAAGCTTGATATTCAGAAAGGCGATATGGTTGAAATGACAGGTTATCTGAAACAGGACCATAGCCTTACTTCCGGTGGCAACGAACACAAAAAGGTAACTCTTTACCTCACCGATATCCACCTCACCGCCTAACCCTTCCCCTATATTGACGCATGGGCTTATGTCTGTGCGTCTTTTTTTTTATTTAAGTTTGATTTTTTTATCTCATACCTTTGAGGTATGGGAATAATTGCACCTTCATTTAATACAAAACAGAAACATCCTCAGGGAACCAAAAAAGCTCTCGAAGAAGCGATGTCTTATACAGCCAATCAGTTTATAGAGTCTCCTTTAACCGGAGAAAGAGTAACTAACTGGCAGGCCGTTGTAGACAGGCAGTTTAAGATTGCTCAGTTCGCAGAGTCAGATAAAGACGCTACATCTTCAGCAAAGTTCATTCGTGACACATTATTTGGTCGTCCTGCAGTTATGAAACAGGGCAAGAAAACAGATATCCCTGCAATCGTCTTCATGGAGAAGAACTCTGATATTCAGGACTTAATGAAAAAGGCTGATGACGCAGAAGACGATTCTGAAGAGCCTTTAATCGGCATCCAGTTTGAAGACGGATCTGAACTCTTAGTTGAGGCGGAGGACGAAGAATGACAAAAGTCCCGTTCCGCTTAACAAAACCTCAGCTTGAAATCCTCACAGATAAACACCGCTTTAAGATTGTTAACGCAGGACGCCGTTTCGGTAAGTCATTCGTTTCCGGTGCTGCAATTCTTGAACAGGTTTCTGTTCCGAACTCTATAATCTGGTATGTCGCTCCTACCTGGGATATGGCTAAAAAGATTATGTGGGACGACTGGCTTCCTAAGCATGTACCTAAAGAGTGGATTGCTGAAGTAAACAAAATGGATAAAGCCTATAAGTTCATTAACGGCTCTATCCTGTATGTAGTAACAGCAGATAACCCGGAACATCTTCGTGGTTCTTCTCTTAACCGTGTAATCCTTGACGAATGTGGCTTTATGAAGGACGGTGTATGGGAAATTATCCGCCCTGCCCTTGCTGATAAAAAAGGAGATGCAATCCTTGTTTCGACCCCTAAAGGCTACAACTGGTTCTATAAGATGTACAAAGAAGCCCTTGAAAACGAAGACTGGGCCGCTTTCCAGTACACAACTATCGAAGGTGGAAATGTAGACAAAGAAGAAATCGAGGCTGCTAAAAAATCTATGTCTCCTAAGATGTTTGCTCAGGAGTTCCTTGCTTCTTTTGAAAACCTCGCTTCCCGTGTTTACGATATGTTTGACCGTGAAAAGAATACCTGTGATTTAGACGAAAGCTGGGGCGCAGGTTCTACAGATGTTCATGTCGGTATCGACTTCAATGTTAACCCTATGACGGCAGCAATTGCAGTAAAACAGCGTGATGATGTCATCTTCTTTGATGAAATCGTTGAGCCTAACTCTAATACGCAGATTCTGTGTAATTCAATTCGTAAGAAGTTCCCTAAAGCAGATATATTCGTTTACCCGGACCCGACCTGTCGTAAAAGACAGACTTCTGCTGCAGTCGGTGAAACAGACTATGAGATTTTAAGGCGTAACCGCTTCCATGTCTGCTGTCCTAAAGCACCTTATTCATCAAGGGATAAGTTTAATGCTGTAAATACTGCGTTCCTTAATGCTAAAGGTGAAAGACACTGCTTTGTCACTAAAGGACGCTGCAAGAAACTTAAGGAAGCACTGGAAGGCTATTGCTACAAAGATAACGGCGAAGATACAGACAAAAGTTCTGGTCTGGACCATATCTCTGATGCGGCCGCTTACCTTCTGTGCTACTTAAAACCTATTAAAAAGACTTGGGGACTTAACCGTCCGAAAGTCTACGGGTTCTAGGGAGACACTATGGATTACAAATACATTTATAACAAGGGTTATAAAGACCATAGGGAAGAACTCTCACAGACAGATAAAGCGTACCTTGCAGGTATAAAACACACCTACGAGGCTATCGAGAACTTTCTTGATAAAGCAGACGATGTTTATGAGGAAATCCCTAAAACTGAAGTAGATGTATTTGGAAAAGTAAAAAGGACAATTCGTAGAACTGTTCTGAATGACCTTCGTCACTGGATTCGCTGTGAATGGTATGAAGCAATCGTTTCAATGATTGATGAAAGTGAAGATGAGATTAAGAAAGAGAATGAAGAATATGTAATTCCAGAGCCTTTATCTGAAGAAAATATCGGTTATGAAGAGGAGTAAATTATGTTCGGAATGAAACCAAAAACATTTCCTGTTACAAATGTCTGCACCGCTTACTCTGCACAGGTTTCCCGCTGGGGAGTATGTCGTGACACTATCGAGGGAGAAGATGTCGTAAAGGCTCGTGGTGAAGAGTATTTGCCTATGGCTTCAGGAAAGGATTGCGAAGGCCGTAAAAAGCGTTACGAAGCCTTTAAGAGGAGAACTCCGTATGTAAACTTTGTTGGTGGTGCTCATAGCATTATGCACGCTATGATTTTCAGAAGAAGCCCGACTGTAAGAGTTGATGAGACATTTAAGCAGAGCGGCTCTCTTAACGATGTAGACGGAAAAGGTAAAACTCTTTATCAGTTCGTTTCAGATTCTGTTTTTGACCTTCTTAAAACTGGTTTTGGTGCCTGGCTCTTGGACCAGCCTTTTGCTCCGGCAGGTCTTACAAAATTTGAAGCAGAAAAGAAAGGTATCAAACCTTATCTTACATACTACCCTGCCGAACAGATTATCAACTGGGTTTACGACAATTCAACAGGCGTAAGGAAGTTGAAACTCGTTGTACTTAAAGAATATGTTGACGCCTTTACTGACGAGTTTACAGTTAAACAGAAGCCAAGATATCGTGTTCTTGTAATCAATGACAGAGATGTCTATGAGCAGAGAGTTTACACTCCTGTTTTTAGGAATGTGGCCGGAAAAGAAGAAATCGAAAGTATGAATATGGAAATTATCCCTATCACAATTAACGGTGAAGAAATCAATTATATCCCGCTTGTATTCCTTCCGTACGAAAACCCAGAAAAACCGCCGCTTTTCGACCTTGCTATGCTCAATGTACATCACTATCAGTTGTCCGCTGATTACACAAACGGCGTTCATATGACAACTGTACCTACAGGATATATCACAGGTTACACACCCAAAGATGACGGTGAAGACGATGATATTACTCTTGGTGGTGACGCTTTCCTTACAGAAGAAAACTCAGATGCAAGATTTGGTGTTCTTTCATTCTCAGGAGAAGGTCTTGAACACTGTGAAAAGGCAATAGATAAAATTGAAGCTCAGATTGCAGGTATCTTTATGAAAAATATTGCGCCTGACAAAAAGACTTCAGAAACTGCAGAATCTGCTTATGTTCACCGCTCTGGTGAAAATGCCCGTCTTGCAACATTCGCAAGAAATGTAAGTGAGAAGTTATCACAGATTATCTCCTGGTACGAAGAATGGTGTGGATATGAAGGACTTGTTGAAATCCATCTGAACTACGATTACGAAACAATGAGCCTTGACCCGAACATCATCAACTCTATTGCAAATATCTCTGGTCAGGGCAAGTTCCCGTTGTATTGTGTATTCTACATTTTACAGCAGCAGGAACTTATTGACCCGGATATGAACTATGACGACTTCATATTCCTCATAGACCAGGAAAACCTTGAAGGTAATTCTGCACAGGAAATATATGAAGCGTTCAAGAAGCGTCTGGCAGAGCGTGACAGACACCTTAAAAATGCTTAGGAGGACTAAAATGGCTAAAAGAAATATTTTCAAAAATCGTGGTAAAACTTACATATTCTCAAATAAAGGCGGTGGCGGAGAATCAGGTGTAACCGTTACACCTTTAACTGTAACAGAAAACGGCACCTACACTTCTGCAGCAGGACAGGCTTATTCACCTGTCACAGTTAGAGTTGAAGGTGATGTAGAAGTCGAAGATAACAAGCCTGTCAGTATTTCTGAAAACGGTACTGTCGTAATAAACCCAACCTCAGGCAAGGATGCTATGGCGAAAGTCACCGCAACAGTAAATGTAACACCAGTTCTTGAAACAAAAACTATCACAGAAAATGGTACTTACACACCAAGTTCTGGAAAAGATGGATTTGGTGAGGTAACAGTAAATGTAAGTGGTGGCGAAGGTGGTGTTGTCACATTGTATGCTTTTGAAGGAGGTGAAGGAGTTGTATTTTTAACCACTCTTGAAGCTGGTGTAACAACTCTTTATGAAAGCACTCAATCAGGGCTTAATGTTTGGGGAGATTACGAATATAACGGTAGTGACATTATTGAATTCCAATCACACGACTATTTTAGAACACCAGCAAGAGACCGTACTTTTGCAACAGGTGAAGGTGGTGCTTTGTATTGTTGGAAAGGTGCAGGAGGGTATACATTTTATACTGCGTCTGCAACTCCTGCTGACGAGGCTCTTATATATACAAATATAGGGGAAAGTGGACAACCATCTGAAATAAATAGAGATTGGTTTAGAGTTAAGCATTACTCCAACGGTGCAATAACTGTTCAGGAAAAAAATACACAACTCGATGAATGGGAAGATTATACATCACCTGCGGAGGAGACAGAGTTTTCTCGTTATAATGAAGGCGATATTGTTCTTAGTGCAGACATTGAAGAAAACAAAGCCGCAACAATTGATGTAAGCCAGTATTCTACTCCTGTTGAAATCACTCCTACTTCTGGAAAAGACGGAATGGCAAAAACAACAGTAATGCTTACAAACATTCCTAGTGGAACAGTAACTGCTTATTGTTGGAAAGTCGAAGGTGTCGGTTTTGAGTTTAGTGAGTACAGATATTTTAACTTCTCAGAAGCACCGGCGGACAGAACGGAGATAAATACTAAGAAAGCTGCAAGACTGTACAAAGACAGCTCCGCAGGCAATATTCAGTTTATGGCTATAGAAACTTGCGGCTTCGATACCTATACTAAGGTTAGTAGCACAAGTTTCACAGGTGAAGCCGATGGAGATGAACTCAGTTTTACTCGTGTTGCAGGAAAAGATTTTACCCTTTGGTCATAATTTTTATAAAATGTAAGTTATAACATAGGAGATAAAAGATTAAGTTCCATATTTCTTTAGTCTAATGTTCTTAATTAAGGAGGGCACGCTATGTACTCAATCTTAATTAAGAATGGTGACAGTGCTGCTTACAAGTACGCTATTGATGAAACAACTGGCGAACAGTTTGCAGGCACACTTGCTGAAACAAAAGAGAAGTTTAACGACCTTTTGCAGAAGTACCCTATTTCTAAACTTGTAATTGTCCATAACACGACAGTTACAGCAGACCTTTCAATTGTCGATGTTGAATAGTCTTAAAAGGTGCCAGGCAAACTGGCACCTTTTTTATTTAAGTAACTTATTTTTCAAACCTATACTTACCCTATCCTATGAAACTTGAAATAACACTTGAAGAATACCAGATAATCAGAAGCGGGCTGCTAGAACTGCCTGCTAAAGCTGTTTTGGAGTTGCTGTCAAAACTTGATAAACAGGTTATTGAACAGAGAACAAAAAAAGAATTGCCAATGGCAACCGTAGGAGCATGATATGGCACTTAAAAGATTTAACGGAAACCATGAATATTATTACGATACAGTCGGAGATACACACGAACTCACAGACAATGATATTATCCCGTTCACACATAAACCCGGAACAGAAGATGACGAAGACGGTAAAGTAAAGTTATCCGAACTTAAAAAATACATGAATACAGTGCAGGATAATACAATTATTGCTATTCAGGCAAAAATCCCGTCGGACGCAAGTTCAACTAATAAACTTGCAACAAGCGACGGGGTTGCTAACTCTCTTTATGGGTTTTCATATTTTAAAGATTTAGACACTATGGGTTGGTATAAGATTTGTACTTTCGGTAAAAGATACCTGGCGTCTACATTAAATATTGATTTAAATCGTTCGTTTAATCACGCACCAGGTGAATCTCATAAAATTAAAATTGCATACTCTTGGAACAAAGCCTCAATAGAAGAGTTAGCGTCATGCGGAACACAATTATTTGATAAGATAAGAATTTGCTATAATGATAATAATTACGATACTATGGCAATTTATGTACATTACAATGCTTCGATAGATAACGATTGTTATTTCAATGTTTCAGCTTGTCAACTACCGAAAGTCAGTCTATATAACTTTGAAACAGATTCTATAGCATGGTCTAATAATATTGAGTTTAATCTGGGTAGTAATGGAGTGTATCAAAATGGCGAAAAGGTAGTAACCGAAAGCGATTTAACAGTTACCGTTGATAATACAAGCCAAACCACACTTGTAGAATTGCTATCTTCTGCCACCGCACAAATGAATGCTGAACAACCTTACATATGTAAACTCAGAGGCAACGGAACGGGATTATATACGGGTAATATAATGACGTACCAAAAAAGCGCAACTCCTGTTTACGCAATGGCGCTTCTTATTCGATACGACGGTACAACATACAAATGTAAGTGTTTGAACGGCACATGGACAACGACCGCGATTTAATCCAGACTACACGCAATCCTGAAACGTGACAATAAATCTGTATCATATATAATATCATGTAAAAAACATATCAAGGTTTTTTAATCTGGATTAATTTAATAAAGTTCAATTGGGGTGACACAATTGATATAGGAGACGCAAGTGCAGCTACGATTAAAATTACAAAATTAGACACTACTATCCCTGGTGTAAATGACCATGTACGGTATTACATACCAGCTACATCATATGCTGTACAGGCTACAACATCAGGCTCAAATGCAAACTATTACTTTGGTACTTATGGAACTTCACTTCTGGTAAATTTGGTTAATCCAGATGGTATTTATACCGATGTAAGACTGGAAGATGGTAAATTCACATTTAAGTGTTACTTGCAGAGTGGTGCTTATAGTAATAGTGTAGGCACTAAACTTTACGGTGCCATAGCTGTAGGCAGAATGTTCTTTGTTGATGCGTTAAATACAATGTTATGCAAATCATTTACGTACTCTCAGTTTTCAACCTGGGCAAACTCGATTACTCGTAGAATGGATATAGGTAATGGTAAGGTAATATTTGCTGGTGAACCAGATGTAGAGGACCTTATTGCACAGTCAAAACATGATACTAATGATGTGCCACTTAGCTTTGGTAATACCACAATTGGGGGTATAACCCACTATAATGGCGTTACATTATATTATGAAGCATTTGTTATATTACGAATTAGTAGTGGTACACATACTTCAGGTAATGATACTGGAGCCGGTGAAATGTATTGTACTGTAGACCTTAGCGGATTTATTGCGCAGTACAGTTGATAGCGTTATACACCTATGATTTAAGATAAATAGGTGTAAAAACAATTAAGATTTTTATTTTCCTCACCTACACTACTTTTAATGAAAGAGTTTGTAAAAATCAAAGACTTAACTCCGAACGATTTTAATATAAAATGGCGTATGACGAATCTATGTAACATTCACTGTTCGTACTGTATCCGTTATAAACATAGAGTTGATATAAATGATACTTGTGTCAAAGAAAATGAAGATAAACTCTGTGAAGTTGCCAGAGATATTTCTAAATTATTAGAAAAAACAAAGTTTAACAATATCCGGCTTAATCTAATTGGCGGCGAAGTTACAATCTTTGACCTCAAAAGAATACTGGCTAATATTACGACAGATAAGGTTAAAGTAATAAACATTACATCTAATCTTATGCGGGATGTCCAGTATTATATAGAGTTAGCGGATTTCTGCTATTCTCGTAATATTAAGTTATCTATATGTTTTTCTTGTCACTATGAATTCATTACTCTCGACAAGTATTTTGAAAAAATAAACCAGTTAAAAGGTAAAATTGACTGTCTAACTTGTGAGCTCGTTTCTAATGATAAAAATCAGGAATTATGTAAAGATTTTATTGCCAGATGTGAAAAGTGTGATGTGTATTATTTCCTTGACGCCGATATAAGACAGAACCAGGCAGAAGCAAGAGAAAAAGGATTATTAACTAGCAGCAAGAAAAAAGAACCTCGTTATAAAGTCACATTTGCAGATGGAACTGAGAAAATTTTTGAAACTAGAAATCAGTTTCTTACTAGCAAGGAAATTAAAGGCACAAAAGGCTTAAAGTTTATTCAAACTGGGGGAATGTACTGCACTAACTCTTATAATTACATTTACATAGAGTTTGATAAAGTAAACGGTAGGAGTAGTTCTGGAAGCGGATGTCATGAGTTAATCCCTGTCAAAGACTTCAAACTGCTTGATAAACCCGCAAAATGCAATAGTGATTATTGTACTATTTGCGGACATATGGATTTATTCAAAGAATTATAATATTTCCTGGTTTATCTTACTTTAGTTAAGTCTTACATTTTTCTCGCCTACACTACCCTTAATGAAAATTACATTAATGGGCGAAACGCCATCGAAGAAAAATTCACGCATTAACACTCGAAGCGGAAGGTCATTTCCTAACCAGCGGTATATGAAATGGCATAACACTGTTGTAAATGAATTGCAGGTATTATTGCTCCAAAAACAGATACACACTTTCCCGGAAGGTGTAAAAGTTAAAATGACTGTACACTTCATTCATTCTGATAGAGTTCGTCGTGATTCAGATAACCAACTTTCATCTATTCTTGATACGCTCGTAGACGCAAAAATACTCCCTGATGATAACTGGAAAGTTATTCCAGAAAAGCATATCTATGACGAATATGAGAAAGGTAATGCCAGAGCAGAAATCGAGATTACGGAGATAGAAAATGGTTAAAGATGAAGATAAGTTAAAAGAGACTCTTAAGCATTATGTCGACCTCGAATTGTATGCCAATGGCGTTTATGATGAAATTGAAGAAAGCCTTGTCAAACTTTACGGAAAAATAGACGGTACAATCCTTGCCAATGATTACATCGCTACAAAAAAAAGTTATGGAGCAATCAATTCTGTACTCGATGAAACTTACAAAGAATATGAGGATGAATTAAAAGAACGGCTTAATGATGAGGCTGAAAAGGTTAAAGAACAGGAACAGAAGTTCTTAAAGTATATGTACGGTACTGCTCTTGTCCTAAGTGCAGTTACTGCTGCCTCTGTTTTATTTACACCTTTTGATGATAAAGATACGATTAAAACCTTTTCTGAGCGTTCGATAAGAAATATCAAAAGAACCTATGATACAGCACTCCGTTCTGGGTATATGTTCGGACAGAAATCAGAAGATGTTGTAAGTCAGGCTAGAAAAAGCCTTAAAACAATTAACAATGGTATTCACAACGGCGTCATTACTGCTGTACCTGGCTTTGCTAAAACAACTGACAGAATTATTTTCCAGAAGAACGATATTGAGGTTGTATGGGTATCAACTTTAGATGGTAAAACCTGCCTTTACTGCGCTTCTCTTTCCGGTAAAAAATTCGCATCAGTAAGTTCGGCTCCAACTACTCCACACGATTTATGCAGATGTGTTTTAATGCCTGCTCAGTTTGTCGATGAAGTACCTGACTTCAAAGGCTTTATAAACAGCCTTACAGAAGATGAGCAGAAAGAAGTTTTAGGTGCAAATAGATTTAAGATGTGGAAAGAGTACGATGTTTCTTTGGACAAATTCTTAAATGACGGCAGAGTTGTTCCGTTAAAAGACTTGGACACAAATTAAGCATTTATTTTTTCTTACTTAGACTTGAAGTATGAAATATCTATACTTCAAAATACGCAGAAACTTCTGGACTTTAATTTCTAAAGTTTCAGCACATCTCGCAACAAAAATCAAATCAACAATTCCAGTCTCATTACTTGAATACGCTTTGAATAAGCGGGGAATCGCATTATCAGACGAAGCGACTTACTGCATGATTCAGGTAACTAAATGGCAGTCCAAAGCCAAACTCTGTGTTTTGGCCCACAAAGAAAACGAAAAAGCAGTCTCGAAGAAAGATAAGTAAATCAGATTTAAGTTCATTTTTTTTTAATTCTATCCTTTTTACGAAAACTGATAGGAGAACGCTCTGGAGAGTGAAACTTCTATATTGTTCTTAGGAAGGAACCTGTTTTTCTTAACAAAGGAGTAATGCTATGGCATTTACCAAAGAAGAAGTTGAAAAAATTCTTGCTGGGCAGGAAGAAAACGAGAAGAAGATTGAATCTATCTTGAACCTTTACAACGAAGATTTGAACGGTCTGAAAATGACTCGTGATGATCTGAAAAGGGAAAAGCAGATTCTGAAAGAAAAGTTTGACGAATTGACTGCAAAAACAGCGAAAGATGCGGAAGACTTTGCGGCTTTGCAGAAACAGCTCGAAGCAAACTCGCCTGATGAAATTAAAAAGGCTTTTGAACAGAAACAGACAGAACTTGAAAGTTCTTACAAAGGTGCTCTCTCACAGAGAGATGACACTATCAAGGACCTTACTGAAAAACTCAACGCTTCAATGGAGTCTGAACACTCTTTGAAGTGTATGCAGAATTTCAATGAAGCTCTGACAAAGTATGATGTCGAGCCTACAAGCCGCGACGACTTGTTCGGTTTAATCTTCGGATTGAAGTGTTCCAACTTCTCTGAAAGAGATTTGGGAAATGGTATGCAGCTCATAGATAAAGACGGACGCACAGTTGAAAGTGCTATTCGTACATTCTTTGAAACACCATTTGGAAAGAAGTTCTTAAAGAACACCTCAACAGGTGGTGGTGCGGGTACAGGAAGTGCAGGTTCTGCACCTACTCAGCTTAACCCGTTCAAGAAAGAAACTTTTAATTTATCAGAGCAGGCAAGACTGTACCGTGAAAATCCAGAACTTTATGCTCAGATGAAAGCGGCAGCAGGAGCTTAACTCTGAAGATTAGTAGGAGAAAATTATGGCTACTACAAAAATTTCAAATGTAATTGTACCTGAAGTGTACAATCCGTACCTGATTCAGAAAACAGAAGAACTTAACGCTGTAATCGCTTCAGGAATTGCAACTCGTGACCCTAACCTTGTGTTCCCGAATGTTGGCTCACAGGTAAAAGGTGGTAAAACAATCCATATTCCTTTCTGGAAGAGCCTTGTAGATGCAGCCGGTGCTGATGATGAAATCCTCTCAGACACAACTGCTCTTTCAATCAACAACATTGACGCTGGCGAATCAGTAGCCGCTATTCATGTTCGTGGTAAGGCTTGGGGTGCTAACGACCTCGCTGGATTCTTCGCTGGCTCAGACCCGATGCTCGCTATTGCTGATATGAACGCAGCATACTGGGCAAACCGTATGCAGCATGTCCTTGTAAAATCTCTCGAAGGTATTACAGACAAAACAAACGGTGCTATCAAAGACCATGTAGTTGACATTTCTGGTGAAACAGGTGCCGCTGCTGTTCTTTCTTCAGAAGCAATGGTAGACGCTATCTACAAGATGGGCGACCACGCTTCAGAACTTGCTGGTATCATCATGCACTCACAGGCTATGGCAAAACTCGTTAAGCTCAACCTTATCGACACCATCCGTGATGCAGACAACAACATCGAATACAAGGCTTATATGGGTAAGAGAGTTATCATTGATGACACTCTTGCTGCTACAAGCGGTGCTTATCCGATTTACTTCTTCGGTCAGGGAGCAGTTGCTTTCAACGAAGACACAACAAGCCTCGATATCACAGAAACAGACCGTGATTCTCTTGGCGGAAACGACATTCTTATTTCACGCCGTGCATTTGTTATGCACCCTCGTGGATTGAAATGGGTTGGTACTCCAGTAGGAACAACTCCTTCAAACGCAGAACTTGCAACTGCTGCTAACTGGGAGCTTGCAGATTCTCTTAAGAATGTACCAATCACAAAGCTTGTTGCAAAACTTGCTTAACAAAAAGGCAGGGTGCTTTCGGGTGCCCTGCCCTATTGCTTTTTGCATAAATAGTGAGGTGAACTATGAGTATGCTCCCATTTATTCTTATGCGTAAGCGTGAGGCTGCTAAAAACGCTTCTGCTGAAACAAAAGAAGAAGTAAAACAGGAAGTTGTAAAAGAACCTGTAAAAGAGGAAGTTAAGGTGGAACCTGTAAAGGCAGAACCTGCTAAGGAAGAAAAGAAACCTGAAACTTCTAAATCAAAAAATAAAATGCGTGACGCATAAAAGGATTTGATTATGGCTGATGTAGAAACAGAAGAAAAGGAAGTCTCTCTTGTGGTCGAGGATGGCTCTTGCGTGCCTAATGCGAACTGCTATGTCAGCCTTGAGTACGCAGATGAGTATATGAAAAACACCGGTCACAAAGAGTGGGCAAATCTTTCTGACAATTCAAAGAAATCATATCTCATTAACGCAACAAAATATATCGACCGCACTTATTCGAAAATTGGCTGGAAAGGAATTAAGAAGTATCACAGAAGCCAGTCATTGTGTTTCCCTCGTGTAGAACTATACGATAAAGACGGATTTGAAGTAGAGGGAATCCCAGAAGAATTAAAAGAGGCTGTTTGTGAAGCCGGATTTATTTCAACTACAACTTCCCTTTTCGTTGTTAAAGATTCTTCTGGAACAGTTAAGAGACAGAAAGTAGATGTACTTGAAGTTGAATATTATTCAGAAAGCGATTCTTCTGGAGGGTATATTTCAAGATTTACAATTCTTGACTCTCTCCTTGCAGATTTCTATAAAACAAAAGCTGACTCCAATCGTGTTAAAAGAGCAATTCATACAGACCTTCTCGGAGGTAGAATCTAATGGATTATGCAGTTCTCCGTTCAGTTGCTGACTCTATAATCACAGGCTTCTCTAATGGACAGGTCGCTATTCTTCTTAGAGGTGTCGAAAACAAAGACCCAAAAACAGGGAAAATAGAAAAGACTTATGAGCAGGTAACTGGTGGACTTGCAGTTATGACAAACTATACAGCAGAAGCGATTGCTGCAAGTGGCGGTTTGATTAACGCTGGTGATGTTAAGTTTGTTTGTAACTTCACTGAGAAGCCTACAGAAACCAAAGACAGAATCCGTTATGCAAATGTTGACTATAACATTATTCACTGCAGACCAGTGGACCCGACTGGGGAATATGTAGTCACCTATGTAATCCAGGGCAGGAAGGCATAGAGTGTCTATTGCTTTTAATATTAAGGTTAAGTCTGCCAACGGGTTCTCTAGTGTAAAAAAATTAAAAGACACTAGATTGGTAAGCGAACTTATTACCACAGCTATAAAAAATGACATAACAACTATCAAAGGAAACGCAATAGTTGAAACTATCGCAAGACATAACGAGAGAGTTTTGTTTCAGTCTGCTATGTTTTTCCAGAGAGTTGTTACAAGAACTCCTAAAGATGAAGAGTACAAAGGCTATCCTTACAGATATCATCATTATCCAGATGATGATTATGTATGGAAACACTGGGAAGTAAGATATTGGGGAAGAAAAGTAACGGCAGAGGAAATGGGAGAAGAACTTTTCGCTGACAATCTTTTCAACGACCCTGAAATAATAAAAAAAGTTGCCGAGCAGTTGAGGATAAAACTTTTTGGTGGAGACAAGTTTTATCAAAGAAGAACCCGCATAAGAAATGTCAGGTTTGTTAATGAACATCCACGCTTCGCTATGCTCGAATACGGAGGATACAACACAAACGAACCACCACCTGCAGCCGGACCGAAACATATGCACGGTTTACAGAACGGATATTCTGTTCAGGCTCCATACGGAATGCTGCGTATAACACAGGCCGAAATGGAGCAAATGAAGATAGGAGAATTCGATAAGTGGCTAAGTAAGTTTAAGACCCATAACAGAGGAATAAAAAGAGTTCCTTCCAGGTCTGCTGTAAAAAAACTTACTGCTGTTATCGGAGATAGGACACATTTAACAACAAAAGATATAGATGCGGTCCTTAAGATATACGAGGTATTGTAATGACAGATAGTTACATTTGGCAGAAAATCCGGCAGAGATTTTTAAGCGTTGTTGAAAATTATAATACTCTTATGGATAGAGAACTGGTTATCATTGAGCCTAACAACCTCTCTGAAAGACCAGTTAACGAATTATGGCTTGAAATATTTCCTTTGCACGCAAGCCCTGTACAGCAGGAGCTTGGGACTAGCGGACGCAATAGGTGGACATTCGGATTACAGATTAACATCAACAGTCCGAGGGATATGGGCACTTACGATATTGATGTGGTTTACGATTTTTTCGCAGACAACTTCAAGCGTGGTGATATTTTTGACGGAATAAGAGTTTTGAAAACTGCGTATCGTTCTTCCGCACGATTACAGGACGACTATTATTCTGTGCCTGTGACCATAATGGTTCAGGCAGATTTGGATAATTAAGGAAAGGACTATGGCTATTAGAAACCCTACTTTCAATCTGAAAACAGGAGCAGATTCCGACCTTATTGTAGCTCGTGAAGTTACAGAAAGCGGAAGCTCTCTTGGTAAGATTAAACGCAAAGACGGTATTTTTAAGTTTCCTTATCTGACTCGCCGTACAGGTGATACACTTACAGGAACAACTGAAAATATCGAGTCAAATGAACTTAAACATGGACGAACAAAGTCGGCTCCACGCAAAGGTACATCTTCTTCAAGCGGAGACATCAACTTTGAATTCAGCCCTGAAACATTTGACGATATGCTTGAAGCTGTTTTCCGTGGGGAATGGAAACGCTGGGGAAGTGACACAAACTCTCCTTCAAACAAAAATCACAATGCTTATCAGGCTGGTTACTTTGCAACAAAGTGTGCAGAGGCAGCAAGTGGTAAGAAACTGATTTACGATGGAACAGGCGTAGGAGATAATGAAGGTCTCGTTCATGTAAAAGGAAATGGGGCCGGATTTATTATCCACGAACTTAACTCAGAAACAAATGATGTTAAGTATTCTCTGCTCCGTAAATACGGCGGACAGAAGAACGAAGATTTGTGGCAGGAGTTCTCTCACTGTGCATTGAACACTTTTGCTCTTTCTGTTGAAATCAACTCTATCATCACAGGTTCATTCGGCATCATGGGTACAAACAACCCTAAGATTTTCAATTCAAAAGAACTTTCTTATGAACTTGAAAGCCGTCTTGCAAGTGTTGAAAACGCTGATTCTTACAACAACAAAGGCAACTGGGCAGCAAGTACAGCCTATGTAGTAAACGATGTTGTTTTCGAAGCAACAACTGAAAAATACTATGTATGTAAAACAGCCCACACATCTGGTGACGCTTTTGACCCAGCAAACTGGGAAGTATTTGAATCATATGAATACATTGATTCAATCCCGGAAAAAGCAACTGACACAATGCAGTTCACTGCTCGTGAAGGATTCCTTTACATCAATGGTAAACAGATTGAGTTCGCACAGAGCCTTTCTTTTAACCTTGATAACGGTTTGACACAGAAGTTTGCTATCTTCGTTCCGAACGCTATCTCAACTTCACCACTTACACTCGATATCACTGGCGACCTGTCAACATATCTTGTAGGCGGCGAAAGCGATGCAAAGAAACTGTTTAACGACGCTATTGCTGATGAAACAGTTGAACTTCTTTTCTGTTTCCAGGACAAACTTGAAGACCCTACAGCACTTTATGTGTTCCAGGTATTCAATGCAAAACATACTGAAAACACTATCAACGGAAACGGTGAAGATACATTCGATGAATCCCTGCCATGGCAGTCATTTAACGAACAGGCTTGCCGCGTATTCCGTATAATGCTTCCTCGTGTTACAGACCTTGAAGCACAGGAAGTTGTTGCCGAAGGAGACACACCAACTGGAAATCCTAACCAGATTGCTCTGCTTCCTAATGTTATGCTTTCTGCAGATGATGACCTTACTGGTATTGAAATTACATCTACTCTTAACGGTGTAGACAATACTTCAGAAATGGCATTCACATCACCAACATTTGTTGCTGATACAGAAAGCGACAACTACGGAATGATTGTTGCCGGATTTACTCCTGTAACTCAGACTTCTGAGGAACAGATTGTCGGCGTAACAATCAAGTGGAATGATATGGAATTCACCAAGTCATTCTCTGTTCCGGCAGTTTAAGTTTGGATTTTTTCCAAACTAAGATATAACCGTGCTCGTAAGGGTACGGTTATTTTTTTTATCTCAGGAGATTATATGGCTGAAAAAGAAGAAATTACACAGGAAGAAGAAAAGAAAAATGTAGTTGATGTTGCAGATTTCTTTACAAAAGAACGCTCTGAAAAAGGCGTATGGTTCGAACCGAATATCAACGGAAATATCGGTATCGAGTTCCTTGTAATTGGTGCAGAATCAAATGAAGCTGCTCAGATTCTTTCAGATTATGACAAAGATGTCACACGCATTAACGAAATTAAAGAACCGGAAAAGCGTAACGAAGAACAGCGCAAGTCTATGGCAAGCGTTGCTGCAAAACTCGTTAAAAACATCAGGGCTGTAAGTGGAATGAAAATCCTTATCGAAGGCAAACCACTTACATATTCACACAGCACAATCTACACAATTATGTACAACTCGCTGTCTATTGCAGACAAGATTGTACGCTTTGCTCGTAGAGACTCAGCTTTTATGGCGAAGAAGTAGATTTAGAAAAATTTGTCAGACACTACTTCTTTATGAATACGCCCTATTCTGTTAAGAAGACTGTTATGAAAAAAGGTAAACAGGAAACAGAGACAGAATGGGTGCGTAATGCTGACAAGAAAAAAGACTTTATAGAAAAATTTGGGGAAGAAAAGTTTAAGAGCGTAGCATTAAAAGACCCTAAGAAATGGGGAAAGTTTGTTACACCTGAACTTCCTAAACGATTTGAATGGATATGGCTTACATTTTTGGATATATGGAGAACTTGCAGTCGTGATTTTAACGGAAATGTAGTTCTCACGCCAAGAACGATTCTTGACTATGCAGAGTGTTTTAGTTTGACACTTACAGTGTTTGAGAAACATCTGATATTCAGAATTAAGTCATGGGCAGAAGACACAATTTACTCTCTTAAAGAGAAGGATAAATAATATGGCAGATACAACTATTGAAGAGCAGATTTCCATTGGAATTCAGGATGGTTTTAGTACAGCCCTGAAATCTATGCAGACTCAGTTGACTGCCATACTTGCTCCTTTAGGGGAAGTGTCCGTAAAACTTGATGATATTTCAAAATTAAATCTTTCTAAGACAATAAACCAGCTGTCTAAAATGAAAGGCAGTGTTGTAGATATTAGTAATGCAGCTGGTAGAGTACAATTCAAAAAAGACGCAAATGTAAGTAAATCCGCTATGAATAAAGCCATAAAATCAAACAGCGATTTTATGGATGTTCAGACACAACTCGGATTAAAAGAAATTTCAAATTATGAACGCTTAATAGACATTAGGCTTAAAGAACTTGAAGCAAAAGTGACATCAACGAATGCCTATGCAGAAGATGTTGCAAAGCGTGTGTCAAAAAGAAGCCGTGAACGCAATTTGGCGGCAGATACAAGAAATAAAAATGCCAGTGCCAATTTCAAAAACGCAAAAGCAGAAGCTTTATTAAATTCTGACCAGGCAAGATTTGCAGGTGGTTGGCGTGGTGGCATCACTTCCATACTTTCTCATTATGGAACTACAATGAGACATAGACCGGTTTTAGGTATTCTCGAAAGATATGGTAATCGGTTAGGTCAGAATAAAGAAGGCTGGGTTGGAAGACATTTTGGTAAATTAAACGAAGGTGAAAATAAAGGCTGGAATGTAAACAACTGGTTCGGCGGTCTTATGGCTAAAGGAACAGTTAAAGGCTTAGGTATAAATGCTGGTGGGCTTGCTCTTGGTGGTTTTGCTACGGTTCTGGCAGGAGCTGTTACAGCAATTGAAAAATTCAGAGACGCAACATTAAGTGCTTACGGGGAAATGCAGAAACTTTCAATTTCTATGGAAGTTGTTTATGGTTCTAAATCAGAATCAAACGCTGCATTTGGACAGCTACAGCAGTACGCTACCCACTCACCTTTCTCTGTATCAGAAACAACTGAAATGGCAATTCTCTTAAAACAGTCAGGCGTATATGCTTCTGATTTACAGAAAACTCTGGAAATGATTGGCGATGTTTCTTCTGGTAATGAAGAAAAGATGAAGCGTATTGCAAATAACTATGCACAGATCCAGGCTATCGGTCACGCAAATATGCTTGATATGAGGCAGTTTGCTTATGCCGGACTTCCTATCTATGAAGAAGTAGCAAAAACAATGAATACCTCACAGCAGGCATTACGCTCTATGATTTCAAACGGTGAAGTTACTGCTGAAATTATGGAAGAAACATTTAAGCGTATGACCAGTGAAGGTGGTATGTTTTTCAAATCTGTTCAGAAAGGGTCTAAGGCTTACTCTGCCCGACAGATAAACTTACAGGATATCCAGAATATATCAAAAGCAAACTGGGGTGAATGGCTTTGGAATAATGGAAGTGGAATCGCTGGGAATTGGTTAAACTTCAAAGAAGGATTCGCTGAAGCATTCGGTGATATAGGGAAAAGATTATCAGTAAATCAGAATTATGAAAATGCCCTAAATTCAGATGCATATATAAGCAGTCTAAAAAGAGCTTATGCAGAAGCGTTAGCAGAAAATAATGAACCACAGGCAGAAATGCTCAAAAAAAGCATTCTGGAAGCTCGTGGGGCTGGATATGGTGAAGACACAATAATCGCAGGCTATCGTGAAAAATTATTTAAGGACATGGGCTGGGATAAAAAGACTTTTATTGATGAAAGAGAAATGAAAGCCTTAAAGAATCAGCTGGACCTCTTAATTAGAAATAATGCTGAAATACCTACTGAAAATATGCGTGGATACGGCGGCTACATAATTCCATACAAAGATAAAATTATGGATACTCTTATTTCTCAAACTATGGAAAACCCTGCCGGGGTAAATAGAGCATTCTCATGGAGCAACCCTGTTGCACAATCACAGGCGTCGGCAACAGCAAAAGTAATAGAAGGCTCGTTTTCTAGGTCTGATTTATATAACGCATTAATGAAATTCTCTGACGAATTAACTAGCAGTGGAGAAAGAGTAGCCCAGGCTTTAGCAGTTATGCAGTCAGAAATAGCCACATTCGCAAAAACTGCAGCTGACAGTACAAATAAAATAGCAAGAGCTTCTTCTAGTTTAACATCTCGCGTGACAGAATATAAGCAGTTACATGACCAGACTCCAGAAGCTAAAGCGGAAGTGGAAAGAAAAAGATTTGCACAGTATCAGAAAGATAAGCGTGATATTGAATATTTTAATAAGATATTTAATCCGCAAACAGATACATTCACAAGAGATGAAGACTTAAGAAAGAGAATGGATAGGAAAACTCTTGAGAAGGTTTATGGATCGGGGTGGTTATCTGCAAGTCCGTTAACTTGGAATAATGCTATGTTTGATTCAGGAACTTCTGAAGAACGCAATAAAAACACCGAATTCTTACTCACTAAATTGGATGAAGCTATTTATCAGTTTGAAATCTTAGGAAATTTGAATAAAGAAGAGGAAAAAGCCAATAAAGAAATTGTAAACTTAAGAAAGAATCTTAAAGATTGGATAGGGAAAGGCGACCTTGGAAAAGTACAGAAAAGTTTGTTCGCAATTGATACTGCAAGTTATAATGTTAGTGGCGTAGCTGGAAATATCCTCCAGTCTATTTTCCAAGATTTTGATGCACCAAAAGAAATTGCAAAATATGTATCTACCATGCAGGGTGACGCATATATCTCATTATGGAAACGCATTATGGGTGGAGCAACTGGTTGGGACCCCGAACGGATAAGAGGAACTGCTGTTTCTTTCCTTGATACATATCAGACTGCACAGTCAAGAAATATTGTAGGCGGTGCAATTAAAGGTATGGTTGAGGCTGGTTACTCTATGCAGAGGATTGCAGACTCATTTGAATACGAGAATAGAACAAATAAACTTGAAAACACTCGACAGATAGACTGGACTAAAACATTGGAAAAGGTTTACGGGGGAGGTCTGTTTGGAGGAAATACTAAAACACAGGCAAAAATCTCTACACGCTTAGCAGAATCAACAAAGGCTGCTATTGCAGTTTATGACACTCTCAAAGAGAAAGCATTTACAACTGCTGAGGATTGGGGAAACATTAGTAAACACTTCTCTAATGATGATGAGGTATTCCTTGCTAACGCATTTGCTGGGGGCTTAAAAGCATACACTAAGGGTGAGTCTGGAACTGAGTTTAACCTTGCTGAAGAAGACGGCAAATATGTATTAAACGATAAAGCTCTCGAAGACACAGGGCTTAATGGTCTCACTATTGAAGAAGCTAAGAAGGCCGTAGAAAACAATAGTCTTGTTAATGAGGAATTAAAGACTACAATCTTAAACCTCAAAACAACTACCGAGAATGTTACTTCTGCATTAGACAGATATCAGGAGCAGTTAAAGTTAACTTCTGTAAAACTTGAATCTATTAGCATTTTAAGTAACGCCGGAGATAAAGCAAGAAAAGAAAGCGTAAACAGTACGATTGAGGCGATTTCAGGCTCATTTAGATTACAGGAAGCTCTTGGGTTAAGTAATTCAGAACAGCAGAGAATAATGCCTGCAATAAATGATGTTCTCAAAAATATTGCTGAAGTCAACCTTTCCGGGAAGTATAAGTCTTATGATGAATATGCTGCTGATATGGATAAACAGGGAAAGGCGGCTGTAAGTAAGGAAACATTCGATATCGCAAGCCACTTCTCTGAATATCTTAATAATGATGAATACAACGAAGCACTGGGGCTGGCTATTCTTTACCTGAAGGATATCTGTGATAATACAAAAGACTTAAATGATGATTTAGGTACAGCAGAAAGGATTGAAAGAAGAGCGGATTATAATAAACTTGCAGAAGAAAAAGTAAGAAATCTAAATGCTCCTTCTTACGAAGGCCTTCTTGGCGACTATGGTTATATGAAAACCTTTAGATACTCTGACGGTACTGTTAATAGTAATTCTTTAACCCAGCAGGCATTTATGAACCGTAATGGTATGGGTGATATGGATTACAATAAGTTCATAAATTCTGATGAAATTCAGGATTATATGGGGGAAAACGGGTTAAGCGAAAAGAAGCTCCGGTTAAAGATTGATGAAGCATACTTCCAGAAGTCTATAGCCAATATTAGTCAGTCTTTACACGATATGTGGGATAATGTTCCTGCACAGATGATTTCAGAAACATTCTCTTCTTGGGGTGAAGCACTTGCTAAAAGCGAAGATAAATCTGAACATATTAAAGAGAACCTAAAAGCGATGGGAGCTGGGTTGTTATCGAATACAGGACAGATGCTTACACAGGCAGGGCTTGCACTTGCAATCTCAAGTATTGGTAATACGCCTATGGTACTGCAAGGTCTTGCTATTGCAGCCGCTGGTGGCGGAATGTCATTCTTAGGTGGAATGTTGAGTGCAAAAGAGGAAGATAATGATACTGATGATGAATATAAGAGACTTAATCAGATTAAAGACGACCTCTCTGACCTGTTAAAACAGGCTCGTGAAGATGCTATCTATTACGAAAACACTGTAAGACATAGAAAAGCATTGTCTACAAACGGAAGTATTAGTGTAAATGACGCTATTATTACTCCGAGCGGACAGGTTATTTCTACTCACCCAGATGATTACTTAATTGCAACTAAGACTCCACAGACTCTTGGAAGAAGCGGTGGTGCGCCTACTATCAACTTCTCTGTAGTTGATAAATCAACAGGTATTAAAGTTACAAAGCAGAAGTCAAATTATAATGAGGATACTAACTCAATTGATTTTGAGGCGGTTATTGAAAGTAAGGTCCAGGAGATTATTGCAACTTCAAAAGGTGACTCTGCGTTTAACGCAAGACAGATGAGATTGAACGGTAATAGCTATGTAGGCTAATTTAAGTCGGGCATTTTTTTACTTTACTATTCTCTCTATGAATTACTGTGGCTGGTCTACTTTTTGTAACAAGATAATTTTAGACTCATCAACCGTAAGAGTAGGAGAAGGTGCTACCATACAGGAAAATCTTGAAAGTGGTGGCTTAAAGAAAACCCGACTCTCCTGCTCTAACCCGCCAGATCAGTTTAACATTGTAATGAAATTCGACTTTTCTAAGAAACAGTCAAACGGATTTACGGAACTTGAGAACTTTTATAAATGGTATAAATTCACTCATAAGTTTGGAACAGTACCTTTTGAATTCCCGGCTATAATCCTTAATTCTAATAGAGTTGAAGGTTATTCACAGGAAGAACTCAATTATAAAAAAGCGCAGAACCCTCAATTCACTCCTAACACAGAATACTATGTTATCACAGAGGCCCTTGAAGGCGAAAAGTCTGGATATGACCAGCAGATTTCAATGGTATGGCGAACTTACGCAGTAGGCACTATACAGGTTGAAGATGAAGAAGTAACTATCGACCATATTGATGCTGAAAATGGGTATGTTGATGTAACTCTTACTGACACTCCTGAAACAGAACCTAGCAGTGGCACTTGGGCTGTATATGTAAAACGACCGGGCGAAACTGAGTTTGAATTACTTACTATTACCAAATCATTCTTCGATGGGGAATATACAGCAACTCTTTATTTCGAGGCATTTACTACTGCCGGAGAATATACTATTAAAATCGGCGAAAAGTCAGATGTGTTTACTGTAATTGCAGGGTAAGGAATAGTTTATGAACGAGAAAAAGATACAGACAATCGCTATGGAAGAAATTTGGAAATCGAACTCTGATGGTTACCTTCCTGTACTCATTGATATTTATAATCCCGACATTAAATGGAATGACGAATCTTTAGGTCAGGAAGCTTGTCACTTTAGAGCAATATCTGACACTAATGCTGTCGTGTATAAAGGTAAGAAGTTTCTCCCCTGCTCTTTCAATATCAAAATGCCTGATGAAGATGGTGAAAAATTAAGTAATGCTACCATAACTATTTCCACGATTGATACAAGAATAACACAGGTTCTTCGTACAATCGATATGCAGTGCGAAGTTAATATTGAAGCTTTTTTTGCGAAAAATGGGAATAAGATAAAGTTTATGCCACTTGATTCCTTAAAAGCAATAATACCTTCTGCTAATTACAACAGAAGTACAGCAACCTTGCAATTGGTATTCAAAGATGTTTTACAGATGAATGTCCCGGCAGAACAGGCAACTAAGGATAAATTACCTTCGGTATTAGAGCAATGATAAAAATAGACGACTTAATAGGAGTTAAGTTCAGAGACCACGGAAGAAACACACGAGATGGCTTTGATTGTTACGGACTTGCAATCGAAGTTAGTAAAAGATACGGACATACGCTTGAAGATGTCTGGTATAAGAAATCTACAAGCGAGCAGTTCAATAATAAGTACGAACCCATACTTCAGAGAATGGGAGATTGCGTTAAGCCTGTGAATAAACAGGAAGAAAGCAACCTTGTAATATTTTTTGAAGGTGGGAAAGCCGTTCATATCGGCGTGATTATAGATGACGATATGTTTATACACGCTGATAAGTATGGAGTTAGGATTACAAAATTATCTGAGTATTACAGGAAAGATTGGAGGATATACCAATGGCAACAGTAAAAGTTATAGATAACATTCTTGAAGGACAGTGGAATACTTTTGAAGCTAAAACTGGTGCTACAATCGAAACTTTAATCAGAGAACTCGACACTTCAAAATACTCAGACGCCTTTGTTGAATGTTATGACTGTGAAACAGGTTTAACCTCTTATGAACCTATGTCTGATAACGAAGATACTATATCTGTAATTGTCGCTGTAAACGGAAAAGAACAGGCTCTTGATTACATTGTCTGCGAAGAAGATGTAGTTGAAATTATATTCACACCTGCAAGTGATAACTGGTCTTGGGCAGGTGCTTTATCAGGCCTTGCTTCAGGAGCTGTTACAGGCGCTTTATTTGGTGCAAAATGGGGATATTACGGAGCATTAATAGGTGCTATTGTTGGAGGTGTAATAGGTTTTATTGCAGGTGGCATTATTATGGGAGATGCGCTTGACAACTCAAGTAAATCGGGCTCTACCGGACTTGACACGAGCTCTCTACCAGATATCAGAGGAAGCCAGAACCAGCCTCTTACAGACAATGTTTTCCCTGCTGTTTTTGGCAGACACCTTGTAACACCGTTTATTGTAGGCTCCACCTATAATGATATATACGGCGACCACGGCGAAACAATTTATATTAAAGCACTTTATCTTGTTGGTTACGGCCCGTTAAAGATTACAGATATGAAACTCGGCGACCAGTTTCTTGCACATAATAAAAAGTGGGCTGGAAACATTAACCTTAAAAATGTATACCATGGTACAATATACGGTTGCGATTCCTCTAACGAACAGGATAACGGTGAGATTGTAAACACCTGGCACGACAATGATATTGAAATAGAAATATTGCAGCAGGGCCAGAACGGAGAACCAATTGACTACGGTACTATCTACCCTAAAGCCTGTATTCAGGAAGATATAAAAGCAAATGTCCTCTATATTGCAGATGGTAGCACAACTGAAGAACCTTTTGTTACTTATAAAAATACTCTCCTTGCAAATGGGCTTAGAAATAATCCGATAAAATTTACTCGCCAAAATCCTCTTACAGCCAAAGTTGAATTAAACTTTACTAATGGTCTCTATAGAACAAGAACCGAAGACGGTTCTGTAAAGTATGGGCCAATTAGCGCTATAGCTGCAATTCAGTGGCGAGTTTACTCAGATGATAATGAAGTTACAAGCGGCGACGACCACGGTGAAATTGAAAATGAAATGAACCCGGAGGCTGTTGACGCCGGTTACTGGTGGTCAGCAGAGGACGGAAGAGCTGCGACAACAAAGCGTGGTTGGCACTCATTTGAAATAGCGAATGGTATGGATGGGTTATTCAGTTTACACAGGACAGTCAGTAACTCATCAATACTTATACAGCATCAGAGGGGGACCTCGGGCTATGATGGCTTATCGTATGATAACGAGGTTGTAAGTGGCACTTATGATATTCATGGAACTTATGCAATTACAGCTACGCCTGCGAATTATGCGAGAACCGTAAGTATTAATGTAACAGATTCTATAACATTCTCTTGTAAAACACATGATAAAAAAGCAACTCAAAATAAATTTCAGGGGCTTGTCGTAACAACATACACAGCTATAGACGCTCCATATAGTAATACTTTGTATTTTACGAGAACTTTAACAGGAAGACTTGAGGCCGGGGAAACAACAATAACTCTTGTTGATAATTCAACTATACCTTATAGCTTTGAATTTAGAAATTATTGTGAAGAACACAAATTTACTCCGAGGGCAATATCTAATGTATCGGCAGTTGCTAACTTTCAGTGTAAAAACTTCAAAGTTATGGGGGCTTCCATTTCAGATTACCAAATTTACAACAAAAAGGTAACTCTTAATGTACAGCAGTCAGTATTTATTCCTGAACCGACACCTATCTCACAGGATAGCACATCAACTTTATGGAATATGGCGGTATTAGCGTCTACATATACTGACGCTATGAGACAGTATGATAAAGAATTGCATACTGGTAACACTTTCCCGGAAGAGATTAACAACGGGTGGATTGGAGCTCAGGTATTTAACTTCTCATCACTTAGCGGAACAGAGTCTGCAAAAAAAGGATTAAGCGAATTCAGAGTTGTATCAGAAATAAACTTTGAAGAATGGGCACGAAAAAATTTTACATATTCCTCAGAAGCAGAGTTTATTAAAATGTTCCGTGAGTATTTCATGCCTAGTGTTAACTCAACACAATCTATCGAAGTGCGTGTTGTAAGATTGTCACCGAACTATCTTGATGAAACGACAAGCTCTGGAAGCAAAGGACCATACACATACAATGACCTTTTTACTTGGAAAACATTATCAACAACAATGTTTGATAAAGAGCATTTCTTAAAAAACTGTGATGACACAACTGAAATAACAAACAGGAATGTAATTATCCCACGACGCCCGTTATCTGAAAGTGATATGCGTAAACATTGTGTAATTGCAATCCGTGCTAAAACTGATAATACAGACCAGATTGGACAGACATTAAAGAAGTTTAATTGTATAGCGGAATCATTTGCACCTTATTACGACACAGAACAGGAAAAGTGGTTCCCGGAAAATGTAACTAAAATTACCAAATACTATAAACCGAACGTAACAACAGAATCTGGAATAATTTCTGGAGAAGAAATAACAGAAGAACAGTTTATAGAAGACAGGCAGAATGGTATTAAATCAATAAAGACTAAAGCGGGAAATGATTTTGTCAAAAACCTTGTGAACAATGTTATTCGCATTGACGCTAATAAAGATGCTAATGGAAGGTATATCATTCCTGATGACCTTGATGAAACTTACGCTCAGACAGGAATGGACCCAGAGAAATATCTTGATAACAATGTTGCTTCAGTTATTTTGTATGCTGGAATTGGACCGCAGTGTGGTATTAACGCTCTGGGTTATGAAGATTATGACTTAAACTCATTGGCAAAAGTATATGAATTCTGTGAAAAAGTAACTGACGGAAGTACATATTCGACAGACGGTTATCATTTTGATAAAAAGGGAATACAGACATATCATAGTAAAGGCGAAACTGTAGAAATGTTCTTTACTGCAAATGCCTATATTTATCAGGAAGATAAGTTAGAAAATGTATTTAAGAAACTCTGTTTTGCTGCACGAAGTGTATACACAAGAACAAGAAACAACCGACTCACATTTATTATTGATAAGCCAGAAAAATATCATGTTGCTTTAATCAATCAGGCAAATACGCTTTCATCATCTTGTGCTCTTAGTTATACCGATTTACCAGCCGGACTTTTAATACCATTCTCTGATGAAGAAGATGGATATGAAACTAATAATATCTACTGTATGAAAGACGGCGAAACGAAAGATAACTATAGAGGTGTAATCGAACAGTATGCAATTGGTTATGTAACAAATCCTTACCAGGCTTGGAGTTTAGGTCGTTATCTTCTCGCAAACCGTATTATGAACCGTGAAATCGTTACTAAGAAAATCGGTATGGAAGGATATTCTATCGGGCTTGGTAACATCGTATGCGTTCAGGATGATACTATGCTTATTGGAACTGACAATGGCGGTCGTATTACTGAACTTATCGAAGATGACACTTATATTTACGGATTTATTATTAACAATACATACGAAGTAACTGGTGAACTCGATGACGAAGACCTTGTTAAAAAAGGTGTTGTTGTTATGCAGCCTTCTCAGTGGCAGGAATCAAGAGTTTTAACTTTAAGACTTGCCCCTGTCGGATATGTTTGCGAAGTGCCAGTTAACGGCAAGGCATTTAGAGTTAAGAAAGGCGTAACAAATGTTGTTATCCTCGCCAACCGTATTGCAAAGAACGAAATACTTTCAGATGGCAGTGACCACTATGTATTCAATCCGCAGGTAGACAACATTGTTGGTTTTGGCGAAATTGGAAAAGAAAGTGCGTTGTATCGTGTAATTAAAATTACATCTGACGAAAAGCATAACTATGAATTGACCCTTTTGAAATACCAGGAAGAACTCTACAACTATGGAGATACTCTACCTTCTTTCCAGAACAACATTACTATTCCTAATAGTAGTTCTGATAATGTTTCAATTTCAAACAATGTAACTCAATCGGATCTGACAAAAGCATCTGGAGAAATCCAGAGTAATCTCGAATCTTATATCAATGCTGCTGTTGAGGATATGCAGGAGATTGTTGATAACCTTGCTGATAATCCAACAGTTTATACTTCAATCTCAAGTTGTGGCGTAGCAGTAAACGATAACGATATTGCTACAATGACTCAAACGATTGCAATTACATTCTTCGCAAAACAGGGTGAAGACGAATTAGAGTTCTACTTCCCTATGAATAAAATTCGTTCTCTTTTGCCACAGGGATATAGTGTAGAAATAGATGCAAATAATCCGCATACACTTATTCTCACAATCGCAGAAGGCACACTTGTAACAACAGAAAACTTAAAGTTCTTCATTAACTTTACTGCATATAAGTACAATTTCAATTATTCTGACGGTGAAGAAACAGGTTATTACGACGGAGGAGATGGCGAATACGGTGAACGCACAGAACTTGAATTTGAAACTGAATATGAGGCTGGCTTTACTGTAATCGGAGTTCAGGGCGGAAGATACTTAGGTGCTGTAACTGCTGTAGCCTCAGATTATATTACAATTAAGACTGGCGACACGACATATCAGAAAGCAGTAACTTCACTTATTCTGGGTGACTACTTTGTTTATCAGGGAACAAATGCAACAAGCACACTCTCAGAAGAAGGACACTTTTATACTTCACAGATTTATCAGTTCTTAGGTGTGAGTGCCGGAAGAGTGTATATGTGGGCTCTGGATAACTCTAGTGAACATATCGGAGGAAGCCTTACAGATGTGCTTGCAGTTGCAAATGAAGAACTTGCAAGTAACAACTCAGATATAGTTCAGTTCCTCGACCACTTAACGGCTAATAGTATTTTCGTTGACAAACTTGTTGCTAATACAATTCTTACAAATCAGATTTTTGCAAACACTGCAGTTCTTAATCAAATCTTTGCAAATGATATTAAAGCGACAGGTTCAATCCGTGTAGGAAATAGATTTAATGCTGACGGAACTATTGCAGATAATTCAAAAACAGGTGCTTGGCTTGGTAATAGCGGTGTATTAAAGGCTCATAAAGCAGAACTTACAGATGTAACATCTACAGGCGGTACCTTCTCAAATATTACCGCATCTGGCGGTACTTTCACCGATATAGCGGCAAGTGGAGGAACATTCAGTGATATTACAGCCAACGGTGGTACATTCACGAACATTGACGCCGTGGGTGGAGTCTTCTCAAACATCACTGTAACAGGTGAAGTTTCTTCACAAAAATTGAATATCACAAATTCCGCTGCAGGGACAAACTTTCAGTTACATACGTTCTTTCAGAACACTTTGGAGAGTGAATACTATCAAGGTGGCAGAAAAGGGAAAAAGAACTCTGCAGGCACAAAGTTCACCGCCGCTTATATTGGTTCATCATGGAACTGTCCTTTCCAGGGAAAAGTAACAGTGCGGCTGAATAATCAGGAATACATCTCTTGCCCTGTATCAGTAACAGAAGCGAAAGTGTACGTTGTAAAGAGCCGATTTAATAATCTTATATGGAGATCATATACACAGATGACGCACACAAAGATTGCAGAAGGGACACTTTCCCTTTATTCAAGTTCTTATAATACTTACACAATAGACACCGCTCGAAATCTTACAGTTGATGTTTCTGTTGATGATTATATTACAGTATTCGTTGAATTCGTGTTTGCTGCAGAGCAGGCAATGACAACTGCAAATCTTGCTAAAGTTGCCGAGGCAAGGAATCCGCATATTGATCTTTTAACAGGGCTTTACCTTGATAAAGATAACTATGTTCTTCGTAATCTACAGACTTACTCACCATCAGTGCTCATTCGTGCGTTAAACTTTGCATCTCAGGCAACTGGAAACGGTTACGGAGACTTAGTATAGCCGAGGCTTCTTTTTAAATGAGCGGTCTTTTTGTTAATCAATCAAATCTTTTTTCTCACAAACATTCACTGACTATATAAATATGAAACTCGACATCACTTTAGAAGAATATCAGATAATCAGAAGCGGGCTATTGGAATTGCCTGCAAAGGCTGTTTTAGAGCTTTTAACTAAACTCGACAAACAGATAATCGAACAGAGCAAAACTAAAAACCTGCCAATGGCAAGTGTAGGAGAATAATATGGCACTTAAAAGATTTAACGGAAACACTGAATATTATTACGATACAGTTGGAGACACACACGAACTCACCGACAATGATATTATTCCTTTCACACACAAACCTGGTACTGCTGATGATGAGGATGGCAAAGTAAAGTTATCCGAACTTAAAAAGTATACAAACCCTGCCCGTGCTTTGCTTACATTGATATATATATAATAATTAAGCTCCCAATGTAAAAAAAAGATTTTAGTATTCTACATGCTATAAATTCTTTCATCAAGAATAGTTTCTCCAACTTTTAATTGGAGTTTAGTTTTTTTATAGCCTATGCAAAAAATGGTAAGAGTGTATAACTTATTCTCAGTAATATAATCACTTAAAGAATCATAGTGAATAGTTAAACCTCCTAAGTTAAAATTAATAAAGAACGACAAATTTGCTTGTGGTACAATATCTTCAATAGTTGTTTTTGATGTAAAGACAAAAAAATTATAAGTATCATGTATCGAAAGATTGTCGACATCATAAAAGAGATTCCACGAGTCATAAACATTCTCATAATCCCAAAAACTCTGCCAATCGACCTCAACATTTAATGACGGTGACTCTAAAGGCTCATTTATAATTGTCTCTTCTGTTTTTTCGTCAATGGCACAGCCAGCTAAAAATATGGGAAACAATAAAAGTAAAACCTTTCTCATGGACTTCCACTTTCTCCTTTTTAGACCTTACAAAAAGATTATAAGGCAAAAACTCTAAAATTGTCAAAAACAAATTTCAAGATACGATTCAATCAACTTCAACTTAATTCAAGAAGCGGTTATCTGGTAACATCATAATCGGGAGGGCGGATTATGCTTGAAGCAGTACGAAAGGTTAATTCATATTTTAAGAATGCGACAAGACCAGAAGTAGATAACCTCTTGTCTCAGATTATTTTATCAGAAAGACAGGCTGATATATTTGATATGTACTACATCAAGAAGAAAGATGTCGGTTTTATTGCAGACAGTTTAGGTGTGTGCAATCTTGTAGTAAATATCGAGTTAAAAAGAATAAGAGAAAAAATCTTAAAAGTTATTACAATATAAAATAATTATAAGAATTATATAAGAATTGTTTACCCTGAGTTCATAAAACTATTCTATTCTTTACATAGAGGTTAAGAGATGTATCAGTACCAGAACCCAGTGAACGATTTCTATATGAATCAGAGACCACAGTATCAGCAGATGAACCTGCCCTTCCCACCACAGCAGCCTCAATTAGTTACAAGATATGTTTCCAATATTGAAGAAGCAAAAGCGTCAATGATAAGCCCGCTGTCAGTGTGCCTTTATGTAGATACGGCAAGCGGGAAAATCTATATGAAGAAGATGAACAATAACGGTATCTCAGAGTTCTACGAATACACAGTAGTAGACAATCAGTGCACCGACCCGTTGGCAGAAATAAATGCAAGACTTACGAATATCGAGAAGTTTTTAGGAGGAGCAAATGATAAATCCGTTCCAGGTAATGACTCCGGTAATCAACCAGCAGTTGCAAAGCCGTATGCAGTCAATGATGAAACAGAACCCGCAGGCTTTTCAAAAAATGCAGGAAATGGTTGGCGGAAAAAGTGAGGCAGAAATTAAACAGACAGCCTTGAATCTTGCAAAAGAGCGTGGTGTTGACCTCAACGCATTTGCAAAGAGTTTTGGAATTCAGTTGTAAAGTAATATTTGACAACTGAAAATACGAGTTAATTACGAGTAAATTACGAGATAAATACTCGTATTTTGCGTGGGAAGTTTTCTCACTTAATAAATCTTAAATAAAGGAGGTAAAGGCTATGACTGTTAGTGATTCAGGAGCACCTATGGTAATGGGTGACGGTTTTGGTGGCGGCGGTTTTATCTGGGCCTTTCTTATCTTTGCTCTGTTAATGGGTAATGGTGGATTTGGCTTCGGAAACGGTAACGGAAACTCAAACGCTATTCAGAACGACATCAACAGAGGGTTCGATAATCAGAACTTACAGGCACAGACAAGGGATATACTCGGAGCGGTAACAAGTGGAACTGCACAGAGTGTTGCTGCAACAAACGGAGTATATCACGATATCGCCAGTGCATTGAATGATAAGTATTCTGAATTGCAGAGAGATATTGCCAGCTTGCAGGTAGGACAGGCAAATGTTCTTGCGAACCAGAATCAGTGTTGCTGCAATACAAGACTTCAGATGTCAGAAGGGTTCGGCGAAGTCAGATATGACAACGCTATGAATACCGCCGCAATTAATGCAAACATTACGGCACAGACACAGAAAGTTCTTGATGTTATTGCGCAGAACAAGATTGAAACTTTGCAGAACAAAGTAAACTTTCTTGAAACCCAGAATCTGCTTGGAAATGTAGTCAGATATCCTACTCAAAGCACTTACAACGCAGGTAATTCTCCGTTTTGTAATTGCGGAAATGGATACCCTTTCTACGCTTAATTTGTAGGAAAACTACAAATATTCCCTTTTTAACGGTGACTTATCCGCTCTTAGAGTGTTGACATATTTAGGGGAAATTAGAGGCAATTAGCGGAAGATTTCCCCTATTTTTTTTGAGAGGTGAGATTATGGACTGCAATCCGAACATTCCAAAAATCCGTGCATCATCAGTAGCAATGGCAACAGGAACAGCAACTATAACAATTCCGGCAACACCAGTAATAGAGCCAGGACAGGTTGTTGATATTCTGCTTGCTACCTCAATCCCTGACGGCACAGACGGAGCAGAACTTGTAATTACAAACGGCACAATTACTGCAAGTGTAATGAATGGCAACGGTAATTACCTAAGGTTCTATCCACTGACAAGCAGGACTGTATTGAGAGTACAGTATTTAACAGATCCAGTTCACTTTCAGATTATCAATGTATTCGGAAAGTGTATTAAGAGGTACTGCTGATGAGTGACAGATTAATCGAACTTGAGAAAGATTTTAAGGAAGTGCTTAATGAAATTGACTTCAAGAAGTACGACCCTTTCTCAAAAACCTTTATGAAAGCAATCTTCATTGGTCAGATGTGGTCTTTATTGAAATGTCTTGAAGGTGATGTAGAAGATGAACTTGACGGTGCTGAAAAGTATCTTAATGAGTATCTTGATAATGGCGAAACTGCATTTCGTGATATGGCTCGTGATGAGTTAAAACACGCAGGTATTCTTATCAAGAAGCATTACGAACACGCTGACAGCTCCGAAAGGATGCACCTTGAAGAACTTGAAAATAGAAGGCAGCAAATCCTTAAGATTATTGAAAAGGAGGAATAGCGTATGGTTTCCAAGAAACAGCTCGTGAACGGGGTAATCAAGTTTATTGAAAACGACCTTATTCCGAATGTTGGCGACAGGAACACGAAGTTCGTTCTTGCTATGGCTAAAGACAGCCTGAAGGAAAATTACGACCTGGCAGATGTATTTCTGGAAAGCCCGATGGTATCAACTTTAGTAAGCGAAGTTGATGGTGAATATGATATAAACAATTTGTCAACCATATTGAAAACTGTTTTATCAGAATACCAGACCTTCCCGGTAACAATTCCAAAAATACCACTCTTCTCTCCTATGGAGAAAGTTATCAAAATATCCGCTGAAGATGTTGATAAACTTATGAAGTATGTAATGCCAGAGGTAATGTGAAATCTGGGCAGGTGCTATCCTGCCCTTTTTTACTGAATATTTTTTGTGATGTTTTTTTATTGATTTTCACTGACTGAATGTAAAGGTCAGTATTCTTTTCCCGTAAGAAAAGCTGCAAGTTAAGTACATCAGTTAATGTATATAAAGTGCAGATGTAATTCTGGGAACTTTTCTCATAACAGTGATATTTATTCATCGTTAAGGAAAGGGAACGCTCCACCCTTAGTAAGCCAAGATATTGCAAAGAAGAATAAAGCTACTGTTTCAACCCACCAGGTTTTGGCCGGGAAATGGAACGGTAAAGGCATTAAAATCATCGCTGATAACATTCCAATTCCGCAAACACGGTACACAATATTTCGAACTTTCTTTTTTGGAGTCGGGGCGTCATCATGTTTAGTGAATAAAAATAAATCGTTGTAAGCAAGAAGTATAAAAAAAGTTACAGCACTGAAACAATGAATTAAATTAGACACTTTTGCTGGCAACTGGAAAAAGCCAGTGTATTCAGGGGCAACTGCACATTTACACGGAAATAAAACTATCATCAGACCGAACACACCGCTTATGGTTGTTACGATGCTGTCCTGTAAGTCATAGCCGTCATAACACATAAGAACAAGGCTTGCAGCAGTAAGAATACCTACAAGAGCCGGTGTTACATAATAGGTGGCACTTATAGAAAAGTCGTTCCAGAAGCCTTTGGTAAGACCGCCTGTTACATAATCAAACAATAATGCTCCGAATAAACTTAGGAACGGCAAGATACCGCCTAAGAAACCAGCCCAGTTTCTGATTCTTTTCTGCCATAATAATTCGCTCATTTTTAATCTCCTTTTATTTAGCACTGATAGATGTAATATTCGATAATCTTACCTTCTTTAACTGTCACGCTAGACTGTAAGGTATCTACGAAGCGTCTTTTGAAGTGTGTAAACTTTGTTCTTGGATTGTACCATTTCTCAATAGTAAACTGATTGTCAGCCACTACCGGAGGAAGCGTTGGGCTTTCAATCCTTTTGAATACTCTGCCAGTTGCACAATTAAGGATAGCAAGAGAATCGTTAACTGTGAAATCAGGAGCAAGCCAGCCACGAGCGGTAGACTCCTGTATCAGACCGCAAATATCACACGGCATATTTGTTACTTCTTCTATGATTGTGCAAAGACAGAAGAACAGACATCCGCCATCGTAGATACATTTCATTTTAGTTTGAATACCAGAGTACCTCGATTTAATTTGACTTAGGTTCATATCTCTTTACCTCCCTAAACAAATGATGTTTACACTTTAATTCAGCAGCCGTTTTGTCGCTCTGTACAAGTTTTCTGCTCATAGCACAGTTTCCGGTAGAGTCAACGGGACTTCTTAAAACAAAGAAACAACAGTTTGAGCATTTTCTATCTTGATTCATATAATGCCTTTATCTGTTCATAATCTTTTTTTGTGGATTCATACACGATTCTGAACTCTTCGAGCCGCACAATCCAATCGGCAGAGACAGTTACAGTGCCATCGCGGTGATTAATCATTTTTGAATCTTTCGGGAAGATAGGAAAATCAAGTTCTGGAACAACTGTAGTTTCTACAGTTACATATTTAGTTGTTTGACAAGCCGTTAATAGCGTTATCAACAGCATCGCCAGTATGAAGTGCGTTAATCTTTTCATCAGCTTCTTTCCTGTTATCTGATTTAATTTTTAACTGAAAACGAGCGTTCTCAAGTTCTTTCATAAGTGCGTGGTTTGTATCGACAATAGCGTCAACATTATGCTGCACGGCTTTTAATTTTGAGTTAGTGATACGCCATAATCCCCAGAAGATAATGGCAATCAACAGATTAACTAAGGAAATAATTAAAAGAACTTTCATAGACCCTCCTAGTGAGGTAATTGGTTTATTACTTCCGGCGGAGCGTTAAGCCATTTAAGAATAACGACGAGGGCTCCCAGAAGAAAAATCCATACAACCTTGTCAGCAATTTTTTCATACCACTTGAAAACAGCCTTTTCTTTTTTTGTTTCAAGGGTAGTAATCCTGGAATCAAGGTCCTCAACTTTTTCTGTAATATCTTTAGAAAAGTCCTTGAAAACCTTGTCGATATTTTTATTCAAGTTGTTGATACTTTCATTTACTGTGAGGATAAGTGTTTTGTTGTTATCAATCTGATGCTGTAAATCATCACGGATTGTGTCCTGTCTGGTGCGTGCGTAGTCCATAGCCTTGTTATATGCCTGTTCGAGTTTCTGATCTGCTTCGACATCTTTAGCTTTTAAGTCGTTAATATCCTCTTTAATTGCTATTGTTGTCGCTTCAATTCTGCCGAGCTGATTCTGTAAATCCATTAAAAGTTTATCTTCCATTGTCCGAATCCTTCTTGCTGAACTTTTCAAGCATTAGATTTACATCAATTGTTCCGGCACCAAGTCCATAAATAATGGACCACGCAGCACCAATTGACCCAACATCAGCGTTCGTGAATACGCCTGTCCACATCAAGATGAAACAAATCAAAGCTCCAATTGGAGCAACGAACTTATAGATTTTTGAGATTGTTTTCGCTGTTATTTTTGGTTCTGTTTCCATTTATTTACTCTCCTCATAAGCAATTCTTTTAGAGAGCCAATAAAGGTAGTTCTCCATAGCCTTTAACTGTTCAGCCAACATTTTTATAGCCTCAGCATCAGCCCCAAATGGGGGTTTATCAACAGCCTTTTTTGCTTTTTTGATTTTTCCCTTTAAGTCTGTCTGCTCGATTAACATCCGTTTAACGAATCCCTGCATTTTTAACTCCTCTTTACCCCGCCAAGTTTGTCTGCCCAAGACTCCCACGGCTGACGGTAGTAGTTGAATTTTATAAATCTGTGAATGATATTACCGAGTAAAGAAGGCAGTCCTATAAACAGCAAGTAGAGCCAGCCGAGATACAAAGACTGTTTCTGATGCCCTTTTTCGTGTTTGATGTCTGTGTCGTTGATGAATATTTCCCGGAAGATAATTATGTAATTACCAAGAGAAATTGCAGAAAGATATTTATTGTCTTTGATTGGTTTGTAAATGCCGTTTACTTTAGAAGATGCAGAAAAGAATACAATCAAAGCTCCAAGAAGGTTCTGAGGTAACTGCCAGATATAGAGAAGAAAAAATTTCAAATATGTCATAGAGCACCTCCAAGAACAATAGTAATAAAGATAAAAACGCTTCTTAAATTAAGCGGGCTATTTTCTTGTGTTACTTTGTTTTCAGAGGTTGTAATTATGGTTGATAGCGAAACAAGGCTTTATAAAATCTGGGAAAAAATGAAATACCGCTGCTACAATAAAAACTCGAACTCTTATGTGAATTACGGCGGTCGTGGTATCAGAGTTTGTGCTGAGTGGAAAAACGATTTCAAAGCCTTCAAAAAATGGGCTTTGGCTCACGGTTACTCAGATTCAAAATCAATCGATAGAAAAAACAATAATGCAAGTTACAGCCCTGCTAACTGTAAGTTTGCAACTCGTAAAGAGCAGGCAAATAACCGCAGACCAAGAAAGAAATAGGAGACAGAAATGATTACACCTGTTTGTAGTAAATGTAAGTTTGTAACAAATGTTCCTGTCCGCTTCAGACCCTGTGCCAAGATTCCAATCTTTCACAGAGATATGCTTTGCACTGCTTCAAAAAATCTCATTAAAGATAATGTGACTGGAGAAAGATACACTCCATTCTGCGAAGAAGTAAACAGACACGGCGAATGTCTTGCTTACTACCCTACAGAACTTGAAAAGCCTTTTATCAATTTCTTTGAAGAAGATGACCTTGTTTGCTTTTATGGAACTAACAAAATTGTATATACAACAGACGGTTCTGACCCTACAGCAAAACTTGAGTCTGTTGGAGACTACGATGTAGAGCAGAATGTCTTCGTCTTTGAAACAAAACTTGAACATTCCTGCATTGTAAAGGCCGCTTGTGTATTAGACGGTGTTATTTCAGAAATTGTTGAACTTAAAGTTGAAATCCCCGAGGTACCTATAATTGTATTCGATAAGTCTACAAACACTGTAACTATCAATTCTTACAACAAAGTTTATTTTACAACAGACGGAAGTAATGTTACGGAAGATTCTCCTGTATATGAAAAGCCGTTTGTCATTGACCATAATACAACAGTTAAAGCAAGAAGTTATGCAAGAGACGATTTGTCTGCACAAACCTCTTTGTACTGCATTTCTATCGAGCCACCTGTTATCAGTTTTGACCCGCTTACAAACGAAGTCTCTATTACTGCTGATGACCCTATTCTCTATTCAACAGACGGTTCTGACATCTTTGACGATTCAACTCAATATGAAGAGCCGATTACGCTTGAAAAGAATACGCTTGTAAAAGCGGCTTGTATTGTAGACGGAGAACTTTCTGAGCAGGTAGAAAAAGAATGTCAGGTTGCAAATCCACCTGTAATTACTTATGACGAAATAACTCATAAGGTTACAATCGAATCTGAAAATACAGTTCGGTACACACTTGATGGCAGTGAACCAAAGAAATCAAGTAAACTTTATGAAGGTCCATTTGCTATTACAGAAACTTGCGTAGTAACCGCAGTTTCATTTACCGATGAGGTTCAGTCGAACAGTTCTTCTCTTGAATGTATATTTGTTTCACCGCCAGAAATCAGTTTTGACCCAGACACAAATACAGTTTCAATTACAGGTAGTAATAAGATACTTTATTCAACAGACGGTTCTAAGATTTATGACGACTCTGATGAATATGTAGCATCTTTTGTAATCACTAAAAACACAACTGTGAAAGCGGCTTGTATTCTGAATGATATCTTATCAAGTGAAGTGAGCCTTGTTTGTAAAGTTCCTTCTACTCCAGATATTACATTTAACCCGGCAACAAAGACTGTAACTATTAAAGGAGAAAATACAATCCTTTATACTACAGACGGCAGTGATGTTAAAAAGAAGGACGCTGAATATAAAGCTCCGTTCAAAATCACTGCGACTACTACAGTTAAAGCCAAAGCGATTGTTGATAACAGAATGTCTGAACAGGCTGAACTTGAGTGTGTAATTTAAGATTAAATTTTTTCCAAACTACTCTTTACTCATAGGAGTAGTTTTTGAATACATACGACCTCAAATTAGGTAACTGTTATGAACTTATAAAAGAAATACCTGACAATTCAATTGATTTAATAGTAACAGACCCACCATATAAGTTAGGTAGTTGTGCAGGCGGTGGCTTATATAAGCCTGTAGGTAAAGATAACCCGAACAATCCATACAAAAGAAAAGAGACTAACTCTATAAAAGAACTTAAGAAACTCGGTTGTGCAGATTTTAATGCTACCGAGTTTTTAGACTTAATCAAACCTAAGATGAAGCAGTTCTACGGTTATTTCTTTTGTAATAAACCTTTGCTGCCTGAGTATCTTAATTATGCTGTAAAGAACAATCTTCTCTTTGAAATCATTATTTACTACAAAGACAATCCTATTCCAGCAAGGAATAATCACTTTCTCCCTGATACAGAATACTGTGTACTTCTTAGAGAAACAGGAACTTACTTTGCTAAAGACGCAGAGTTTGATGATTACAGAAAACTTTACAGAGTATCGTCCTCTGGCAAGAAACTTCACCCTGCAGAAAAGCCTGTAAAAATGCTTGAAAGGTTTGTAAGAGTTTCATGTCCAAAAAACGGAACTATACTTGATTGTTTCATGGGCTCAGGAAGCACAGGACTTGCTGCAGTTTACAACGGCTGTAATTTTATTGGTTTTGAGCAGGACGAAGAATACTTCAATCTGTCAAACAAAAGACTTAAAGAATGGCTTGATACACAGAACGGTATCGGCACTTTATTTGAAGGCGGTTACTACTAATGACAAGAGCACAGATAGCAGAATCACTAGACCTTCATATTAACTATATAAGCAGTGCGTTTGAAGCTGCTATTAAAGAACATCCAGAACTCGACCTTTATGACCCAAGTAATAATAAAAAAGGAATGGGTGTCGATTACACTTTTGAACAGGTATTACTTGCTATGTCTTATCTTAGAGACGGTAAAGGTATTTCAGAAATAGAGAAAAACTTTCTGGCTGAAGATTTCAAAATGCGGGAGCCAGAGAAACTGAAGGCTAAAGGTATAAGGGGGAGCGAAGAATTTATCGAAAAGATAAAAAAGTACCCTAAGTTAAGATGCTGCTCAACCTGTGCGTATTGCACCAAGTCTACAATGAGAAATAGAAAACCAGTTCCAAAACCGTTCTGTAATTTATACGAAAGGTTCCTTCATCGAATAAAAGCAGATCCATATAAAGACCATTGTAACCACTGGGAATATTCTGGGAAAGAACCATTAATCTTTTATGAACACAACTCTCCTACCAATGTAGATATTTACGGTAATGTAAAAAATGAAATACTTGGCTACGACTTAAAGTGCTTTGGAAAGGAAAGTACAGACGAAGCAAGACTTGTAATTGATATCGGTTTTACAGATATGCCGGAAATTACCAACGATTAGCAATTCTTCTTAAAACATTAATTGGATACAAGTCGTGTATCTGAAGTGCGTATTTGCAATCTTTTACTTTTTTCAAACTTGAATAAACATTTACGGCATCGCAATATCTTTTAAGTTTATAGGTTTCTTTTAACTTTCCTCGAACATAAATCAACACTTCATATGTGTCTGTATAGAGATTAACTTCATAATCGACGCCAACAGTCTTTTCAATAATCTTAGGAGGCATACGCCGATAGTAGCGTAAAGAAACTATAAGGCTAAATTTTAATCTTCATAACCTCTTCTGCCGTATCTGTGCAAAGTAGACTTGCAAGTTTCTAGCCTTCGAAAATGCGTCAGGTGCCAGAACCCGCAATACTGACACCTGTAACTACGCTGTGGAATATTCTTGTTCCTATGAGAGTTCCTGGCAGTTTTAATCTTACGAATAAGAATACTAGCCGACTTCTGAGAGTAACATACTTTACTTGTTGTAGGACAATATTCCTTTTCAAACATTATTAAATCTCAATTACCTGCTGTGCGATATCTTTAATTTCCTGGCTATGAGTAATAAGAAGCGTTATTCTTGAGTCTGAGTATTTGTGGGCAGAAGTAACCATTTTCAGATACTTAAGCCTTAACGCTCCATCAAGAGAGCCGTCTGACTCATCAATGAATCTTGTACGGAAATTAAATCCAGTACGGTTCATCTGGACGATTGAGAAAGCATAGAATAGGGCCTGCTTAATCCAGATGCGTTCCCCAGAAGAAACTAAATCAATAGTTTTTTCATCATTGTTTTCAGAATCGTAAACGAGAATGTTAAAGTCTTCGTTTGCTTTACGATTAACTTTTAATTCAGATGTGTCTCCAAAACGGATTGAGAACTTATTGCCGTAACTCTCCTGAAGGATTTTATTAGCAATATCAGCAATCTCTGGAGCTGACTCTCTAAGTTCAATCGCAGGAATACCATTGTTTGAAAAAGCGTTTTCAATAAAGAGGTAGGCAGTAACCTTATCTTTTATATCTTTTAACTCTTTCTGCTTTTCAGAAGCAGTATCGAGTTCTTTCTGATAGCGTTCATTCTCTTTAAGAGCAGATGCTATAGTTGCAGCAAGTTCGCTTTTTTTATCAATACCTTTACGAAGTAAATCTTCAGCCTCTTTTAATTCGGCACTTACATCTTCAAGAGTTCCGGCCGTAGAAAGAGAATTGATTTTATCCTGGAGGGTTTTAATTTCTTCAGTCTTTTTCATATGCTCTTCTACGGCGTCATCATAAGTAAGTTCTTTATAAATCGGGTCCACTGAAGATAAGAATCTTGAATACTCATCGTTCTCTTTAGAGAGACTGTCAATATATGTTTCTTTGTTGGCAATCTCAGCTTTAAGTTCTGAAATACAGTCAACATCTTTAAGTAAAGCCTCAGCCTTTTTTAGAGCAGAGTTTAACTCAGTATTCTTACTGATAACTTTATCAAGTTCTGATTTTACTTCTGTGATATGCTGATTTAATTCTGCTTTTTTATGTTCAGATAATGGACTGCCGCAAGTCGGACATATATCATCAACCTTGGTAATCTGACTTTCATACAGAGTTTTAGATGACTCAAGTTTAGCAATCTGCAACTTATACTCAGTAATCTCTTTTGAAAGTTCCTTTACTTCACTTTCTACTTCAGAGAGTTTCTGCTTATCCTTATTGAGTTTTGTCTGCTGTTCTTCTATAGCAGCAAGGTTCTCGTTGAAAAGGTTGTTACTCTCAGCAATCTTTTCATAGACACTCATAGAGTTAACTACTTCTTCAAGTTTATCAAAGCGTGACTTCAGTTCATTGAGTTCTTTTGTGTACTGTTCATATAAAGCCTTATTTGCTTCGTTAAGAGCCTTGTTCTTCTGATATTCAGTGTCTTTTGCTTTAAGTTCAGAGACAGTCTTTTCTAAGTCAGATACAGTCTTTTCCTGGAGTTTAAGTTCTTTCTTCCAGATACTTATGTCCTGTATATTCTGTTTAATGGCTTCGTTGTATTTTTCGTAGGTAGATAATTCAAGTTCAGTTGTTTCAACGGCCTTTTCTACTTCCTTTCTCTGTTCACGAGCAATTACAGACACTTCTTTTAAGTGGTCCGTTCCGGCAAGTTTTGAAAGCAATTCCATACGCTCAGACTTTGTAGTCGCAGAGATATCTGGAGTTCCTTTAGTCTGTTCTTTAGCAAAGAAGGCTGTACGCAGAAATACATCAATATTTCCAAAAGTAGAATCTACCCACTTCTGATATGAAACAAGTGAACCATCAGTATCTGGAACCGAAGTCCAGACAGATTTGTCCTTTGAAGTTTCTGCAAAATAAACAGCCTTACCTGTTTTATTCTTGCTATCAATGAGCATAGAGATACGATAGTAAAGTCCGTTCTCGTCTTTATAAATAAGAATACGGTGACTATCTTTAAGATAGAAATTATCTCTTAATGTTCCGTCACGGGTAAGCATACAAGGATATGGGTGACAGTTTTCCAGGATTGTCGTTTTGCCCTTTCCCGTCTGCCCGATAAGACACACAATGCCATCATCATACTTTTCAAAATTAAGTTCGATTTCTTCTTTATGCTGTCCGTCACGAATACCAATAGCACCACGCAAAGAAAGTGAAAGAAGTTCAAAAGAGTGCTGTGGATAAGCCAGTTTAATGAGCGTGTTGTCCTGAATATCCTGTAAAAGTTCTTTTGAATATTTAGGGAGTTTAAGAGAGTTTTCTGCAGCATATTCAATCATTTTCTCAACGATTGATTTACGCTTTGAAACTTCGCTTTTCTTAGTATTTTCTAAGTCAATTAAAGTAGGTTCAAGTTTAACTGAGATAGCGTGAGTTTTTTCTTTAATTTCAGCCTGCAACTGTTTAATATTAAGAGCTTTGCGTTCTTCTTTTGTACAGTCAAACTGTAAGCGAATATGATAATTAGACCAGTCACCATGAGGACTTTCAAAAGGATAATTTACTCTGTAAGTCTGATAGATAGGAAGCCCGAAAGAAACCTGCTGAACTTTAGTTTCCCCGTTTTCAATATCAACAAGGTTATAGCAGCCATCGTGTGTCTCACCAAAATCCTTCGGGCAGGCAGAACCAGAATACCAGGCGTTTTTGAATACTTCCTGTGGTTTATGAATATGTCCAAGTGCGTAATAATCAGCGTTCAATGACTGTAAAAGTTCTTTTGGAATAGCAGTCGGTGAAGAAGCCGATACACCGTTCTGATAAACAGCTCCTTTTACTTCTCCGTGATACACAACGATAAGAGGTTTTGAGCAACGAGATTTATACTTTTCAAGTATTGTGCGTATAGACTCGTTTATTTTATTATTGATTTCCTCCGAAGAACTTCCGATATATTCACTTCTTCTTGGTTCCGGGATAAAAATAAGGTCGAAACCTAAAATATGACGAGTATAGCAGATTGCATTTTCAACATACGGAATATGAAACATACCGTTTATAACTGCCGTTCTTTCAGAAGAAAAAGCGTCTAATGAACCACTAGGTTCGTGAGTTGGAGTCCCATAAACAAAAAAAAGATAAGTGTGTTTTTCAAGTCTACGGATAGCAGAGATAATATCAGAGAATCCACTACCCTTTGTTGCGGTTATAGTTGAATCCCAGAAGTCTCCTGCAAAAAGAATGAAATCAATATCACCCTGCTTACAGCGTTCTGTAAGGGTATTAAGAATATGAAGTGTCTGTGGCAAACGCTCTTTAGAAGCGTGAATATCTGCAATATGAATAAAACGCATTTATTTTCTTTCCTCAAAAGCGATTTCTAACTGACTTTCTTCTTCGATAAGTTTTTCAAGATACCACTTGGATTTGTTAAGCTCCTGTACAGAATTATCCTTTTTACCAAGTCTTGATAAATATTTGATGGTATTTCCAAGAAGGAAACCTTTATACTGCTCTGGTGACAACCAGTTTTTAAGGACCTTGATAGTTTCGTAAGGTGTGTCTCCGCCATAATGAAGCGGGTGATTTACAAGTTCTTTTTCCATAAAAATTACTCCAAAAGTAGATTTTTTATTATTTTATACCACTTGCGGTAGTATGTCAAATTACAATTACCACTGCTACACTACTTTTTAGAAATTAATTTTGTGTTCACCGATTATTTTCTGCTGCTGGATGTATTTTGAGTATGAGGCTTCTACTTTCTTTGTAAATGCTTTCAAGCCTTTTATGGATTCAATGATAAAATCACACTGTGCCATAATTTCTTCTGTATCAATTTCAAATTCGTCTACAGACTCTGCTAAACCAGTGAATGTCTGTAATACTCCGCTATCGTGAAAGTAATCACCTACCGGAGTATTTTCTTCCTGTCTGACTAGCATATCCACTCTCCTTTTTTGTTTATAAAACCATATTTTTCTATATCGTCATTCATCTTCTTGAAAGTTTTTTCTTCTTTTTTCTGTAGAAAAAGTTCTCTCACTCTGCGGTATTCCCGATAAGAATCAACAGCATTTCTTATAGAGATAATGGCTGTAATCATAGGAATTATATGAAACAATAAAAATATGATTTGCATATTGATTGACCTCTATTCACCTCTCAAAGCTTTTTCGTACTGTTCGTGCAATTCCTTTTTCTTTTCATCAGAAACCGGGAGAGAATCGACCATAGTGTGATACAACATACCTGTTTTTCCGAAACGCCTACCAATAAATATGGGTAGTCTTTTCTTGTCAGCGATAATTTTATTTGCTAGAAACCATGATTTCGGTTTTAGATACACTTTCCAATTCATATTATTTTCTTCTTTTCCCTAAGATAAATTTTGCTCCGCAAGCAACGCAAATGCCAGTAAAAGAACCTTTTCTTGATTGCTTTAATGCACCATTACACTTTGCGCACTTCACTTGAGTAATTCTGTTTTTCATAAAGTCATCAATTTGCGATGAATGATTTTTTCTAGGCTTGCGTTTTATCAATCCTAACTGTCTTGCTGTTCGGGTATATTCTTTTCCCACCCAAGCATCGCAATCCCCATCACCTAACATTTCCCCAAGACGAATGAATTGCGACCATAAGAACTCATCACCATCAAATGTTTTATCCATAATTTATTCTACCTTTTCAAAATAAACAGAACCTGAAGTGGCTGTTATTTCACCGCAAAAGAGTATTCTATCGCCTTCACAGCAAGGCGTTCCGCTCTTATCCTGAATATAATCATCTCTACAAAGATGCGACTCAATCTCTGGGAGAGAATCAAGAAAATCAATAGCCTCTCTTTTTTTTATGTCATATACTTCTGCGACTGTATCGTTTACAAGTTTTTTTAGAGCTACTTTATGGTCATTTAGAATAGACTTTATCCAGTTGATAAGCTTCTGTGTTTCATATTTCATTTGCTAGATCCTCCATTACAATACGGACAGTAATACCCGAAGTACCACTGGCCGCACTTACCGCAGCAACAAGTGCCTGCTGTTATTGCCATTTATACATCCTCCTTCCAACCTTTGTACCAGTTTATATTCTGTAATGTGGCAGAGTGAAAGTTCTGTAAACATTTTTCAAGATAATCAGCAAGTATAAAATCTGGTGTTTTACATGCTGTATCTAAACCATATCTATTCAATAATGATTCAAGTTCTTTTTTGAACTTCTTAACTTCTTCTTTATTAAGCATCTTCACTCTCCTTATTTAGGTAGTTCACTTCCAACATGATAAGTTCCGTTATAATACCAGGACCGGATTACACCTCTGTCTTTTAATATTTTTAACATCGTTTCTGTGTTTGTCATTTTTTCAATCTGTGCTTTAAGTGCAAAATTCTGCTCAATCGTTCTATCCATATCCGACTGTAAGGCAAGTCCATTCTTCTGCATTTCTTCTTTGCATTTGTTATAGCCAAAGTCTGCACCTTCTTTGAAAGACAAAGCCTTGATACCAAAAAAATGAGTATCTTTAGATAATCCACCTAAAGACGCATATTTTTCTGCTTCTTTCTCAAACATAGTTACTCCTCCGTGTATTTTGGTATTTCGCACCAAGCGATAACTTCATTATCGCTTACTTCGTCCGCATAAGCACACGCTTTACAGAATGGAGTATGCCACTTATATACACCGTTTCCATAATGGTCGTATGTGAGTACACCAATATTGGTTACATAATCATCTACCCTTTTAGGTAAATCACCGTCTGCAACCTTGTGCCACTTTGTTTCACCCCTTCCTGCTTTAAGTCCTGTATCAAGCCCTTTTATATATGTTTCCCGCAATAAGTCAAAATGAAAGTCGATGATGGGTTTTACATCAAAGACTTCATCCAAGTCTTTTTTCATTATTTCTTTTAATTCTTCTTCTGTCATTTTCTTTTATCTCCCATTTCTCACTTCATCATTAAGTTCTTTAACTAAATCTCGAAATTCATCAGTGGTGTTAGTAATATAGCTGGAATAATCATTTAGATTTTCTTCTACCCAACAAGCCTTTATGTATTTTTTCATTTTCTCAATCTGTGCTTCAAGTTCAGCAATCCGCTTTTCTCTCGACCCTGTAGCCACATCGACCACAAATCCAATAAAATCCACCTCCGCAAGAATGACATAGTAACATCGGAATATTACAAGTAGGGCAACGTATCGTAGTTGTAGAATTCTCAAACATATTTACTCCTTATGTATAGTTAAGAAAATTACCAATGTTATAAGTACAAATAGTACGTATTTAATAAGTCCTTCATCTGTCATTCTGAGACCTCCATTGCACTTTCTAACAGAACTTTCATTGTTGCTTCTGCATTCTGTTTCATTGCTTTATTTAATACCTTTACTAAGGCATTTATTGACACAGTTCTAGGAACATTTTTACGAGCTAATAAACTCTGTAAATCTCTCTTCGATTGCTTGTTTATCTTTTCGCGAATAGTTAAGTACACATGATGTCTTGCTCTATTCATTTAATCCTCCTTGGTGGTACGATTTCTTTCCAAGCATAAGGACAACAAACTTCTTTATGTTCTTGATTAGTCCAACTCAAAAATAATTCTTCATATTTAGCAACATAAAAGATACCATTAGAAGAAATACACCACTTGTAATCTTCGTCTTTCGGTAAATCTCCGTCTTTCACATAATGCCATTCATCTTTAATAGGGCAGTCAGAAATGGTCGTAGTGTTTATCTTTGCTTTTACACCTTTCTTAAAGCCAAACTCTGCACCGTCTTTGAAAGACTGTTCTCTTGCTCTTGAGTCATTTGCATAAGGTAAATCATCGTATAAGCAAGTCTCATAATTTTCTATTGCGTAATCTTTTGCTTCTTTCTCAAACATAACTTACTCCTTATCTAATTCTTCCTGGATATTCCTTTTCCAATGATTTAATTTATTCCTCAAATTAGGCGATATATCTTTTTCATAAACTAAAAGTATATGTTCGATTGCATATATAACCGACCTGTAATCATACGGCTTTTCTATTTCCTTTTTTACAAACTCACCCTGTTCCCTAATAATTCTCATTGTTTCTTTATTTTCGGGGTCGTTTACAGCTTTCAATGCGTTATAAACTGTTTTACAGTTAGGACAGGTAATCTTTTCCATAAGTTTTATTTCTAAATCCCATTTGTAATTACATTTTTCACATATTGCTCTTACTATCATCTCTCCACGTCTCCATTTTAATAACCCCAACCCATTGTATTGGTATAAACATTACAATCGACTGTTAAATCAAGATGGTAAGTCGTGTACATTAAGTAAGACCTAAAATCCATATTTCTGCTCCTTTACTTAAATATCTGCGTCTGTGAAGTGTCAATCAATTCAGAACGCTCAAACTTCGGAAAGTTATAATCAAAAGGCTTATATTCTGAATTGCTTGTGCTTTCGGTTGTGCTGTTACATCTAGGACAAAGCCAATAAATACCACCACCTGTATGCTTACATCTATGCATTTGCATATCACCACATCTAAGGCACTTCATTTATTCCTCCTTCAAGAACTGCTCTGCTCGTTCTACTAAGTCTTTTTCGTATGGAGTATAAACAGTATTTTTCATTTTAGAAACAAACCCAATCAAAAGCTCTTTTGCTTCGGCAAGTTGCTTCTTTTTTGCTTTCGACCGTTTTTCAAGTTCTGGAGTAAGTAAGTTAATAGCATTAAGTCTTACTTTCAATTCTGCATTTTCCTTTTCATACTTCTGCCAATTAGCAAGTCTTACAGCAGCAACACTTGAAAGGTTGTTCAACTTATCTTTCAGTTCTGCGTTTTCTTTTTCAAAGTCTGAAAGTTCTTTACAGATAATCTCAAATCCTACTTGCAGTGTCGGGTCGTTAAGCGCCATAGAGATTGCACCCATAACAGCCAAGCGTGCTTCGTCTTTAGTCATTCTGCTTCCTTCTTTTAGAAAAGTATTCGCAATCACATTTATCATTTCTATAATGGCCACAAGTACCAACTTCACGATGATGCGTACAATTAGGGCATTTGAAATGTTTGTATCGCCAGTTTTTTGTATAAGTGTCAATCACTGCAATGATAAACAGAATGCCACATATGGTTAAAAACAGTGCACCTATACCCAACTCAATAATGTCGTTTAATGTAACAATAATTTTCATTACTCCTCCTTAATTCTGTAGTTACAAGGTTCATCATCGAATGTTGGTTCACTCCAGTCTACCCATTCACCATCTAAATTGTATTGAATTACTTTACCCTGTCTAAACGCTTCTTTTACAGCGTCAAACTTCATTTTCTCAATCTGAGCTTCGAGGAACGATATCTGTTCGCTCTTGTCACTTATAACTTTCTGGTAGTTATTTGTAATGGTTAATTCTTCCAGGTCCTTTCTAAGTTTTGTGTTTTCTTCAACCACTTTATATGTTGCTTCAATCTGTTTATCTAAGAGTTCCTGTGTTTCATCACAACCCTTTTCAAGTTCATGAGTAGCATATTCAACTCCTGCATCAAACAAATCCCAATAAGGACTTAAACACTCTCCCATTTCTGTAACAAATTGAGGAAAGTTTTTCTTAAAAAAGTTTACTTCACTCATCCTTACTCCTTGTATATCAATTCATACAACATTCTTATTGTGTCTCCGTATGGATAACACTCTGCTTGCAAAACTACAACTTTTTTCCCGTCATAAGTAGGAGTGGATTTATTTATTTCTATACCGTGTTCTGATTTTATATCGCAATTTATAATAAATGATCCAAATACTGATTTTACCATAGTTAATACTCCCTACCCTGAACTATGAGGGCTTCTTTAGTCATCCTTACGCCTCTTAGGAGAAGAACGGAACGGAGCAGAAAGAAAAGTTAGTGCTACAGTAAGTAAGCACAGTTTGGGAAAATCCAATACAGGGATACCTTCAAACACTTTAACAAGGAACATATTCCAGCCAAGTGCTACACATCCAACTTCAACTAAAAAATAGATAACTACCAATGCAATAATTTTTAAGATTTTCATATTATTCCTCCCATAATCTCCATTTGCTCTTTGTTTTCAAACACTCAAACTCGGTGTCGAAATCAAGTTTGCATCCTAAATCGTTACCCCAAAACCTATGGTAGTAGCAATTCTCACAGCATTTAAGTTTCTCAATCAGTGCCTCAAGTTTTATTATGTGCTCTTTGTATTTTGTATAACCATTTAACTGACTGCGAAGTTCTTCGTTCTCTTTTTTAAGATTAGCAACTTTATTCTCGTAATACTCAAATAAACGGCGATATGCTTGACCACCACCACGGCCACCGTTTAATACACGCTGTTTGTCCTGTTCTTTTTTAGTCATTTAGCACCCACATAACCTAGACAGATTTATCTTTATCCGGCACAAACCGTCAGTAGATTCACATAAGCCTTCCTGTTTAGTAAGACAATCTCTCGCATCTTCTTTTGAGCAAGGCATTGTGATTTCTACCCAACCACTCTGCTTCAACTTCTCTTTCTTTTCTTTGTTCTTAGGTTCAATAAGGAAGTTCTGTACATCAAGAAGCAACTGAAGTTTTTCATTTTCTTCTTTCAATGCTTTGTTTTCTTTTTCAAGTTCAGACTTACCTAATTCATAGGCTTTTTGAATACAATCT